>Ga0209587_1001533_pt1 | contig 10801 bp, 10 predicted proteins | sample NGEPerD_2_FD_184512 | JGI IMG/M metagenome (GOLD analysis project Ga0209587, IMG submission 184512) | Arctic peat soil microbial communities from the Barrow Environmental Observatory site, Barrow, Alaska, USA - NGEE PermafrostL1-D... | ecosystem: Environmental > Terrestrial > Soil > Wetlands >... | reverse complement strand
ATGCGAGAGCTCGCCGACGAGGGGATGACCATGATCGTGGTGACCCACGAGATGAGCTTCGCCCGCGAGGTGGCCGACGAGGTCGTGTTCATGGATGGCGGTGTGGTCGTCGAGCAGGGCGACCCCGGGTCGGTGATCAACAACCCGCAGCACGACCGAACCAGGTCGTTCCTGAGTCGGATGCAGACCGAGCACCAGCCCGTCGAGCACGTCCCGGCGACGCTGGAGGAAGCCATCCTCGCCGAGACACAACGATTCCTGGAATCCACCAAGGACCCGGGTCTGGACGAAGCCGAATAGCGTTGCGCAAGCTCGGCATTGCCCTCGTGCAGGGTCGTTCCATGGAACCGACCCTGCACGAGGGCGACCGTCTGCTGGTGCTGTATGGCGGTCGCCCCCGTCGCGGGAAGCTCGCCGTTGTCGTTCTTCCGGACAGCACGTCGGGCAGTGCACGCCCGCTCGCGGTCAAGCGCCTCACCCACCCCGACCCGGACGGCTCCGACGGCTGGTGGGTCGAACGCGACAACCCTCGAGAGGGCCTCGACTCATGGGCGGTCGGCGCGATCCCGGCCGACGGCATCCTCGCTCGGGTGCTTGTGCGTCTGCCCGCGCCCCGACTTCTGCGGTTTCGGTTGCGGATCACTTCTCGCGAGAAATGACCGAGCCGGGTAAGTTCGTCTCCACACCCCGAACTCTCGTCGAAGGGACCCACATGTTCTCGCGTTTGCTTGTCGCTCCGATCCAGGTCAGCGCCCACTGCGACCTGCCCTGCGGCATCTACGACCCTGCCCAGGCCAAGATCGAAGCGGAGTCCGTCAAGGCCTGCATGGTCAAGGCTGTCGCCTCCAGCGATGCCGATTTCAAGGCGCGCGCCCTCATCGTCAAGGAGGAGCGCTCGGACCTGGTCAAACACCACCTGTGGGTGCTGTGGACCGACTACTTCAAGCCGGCACACTTCGAGAAGTACCCGCAGCTGAACACCTTGTTCAACGAGGCAACCAAGCTCGCCGGCGCCGGTGGCACCAAGGCCTCGTGGGACGTTGCGGTGGCCGACAACCTGCTGGCCAAGATCGACGAGATCGCCGTGATCTTCTGGGAGACCAAGAAGGCCGCTTGAGAGTCTTCAACCTCTGACCTGCACAGGCACAGTCGGAGCACCCCGTCAGTCCGCACCCGATCCCTCATCGGCGCCGAATATGGCGTCGTTGAGGGATCGCGTTGCGAGCGGCGGCGGTCGTCAGATGAAGGAGCAGCCATGAACGACATCCATGTCGTGTTCGGTACCGGCGCAATCGGTCTGGCACTGATCGACGAGCTTGCCGGTCGCGGGTTGCCGGTGCGGGCGGTGAATCGATCCGGGTCCGTTCAGGCCCCCCACGGCGTCGAGGTGCTTGGGGGCGATGTCTCCGACGACGACTTCGTGGTTCGAGCCGCAGCCGGAGCCGCGGTGGTCTATCAGTGTCTGAATCCTGCCTACCACCGCTGGGCCGAGGATTTCCCGCCGCTGCAGGACAGCGTCGTTCATGCCGCCCGAACCGTCGATGCCCGCCTCGTATCGTTCGAGAACACCTACCTCTACGGCGACACCAGAGGTGGGCCGATCACCGAAACCACGCCGATGAACCCGCACACTCGCAAGGGCAAGGTGCGACTAGCCATGGCCGAGCAGCTCCGGCGTCTGCACGACGACGGCGAGCTTGCGGTGACCACCGCACGCGCTTCTGACTACATCGGGCCTCGAGGCACCACGCAGTCGCCATTCGGCGACCTGGTGATCGGCGCCGCGATGGCCGGCAGGCCGGCCCGAGTGATCGGTAACCCTGATCTCCCGCACAGCTATACCTACACCGTCGACGCCGCGCGGACCCTCGCAGCACTCGGCACCCGCGACGGCGTGCTCGGCGAGGTCTTCCACGTGCCGAACGCACCCGCACTGACCACGCGGCAGATCATCGACCTGATCTCCGAGGAGCTTGGCTCGCCGATCAAGGTCAACGTCGCTCCCGTCCTCCTGCTACGCGTCATGGGTCTGTTCAACAAGACGGTGCGCGAGGTCGACGAGATGGTCTACGAGTTCACCCAGCCGTTCGTGGTCGACGGCACCAAGGCGGAGTCTCGGCTCGGAATCGCACCCACGCCGATGACGGACGCAGTGGCTGCCACCGTCGCCTGGTTCAGGGACCGACGCCGGGCAGGCTGATCCCTGCCCACGCCCGAGGCCTCAGCCGCCAGTCGTCAGTCGCTGCCCGATCACGTCCGAGAGCCACCTGGTTGAAACCCGTCGCTCCCATGGCCGGCTGAAGCAGGGCTGACACGGCCGAGGACATTCCTCGTGTTCTCATCCTCTTGTGGTTCTGGTCGGACGTACCCGCACATCGGCCAGCCACAGTCATGTGGCGTCCCACACTCCCCGTCGAAGTCCTGTGGCATCATCCCGGGCCTCCCCACCATCTCTGGAAGCTGTGCGCCGTTGACGCTGGAACACCTGGGCCTCCACATCGACCGTAGCGAGCCAACGGGCTGCAACCGGGCATGTCGGTCGAATCACAACCGAAGAGGTGGGGGTGCCTCGGGCGAACGGGCCAGGCAGCCGCGCCTACTGGTCGCTGCGGGCCAGAGCCCGGACCAAGGCGTTGACCACACGCGGGTCGTACTCGTAGCCCAGCCCCAGATGGATCCGTTCGATCGCCGCATCACGCTTCGCCGAGTCGGGGCTGTCACCTGCCAAGTCGTCATAAGCGTTGCAGACCTTGATGATTCGGCTGGACAGCGGCAGATTCTCACCAAACTCTCGCACCTGGCGAAATGGCGTGGTCTGTGCCTCCAGGATGACGGCGACCTTGTCGAGGACACCCGTCTGCCGGACGATCTCAGCGCCGTCGTGAGCGATCCGGCGTTGGTCCGCCGGGGCCGCCAGCACCGTCGCCCCGCCAGGGATCGGCTCGGTCAAGGAGACCTGGCCGATGTCGTGCAGCAGCGCGGCATACTCCAGGTCGAGCATGTCGCGCTCGGACATCCCCAGCTCGTGGCCCATGGACATCGACAACGCGGCCACCCGGGAGGCGTGTCCTTCCTCGGTGTAACCGCCAAGCTCGGTGAGCCGCGACAGGGTCCGGATCGTCTGCCGATAGGTCCGGCGGATCGCACTCTGTCGTCGCACGGCGAACTGCGTCAGGAACAACGGGAACAGGAACAAGGGGATGGCCACGAGACCCAGCGGTCGTTCGGCCAGGGCGACCAAGGCACCGGTGGCACTGAGGGCGGCGCTCAGAGCCAACGCGGCCCGGAACTCGTCCTGGATGGTCCGCGTGAGCGGAGCGTACGAACGCGCTGCACGCAGCGAGGCCATCAGGAAGATCTCGACGGTCAGCGCGATCGCCGAGATGAGCAGCATGACCAAGGCAAGGTTGTATGCCGGCCAGGCGGTCTGGAGGTCGAGGACGGTACGGCCTTCCCAGACGGGAACCTCGCGGAAGAGCAGCGCCGCGACGGCAATGCCGATGAGTCGATTGGCCAGGTCGGGCAGGCGGACCCGTTTCCGGCGTATCAGGTTGGGAATCGACCCGACTGCCATGGCGACGGCGGTGACCGCAATCACGAGCGGACCGTTGAAGTCCGCGGACACCCCTTGCGTGGAGCCCACTGTCATGGCGAACGCCAAGGCCGCCGCCGTTGCCAAGGGCGCGGTGCGGCGGCTGCCGGGCAGAGTGATGCGGAAGATCTCGCCGATGACGATCGCGACGAAGAAGACGCCTATGGTCGGCAGGGCCGCGAACATCGCAGTGTCAGCGAATCGGGCTCCTGCGGCAACCAGGGCCAGCAACGTCAGGGCCGCCCCCAGGACCCCGATGGCCACCTCGACCTTGGATCTCCTCGCGCGGGTGGTCACGGTGCTGCCTCTCTGGCTAATAACGGGTCTGCACCATCCGACTCGGAACCCGCGGGTTCCGAGCTCGCGAGGCCAGCCATCAGATCGGACGCCGCGGGGTCATCGTGGTCGAAGGCGCGACCGGTGGTGGCCATCAGCCGCGGCTCGAGCCGGGTGGGCTCCCACAGATGCCGCACCAAACCCCGCTCCAGAGCGGCGACGATCGTCGGGTCGAACTGCGCCCCAGCACGGCGGTGCAGCTCGGCCACGGCCTCCGCGACCGCGTGCGCATCGCGGTGCGAGCGCGACGTCGTGAGTGAGTCGAAAGCATCGGCCACCGCGACGACCCGGGCGAAGAGCGGGATCTCTTCACCACGCAAGCCGGCCGGATAGCCTCGCCCGTCCATCCGTTCGTGATGGTGTCGGATCGCCTCGATCGACCCCTCGAGGAACTCGATGTCGCGAACCATCTCGACGCCGCGCTCCGGGTGGGTGGCGATGGTGCCCAGGTCCTCGCCGGAGAGCCTGTCGGCCCTGCGCAGGACCCGGGTCGGGACAGCGAGCTTGCCGATGTCGTGCAGCATCCCGGCGAAGCGCAGCACCTCGGTGGCCTGATGGCTCAGCGCCAGGGACCCGGCCATCAGCTCACACAGAAGAGCCACCCGCTCGCTGTGCCCCCGCGTATACAGGTCCTTGGTCTCCACGGCCGCGGCCAACGCACTGAGGGTGCGAGTGTGGGCGCGCTGCTCGTCGCCGTACTGCACGAAAGCCCAGCGGGCGGTGAACAGCGGCGCCAGTATCAGAACCCCGCTGAACGGCCCCACCCCCGCAGGGATCCACAGCACGACGAACAGGAAGCCTATGACGCCATAGCCGATATAGATGGGGCCGGAGGTGCCCAGCATGCTCAGGACGAACCGGCGGATCGGGGTGCCCTGGCTCAGCCGAACGATGCCGGACAGGATCACGGCGTTGCTCAGACACTGAGCCACATCCGCCACCATCAGCGGGAGACCCACTCCCAGCAGCAGGGGCCAAGCGCCACCGCCGACGGGAGTGACGTCGGACGCACCGCCGACCAGGAGATAGACGATCCCGCCAACAGCGCCGATGGCTGAGGCCATGGCGGAGTTGAAGACGCGCACCTGAAACCGATCCGTCTTGACCACCAGCAGATAGGTCACAGCGCCGACTACTGCCGCCCCGAACGGGCCAAGGATGGCCACTGCCGAAAGCAGGATGATGCTGGTGAAGGAGAAACCGATGCGCCCCCCGATGTTGCTCTCCGCCGAGGACGAACTCAGGAGACCCATCACACAGAGCACTACCAGCGCCAGAATGTCGTCTTGCTTCAACGGGTGCATCAGCCAGCCCAACACCGCGAGCCCCACCGCGCTGAGCGAGACGACTGCGATATACGTGGCCACGCCATGCGGAGGGACGCCCGCTGATGGTGGGCGTCCCTTCGAGACCGTTTCGTTCACCCGACCCAACCTACCGTTGGGCCGGGAGAGAACCGGGAAGAACTAGATGGTGGTCGCGGTCAGCCCGCGTAGCCGCCCCAGCTCCAGATGTTGCGCGACTGGACTGCGGAGGTCTGACCGGTCCACTGCTGAGTGGCGTCCTTGGTGAGCATGGACTCGATAACCTTGGCGATGGTCTTCATGATCATTCCTTCTCGTTTGAGGAGCAGCGGGACCTTTTGTTGAAGCGAGGCCCCGTTGCCGCATTGGCGTCCGAAGCTGTTCTGATCGTGACACGATGCACAAGCTGAACTGCGAATACAGACCTGCGTCTGACATTCGCGCAATCTCATTGGTGAAAGCGGCATGGCGATTACAGCGATCACCGTCAGTTTGGGGTGATTTGCTCGTGATTGCCGTCGTGCGCGGCTTGGCACTACCAGGTGGTCCCCCGACTTCCTTGTATGACACAATAGCGGGGATCAGGCCCGAACGGGGCGTGATTGTGCCCGAACGGGCCATAGCCAGTCACCTTTTCTTTGGAGCAGATATGAGCAAGCGCGCCCGCAAACGCCGTTCCCGCAAGGGCAACGCCGCCAACCACGGCCGCAAGCCCAACGCCTGACCCGCACCGGCTCAGTCCTGGAGCTCGCCGGTGATGGTGGTGATGCGGGCCATGATCTGCATCCGCAACTGCGTTGGGGCCGCTTCGCACTCGCATGAACGGTGCACCAGCGCCTTGAGCATCTGATCGATGTTGTACTCCTTGAGGCACGGACCGCAGTGCGCCAGGTGATCGCGTATCTTGTCGCAGTCGTCCTGACCCATCTCTCCGTCCAGGTATGAATAGACCTGCAGCAGGGTGCGGGAGCAGTCCATCTCCTCGTGCTCGTCGAATGTCATGACGTGATCCCCTCAACGATGAAGCCACGCTCACGCGCGTAGTCGGTGAGTAGCTCTCGCAGCTGACGCCGACCACGGTGCAACCGCGACATCACGGTGCCGATCGGCGTATCCATGATCTCCGCGATCTCCTTGTAGGCGAACCCCTCGACGTCGGCCAGGTAGACCGCAAGGCGGAAGTCCTCGGGGATCGCCTGCAGCGCTCGCTTGACGTCCGAATCGGGCAGGTGGTCCAGCGCCTCGGTCTCGGCCGAACGCAGACCCTTTGACGTGTGGGACTCGGCCCGCGCCAGCTGGTAGTCCTCGACCTCGGACGCATCGGACTGCAACGGCTGGCGCTGCTTCTTGCGGTAGGTGTTGATGTAGGTGTTCGTCAGGATCCGGTAGAGCCAGGCCTTGAGGTTGGTGCCGGGCTTGTACTGGTGGAAGGCGGCGAACGCCTTGGCGAACGTCTCCTGGACGAGGTCCTCGGCGTCGGTCGGATTGCGCGTCGTCCGCAGTGCCGCACTGTAGAGCTGGTCCAGGAAGGGCATCGCCTCAGCCTCGAACCGTGCGACCCGCTCCGCAGGCGTCTCGGTGCTCACGTCGACGATCGACTCGAGGGCGCTCGACTCGTCCTGCGGGTCGGGGGCATTCTGCACGCTCGGGGAGGGGTGCTGGTCTGCTGTCATCGGGACCCAGCCTAATGCCGGGCCCTGACGTCCACTGCCCTCACTCCCGGAAGCGCGGGGATTCTGCGGACCCCAGGAGATCGGAGCCAGCTCGGCAGTCAGGAACACGTCGCTCCTCGCATGGTGTTCGTCGGCAGGTCATGTGCGTCAACAACCGCGGACGCGCGTGACATTCCCAGCCGCGACCAGGCCAGCGCAGGTGACGCCGGTATGTGAGCGCACGCAGAAGGGGCCGGCCCACACCTGCGTGGCGGCCGGCCCCTCATCTGGGCGGAGTGTGACTACATGGTCAGCTGTGCTACTTCGTCAACGGCTCGAGAATAGGGTCGTTCGCGTAGCTTGTGCGAGATCATGATGGAACTGACGCCCTTACCCTTCAACCCGCGGATGAGGTCGAGCAGATGTTCGGAGTCCGCTTCGTTCAGGGCAGCGGTGGGGTCGTCGAGGATCAGCAGCTCGACCGACTTGCTGAGGGCCTTGGCGATCTCGACGAGCTGCTGCTTGCCCACGCCGATGTGCTTGATCTGAGTATCGGGATCATCGTGTAGCCCGACCCTGGCAAGAAGCTCGAGCGCGCGTTTCTTGGCGTCGACCCAGTCGATCGCGCCCCGCTTCGTCGGCTCATTTCCGAGGAAGATGTTCTCGGTGATCGAAAGCTCGGGGATCAGGGCGACCTCCTGATGGATGATGACGATGCCGGCTGCTTCGCTCGAGCGAATGTCCTTGAAGTGCACTTCGTCGCCCTGGAAGATGATGTCCCCGGTGTAGCTGCCCGCGGGGTACACGCCGGAGAGCACGTCCATCAGCGTCGACTTGCCCGCCCCGTTCTCGCCGCAGATGGCGTGGATCTCCCCCGCCTGCACGAGGATGGAGACGTCGGAGAGGGCCTTGACCCCCGGGAACTCCTTGGTGATGGAGCGCATCTCGAGGATGGTGTGGTTAGTCGACATGGCTGCCAACGGTGGCCCATTGTCTGCTCACAAGCTTGACCTCTTTGTCATGCCGCGCGGGATTGTGGCGATCAACAACTCGATGTGACCGTCCACATTGGACAGGAGTGATCCCACGGCGTCCTCGTCATGTCAAATCCGCAGGGGGGTCACGCGTGCGTCACTGCGGTCGTGCCCGGAGCAGGTCCCGTCGAGTCCCGCACGACAAGCTCGGGCAGGATCTGCTCGTCACCCTCCGTGACATCCCCCGTGACATCGCCGGTCAGCTCGCCGGTCAGCTCGCCGAGAAGCAGCGCGACCGTGCGCCGCCCGATCTTGTCGAAATCCTGCCGCACCGTCGTGAGCGGTGGCTGGAAGTGTCTGGTGTCAGGCATGTCATCGAAGCCCACGACGGAGATCTGGCCCGGCACGTCGATCCCGCCTTCCCGAAAGGCGTGCAGGAGTCCCAGGGCCATGTGGTCGCTCGCGGCGAACACGCCCGTAAACCCTCCAGTTCTCAGGAGCTCCCGACCCGCGTAGTAGCCGAACTCTGCAGTCCAGTCGCCGAGGATCGGGGGGATGGTCCCCAGCTCTGCACTGTCGATCTCCTCGAGGAAACCACGCATCCGGGCCTCGGCCTCGGTCCAGTCCTGCGGCCCCGCGATGTGGATGATGTCGCGGTGGCCCAGCTCGATCAGGTGACGGGTTGCCAGGCGCGCACCCAGGACCTGATCGGCGGGGACTTGATCCTCCGCACGACCGGTGGTCTGAAAGCTTACGTACGGCACGTCGATCGACGTCCGGGCGAGCACGTCGAACACGCGCACCTGGGGCGCGATGACGACGAGGCCCTCGATCGCCTGTTCCATCAGATGCTCGCGCGCCTGCGCGATGGACTCCGGATCCGACGCCGCCAGGTTGGCGACGTTGACGTAGTAGCCGGCAGCCCGGGCGGCATCCTCGATAGCGACGACGCTCCTCGCCGGACCGTACAGCGCGCTTGATGCCGACAACACGCCGATCGTGCGGGAGTGGCGGGTGACCAGCGCTCGCGCGGCCCGATTGGGCCGGTATTGAATCTCCCCCATGACCTGCAGCACTCGAGCGTTGGTGGTCTCACGGATGCTCGAATGGTTGTTGAGCACGCGCGAGACGGTTTGATATGAGACTCCGGCGAGGCGCGCGACATCCCGGATGCTCGGTGCGCGGTCTTTGGGCAGTTGAGTTGTCACGGGAACCTTGCAGCGCGTGTGAACGGTCACAAGTGTGACGGTCGCCAATTATGCACGCCAAGCCGGGCAGCGCCAGTCCTGGAGAACCCGCCGTGCGCCGCTTGAGCCCAACTGGCTAGAGACCCACGACGGGCTCCCCGCGACTCACGTGAACGCCCGGTCAGCTCACTTGAACGCGGACTGGAGCGCCTTCAAGCTGACCTTGGGGTCGTGCAGTCCCTGGTAGATCGGCGGGATGGCCCGGTCGACCCCGAAGAACTCGTACACCGCGTGCATGGCCCCATGGATCGAGTACTCCACGGTGAACACGACGTCCCCGGGGAGCTCGGTGAACTGGCCGAGAAACGCGAAGTTCTGGGCGCCGTCCGGAATGACCTTGGGACGGTCCTGCGGGATCCGGCGGCTGAACAGAGCCGAGGCGTACGGCATCATCACAGTGGTCACGTCGGTCGTGGCGAGCACCTCGTCGAGGATGTCCTCGAAGCCCAGCTGGTGGACCAGCTCGGTGAGGACCTCCCTGCCGGTGGCCTGCGACATCTTCTTCCTGACGTAGTCACCCTCGTCGTCGATCTCGAAGCCGTAGCCCCACAGCGTGTAGGTGTTCTCGGCCATGTTGGGGAAGTGCGGCTGGGCCGGCACGACCATCGACAGGTGCCAGCCCGACTCGATGAACGTGGTCAGCGCTCCGGTGCCCGGTACGTTGCCGGTGTACTCGACGATGCGGTTCAGCAGCACGTCGCTGTGCATCGTCAGCGTGAACGACTCCCACTTGTTCTCGTCGATGTTGCCGGCGAAGGTGTTGGGGCGGCCGAAGTCGGGGGCCTTCTTGGCGATCTCCTCCCACAACGACCAGGCGTGGTCGACCCGGTCGCGGACCAGCGGCGGCACGGTGTCGTTGCCGCCGTAGGTGGCGTCGGCGGTGATGGACCCGATGGTGATGAAGGTGAAGTCGTTGCGCCCGAGCTCGATCGTCGAGGCGCCGTCCTGGTCCTCGACATACAGGCAGGTCGCGCGTCGGGGCTCACCCGTTCCGGCGAAGTCGACATCGGTGACCCGGGTGCCGAAGCGAACGTCGACGCCCTGGGCCACGAGCCAGCGCTGCAGCGGCACGATCATCGAGTCGTACTGGTTGTACTTGGTCCGGCAGATCCCGCCGACCGTGTCGAGGAGGTCGAACTCCTGAACGAAGCGCAGGAAGTAGCGGCGCAGCTCAATGACCGAGTGCCACTTCTGGAAGGCGAACATGGTCCGCCACATCTGCCAGAAGTTGGTCTCGAAGAAGTGCTCGCCGAAGATCTCGTCGATGCGGCGAGCCCCGAGGGTCTTCTCGCTCATGGCCAGCATACGCGTCATGTCGAGCCGGTCGCGGTTGCTCAGGCCGTAGCTCGAGGCATCCAGGATGCGGTGCTGCGCGTCGACCAGACGCGCACGGGCATGGGTCTTGAACGTGGAGTTGAAGTCGAGGACCTCCTGGCGGACGGTGACCTCCGGGTCCTCGAGCGAGGGGATCGTGGAGAAGAGGTCCCAGGTGGTCTGGTACGCCTGCTCCTCGAACATCCGGCCGCCGCGCGTCACGTACGTGCCCGGGACCACGGGGGACTTCGCCCCGTCCATGTTCCCACCCGTGATGTCTAGCTCCTCGAGGATGTGGATGTTCTCGCCGGGCACCTTGGCGTCGCGGATGGCGAAGGCTGCGGTCGCCATACCGGCGATGCCTCCACCCACGATCCACAGG
>Ga0209587_1001532_pt1 | contig 10802 bp, 12 predicted proteins | sample NGEPerD_2_FD_184512 | JGI IMG/M metagenome (GOLD analysis project Ga0209587, IMG submission 184512) | Arctic peat soil microbial communities from the Barrow Environmental Observatory site, Barrow, Alaska, USA - NGEE PermafrostL1-D... | ecosystem: Environmental > Terrestrial > Soil > Wetlands >... | reverse complement strand
GGCGCACCTCACGCCGCTTCGTCCGAGCCGAGCACGTCGAGGACCTGCTGGTGACGGCACGCTCTCGCGCCAGCCTGCTCGATGCGTTCAAGCCGTACCTGCACGAGCGGTTCAACACCGGACACACCGACGCCGCCGCGCTGACCACGCAGATCACCGCGCTGGGCTACCGGGGCAGCGGCAAGACCGTGCGCCGCTATCTGCAACCCTTCCGCGCCAGCCTGACCGCGCCCGCACCGGTGCCGGTCGCACCCAGTATCCGGCAGGTCACCGGCTGGCTGACCCGCCACCCCGACAGCCTGGATGAGGACGAACGCCTGCAACGCAAGGCCATCCTCACCCGCAGTCCGGCGCTCACCGCAACGGCCCGACATGTGAGCGAGTTCGCTCAGATGCTCACCGGACGACACGGAGACCGGCTCCAGGACTGGATCACCGACGTCGCCAGTACCGACGCCCCTCCGCTGCGGTCCTTCGCCAACGGACTACGTCACGATCTGGACGCCGTCACCGCCGGACTCACCACCGACTACAGCAGCGGAGCCGTCGAGGGCACCGTAAACCGCATCAAAACGATCAAGCGCCAGATGTACAGACGCGCAAGCTTCGACCTGCTACGCAAACGAATCCTCAACCCCGCATGACGAGTCGCGCCAGAACCAATCACGAAATGTGTGCCAGAGCCAGTTTTCATGACCGCCACTGGGCAGTCCGTACTGTCGCTTGGCGCCCTGCCCAGAATCGAATCCAGGGGTTGTTGTCTCTGCGGTGATCGCCCTCCACAACGAATCAGGCCAATGCGTCGGAAGCAGCCCGAGCCGACCCCGTAGCCCTGCGCGGTCTGTTCGATCTCTCAGCCCGTGCGGTGCTGCGGGAGAGGCTGGCCACGCATTGCGACGGCTCGACGAAGGCATCGAGCTGGTCTACCTGAAGCGGCGCGTCGAGTTCGGCCAGAAGTCCGTTCATAAGCCCCAGATGGATCGAGCACACCACCTCCGGATGTTCCTGTGCCACCTCTCGGAACGGGCAGCGGTGCAGCAGCACCCGGCGACGGCGGCCTCTAGTAACCGCTTCGGGGGCGAACCCGATGTCCTCCATCGTGCTGACCAGGCGCTCGGTCGCCTCGTCTGCATCCACTCGTTTGAACGGCGGCGGGCCCTCGCCGAGGTAGTGACCCCATTCCTGCCCAGCATTGATGGAGGCTTCGCGTGGGTGTGACACCTGAGCCCCCATCGAGCTGGCGAGGATCTCCGCAAGGAGCCGGTAGTTCCGCCTGCCTGCGCTGGCGTTGTTGGCGTTGGCGCTGTACAGCATCCTCGGGCGTCCACGCAGGTCATTTTCCTCGGGCTCGCTGTCGACGAGCCCAGACGCCACCAAGGCGTCAAGATGGAAACGAACGGTATTGGGGTGCAGGCTCAATTTGGCCGCGACCTCGTTTACGCCCAACTGAGCACCTACGTCCTGGAGGATCTCCAGGACCCGCGATCTGCTCTCTCCCAGTGTGCCGGACGCCGGGTCAAGATCGGTGAGATGCTGCCGCTTCATGTTCCAAATCTACATGGCGCATACCCAGGTGTCGGTGAGTCTGACCGGGAAAACCATAATCAATCAGGAAGATCAAAGAAATGGCTCATCAGCTGCAAACAGAGGGAGCTCCAAGAGCTTCTGCTTGATTTCATGGGCGCGCAGAGAAGACGAGTGGCCGAACTGGTCCCGTCTGGTCATTGTCGCCTGGCTCAAGCAGGCTATTTTCTACTAATAGTTTGTGAACGTTGGCGATAGTGGAACAGGACAATCGCCGCCGCGATTGTCGTAGTCGCTGAAGACGTTGGCGAAGACCGTTTTGACCCTGCCCAGCACGATGACCGTCCCCGGAAGACATACCGGGTCCCCGACCTGTGGGTCCACGCCTGCTTGCGGGTGACCGAACAAGTGTGGCAGCCGATGCGCTTGTCGAGGTTCATCACCATCGACATCTGTGCCATGACGTTCATCTGCGTTCTCCGCTCGGCGCATCGGGCTGGCGTGCATCAGGCTCGCGTGCATCAGGCTTGTATGCATTAGTACGTCGCGATCTGGGAACGGCGCCGGATCATGGTGACCTCAGTCGGCCCGACGTCAGCTCATCGACGACATAGCCAGCGACCGGGCGCCCCGTTGCCTCGGCCTCGTCGGTCAGGCCCTGCGGGTTGCGGTCAAATGTCGGGTATGAGGGCATCCACCCCATCCGGGCCGACTGCGCGATGATGTCGGCTGTCGTCTTGCCCGCCAACTGCCCACCGGGCGCGGCCTGGACCAGCGTGTCCGCGCCAAAGTGGTCGTGCCGGAACTGGTTGCTGCGTAGGTACCAGTACGCCGCCTGGATCATGTTTCGCGGTGGCCGGGACCAGTCGAGGGTGTTGCCGATCGGGCTGTACCCGGTGGGCCGACGGACCTGTTTCAGGGCAATGTCGTTTCAGGTCAACGAGATCCGGGCGCGCAGTGCTTCGATGCGCTCCCACTGGTCGGCGTCGAGTGCACCCAGGGCGGCTGGGAAGACTCCGTCCTGCTCCTTGAGGATGTGCTCGCGAAGCATATGCAGAACAGCCAGCAGCCGTTCCGGCCAGGTCGGATCGTCAGGGAAGCCGTCCGCGGCCTCTCCCAGCACCTTCTCGACCTCCCGATGCTCAGAACGCAGCGCCGCGATGTGATCGGGGAACGCCTCACTCATCTCGGGAAACAGGCCCTCTTCCTCCACCACGGTGTGCGGAGCGAGGATGACCAGGATCTGCCGGCAGTCCTCGGCGACATCCCCATGGCGTTGATCGCGTAGCCCGCTCTGGATCCGGCCGACGAGGTCAACCACCGCATCGTGCTCGCGGGTCAGCTCCCCGATGGTGGCGATCTGCTGGCACCCGCAGTACTCACACATCCGGTCGTCCCTGACGCTCTTGCACCCGCCCGACAGCCGACAGGTTGACCCCCTGACGGCCATGCACGACCCGCAGCTGCCGACGCGCGTCCGGAGCCCGGCCAGGGACGGCGATCTCATGCTCGAGCTTGGCAATGCTCAATGCTTGATCCCTTCTAAGAACGCTACTCATTGATAATAGAAGGGATGGTGAGGTGAAGGAAACTTCCGGCCACGGATGAACAGCTCACGCTGCACTACCTGCGGGGAAACCGTACCCGGTCGGGTCGGCCCGACTGGGCCGACGTCAGCGTGTCGAGGGCGCGACGTGCCACTACCTGCTGACGGGTGATGGCACGTTCGGCACGCCCGCGGCCGATGAAGCTGATCGTCCAGTGCAGAAGCGTGGTGACGCGCTGTTTGAAACCGATCAGGTAGAGCAGGTGGATGACCAGCCAGAAAAGCCAGGCGATGAACCCGGAGAACCGGAACCTGCCAACGCTGGCTACGGCGGCGAACCTCGAGATCGTCGCCATGCTCCCCTTGTCGACATACTTGAAGGGTTCGTGTAGGTCCCGACCGGCGGCCCGGGCCGCAATCACCTTGGCAGCGTGTTTGCCCGACTGCATTGCCACCTGCGCCACACCCGGCACGCCCGCATCCATCATGTCGCCAATGACGAAGACCTCTGGGAACCCCGGCAATGAGCAGTCGTCCTCCACTGGTACCCGGCCAGCGCGGTCGACCTGCAGACCGGCCTGGTTGGCGAGGTGTTTGGCCAGCGGCGAGGCTGCGACGCCGGCTGCCCACACCTTAGTGCGGCTCGCGATGCGCCGGGGGCTGCCGTCGCTGTCCTTGACGTCGATGCCGTATTCATCGATGTCGACGACCACCGCGCCGAGCTGAACCTCGACCCCGAGCTGCTCCAGCTTCTTGGTGGCCTTGGCCGCGAGGTGTTCCCCGAACGCGCCGAGCACCGTAGGGGCACCTTCAAGCAGCACGACCCGCGCCTGTTGAGGGTCGATGCGGCGGTAGTCCTTGCGCAGGGTGCGGTGGGCGAGCTCGGCGATCTGCCCGGCCATCTCAACACCAGTGGGGCCCGCGCCGACCACGACGAAGGTCAGCCAGGGTGCCCTCGCATCAGCCTCGGTCTCGATCTCGGCGAACTCGAACGCGCTGAGGATGCGGCCGCGCAACTCGAGCGCGTCGTCTAGGGACTTCATGCCCGGTGCGTGCTCGGCGAAGTTGTCATGACCGAAGTAGGACGCACTGGAGCCTGCGGCCACGATCAGACTGTCGTATGGCGTCTCTTGCGTGCCCCTCGGAGTCCATGACGTTACCGTCCTGGACTCGATGTCGATGTCGATCACCTCACCGAGCCGCACCTGGGCATTGCGTTGGCCACGAAGGATTTCCCGCGTTGGCGGGGCGATCGCACCTTCGGAGAGGATCCCGGTGGCCACTTGGTAGAGCAGCGGCTGAAACAGGTGATGGTTGGTCTTAGCGATCACCGTGACATCCACCGACGCGTCCTTCAGCGCCTTGGTGGCGAAGAGCCCGCCGAAACCCGAGCCAATGATCACCACATGGTCGCGCTGCTTCATGCCCTCGTTCATGGCCATCGTCCTCGCCTAAGCTCGCGCATCTCACCCGTCCGGGGTGCTGGCCTTCCACGTTACGAGCACTCCGGCGGGACCAATATGACACGCATCAATCAACTACGTAACGGCGTATTGCGACTCACGGCGCTGGGCCGACGGGGCGGCGTTTGAGTGCGCGACGCTCCGCCTCGGTAAGGCCACCCCACACGCCGGCCGTAATCTCATTTTCCATGGCGAATCTCAGGCAAGCGTCGATCACCCGGCAACGGTTGCAGACCGCCTCGGCCTCCTCGATCTGGACCAGTGCCGGGCCGGAGTTCGCGATCGGGAAGAACAACTCCGGCTCCTCGACCAGGCATGCAGCGTGGTCGGCCCAGCCCATGGCACTTACAGCCGAAGGCACCTCGGGCCGCCCACGAACAGGCAACCGCGACGTTGCGGTTGCGCGAATCGTCCCAGCCCTTCGACCGGCTCTGGCGGCGTCGTTCGAGTTTTTTCTACCCATACTTATATTTACATACATGATTGTTAGAAATGCAAGGGTGATGACCGCCGTTCCTGCCTTGGGCGTAGGTGGCGAGACGGCTGGTTCTTTACTCGGTTGGGTCGACGGAGCCCCGGGACCCCTGGAGAATGGCACCAGCTGGTCAACTGCGATGGAGACCTGAGCGCCACGGCGGCCATTGATGGTGTGCAGGTGCCAAGTAACGGCTCGGGTGGTCGCAGGCCAGGATTGAGAAGGGACAGACGCTTGTGGGCTCGGGCGGTGGCCACCTCGAACCAGCGGATCCACCGGTCAACCTGACCGGGATGGGGTCCTGCACTGGCCTCCTCGTGCAGCGTGACCGGTAGCGTGAATCAGGCAAGAACCGCGAGCGCCCCCAGCAGCAAAGGGTGCCATGAGCCGAAAGGTGAAGACTGTGAAGAAGCTGTCCTTGGATGCCATCGGTCGTGAGCAGCTCGCACGCGCGAAGGAAGAGTCGAGCGGCCGTAGCTCGTCTACCGTTTTCGGCGGGCATGAGCAGGTCCTGCGCCATACAGTGATCGCCCTTCGGGAAGGGTCGTCGCTGACAGAGCACAACAGCCCCGGCGAGGCGACGATCATCGTGCTCAGTGGACACGTGTTGCTGAGCGCGGGCAGCATCAGCTGGGAGGGTCACAACGGCGATCTGCTGGTCATCCCGCCGGAGCGGCACTCCTTGGAGGCACTCAAGGACACTGTTGTGGTGCTCACCACCGCGATGGTGCGCTGACGCCGACCGGCCGTCCTGACTATGTGCGACGCTCCCCCAGCCGACAGCCACGACCCAGTTCGGGGCGCATGCCAGGGAAGGTGCTGGCGACCCCACTCACACGCCAGGTCCGCCCCGCGGCGTGAGACCCGCGGCCTACGGTGTTGTTCGCGGAGGCGGGGATCGAACTCGACCACCTGCGCCATCTGCCTGGGGCTGATTCAGGTGCGCTCGCCGAGGTCAGCAGCCCCACTGGAGGCGCAGCCCCTGGAGCCATTCGTCGCCCCGAGCCTGGGTGTCGCCCGGCTGTCGGGCCTGTTTGAAGTGGCCTGCGGGTAGGTCCGCGTGGCCCATACCCGCCACACTCATAGCGTTGCACGATGCTCGTCCAGCCGTTCGCGGGAGGTCGCAGTGAGCACGATCAACCTCTCTCGCGTCTACGACCACGAGCCGCGCGGGGATGGGAGGGTCTTTCTGGTTGAGCGGTTGTGGCCGCGCGGCGTCCGCAAGGATGCCCTCAAGCTGGACGGGTGGCTCCGCGACGTGGCCCCCAGCCACGAGCTGAGGAAATGGTTCTCCCACGATCCAGCGCTGTGGGAGGAGTTTCGCCGCCGCTACTTCGCCGAGCTGGACGCGCACCCGCAGTCCTGGCAGCCGCTGGTGCAAGCCGCCGCGGGTGGGACCGTGACCCTGCTCTACAGCTCACGCGACCAGGAGCACAACAACGCGGTCGCTCTGCGCGACTACCTCCTGTCCAACCTCTGAGAAGCGGAAGGACATCGAATGAAGAAGGCGTCGCTGGAGGCGCGGGACCCCGAGCACCTGGAGCGGGCGCGGCGCACCGGAGCCGGTTGCAGCGCCGACGGTGTACTGAGTCCCGTCGGGCCGGGTGCGGCTGAGCGCAGGTGGCGTGGCGCAGAAGGACGAGACCCACGCACCGGTACGTGCGCTCAAATCCCCAACAGCAGCCGGCCTACAGGCTAGGAGACAGTTGCCTCACTCAGGAGCTACCAGGCAGATGCGGACCTCTCCATCCTCGGTGACGCTGACCGGATAGACCTCGACCGGCTCGGTGGCGGGCAGGTTGAGCACACGGCCAGTTGCCAGGTCGAAGCGTGACCCGTGCAGCCAGCATTCGATGGTGCCGTTGGACACCTCACCCTCGGACAGCGGCACCTCGGCATGGGTGCATTCGTCGTGAACGGCGTAGACCTGCCCGTTGTTGCGGACCAGACAGATGGCGACCCCATCGACGTCGGCGTGGACCGGTGCATCCGGGAGCAGGTCGCCGGACCGGCATACCCCGTGCCAGTGCGGACTGATCATCACGAGACGGGTGCGCTCAACGGCTCATCCGCAACGCGCGTGCCCACGGATCGCCCACCTGTGACACCCACGTTGCCGGCGGGTGGACGGTCGTCGGCGGCTGCCACGCCGACTCGACCGTGGCGCGCAGATCGGCACCATCCGGGGTGGCCCCTGGCATCGGCGCTTGATTAATCTCGTCGGTGAGCTGCATCAACGCCTGTTCACCGGATTGGACCCGGGTTCCGTCCCACAAGCTGGGCAGTTCGGGTCGCCCGAGTGCCTGCCACTCCTGGTTCCAGTCTCGGATGAGATGCCACGCCCTGGTAGTGATCGGTCCTCCTGTCACGGTGACAGCAAAGCCCCACTCGCGGATGGGCTCCGAGGTGGCTTTCCCCCGCATGAAAGTGCCGCCGAGCAGGGTAAGGAGCACTGCGGGGTTGCCGATGTCCATCCCGTCCACCCAGTACGCCGTGAACAGCAACCGTCGAATCGCGTCGCCCACTTGCGCACCACACCCCTCGGCATACGCCGAGACCGCCGCCTGCGTCTTGGGCACCAGGGCCGGCCCGGCAACCGGCAGTCGCTCGCCGGGCCGGCCAAGCGCTCGGGCGTCCGCAAGAGCACGATCGGCGGCGGACCGAGTGTCCGCGTCGGGACGAAGGCCGGTGACCGGCAGATCCGGACGATGTTCGACCGCACGCCACTCGACCGCGACGCCCGCGCGGGTCAGCTCGTCGACCCGTTGGCTGGCCAGATAACACGTGGCACAGCCGAAGTCTCCATAAACGACAAGGGCGCTTGATCGCTCCATCAACGTCGGCATACGACCACCTCCAGAGAAGCCCCGACTCCTGCTAATGATTTTGTCACAACGAATCCGTAATTAATAGGGTGGCAGTCAGGTGCCCAGTGTCGCGGCGGGTAGGTGGCCCTCATGCGTGCTGGGCAACGGCGGGGACGCGGGTAGGCGCCCGGTTGGGTGTTGCCCGGGTGTTGTGGTCGTGTTTTCGGCGCAGTAGGCGCATGGCGTTGACGATGACGACCAGAACGGAGACCTCGTGGACGAGCATCCCAATGGTCATCGTGACGCCGCCCAGGAGCACCCCGAGCAGGAGCAGGGAAACGGTGGCCAGGGCGATGGCGATGTTCTGGCGCATGTTGGCCACCGTGCGTCTGGCAAGGGAGATGGCCTCGGGGAGCTTGAGCAGGTTGTCTCCCATCAGGGCGATGTCGGCGGTCTCCACGGCCACGGCCGACCCGGCTGCGCCCATCGCCACGCCGATGTTGGCGGTGGCCAGGGCGGGGGCGTCGTTGACGCCGTCACCGACCATTGCCACGATGTGGCCCTGTCGCTGGAGGTCCTGAACGACCACGAGCTTGTCCTCGGGCAGCAGCCCGGCCTGGACTTCGTCGACCCCGGTGGCCTCGCCGATGGCCTTCGCGACCAGCGGGGCGTCGCCGGTGAGCATGATGACCTTCTTCACGCCGGCCCGGTGCAGCTGGGCGACCATTCGGGCGGCGTCCTCGCGCACCTTGTCCGCCACGGCGACCACGCCGGCAACGGTGCCATCGACGGCCACGATCATCGGGGTATGCCCGGCCGAGGCGAGCTTTTCGGCGGCACGCGCGGCGCCCATGGTGTCGGCGACGCCATACTGCTCGAGCAGGGCCAGGTTGCCGACCAGAACCAGGCGGCCACCGGTGGTGGCAGCAATGCCCTTGCCGGGGACGGGCTTGGTGTGCTCGGGAAGCCCCGCAATAGGCAGATTCTGTTCGGCGGCGGCGGCCAGGATCGGACGGGCCAGAGGGTGCTCGGAGCCAGCCTCGGCCCGGGCGGCCCAGCTGAGGACCTGAGCCCGGTCCATCCTCGGGTTGAGCACGACGACGTCGCTCAGGTGCGGGCGTCCTGTGGTCAGGGTGCCGGTCTTGTCCACCGCGACTGCGGTGATCTTCGCCGAGGTTTCCAGGAACTCCCCACCCTTGATCAGGATGCCGTCCTTGGCGGCCCGGCCGATGCCGGCCACGATCGAGACCGGGATGGAGATGACCAACGCCCCGGGGCAGCCGATGACCAGCAGGGTCAGCGCCAGGACCACATCGCCGCTGACAAGGCCGACGACCAGGGCCAAGACCATGATGGCCGGGGTGTACCAGGCAGAGAACCGGTCCATGAATTGCTGGGTGATGGCCTTGGCGTCCTGGGCCTCCTCCACGCGATGGATGATCCTGGCCAGAGTCGTGTCCGCCCCGACGCCGGTGGCCTTGACCTGAAGGAACCCGCCCGTAGAGACGGTGCCGGCGAAGACCTTGTCCCCCGAGCTCTTCTCCACCGGGATCGACTCGCCCGTGATGGAGGACTCGTCCAGCCCGCCGGTGCCGGCAATGACCTCGCCGTCGACGGGAACCTTGGCCCCGTTCTTGACCAGCACCGTCTCGCCCATGACGACACCGGCCGCGGGGACTTCGACCTGAAGGCCGTCGCGCATGACCACCGCAACATCCGGGGCCACGGCAACCAGCTCAGCCAGCGCCGACCGGGTCTTGTTCAAGGTGGCCGCCTCCAGGGCGTGGCCGATCCCGAACAAGAACGTGACCGCGGCAGCCTCCCAGTACTGACCGATGATCAGCGCGCCGATCGTGGCCACACTGACCAGCAGGTCGATGCCGACCACCCTCGCGGTCAGCGCCCGGGCAGCCTTGATCACGATCGGGGTTCCGGCCACCACCGCCGCCGCCGCCATGAAGATATTGCCCACACCGTCCGAGCCGAACACCTCGGCCACGACGAATGAGGCGACGATCAGCAACCCGGAGATCATCGGGATCGCCCACCGACCGTTCCCCCAGCTGTGCAGTTTGCTGTGCAGCTTTCCCATTTCCCTTACCCATCCTCAACGTTCCTCAACCCCACTGGCGAGGTGCTGACATGGACGCTACGAGGGCCGCACGATCCCGACCATGACCCGCGTCAATCAACGGCAAGACAGTCTCGAAGCCCTGGCGACGACGCTGCCGCTGGACCAGCCGGAGAGGCTCCCGGAGGGCGGTTTTCGCCCGCCCGCACGACGGGGCCGGCCCCCGCGCCGGGCGGAAGAGGTGGCAGACATACGAAACATGCGCCACCGCTGAGGTCGCGAGACCTGGGCGATGGCGCATGTCGTACGCCCTATCGGTGGACCGTCAGAAGGCGGCCGGGCGGGCGGTGTAGCCGGCCTTGGCGACCGCCACGACCAGCTCGTCGACGCTGACCAGGGCCGGGTCGTGGTCGATCTCGATGCGGGCGGAGGCGAATTGCACCTTTACGGTGGCCACGCCGTCAAGGCGCCCGACCTGCTTCTCGATCTTCGCCACGCAGGACGGGCAGGAGAAGCCCTCGGCGCGCAGAATCGTGTGGGTGGTGGTGGCAGCGGTGGTGCTCATGGTTCTTGTCCCTTCAGGTCGTGTATCACCCCTGGTGGGTGGCATTTACGACGTTAAGCAGGCCGTGACGGGGGAACCATGATCTTGGTCAATCAACCGCAACACGGGCTCTGGCACGGACCCGGCCCGCAACAACAGCAGATCGGCTCTCGATGACCCGTCGTGGTCTTCAGCTGTCCATCTCGGCGGTGGCAGCGAGGCGATCGCGGTCCAGCGCCGCCCGGAGTCGATGATGCCCGCCTTGCGCAGCCGGCTCATCACCCGGGAGACCGACTCCTCCGTGGAGCCGACCATGCCCGCCAGGTCGGCTCCACGGAGGAGTCGGTCTCCCGGGTGATGAGCCGGCTGCGC
>Ga0209587_1001531_pt1 | contig 10802 bp, 7 predicted proteins | sample NGEPerD_2_FD_184512 | JGI IMG/M metagenome (GOLD analysis project Ga0209587, IMG submission 184512) | Arctic peat soil microbial communities from the Barrow Environmental Observatory site, Barrow, Alaska, USA - NGEE PermafrostL1-D... | ecosystem: Environmental > Terrestrial > Soil > Wetlands >... | reverse complement strand
TGTGCGACCGTCCCCGCGACATCATCTTGGCCCGCTCGCCGGCCAGCCGGCGGTCGATCGTGGCCGCGCTCATCGCGACCAGCAAAGCGGCCTCCGTATCGGTGAGGTCGAGCTCGCCATCGCGGCGAAGGATCGGCACCAGGACCTCGAGCAGCGGTGCCAGACGCTTGCCTGCCGGAGCACGCAGGACAGCCCAACACTTGACCAACGCGACCATGACTTTGGGCCCATACGTCGGTCCCCGAGGCCGTCGCGCCTTGACCACCTTCAACTTCAACCCGTCGCGAAGCGCCGCACGCGCATAGTCCCGATGCCAACCGGTCAGCTCCACCAGCTCATCGAGGATCGCCGTCTTCCTGGCCCGATCGGCACCGGCATACGCCCGGGCCTTCGCCTTTGTCACAGCTGCCCGTTCACTCATCGTCAGACCCATCAACACGGCGTAACCAACGACGACGGGAACTCACTGATCGACACACCGCTACGCGGAGGTTTCTAGATGAGGCAACGTATCGAGCTACGCGGAGGTTTTTGGTGAGTCAACTCGAAAGATCGACGCCGCGCGGCGATGACCGTAGCCTAGGAAGCGTGACTGGCGACGTAATCAGCGATGTTGTCTTCCGAGGCGGCCCCTACGACGGAACAACCGGTGCCAACGACCCCATGACGGACTACCAAGACCTATCCATAGATACGGATGACGTCTTCCGCTACAAGCGATCCACCGACAGGGTTGAGCGCGTACACGGCAAGCTCTCCGTGGTCTACGAATACGTGGGGCAGGTCTTCGAGTAGGACTAGTCACAGACGCGGAATGACGCCGCCTCGCGTGCGCTACGCGCCGCTCCCGAGCAGCAAGGGACGCAACTGCCCCTGCTCATCAAGCGCGTCGCCGCTGAGCAGATCGAGGTGCGGCACATCGTCGCTGGCGTAGCCGTACCGCTCGCGAAGGACGGTTACCCACGCCTTGAGGTTCGGGGTCTGCGTCGGCGGAGTGAGTCCCCACCCCTGACCCACGGTCATCGCGACGGTGTCCAACGTCATCCGCAGCGACTCGGCGGTGAACTCCTTCAGGTCCAACACGGGCAGCTGCTCGGTCTCTCTGGTGTGGAAGAGTTTCGCCAACGCCTGCCGGTCGATGCGCCCAGGGCCCAGCAGTCCTTGCTGCCGTGCACGCGCCGTCGTGGCCACGTTCGCCACCGCCGTGATCAGGTGCCAGTCCAGCCAGCCCTCGTCCCGCAGGTCCGCCAGGATGCCTCGCACGCGGGCGTCGGCGAGCACCCGGGCCAGAGTCAGCCCGAACAGGTCGCCGACCCTTTCGTAGCGGTTGCGGACACTCTGTAGCGACTCGTCGTAGCCATAGCCAGGCCCGGGGCCCGACGGCGGCGCCAATTCTTCGGCCTCAGTCGGCACGAATGGCTCGGTACGGTCGGCGACCTGGGACGCACGGCACGCCGAGTAGTGCTCCGCGTCCAGAAGGCTCGCCACCTCGTCGTAGGGCCGGCCGATATTCATCTTATGTAGCAGACCGGACTTGGCCGTCTCCTCGATGACCTCCGCGACGTCTTCGTTCGATCGCATGCTCATGGAGTGGAGCAACACGCCGAGGACCGCGAAGGTCTCGAACTCCAACGCCTCACGGCTGTGGTCTTCGGCGTAGGGCGTGAGGAACACCGTGCACTCCAGCCCGGTGTTACTCGGCTTGATGTGGATCCGCTCCTCGGTACCGAGCGGCTTGCCGATCCGGATCGCGATGCGCACGTCCTGTGGCACGAGCAGCGGGTCCAGGTCGACCAGCTCGCACAGCAGGATCTGAGCGGCAGCGCAGAACCGCTCGGCGGCGAGCACGGCAAGCCGCTCGTTCACCACCTCGACGTACCAGCGGGTGCCCAGCCCCGCGAACGTGATCGTCCGCATTGGGCCCGCGTCACCGAAAGGCGTCCCGCACAGGTCGCTGTCGGCTCGGCGCAAGAAGGCCGACTCATCGGGCTCGCCGTATGCCTCCGTCGTCTCTTCGACCAACTCCAGCAGTGCGACCTCCCACCCCGTCGAGCCAAGCGCCGTCAGCACAACGTGCTCCAGGCTCGGCCAGTACTGCCTGGCCACGTGGACACAGGTGGTCACGTCGAAGTCAAGGATCTGGAGAATCTCCTTGTGCTTCTCGTAGTCGAACGCATCCGCCACCAGCGCGTTCCTGGCCATCACGGCCACCTGCGCGAGGCCGACCGCATCGAGCCAAGCCCCCTGCTGGAAGGCCGAGTCCATCCCCTCGACCAGCGCGTCAGCGACCATCTCGTGCAGGTCGTCCTTGTCACTGGTCATCGCGAGGGACGCCGCGGTCAGCCGGTACTGCTTAGCAGCCAGCGTCATCCCGAGACTCGAGTAGATCCGAGCGATCATCCGCATGGCCAGCAGGGACCCGCGCAGCGTGTCGCCGTGCCACCACTTCGCCTTGGCGGCGTGGAACTCACGAAGCGCGTCGAAGGGCCGATCCATATCGAGGAACTTCATCGCCCGGTTGCGGCATCGGTGGGCGGCAGCGGCGTCGCCCTCCAGTCGCTCCATCGCCGCGTCGAGCCCGTCGCGCACCTTGCCGTAGCCGGTTTCGTCAACCAGGACAGGAGCCAAGAGGTCGAACTGCCCCGACAGGGTATCGACCGGGAAAGCCGGCACCCGGGGAAGCAGGTCGACGAGTTCCCCGAGAAGGAGCATCGCCCGCTCGACGTCGGCGAGCCAGGAAGCGTCGATGAAGTCAGCCTCCGTATCGTCGCCGTACTCGCTCCTTTCGTCGGCCGCGACGTCGAGGGGCTCATCCGCGGCACCGCTCGTCGCCTGGATGAGGGGAGGAATGTCGTCGCCCGCCTGCGCACCGTCAGTCTCAACTGGTTCAGCCAGCTCGGTCGGCTCAGCCGGCGCCGTCATCCGGCTGTACGCCGGGTGCAGGGCCAGCAGCGCCTCCAGCTGCAGCAGCCGGGCGTTCCTCACGGGATGCGTCGCCGAGTCGGTGGCGGCACGCAGCGAGGCGACCGTGTTCACCAGTTCCGAGTGCAGCGAGGCCAGCTCATCCGGCGTGACGGTCCTGGTGTCCTTGTCCACCCCGTGTCCCATCGCGCCGCCGAAGTACATCAGGAGCACCTGGGCGTCTTCGAGCAGAGCGAGCGAGGCGCTGGCAACAGCGTGGCGGACGAAGTCGCGGATGGGCGTCTCCACCGCCGTGAGCGACTCCAGTCCCCGGATGTGTGCCACGGCGATCTCGTAGCGCGCACGCATGCCGACTTCATGGCTGACGCCCGCGGCCGGGTCCAGGAACCTTGCCATGAAGCCGAGCCACTCCGGCAGGTCGGCCTTGACTTCGTCGTCGCGAGTCGCGTGACGAAGCCCCGGCCGAACCTGCGCCAGGTCGCCAGGCGTCAGGGCCGTCACCTCACCTCGTCGGCAACGGCCGAGAAGGTCTCTGTACCACTCAGGCGCCGGCTCCTCACCGGGATAGTCCGGCACCATGTTGCTCGGCAGTTCCAGGTACTCCTGAGCCACCCAGACCAGGTCTGACTCGGCGAGCATCGACGCCAGTGTGATCCCGTCGAAGATCTCCAGCGTCAGGTCGTAGGTGTCGCGGGCCCATTGCTCGAGCTCGTGCAGCTTGGCTGCCGGGATCGGGACCACCGAGTAGAAGGCGACGTACTCGACAGGCACCCCGGCGCCGCCGCAGATCTTGGCCAGGTCGTCCTTGACCTTCGTGGGTAGCCCGTCCTTCTGCAGAGTGCAGGCAACGACCACAGGCTTTGCGCTAGCCCGTCCGACGAAGCCCTTCGCGTGGGGCTGCTGCTCGGGCAGCCACGTCACGAACGACTCGACGTCGCGGCCCTGGTCGCCGCCCGCGCTGACCGGACCCGTCGCGAGCTTGACGTTGTTGCTGATGCGGCGCCGCGCGACCCTGAAGCAAATCTCCTCGAAGCGGTGGTGCTCGTTTCGAGACGACATCTGCTCGAGCTGGAAGTGGATGAACTTCTCAGCGGCCGGCGGGTTGGTCACCCTTCCATTGTCGCGGTCGGTAAAGACATCTCAGGCACTCTGCGCTGGACTTGGTAGGACCGTGTCTGGCGAAACTAGCGTCGGTGCTACTCGTCGTCGTCTTGGCCAGCGGCTCGGCGGCGCAGGGTGTCGATGTAGTCCGAGCGCAGGACCCGACTGCACTGCGGGCGCTTACCGGCGTTGATGTCATCCACGTACTTGGCCAGTCGCGCTGGGTTCTTGCCCGACCATCCGTTGGCGAGTGCCCAGCCCTGCATGGCCTCACTGTCCATGGGGATACGCGCGTCCTTCAGCGCGAGCAGGAGGCTGACCACCTGGTCCTTCTCGAAGCCGGCCGAGATGGTGTTGTTGTGGTTGATGGTCAGGGTCATGCTCTTCAACGCCTCGACCACGATCGCGGCGGGTTCCGGCGCGAGGTCCTCCCATGCCGAGCCATCACCGAGGACCTGCGGGCGAACCGCCGTCACCCATGGGCGCAGCCGCCTCTCGTTCCAGGTGATGACGCACAGCGCGCGGATGTAGCTCCCGCCATTGCGAACCAACTCGCCGATGTCGTCCATGTCGCCCCAGGCCATCAGCACCGGGCCCGGCCCGCTCAGGAACGCGCCACCTCGCCCGGTGACGTGCTCGACATCGCTGTGCTGGTTGACGAACTGCTCCAGGGTCTTGCTGTTGCGGAGGTTGGACTTCAGGCTGGTCCACACCGTCAGCGTGTCGCCCTTCTCCATGTGCCCGGTACACCAGGCGATGGCGTCACGCACTCCGGCGGTGTCGTAACTGGCGACGGCCGTCGGGTAGTCAACGTCTCGGTCGAACATCTCTCGTCCCCCTGCTGTTGGTTGGGCAACCCACCCTAGGTGACCACACCGACAGAACTGGGTCCCCCGCTGATGGATCTCAAGGCCCCGCCAAGACACTGCGTCGTTCTGGAATGAGCGCACGCTCATCGGCTACAAGAGTGAGTCCCGATTGACGAACTCCAGCGGACGCCATATCGGGGACCTGAGCATGCGCGCTGCCGATCGTCGCAAGACGATCGGCAAACGGCACAGTCAGGACTTCGTCGTAGGAGTCGAGCCCGCGTCTTCGACCACGGACAACTCCACGTGAGCTACGCCGACTCGACCGGTCTTTGCCGCTGCTGGGTCGCGCACGACCACCACCACCTGCGTCAGGCTGATCTTGTCACCTCAACTCCCGGTCACGAACCAGAGTGTCATCCGGTCCTGCTACTACTTACTGGTGACCCTTACCGCCTCGCTGAGCTTTCACCCGCTCGGACAAGTTCATCTCGCACTTGGAGACGTGCACGTGTCGCCCGGCTGGGGGACGCACCGCATGACTCTTCCCATCCAAGTCACCGGCACCTGGCTCTCGTCCGAAGAGACCAAAGCAACAACGCCTGTTCTCCTCATCGGAACGGTCTGGACTGACCAGCCGTCGTTTCGCTGGGTAGCCGGAATCGAGCCGCAGGTGCTTGCAGTGCGTGGCTACCAGCTGGGCGAGGAACTCGTCATAAGTTTGTCGGACGAGCAGCTCATTGCCCTGGAGGGGGCTCGAGGCGACGGTGACATCACCTTCATCCTCAAGCTGCAGGCCACCTTGCTGACCCCTCTTGAGGGCGTTCACTCTGTCGCCCATGAGGAGACAACGTTACGAATCCCGCGAGCCCGTTGGATGGAGCTGCTCGACCAGGTCGGCAGCGAAGTCGGGGTCCTGATTCGTGTGCCGAGCCCGCTGACAGATTCCGCGCTGGAACAACCACCTACAGCCTCTGCCGAAGACGCGACCTCACTGTCGCAAGCGACCGCACGCCTGCGCCAGGCACGGGCCGAACTCCGCGACGGGCAGTGGGAGCACTGCGTCGCGACCTGCCGCCGTGTCCTCGAGAACGTCGAGCGGCTCGCGCCGCTGCCGACGGCAAAGAGCGTGACCTCGTCACCGGCCGAGCAACGCACACAGGAACAGCGGTGGGCCGCCGTTTTCTATGACGTCAAGAGCCTGGCTAGCGCGGCTCACCACGACGACGGAACAACCAGAGGGTTCGTCTGGGGTCGGGCAGACTCCGAGGCCATCCTTGCGACGACCGCCGGACTGCTTCGGCGATTCACTGCCCCGTGGTAAATGACGGTGACGAAGCTGACCTCGATCTGCTCCAGGAAGTCAGAACCAACAAACCACATCCAGACCGTGAACGGAGCATCGCCGCATGAGGATCGCGAGCCGACGCTCGACCGCCTGGAGCAGGACGAAGACGACCAGCCCGACGCCGCGGCGTCATACCGCGCCCGACAGGGAAGGGATCGTTGCCGACTGTAAGTGGCCGGTTTCTGGCCGCGTGTCGAATCTCGCCACATCTTGGAACACACGGTTGGCCAGATACGCGGATTAGTCTGAGCGACATGTCAGCAGGCGAGAGTCAGTGCGTCCAGGTCGTCGCCGACGCCGGCCCGAATCTGTCGTTCGTGATCCCAACCGCGAACGAAAACCGCTGGAGCGACTTGCTAGCGGCACTCATCTCCACCGACCCTGCACCGATCGCGCGTTTGCTCGACGTCGACTTTGACACGGTTCGGCGCGAGGTCGTCGTTCCTGGTCAGGTGGGACGCAAGTCCGACCGACTCGACCTCCTTCTCCTGCAGGGCGACCGGGAGATGGCTGCGATCGAGGTGAAGCTGCTCTCGGACTTGGGGCTACAGCAGTTGGAGCGGTATCGCGCGGCGTTCCCTATGGCGGGCCAATATCGCGTGCTTCACCTCGACACCTTGCCAGTGAATTTACTTGGCGCGAATCCGTGGAAGTCGCTGACCTGGGAGTCCGTCCTGACAGCTCACGCCCAAAGCAAGAACGCGTGGGTTGCCGCCACTGCTCGGGCGTGGCTCGTACAACTTGCGTCGCTCGTTCCAACCGTCGACGCCGAGACGGTGTGGAACGACGTCCCGGACGACCCGGGCGGGTTCGAGCTCGCCTTGCGGGCCAGAATCGCGTGGCTATCGCGGCAGATGGACGCCTGGTGCGACCTCCCTCACGACATTGGCCAGTCTTCAGGAGGAGGCAACTGGGCAGTGCAGATCTGGTCCCCGGCGACTACTCCTGGTCACTTCGTCACTGCAGAAATCCAGGAAGGCCTGACCGCTTACGAATGGAGGGCCGACCCGAACCGGCCCTACCGAGAACGTGTTCCTGGACCAGTCGTGCTCCTTGGGCTCCGACAAGACGACGTGACGACGTCGGCAGATTTTGATTGGAGCCTGCTCCACGAACTCTTTGCTGAGCATGTGCTCGACACGGCCGGAGCCGCGCGCGACGACCGCGCCTGGCATCTGACGGCTCCTCGTCCCCACGACCCGATTGACCGGGCAAACTGGCAGGCGATCGTCGAGGCGGGCGCTCCCAAGTGGCTGGGCAAGGGCTGGGGCATGAAGGTCGCACAGAGCACGCAGTCATGCCTATTCGGAGCCCGGTTCCAGTTGCCGCCAGGAAGCACGCTTGGCGAGATCGATGCTGAGCTCCGAACCCTTCAACCGCTGATCCAGGAAATGGCTGTCGGCTAACCAGCTGCGCCTCCGCGGGTCGACCACGTCCGCTGTCGCCTCCTGGTCGCAAGATGATCGTGAGATGGCTAGGCTCCGTCCGTGGGTGACTCAATGAAGATCCTGGACGCCCTCGTCCGGGACCAGAAAGTCGCCCCTGATTGGGTCGAGGCTCTCCGGAGGGTCGACCCAACGATCGACGGCAAGGTCGACGTGTGCCTCACGAAACTCTCTGACTCGGGGCCGTATCTGCCAACAGAAGGCGCTATCTGGCGGGCGTTCGAGGTTCCACTTGCGGCCGTTCGGGTTCTCATCCTCGGACAGGATCCGTATCCCAATCCGAGCCACGCGGTCGGCCTCAGCTTCTCCACCGGGCCGAACGGACCGATTCCCGCGTCCCTTCGGAACATCTACCTTGAGCTCCGCGAGTGCGGCTATGAACCACCCAACCACGGTGACCTGTCCGCCTGGTCGCAGCAGGGCGTGATGCTCCTAAATCGTGCGCTGACGCTGCCTCTCAACTCGCTGGCCCGTCCCCGCCGGCATGTTCGGTGGTGGGCGCCCATCGTTACCGCAGCCGCGAAGGCGATCGCGCTGGAGGCCGAGGACCGGCCGATCGCCGCGTTGCTGTGGGGAGTCCCGGCGCACCGAATGCGTAGGTATCTGGAGCCGAACGTCAAAGTCTTCGCCGCGAGTCACCCGGCACCACTCTCGTCGGCACGATCAGCCGGTGGCGAAGAGCCGTTCGGTGGCTCGGCCCCATTCGCCCGGGTCAACGACTGGCTTACCCAACGCGACACAGCCGACCACCGACCACACCGCGCGAGCAATCCCCCGGCGATCGACTGGAAGCTCGTGAACTGAACCGATACAGGGCACGACGGCGCCCTCCCGGGCGGTGAGCGCGTCGGGCGCTGCCGCTGTGCCTGAGAACTGTCGGAGGTCGCGTGTAGACATAGTGCGACGAAGAGGAGAACGACATGTCGAACGACTCGGCAGTGACAGTCGAGCACGATGCGCTGGTGCTCGGCACCGTACGCGTGACCTTCCAGCGCACGCTGCGCATTCCCGAGAGCGGCCTGCATGACCTGCCGCCCGGGCTCGGTGCGTTCCCCATCCGCCGGGTCGAGGATTACCCCGACACCGTCCCGGCCGAATGGCGTGAGCGCGGCGGCGTCATGATCCCGATCTACCAGCGCGAGGCGATGTGGATGTCGTTCGACACCGACGAGCCTGCCGCACTCCAGGTCGGCATCGGCAAGGTGTGTGCGATCAGCGGTGACCCGTGGAACGAGACGCTGACACAAATGCCACAGAACTACGCGGCGCTTCCCGACCAGCCGTGGCTCGACGGGATCAACGCCGGCGAGGGGTTCATCCGCCAGTTCGTGGCCGTGCCCCTCGGACTCGGCGCCACTGTCGAAGCCCAGGTCACCGGCGAGGAGGTCCACGGTGGCGTGCAACTACGGGTGGTCGGTGCGACTGCCGAGGTCCTCAAAGCGTGGCAGGAGCGTCCCCGCTACGACATGATGGCATGCGGCGCACCTCCGATTGGCTCCATCGACGAAGCCTCGATGGGACTCGGCGCTGGTGGGCGGATGCGACAGGAGATCTACGCCGACGAGCGCGGCCTCACCGATTACAACAGCGACAGGACCTGGCGAGTCTTCGTCCACCTCTGCTCGGCAGCGCAATGGACCGCCATCACGGGCGAGGTCGCGCCGCCCACCCCGATCGACCGCGAGATCTACGTTCAGCACGGCTTCCCATGGTTCGACTACTACGACGCCGACCGCGAAGACCTCGCTGCCAGCCAGACTCTGAGCAAGGTTAAGACCGTCGGCGACCTCCTTGGCAGGTACGACAAACCATTCAGCCCCATCGATCCGTCGACGGTCATCAAACTCAAGGACGGCGGCGCAGCCAACGTTGCCCCGGGCGTTTGGTGACCGATCGGTGACCGGTCTCGGCTGCGCGCGGTGTAGCCGTGGGGTGTGCGGTGTGCGCGGCGGTGGCCGGGTAGGGGTGGACGTCTATTGATGGCGGAGGTTCTTGCGCCACTCACCCCGACTACCCTCACTGCGAGAAGCCACTACAGGAGCGGGCGATGGACGACGAGATTCAGTTGATCAGTGACGGCGATGGCCTGGCGGTCATCGGGGATCCGACGGCTGTCGAGCGCTTCCTCGACTCGGTGGGACTGCTGTCGTTGTCGAAGGACCTCGGATTGCACAGGCTCGGATCTGGCCTCCGCGCCGGGGCTGCAGTCGCACAGGGAGGTTCCGAAATTGCCGCCAACTCCGTTAGCTGGCTGAAGGTGACCCCGGAGTCCGCGCAAGCCATTAAGGATATCGGGCTGGTGGAAAGCACGACGCCAGGCGTCAGTTATGCGATGGCGGGGAAACCGGGCTCAATCAAGTCATGGCTCCAGGTCGAGACTGGGCCCGGCTCGCTTCTGACCAACCCGGCGATTCTTGCTGGTGCCGCGGGGATCATGGAGCAGCTCGCGAGGCAACATGAGATGAACGAGATCAAGGACTATCTCGCCACGATGGACAAGAAGCTCGAGGACGTGATCCGCGCCCAGAAGAATGCTGAGTTGGCGAAGGTGATCGGAGCGGGCTTCGACATCGAGTCCGCCATGACCGTCCTGGAGCGGCAGGGTCGGGTCGACGACGATACTTGGTCGACGGTGCAGGGCAGGCAACAAACGATCACAGACGCCCTGGGGTGGGCGTTGCTTCGCTTCGTCGATCTCGCAGAGAAGGTGGAGAGCAAGACCAAGATCGGTGATTTCGCTAAGAAGGCCAAGGAAGCAGAGTCCGAGGTTCGGGACCTGCTCGCCATTCTGGCTCGTTGCTTCGAACTGCAGGACGCGCTCGACGTGATGCGACTGGACCGGGTGCTGGATGCGTCTCCGGAGAGACTGGACGCGCAGCGCCTCGCACTTAAGGACGACCGGCAGAAGATGCGGGAACTTGTCTCACAGAAGATCGAGCACCTGATGGCACGTATGGATGCGGCTGCTGCCACGGCCAACTCGAATGTGCTGCTGCACTTGCCCGCGCACCGAGCTGTGGTGGGCTCGATCAACCATGTCGGGATCGCCGTCGATGACTTCCACAGGCCGCTCGGAATCGAGTCCGGTCGAGATCCCTTGGAGGCGAAACGGTGGTGGGACGCGGCCCGGGATCCGAGGCAATTGAAGAACGCGGGCGCGGAGGCGGGGCGCAAAGC
>Ga0209587_1001530_pt1 | contig 10808 bp, 9 predicted proteins | sample NGEPerD_2_FD_184512 | JGI IMG/M metagenome (GOLD analysis project Ga0209587, IMG submission 184512) | Arctic peat soil microbial communities from the Barrow Environmental Observatory site, Barrow, Alaska, USA - NGEE PermafrostL1-D... | ecosystem: Environmental > Terrestrial > Soil > Wetlands >... | reverse complement strand
CGTGTTCTGGGTCGTGGACAACGGGTCCTCACACCGCGGCCAGGCATCGGTCGACCGGCTTCAGGGCCGTCACAAGAACCTGCGGCTCATCCATTGCCCAATCCACTCGTCCTGGATAAATCAGGTGTCGGTTAACCGGCCCTCGGACCGGGGCTCCGCACCGTCGCTTGAAATCCATCTCGCGGCGGTCGGGGTGAGGAACAATGAAGCTGCCTTGGGGCTGCTGGCGCGGAAAAGGGAAGGGCTGCCATGGGAGTGTCGGTCGTGCGTGCCGAGGATGGCCACCGGTTGCAGGGAGCCGGCGCGGACGTCGCGCTTGCCAACCGCTTCCTTGATCACCTCACAACACGAGCGTTCTCAGCCGCCACCATTCGCGCCTACGCCTACGACCTGTTGAACTTCGGCCGCTTCTTGGCTGAGCGCGGACTCAGGCTCGGCGACGTCGTGCCGACCGATCTGTTCGACTACCTCGAGTGGCAGGCAGAGACGAGGTCGACGGCCGGCGCCAAGGTCGTGCGCCTCTCGGAGCGTCGGGGCGCGGCACCGGCGACCATGAACCGGCGAATCGCCGCGGTCCGTGCGTTGTTCGAATACGCGCTGCAGACCGGGGTGCGCTCAGACAACCCCGTTCCCGCGGCCCGCCGCGCGTCGGGTCTGCGACCAAAACGACGCGGGCTGCTCGGGCATATCTCCCCGAGGCGCCAACGAACCGGCGGGCGGCTTGTCCGCCAGCCGTCGCGACTGCCCGAGAGCCTCGATGCAAGCGAGGCGACGGCCTTCATCGCCGATCTCGCCACGCACCGTGACCGGGCGATCGCCCTGGCGATGCTGCTGGGCGGGCTGCGTCGCGAGCTTGCCCCTACGCCAATGTCTGCGAGCAGTGCGACAACTTCGTCACCACACCTGAGTTCCTGCCCGCGCTCCAAGCTCAGCTTGCCGACGCCCAAGCACTCAAAGACGACGCTGAGGCGCGGGGCTGGGACTCCGAGGTGGCGCGACACGCTCGCGTGATCGCCAGCATCGGAGGCCACGTCCGCCGAGTGAAAACTGCAGGTGACTCGGCCGGAATTGCTTGACATGCCCCCGAGGGCCGGTTAATTGAGATCTACAACTCGATCATCCAGCGCAAGGTGCTGACACCCAACGACTTCAACGACCTCGACGACGTCGAGCAACGCCTGATGGCGTTCGAGCGGCGCTACGAGGATGCCGCCAAGCCTTTCGAGTGGAAGTTCACCCGTACGGACCTCGCCAAGCTCATGAAGCGGATCGCGGAGAAGGAGGAACTACAACGAGCCGCCTAAGAGCGCGAAAACTCCGTCACCGAACTTATGAGCCAGAGCACTAAGGTTGTTCGGTTCCCTGACCGCCGACCTTGCAGGAACCGATCGACTCTTCATCCCCTACACGTAGTGTAACTGTCAGCACGGCGATGGTTGCCGCGATAGTAAGCGCAATCGAGAAAGGATTTGTCAGCGCACCAAGCTTCTCAGGAGGACGACACCGACGTCCTTGGAGAGGCGTCAACGCGCGAAAGGGTTCTGCCCTGCCTCACACCACACAAGGGAATGCCATGCCTCGAACCACGAGCACAAGCGCTCCAACCCCGGTGGCGGCGAGTCAGCCGCCCGTGATATCCGTAAGGCGATGAAAGCGACAATCCTGGTCGTCGACCACGACGAGAGATCGTTGGAGATCCTCCAGCGAGACATGACGAGGCGATATGGCGCCGACTACGATGTGCTCTCGGCGAGCTCACCGCACAAGGCGGTGCGATTGCTGAGACGACTGGCGAGCGGGCAACGGACCGTAGCCCTGGCCATCGCCTATCAGTGGATGCCTGAGATGACAGGAATCGATCTCCTCAGGCAGTCGCGCGAGCATCATCCCGGCGCAATGAGAGCGTTAATGATCAATGTCGGCGACCTCGGAGCCGAAGAGCCCATCGTCAGAGCCCTGACCCTGAACCACATCGACTACTACTTTGGCAAGCCCTGGGCCTCGCCGGAAGAAGAGCTCTACCCGACCACCGGGGAAGCTCTTCGAGTGTGGTCCAGCAACCACCTCCCTCGGATGGAGAAGATCAAGTTCATAGGCGACCCGAGATCACCGCTCATTAGCTCTTTGGTTCGAGGCATCGAGCTCAACAACGTTGCCAGCGGCGTCTACGCGCCCGATTCGCCCGAGGCCACAGAGCTCATACGAAAGCACGGCTTGATGCATGACGATCTTCCCGCAGCCGTTCTTTACGACGGCCGGGTCATCCTCGACCTATCTCAAATGAAGTTAGCGCGCGCCTTGGGCGCGCGCGATCTCCCGCCGCAAGAATCGCTCTATGACGTCACCATCGTGGGCGCGGGACCGGCAGGGCTCGCAGCCGCCGTGTACGCCGCGGCCGAGGGCCTCCGCGTGCTGGCCCTCGAGTCCCTGGCCGTAGGAGGACAGGCGGGGACCAGCTCGATGATCCGTAACTACCTCGGGTTTCCATGGGGCATCAGCGGAAGAGATCTAGCTGAGAGGGCATCGCGTCAGGTGCAACAGTTTGGAGCCTACGTGGCTTTCACCGCTCCCGTCGCGCAGCTGCGGAGCGAAGATGGCGAAAACGTGGCAGTCCTCCCGGACGGACGAGAGGTTCACAGCCGTACGGTGATCATTGCAACCGGAGTTTCCTATCGCCGGCTCGAGGCACCGGGCGTCGACCGGCTCGTGGGCAGCGGCGTGTTCTATGGCGCCGGCATATCGGAAGCCCGAGCCATAGGCGCGGTCAACGCGTGCGTCGTGGGCGCGGGCAACTCGGCGGGCCAACTGGCCGTCTATCTCTCTCAGATGGGAGCCAGCGTGACCCTCTTGGTGCGAGGTCCTTCGCTCTCGAGAAGCATGTCGGATTACTTGGTGAAGGAGATCGAGGCCAACGAGCGCGTCCGCGTGCTCCTCAACAGCCAGGTCGCCGGGGCTCTCGGAGAGCACGCCCTCGAAGCGGTGGCGGCCCTCGACGGCTCCACGGGGAAGACGCAGGAGGTGGCGACCGACGCCCTCTTCGTGATGATCGGGGCGCAGCCGCACACCGATTGGGTGGAGTCGTCCATCGCCCGTGACGACCTTGGGTTCGTGCTCACGGGCGCCGACCTTTTGGCCGATGAGAAATCGCGACAATGGTGGCCGCTCGCCCGGCCCCCGCTCCTGCTCGAGACCAGCATGCCGGGCGTGTTCGCTGCCGGCGACGTGCGCCACGGCTCGATCAAGCGGGTCGCCGGAGCGGTCGGAGAAGGAGCGGCGTCGATCTTGCTGATCAGCCAGTACTTGCGCGAGTCAGAGCTCTAGGACCGAGGTTCTTCGGCGGGAGGAGCGAAGATCTCGAGCTGGATATTGTCGGGGTCCCGGAAGACGAGAACCGACCCGTACGGCTCGTCGGCTATAGGAGATTGCGTCAGCGGGCTCGCCGCCTCCGCAGAAGGCACTACGCCGTGAGCCGCGAGGTGGTCCCGCCAGCTCTCCAGCTCTGCGCGGTTCGCGACCATGACACCCGCATGATCCAATCCCGTCCGCTTCTCGGAGAATCGTTCCCGTTCGTTGGCGTCGTGGCGGTGAAGAACGATCATGAGGGTCCACTGCTCGTCGGCCAACACCATCCCGGTGCCACCCGGATGTGGCGCCTCCATCTGCAGTGACACATCGAATACCTCCTGATACCAAGCCAAGCTCGCATCGAGATCTGTCACCGTGAGCGCGAGATGGTGGAGGGTGGGGTTCGCCAGCTTGGTCACGGCAACAATATAGCAGCTCCTCGGCCACCGGCCAGGGCTCGGATCCCCGGCGATAATGCCCGAGTGACTCCATCTTCGCCATCGAAGGCAGCGAGGTCAAGGGTGACGGATAGACCGGCGGAGTGGCGCAGCTTGACCTGCGTAGGCCGCCTGTCCTCGAAGAATTCCCATTCGCGACCAAGGGCGGGCACGAAGCGGTCGACGTCATCGATCGAAACGAGAAGGCCAATGTCCTTGTGGTCGCGGGTCTGCTCGCCGACGAGGGCATCGACGCCCCAAACCGCCGACGATCCATACATCGACGCGGGCCTCTTCTAGTCAATTCTTTCCGGTGCCTCGAGGAGAGCAGCGACATCTTCACAGAACTCGTCGATCAGCTCGTGGGCAGCCGCACGCAGCGCCGATGCGTGGTCCGGTGGCAGTACTTCGTCCCCGAAGGCTTGACCAACGACACCGTCTTTTTGACTCATCTCTGGGCTCGTCATGCCGCGGTGTGAGTTGGCTGCGATGCGGTCGGCGAACACCGGCGACAAGCTCGAAAACTCGACCCTCCGCCAACTGCATGGTTTTTTCCTGGTAGTAGCTCAGATCTCGACCCTTCTCTCACACCCAAAACCCGCTCTGACCAGGTCTTTTAGGGGTGGGCCGCCAGGGAATCGAACCCTGAACCTACGGATTAAGAGTCCGTCTCATGGGGGCTTTCGACGATTCTCAAGTTCGTGCAAAATTGTGCATCGTCCCAGGTCGGGGGCATGGTTCTGATTCGCAAATCTTGTCTTTGCTTTTCGTCGTTTTGCGTCGCACGCGTGTCGAAATCGTGTCGCGCTCCTGATGGCTCTGGTGAGATCACTCTTGCACACCCTAGGAATCGGCCGATCCCCTGAATGTGTGTTCTCACCGGAGCTACTGCTTGCTGCCGGGTCTGTCGTGACGTTTTCCAACACGTGCTCAAGTCGGTGAGCTGTCATGCATCAGCGGCAATTTTGAATCGCGCCACGGAATCGCTCTGGAACGCGAAAGCGAGGAAGGCATGTCGCTACGACGCGGCGACTCTCATGAGCTCGCCGTCTTTTTCGTCGTACGCTTTCTTGATCCGCAACGCCTCGTCCTGCATCTCGAAGAAGCAATCGAGGAGTCGAGCGTCGAACTGAGTCGCTCTGCCCTCTCCCATGATGCGAACGGCTTCGGCCGGATCGAACGCCTTCCGATAGACGCGATCCGTCGTGAGAGCGTCGAATACGTCGGCGATTGCTGCGATGCGCCCATCCATGGGGATCTCCTCGCCGGCTATTCCTCTGGGATAGCCATGACCATCGAATCGCTCATGATGCGTCCAAGCGATGAGAGATGCTCGGCCGAGCAGCTCTGAATGCGACCCCGACAGGATCTGATAACCGATCTCGGCATGCATCTGCATCATGTGCCGCTCCTCGGGCGACAGGGGCCCCGGCTTCAGCAGAATTCGGTCCGGAATTCCAATCTTTCCGACGTCGTGCATGACGCTCGCGAACTGAAGCTGCTCACGATCGTCGTCGTCATACCCGAGAGCTCCCGCCAAGAGCTCGCAGTACCGACTCATCCGCTGAATGTGTTTGGCCGTGTCGTCATCTCTGAACTCGGCCGCGATAGAGAGCTTTTCGATCGTCTCCGCGCGCGACAGCTTCAGCTCTTTCTCTGCGAACTCGAGATCGTTGACGGCAGTCCACAGCTCTTTTGTGCGCTCTTGGACCTGCTGTTCGAGGAGCTCGCTGCGGGCCTTGATCTCGAGATGGAGCGACCTCGTCTCCAGAAGGTTCTTGACTCGAAGGAGGACTTCCATCTGGTCGAAGGGCTTGGTTATGAAGTCCTTGGCTCCGAGCAAGAGGGCCCGCTGCCTGCTCTCCGCGGTGACGTCGGCAGTCAGCACGAGTACCGGCAGGAATGTATGCGAATGGGGGAACCGCCTCCCCATCTCCTCGAGCACGCCGAACCCGTCCAGCTGCGGCATGTGGAGATCCAGAAGCAATAGGTCCGGATGCAGTTCCTCGACCAACTCCAGTGCCCGCAGTGGATCCGTCGTGCAGGAGACCTCCATGTAGCCGGCGTCGGTCAGCATGCGCTCCAGAAGCCTGACGTTGGCGGGCTCGTCGTCGACAATGACGATTCGAAGGTCGTCGATCGTCATGATTGGATGGCCACCGCCGCTTGCTTTGCCATCAAAGATTCAACGAGTTCCTTGAAGCGATGCACGTTGATCGGCTTGGTGAGGTACTCGTCCGCTCCGGCCTCCTTCAGTCTCCGGATCTGGCGGAGAGTCGCATCGGCACTCAGAATCACGACGCTCGTCTCACGCAAGGCCGGTTCGGCGCGCAGCTGCTTGAGGACGAGGTCGCCCCCCACATCCGGGAGATGGACGTCGAGGAGGACGAGATCGGGCTGGTGGTGCCTCGCGAGCTCCAGACCGACTTGGCCCTGCATGGCCGTGAGGAGCTTTACGCGCGGATAGCTTCGAAGAATGCGCTCCACGAGCTGCACGTTCGCCAGGTTGTCTTCGACATATAGGACGGTCATTGATCCGTCCTGGTCTGGCTCGCTCGATGAGCCCGACGGGCGCTGGCTCGCTGGCCTTTCAGTGGGGTCGGTGACGGGCAGATCCAGATAAAAGGTGGTTCCCTGCCCCTCTTTACTGACGGCGCTGAGCGTTCCGCCCATCAGCTCGACCAGTCCCTTGGAGAGAGCGAGGCCCAGCCCGGTTCCCTGGACGGTCGTCGTCTCGGCCCCCAACCGGTCAAAGGGGGTGAACAGACGATCGATCTTCTCGGGGCTGAGCCCCGCGCCGGTGTCGATTACCGCGACCCTTGCCGAGGAACCATTGCGGTCAATGGAGACCGTAACGGAGCCGGCGTGCCGGTTGTACTTGATGCCGTTGCCGACGAGATTTATGAGGATCTGTTTTAGTCTTTGCCGGTCCGCCAATACATGGAGACCGTCCAGCTCGCCTCCTTCCACCGCCATCGTGATGTTCCTTTCGGCAGCCGCCGGTCGGAGGAGGTCAAGCACTTCTGGGACGACCTCTGACACCTTGACCGGCTCGGTCGAGATCGTCATCCGTCCACTCTCAACCGTCGAGAGGTCCAGCACTTCGTCGATGAGGGTGAGCAGATGCCGGCCGCCCTTCAAGACGTGGTGAACGCTCTCTTGCTGATCCTCCGTGAGATCGTCGGTTTCGAGCAACTGAGCAAAGCCGAGGATCGAATTGAGAGGGGTCCTTAGCTCGTGGCTCATGCGCGATAGAAACTCGCTCTTGCTGCGATTCGCCCGCTCCGCCTCGTCCTTAGCCGCATCAGCAGTCTGCTGAGCATCCTGCCGCTCCTCCACCTCCTGCTCCAAAGCCCGATTCGCGTCGCCTAGCTGGCGAGCTAGCTCTTCGAGCGACGAGCTCCTGCCGCGCTCATTCTGGAACAGCCGCGCGCGGTCCACTGCGAGATCCGACAGCGTGCCGAGTGTGGTGAGCAGGCTAAGTTCCTCCCCCCCGAACAACGGCGCAGCCGGCCCCGTCCATACCGTTAGGGAGCGAGAGATCGCGATGCCGCCGGGGCGGGCACACTCTGAGTCATCAGCGGCCCGTTCAATCTCGCCGTTGTCTCCTGCGACATAGCAGGCAACGACCGCACCCTCCTCATCGAGCAACGCGGCTCGCTGCGCACCGATTACCGCCACTACATGAGGCAGCAGAGCGCCGGCGATCTCCGCAGGCGTCTGTGCTGCCATGAGCTCAGACACCGCGTGCTGGAGGTGAACTTCTTCGGGTCGGCGCCATATCCCACGCAGCCAGCCGGGGGGCGCGAACGCCACCAGGAAACCAAGGGCGCTCAGCACGCCCAGGAACTGAACAATCTCTGCGGGGGCTCCCGTGAGAATGGCGGCCCCTATGAGTGTCATGTTCAGCGTGAGGATGGCTGCCGCGAGGAATCGCATCCGCCGCCTGGCCACGCTCGGTTGTCCTCTTGCCTGCCGCCAGAGCAGCGCCACCGAAGCCACCGAGAAGAAGGTCCAGTGGCCGAGCAGGGCGATGAGAAACACTACGAAGGTCACAGGCCACTTCACCTGCGCCTCGGGAATCTCAGGAATAAGCAGCGCCCACAGGATCAGCGCGCCGGTGACGATACCGCCCGCCCTGCGGGCGCCGCTCCGGATCGGGGCGAGCGTGGTCGTGAAGCGCCACAACAGAAGCGGGAATAGAAGCAGCGCTGCGATCTCCAGCTTTTGCACCGAGGGCGGTATCTCGGGCCAGATCGCCTCACCCACAGACGACATCACTGAGACCGCTGCCAGGGCTCCGAATGCCGCACCGGCCCAGGCGGAACCCGGCTCCCGACGCGCCCTCGCAGCTAGACGTGCGGCGACTGCGACGAAGAGGGCGCCGGTCACTAAGGAGATCAACTGGCCTAGATCCATGCGCGCCTTCCTGGCGTTGGTCAGTTCGCCGTTACTTGACGCACTGACTCCACTAGAGTTTTCGGTTCGGGGAGCCAATACCTGAAGGGCCTGGATCCCTGGACCGCGGAGCCCTTGTGAAGGACGCCTATCCCAAGGGTTGCCAAGTGGGCCGAAACACTTGAAACTACAAGCTCGTAGTTACGAGAGTCGGATTTGGAGGCTAGGAAGATGTCGGCAGACCACGGAAAACCCTGTGGGTGCCGGAAACTCGATTCGCCCCCCCCTTGACCTGGGCGGATACGGCGCTCGATCCTGTCATCTTTCCCGAGCATCATTTGGGCAAGGAGCGCGGACCTGTCCGATCCGGCCTTTCCTCAACCTCAGGTTCACCCTTTATCTGCTGCCGTCATGCGCCAGCAGGTGTTTGTGGCACGCGCGCGTCGAACCCCGGTTCGGCACCACCGGCAGAGAGCCTGGTCACAGCCGTGATCGACTTTTCGGCACCCACAAGCTCAGATCTCGACCCTTCACTCACCCCCAAAACCCGCTCTGACCTGACCCTCTATGTTGTCAAGCTTCTTTGTCAAGCGGCCTCCGGCAAGCCCCTCACGTCCGCCACAAGCTGCCGAAAGACCAGATTCGATAGGTGTCGCTTGAGGCACCTCATGGCCTCTTTCTCGGACTTTCCCTCGGTCTGGCGACGGGCGACGTAGGCCTTGGTGTCGGCGTGGTGTCGCAGACGGGCTCGGGCCATCATGTGGAGCGCGTAGTTGAGCTGGCGGTTGCCGCCGCGGTTTAGCCGGTGGCGCTTGGTGGCGCCTGAAGAGGCCTCGAGAGGCGCGGTTCCGGTCAACATGGCGAACGCTCCCTTCGAGCGGATGCGTGCGGGTTCGCCGACCTCGCCGAGAATCTTGGCAGCGATTACCAAGCCGATGCCCTGAAGCTCGGTGAGGGTGGTGCCCGACTCATTGACCTTGCCCGCAATTTGCTTCTCGACGTCCGCGATCTTGTTGCTCAGCCGACGGATCTCCCGGATGCGGTCGCGGATGAGACCCGCTCGCACCGAGCGGTCGCCGCGGAGCAGCGTCATCGCGCCGTCCTGGTTCCTCTTCGAGTTGAGCTTGGGCAGCTTTTTCTCGTAGCCCGGGTGGGAGATCACGAGATCTGTGTGCGTGCGGTTGATCAACCGGGTGCGGGCACGAACGAGCTGGTCACGGTGGTCGGATAGCAGCTTGAGGTCGATGAAGACATCGCTGCGCTGGGGCGAGGACAGACCCTCGCCCCGCGCCGCGACGCGGGCGATAGCGACGGCATCCGAGGGATCGGACTTGCCCTTGGAGGGGGTGCGCTTGCGCTCACGATGTGTGAGGAACGCGGGCACTTCGTAGACGTTCTCGTCGGCGTCGATCAGATGCCGGGCTAGGCCGGCGCCGTAGCTGCCGGCGCCCTCGATGCCGATGACCCGGTCGCGACCCTGCGCCTTGCTCCATCGCAGCAGTGCGTCGTGCCCACGGGCATCGTTGGGAAACTCCCTGGCACCTGCCACGCGCCCAAGCTCGTCCAGCGCCGCCACAGCAAGCGAGCTCTTGTGGGAGTCGATACCTATCGTCACACCCATCCTGGCCTCCTTCCCTCGGCCGATCTACGATGTGACCAGCGGGAGGACAACCAGGCGTTGGGGGAAACACCCCTCTATCGAGTCACTTCCGCTAGTCCGGTCCCGGCCGGAGGGACGGTCAGGTCAGAAGTCAGCTACTGCGACAAGGCTTTTGGAGTCACCTCCGGCCGGTTACCGGAAACTCTCCGCGAGGAGAAGAGTCCACAGCCGGATTCTCACGCCAGGTCTTATGGGAGGTGGGCCGCCAGGGAATCGAACCCTGAACCTACGGATTAAGAGTCCGTTGCTCTGCCTGATTGAGCTAGCGACCCGCGGGGGCAGTGTAGCAACGGCCCGGCTCGAGCGGTCCCGGCCCCCAGTGGAGATCCACTCACCTCAAGCGTGGGCATATCTCCACTGAGCGATCAAACGAGAGGGCGACCGACCGGATTCGAACCGGCGACATCCTGGACCACAACCAGGTGCTCTAACCTTGCTGAGCTACGGCCGCCAAGGCTCCCCAGCGTAACGCAGCTCCACCTCGCCTAGAGGCCGGGCACGAGGCGAGTCACAACTTGGCGAACCGCATAGGGCTGGGAGCCCGAGGTCGAGAAGAAGCCCAAGTCCACCCACGGCCCCCCGGCCACCTGCCAGCGGGCGCTCCAGATGACCTCAACCCCGACGGCATAAGCCCCTCTTACCTCGTAAAGGTGGGCGATGTCGCCTGGTTGCTGAGGGCTCCACGGCCGTCCCGGGTGGGACGTCACCGCGGTGGCGCCGTCCCCGAAGTCCCACACGTATTGCACCGGCCGGGCCTGCGCGATCACTGTGAGCCCGGGCACGGAGGCGACCGCCTCGATGGGCTCGAGCCGGTTCGCGAGCCACACGAAGCTGTCGAGCCCGGTGAGGCCCACGGCGGATGGCGCAAGGCGCAGCTTGGGAACGGCGGCGGCCGCAACAGCTTGATCGATGGCCACTTGTGCGAGCTCCTCGGGGGACGGCGGCGGTGGTGGGCGGGGGTTGGGTCC
>Ga0209587_1001528_pt1 | contig 10811 bp, 7 predicted proteins | sample NGEPerD_2_FD_184512 | JGI IMG/M metagenome (GOLD analysis project Ga0209587, IMG submission 184512) | Arctic peat soil microbial communities from the Barrow Environmental Observatory site, Barrow, Alaska, USA - NGEE PermafrostL1-D... | ecosystem: Environmental > Terrestrial > Soil > Wetlands >... | reverse complement strand
GTGTCGCGTCGCGCGGTCGTGGTGATGTTGTGGGAGTTGGAGCCCGCTTCGGGCTCGGTGATCGCGAAGGCCATCGTCCCGGTGCCGTCGCAGATGCCGGGCAGCCACCTCTGCTTCTGCGCTGGCGTGCCGAAGCGACTGATCACGGTGCCGCAGATCGCCGGGGAGACGACCATCATCAGGAGGGGGCAGCCCTGGGCAGCCAGCTCCTCACAGACGGCCGCGACGTCGCCGATGCCACCACCACCGCCGCCGTACTCCTCGGGGATGTTGATCCCGAGGTAGCCGGCCTTGCCGATCGCCAGCCATAGGTCGGTCGTCTTCTCGCCACTGCGCGCCTGCCGGGTGAAGTACTCCCGGCCGTAGGTTTTCGCGAGCTTCGCGACCTCCTTGCGCAGGGTCTGGCGCTCCTCGGACTCGGTGAAAGTGCTCATCTCGCGTCTCCTTCTGGCTGGTCTGGCCGGTCTGGCCGGTCTGGCCGGTCTGCGTCGGGTGGGGTCACGACGGCTAGGACTTCCCCGGACGCGACCTGGCTGCCCACGGAGACGGCGATCTCGCCGAGGACGCCGTCCGTGGGAGCCGTGATGGTGCGCTGCATCTTCATCGCCTCGAGGACGAGGACGGTCTGTCCGGCGGTTACCTCGGCACCCGCCTCCAGGGGTGCGGCGATCACGGTGCCGGGCATCGGCGCGAGCAGCGAACCCTGCGCGACCACGTCCGCCGGGTCGACGAACCGGGGGACCTCCACCAGTCGGACGTGCAGAAGGGGTCCGTCGACGTAGACCTCACGCCTGTGCGTCCCCCCATCGACACCGATCTGCACGTCTGAATGGACACGCAAACCGTCAACGTCGAGCACCACGGAGCTCGCCGAGGCCGAGATCACGGTCAGGTCCTCGCGACTGGCGTGCCGGTAGCCGTCGCGGCCGCCGAACCACTCAACGACGAGCTCGTCGCCCCCGTCCAGCGACCCGTGCTCGAAGACCGTCCGCTGGGGCTGGGAGACCACGTTGCGCCAGGCGACGGGCACCGCCTGCTGCACCCGCCTGGCCAGCCGGTCCTGCTCGGCGAGCATCACCGCGGCCGCGAAGGCTGCGGGCTCGAGGTCGGTCTTCGGACCGGCCATCACCTCGGGGTGCAGGTCGAAGAAGTCGGTGGAGACGTCACCGGCGAGGAAGGCCTCGTGGCCCAGCGAGGCGACGAGCAGATCGCGGTTCGTGACGACGCCGTGCAGGCGCGCCTTGTCCAGCGTGTCCGTGAGCCTGCGGGCAGCCTGCCCCCGGGTGGGCGCCCAGCAGATCAGCTTGGCGAGCATCGCGTCGTAGTGCGTGCCGACCTCGTTGCCGGTCTCGAACCCGGAGTCCAGTCGCAGACCGTGCACCCGTAGCGGCGCGAACTCAACGTCCACACCCGGGATCTCGAACGACTCGAGCCGACCGCTCTGTGGCTGGTAGTCGGCGCCGGGGTCTTCGGCGTACAGCCGCACCTCGATGGCGTGGCCCTTCGGCTGCAGGTCGTGTGTCCCAGGACCCGCCCCGCCGCGTGGTGGGGCACACGACTCCACCGAGGCGCCTTCCGCGACCGCGATCTGAGCGGCCACCAGGTCGATCGCGAATACCGCCTCCGTCACCGGGTGCTCGACCTGGAGGCGCGTGTTCATCTCGAGGAAGAACGCGCGGCTGCCCGAAACCATGAACTCGACGGTGCCCGCGCCGACGTAGCCGATGGCAGCGGCGGCGTTGCGAGCCGCCTCGTGCAGACGGCTGCGCACCTCCTCCGAGAGACCTGGGGCAGGCGACTCTTCCACGACCTTCTGGTGACGGCGTTGAAGTGAGCAGTCGCGCTCGCCGAGGACGAGTGCGCCGCCCTGCCGGTCGCCGACGACCTGAACCTCGATGTGGCGGCCGTGCTCGAGGTAGGGCTCGATGAATACGGTGCCGTCGCCGAAGGCCGAGGCTGCCTCCGCCTCGGCCTTGGCGACCTCGTCGGAGAGACTGGCGAGCGAGCGGATGATGCGCATGCCACGACCACCGCCCCCGGCCGACGCCTTGACCAGCACCGGTAGGTCGTCCTCGGTGACGGCCGAGGGGCTGAGATCGGTGAGCACCGGCACCCCGGCGTCGGCCATCAGCTTCTTCGCCTCGATCTTCGAGCCCATCGCCTCGATGGAATCGGGGTCTGGGCCGATCCAGGTCAGACCCGCGTCGATCACCGCCCGGGCGAACGCGGCGTTCTCGGAGAGGAAGCCGTATCCCGGGTGGATCGCGTCGGCACCAGCGCTGCGAGCCGCCTCGAGGACGAGGTCCGTGCGGAGGTAGGTCTCGGCGGGGGTGTTGCCGGGTAGGCGGACGGCGAAGTCGGCCTCGCGCACGAACGGCAGGTCGGCGTCGGCGTCGGAGTGCACGGCCACGGTCTCGATGCCGAGCAGGCGGCAGGTGGCGAAGACCCGGCGAGCGATCTCACCGCGGTTGGCGACAAGCAGTCTGTCGATGGTCATGCCATCCCTCGGTGGTTGAGGAGCGAACGGAGTGAGCGTCTCGAAACCATCTGAGTCACATCCTGAAGACGCCGAAGCGGTCGGTGCCCTCGACGGGCTGGTTGGCGGTGATCACGGAAAGGCAGATGCCGAGGATCGTGCGGGTGTCCCGCGGGTCGATCACGCCGTCGTCGTACAACATCCCCGAGAGGAAGAACGGAAGGCTCTGCTCCTCGACGCTGGCCTCGACGAACTCGCGCATGCCCGCGTCGGCGGCGTCGTCGTACTCCTTGCGCTTGGCCTCCGAAGCGGCCCGAGCGACGATGCTCAGGACGCCTGCAAGCTGAGCCGGACCCATCACCGCGGACTTCGCGCTGGGCCAGGTGAACAGGAAGCGCGGGTCGAAGGCGCGGCCGTTCATGCCGTAGTTCCCGGCGCCGTAGGAGGCGCCCATGATGATCGAGATGTGCGGCACCTTGCTGTTGCTCACCGCGTTGATCATCTGCGCGCCGTGCTTGATGATGCCGCCCTGCTCGTAGGCACTTCCGACCATGTAGCCGGTGGTGTTGTGCAGGAAGAGCAGGGGGCAGTCGATCTGGTTGGCGAGCTGGATGAACTGCGTGGCCTTCTGGGCCTCCTCACTGAACAGAACCCCCTGCGCGTTGGCGAGTACGCCGACCTGGTGGCCGTGGATACGGGCCCAGCCGGTGACCAGCGAGCTGCCGTACAGCGGCTTGAACTCGTCGAACACTGCCCCGTTGTCCACCGAGACGCCGTCCGCGATGAGTGCGATCACCTCGCGCGGGTCGAACGGTTCCTTGAGGTCGGTGGGGATCAGGTCGAGCAGGTCATCGGCATCTCCGGCCGGCTCGGCAAAAGTGCCTCGCACGGCGGTCGCAACCGTGACGTCGCCCAACTTGCTCCGATTGAGTCTCGCCACGATCCGCCGTCCGATGCGGAGCGCGTCGTACTCGTCGATCGCGAGGTAGTCGGCGAGGCCGGAGACGCGCGCGTGCATCTCGGCGCCACCGAGCGACTCGTCGTCGGACTCCTCGCCGGTCGCCATCTTCACCAGCGGCGGACCACCGAGGAAGACCTTGGCCTGCTCCTTGACCATGACGGTGTAGTCGCTCATGCCCGGCACGTAGGCACCACCGGCGGTGGAGTTGCCGAAGACGAGCGCGATCGTCGGAACCTTGGCGGCCGACGAGCGGGTGATGTCGCGGAACAGCTTGCCGCCCGGGATGAAGATCTCCTTCTGCGTGGGCAGGTCCGCTCCTCCCGACTCGACCAGAGCGACGGTCGGCAGCCGGTTCTCCGCGGCGATCTGCGAGGCGCGGAAGAGCTTCTTGACCGTCCACGGGTTCGAGGCGCCCCCCTTCACCGACGGGTCGTTCGCGGTGATCATGCACTCGACGCCCTCGATGACCCCGATGCCGGTGACCACGCTCGCGCCGACGGTGAAGTCCGATCCCCAGCCGGCCAGCGGGGAGAGTTCGAGGAACGCGCTGCCTGGGTCGACGAGCAGCTCGATCCGCTCGCGGGGCATCAGCTTGCCGCGAGCGTGGTGCCGGGTCACGGACCTCTCGCCACCGCCGGCGACGGCGATCGCGTGCTGCGACTCGAGATCGGCGATCTTGGCCAGCATCGACTCGCGGCGGCTGACGTCCTCGGTCGCGCTCACTTCGTGTCCTTCTGACGGGGGTCGCCTTGCGGCAGCAGTTGCTCAACAGGCGTGAAGTCGAGGTAGCGCGCACGGAAGTCGTCGACCCACGTACGTTGCGCCAACTTCTCGATGAGGCACTCGTACGGGCTCCAAACCAGTTGCACGTTTCCTGGGCGCAACTGTTTGGCGACGGCGGCGGCGGCGTCCTTCGCGTCTGTGTCCTTGGCATGCGCCATCACGACAGACGTTCCGCCCTCGAAGGATTGGTCACCCTTGCCCCGCTTGAGAAGTGACTGGGCAAGCAAGGTGTTGAGCCAGAACTGCTGCAATCCGCGCTTATCCATAGGCTCCCAGGCGTCATCCACCCACAAGCGGCACTCTTTGGTGTAGTCGCGGTAGCCATCACCCCAGATCTTCATGACCTTCGTGCCGTCTCTGGTTTTCCTCATTTGCTCGCGTGCGCTGAAGGACTCGGTGAGCTTCTCGGCATACTTGCACTCAATCGCCAGGAAGCGTCGCTTCGAACCGGCGGCGTACACGACGAACGCATCGAAGGCCGACCCGCTGTCGAGGTGTTCCCTAGGACGCGGGGCCCACTCGAGGTGAACCGCCTCAACCTCGCTTGCAGCCCTGTCGATCGTCCTGATCCACGGGATCAGTTCCTGAGCGGCGGGGTTGCCAAGTGCTCTGTAGTCCGTGAACTGTCCGAACAGATTGAAGGCGGCAGGTTGGGAGGACAGCATGTTCCGCCACAGGCGCGTCGACTGAATGCTGCGAGGCCAATGCTCCCTGACCGATGACCGCTTCCCCAACCTGGCCTTGGTCTCTTCTACTGCTGACTCGAAGACGTTCGCCGCGCTCTCGAGCGGCAGCATGGAGAGGACGTAGTCGTTGGGGCTCGACGCCGATCGTGGTCCCGCGTTCCTCACGCCCATCACGTCTTGCCGATACCACCCCTGGAGACGACGGCACCCAGCACGCCATGGACTGCTCCGGTCGCCCGGTTCAATCCACCGCTCGTCGGACCAATGAAGCTCTGGATCGTTGGTACTCATGGCGTGTACCCCAGGAGTCGGGCGGACAGGTCGGTCAGCACTTCGGTTGCTCCTCCTCCGATGCCCAGGATCCGGGCGTCGCGGTAGTGCCGCTCGACCTCGCTCCCGTGCAGGTAACCGGTCCCGCCGTGAAGCTGTACGGCTTCGTCGACGACGTGGGCACACGCCTCGACGGCGGTCTGCTTGGCCAGGCAGGCTTCGGCGATGACGCCCTGCCGATCCGAGAGGACGTCGACAACGTGACGTTCCGCGACGTGGCGCGGGTAGACCCGGGCGGTCTCGACCTGCCTGTGCATCTCCACGAGCTTGTGCTGCACGACCAGGCGCGCGATCAAAGGCTTGCCGAACGTCTCGCGCCGGCGGCAGTACTCGTGGGTCTTGGCCAGCGACCGAGCTGGGATGCCGTAGGCGTGTACGGCGAGCGCGATCCGCTCGACCACGAACTGCTCGGCGATCAGCTGGAAACCCGAGTTCTCCTCGCCGACCAGGTTCGCCGCCGGCACGCGCACATCGACGAAGGAGAGGTCTGCGGTGTCCGAGCAGTGCCAGCCCATCTTGGCCAGACCGCGGTCGATGGTGAATCCAGGCGTCCCCTTCTCGACGACCAGCGGGCCGATCCCCCTGTGGCCCCCGTGGGTGGCAGAGTGGCCCGTCCGGACAGCCGTGGTCACGAAGTCTGCGCGGACGCCGCTGGTGATGCACGTCTTGGCGCCGTTGACCAGGTAGCTGCCGCCATCTCGTACGGCGGTCGTTGTGATGCCAGCGACGTCAGATCCGCCACCTGGCTCGGTGACAGCCAGCGACCCGATCCTCTCCCCGGCCAGGGTCGGTCGTACGAACTTCTCGATCTGCTCCGGCGTGCCGTGCGCCGCCATGTGGGGCAGGGCGATCCCGCCGGTGAAAAGTCCGGCCGCCAGACCGGAGGAACCACCCGCCTCGAAGAAGGCCTCCTGCAACGCGATCGAGTCGAGCAGCGAACCGCCCTGGCCACCCACCTCCTCGGGGAAGGAGACACCGAGAATTCCCGCCTTGGCCGCTGCCACATGCAGGGAACGCGGGATCTCGCCAGCGTCCTCCCACTCCCGGAGGTGCGGCTCGACCTCACGGCGTACGAACTGGCGCGTCGACTCCTGCAGGGCCAGTTGCTCGTCGCTCCAGGTCACCGCCGTACCTCGACTGCCCCACAAGAACTGCACCCCCCTCACAGCAACTCCTCCGGAATGCTCACCAGGCGCGAGCGCAGCCACTCGCCGAGCCCCTTGGCCTGTGGGTCGAACCGGGTGCTGGCGGCCACGCCGTCGCCCAGCAGCCCGTGGATGAGGATGTTCACGCCGTACAGGTTGGGCAGCGCGAACACCTCGATGTCGAGATCCTCGGCCTCCGGCACCAGCTGGCGGACCCGGTCGACCGACACGAAGTGCGTCAGCCACTGCGCCTGCTCGGCCTGCCGGTCGCCCGCACGCACCCACAGGCCGACGTTGGCGTCGCCGCCCTTGTCGCCGGAGCGGGCGTACACGAACGTGCCGAGCGGGATCCGCCGGGTGATCGCCTCCTCGGGGACACCCCCGATGACCGGAGGCACGTGCAGGTCCTCCTTGGTCTCCACCTCCGGCTGCCTGGCGACCGGCGGGTCGGGGATCACCTCGGTGCTGCCGTCGGGGAGGTGCACGGTGTGTGTGACGAGATCGCGGTCGACGTACGCCGCCCGGTAGACGCCGTACGGCGAGGCCGGAGCAGGCGGAGCGGTCATCGTGAAGCCGGGATAGGAACCCAGCGCCAGCTCGACCGCGACGCTGGTGAACGCCTTGCCAGCCGTCGCCGCGGAGGCGTCCTTGACCACGCACCGCAGCAGGCAGGACGCGCCTTCCTCGGTCTCGGAGTCCGGCGCCGGCGGCCGGCCCATCGACCAGGTCACGGACGCGGCGTCGATCCGCCCCTCAAGCTGGGCCCGCAGCCACGCAGCCTTGGCCTCGATGTCGAGACCGGTGAGCACGAACTCCATCTGGTTGCGGAATCCGCCGAGCTCGTTAACGCACACCTTCAGCTGGGGTGGCGGCGCCTGGCCTCGTACGCCGGACACGCGCACCCTGTCGTCGCCGTCAGGGGCCAGCTCGACCGAGGTCAGGTCGACCGTGACGTCGGGGCCGAAATAGTGCTCGGACTGCACCTCGTACATCAGCTGCGCCGTGACCGTGTCGACCGAGACCAGCCCGCCGGTGCCTGCGTGCTTGGTGATCACGCTGCTTCCGTCGGCACTGATCTCCGCGATCGGGAACCCGAGCGGCCGGTCGTCGCGGGGCAGGTCGAGGAAGCCCGAGAAGTTGCCGCCGGTTGCCTGGGTCCCGCACTCGATCACATGGCCGGCCACGACAGCCCCGGCCAGCTCGTCGTACTGCTCCGGGGTCCAGCCGAACCTCCAGATCGCCGGGCCGACCACGACGGAGGCGTCGGTCACCCGGCCGGTCACCACGATGTCAGCGCCTGCGTCGAGGGCCCGAGCGATGCCGAAACCACCGAGGTAGGCGTTGGCCGTGAGGGCTCCCCCGAGGGCGAGCTCGGCGGCTCGCGGCGCCAGGTTGTCACCGTCGACCCAGGCGATCCGCGGCGAGAGGCCGAGTCCCTCGGCGACCTCGGTGAGCTTGTCGACCAGACCGGCAGGGTTGAGCCCGCCGGCGTTGGCCACGATCCGCACGCCGGACTCGAGAGCGAGATCCAGGCAGTCCGTCACCTGCGAGACGAAGGTACGGGCGTAGCCGAGCGAGGAGTCCTTGAGCTGGTCCTTGCCGAGGATCATCATGGTCAGCTCCGCAAGGTAGTCACCGGTGATGACGTCGATGCTCTGCCCATTCTTGGCACCCTCCAGGAGCTCGCGCATGGCCGAGAGCCGGTCGCCGTAGAAGCCGCTGCAGTTGCCGACGCGGAGGATGTCGGAGAGTGGTTTCGAGACGTTCGCTTCGCTCACTCCTCAACCACCGATCCGGGGGACCGTCCTGGTCCGGGCGGGCCGGCGAAGGCCTGCGCGATGTCGAGCCACCGGTCGGCATCGGGACCTACGGCGACCAGGTCGAGGCCGTCGCGGTGCCGTCGCTGGGTGACCCGCAGGCAGAAGTCGTACGCCGAACCGCGCACCGACTGCGGCGCGCCCTCCGGACCCCACTCCCACAGCTCACCCGAGGGCGCGCGCAGCTCGATCCGGAACTCCTCGGTCGGCGACTCGAGGGAGTGGACTCCGAACGCGAAGTTGCGCGTGCGCACGCCGAGATGCGTGACGTGGCGGATCCGGTCGGTGGGCTCGCGGTCGATCCCCAGTGCCTCGGCCACGTCGAGGGAGTGGGCCCAGGTCTCCATGAGGCGGGCGGTCGCCATCGAGGCGGGGCTCATCGGCGGACCGAACCACGGCATCTTGTGGCCCTCGGGGTAGAGGCGCAGTGCGTCGTACAGCGCCGCGCGGGCCGCTCGCCAGCGCCCGAGCAGGTCGGCAGGTGCGGCCTTCCCACCCTCGAGCGCGTGCGTGTCGATGTAGCCCGTCGGATCGGCGATCGCCGCCAGCACGACGGCGTCCCACTTCTCCTTGTCAGTGGCGGCAGCGAAGGCGACCTCGTCGGTCCAGACGAGGTGGGCGATCTGGGTGGCGACGTCCCAGCCGGCTGCCGGGGTCGGCGTACGCCAGCCGGCCTCGTCGAGATGCTCGACCATCGCCTCCAGCGCCGCGCCTTCTGCGGCCAGGTCGGCCAGCACCTGCTCCAGAAGAGTGTTGACCGGTGGGGTGCTCATGCCTTCCTCAGCTCTGCGTCCAGCGTGTGGGCCCAGGCGCTCAGGATCCTCCGGCGCCGGGCGGTGTCGTCGGAGATCGTGTTGGCGAGCCCGAGGCCCCGGACCAGGTCGAGGGTCGCCTGGACCAGCTCGCGCGCCCGGGGCTGTTCCTCGTCGACGCCGAGGGCCAGCACTGCGATGCGGTGGGCCTCTCGACCCACCCGCTGCTCGAGGGGTACGACGGCCGCGTGCAGGAGCTCATCGGTGCGGGCCGCCACCCACAGCTCCAGTGCTGCGACAAAGACCGGCGAGGTGAAGTGGTCCGCCAACATCTCCAGGGCCGCGCGCGTACGCCGCTTCCCGCTCGGCAGCTGGCGGGCCGCGTCACGCAGTTCCTGCCCGCGTAGCTCGCTGAGGTGCTCCACCGCGGCCAGGACCAGGTCGTTCTTCGTGGGGAAGTGGTGCAGCTGGGCACCGCGGCTGACGCCGGCGCGCTGCGAGACCTGAGTGGTCGAGGTGCCACTCCAGCCGTGCTCCACCAGGCAGTCGATCGTGGCCTCGAGCAGGCGCTGGCGCATCGCGCGGGTCCGCTCCTCCTGCGGCACGCGCACAGCGGACACCCTGGCGCTGGTCACGCAAGCATCGTGACCCGTCCCGAACAAACAGTCAAGCCTGACTTTTTGTGAGTGCAGGTTTCACCGGTCGACCGGGGAATCCGGTCGTTGTACAGCGAAACTTCGCCCCACAACGTCAGGGATCGGCCTACAACCCAGTCCGCTTTGTCCAGACGGATCACCGTCAGGGCGTGTGGCCGGCCGCGTGGTGCGCCTGGACCTTGGCCGCGGTCACCGCCGGCGGGTAGACGGCGCGCGCATCGAGGCCTCCCTCGGAGTGGAAGCTCGTGCGGTTGTGGGCCAGCCGCGGAACGGCTCCGCGCCTACTCTGCCCGTCTGGCGGCGTAAGCACTCATTGCCCAGATCAGCGCCGCTCCTCCGATGGAAACCACGCTGGCGACGAGGACTGCGGTCGACCAGCCGTCCACGAGTCCGGCTGCGCCGGTGCCTTGGCCAGAATGGCTGAGGACCACCGAGAACACGGTGATGCCGCAGGCGGCCCCGAGATAGCGGGCGGTGTTGTTCGAGCCACTGCCCATGGCCGCCCGGTCCGGCGGCACGTTCGCCACCGCCTCGCGCCCGAGTACGGCGTTGAGAACACCCGTGGCCAGGCCGCAGACCAGCATCGCCGGCAGCAGCCGCCACGGGGACGAGTCGGCGCCCAGCCCGAGTGCCAGTAGCTCTCCGAGACCGACCACGAGCGTCGCGGCCGCGATCAGGTGAGGCCCGGAGAAGGGGATCGCGACCCGGCGTACGAGCAGCGAGGTGAGCACACTGCTGGCCGACCAGCCCGCCACCAGTCCGGTCGCGACCCAGAGTGAGCCGCCGAGACCGACCTGGACCAGGGTCGGGACGTTGGAGGTCATTCCAATGATGCCGACGCCCGCGATCAGGGCGCCGAGTGTCGCCGCCATGAAGCCGGGCGAGCGCAACAGCCCGAGGTCGAGCATCGGCTGGACGGTTCTCATCTCGACCACTACGAAGCACACCAGCAGGAGCGCACCCAGCCCCAGCAGCACGATCGTCGCGGAGGACAGGCCCGACCGGGACTGCGTCAGGCCGCTGACGAGGAGCGTGAGAGCGGCCGCGAGGGTGAGTACGCCGACCACGTCGAGCCGGCGCGCGTGGACCGCCGAGGACTCGGGCAGCCACCTGAGACTGGGAAGGAGAAGGCCCAGTGCGACCACACCGACCACGACGTAGGTCTCCCGCCAACCGGTGCCGACGTCGCGGGCGGCCGCGAGCAC
>Ga0209587_1001527_pt1 | contig 10812 bp, 8 predicted proteins | sample NGEPerD_2_FD_184512 | JGI IMG/M metagenome (GOLD analysis project Ga0209587, IMG submission 184512) | Arctic peat soil microbial communities from the Barrow Environmental Observatory site, Barrow, Alaska, USA - NGEE PermafrostL1-D... | ecosystem: Environmental > Terrestrial > Soil > Wetlands >... | reverse complement strand
TCATCATGTCGAGAATGACCTTTCACCAAAGAGTGGGGGGCCAAAGACCCTCACGACTTGGATCGGACGTCGCGGCCTGGTGCTTGACGGACGATGCTGGTGATTGCTGGAAGTTCGTATACAAAGATGGCCGGGCGCGCTGCTGCATCTTCAGGTTGGCGGTGAGGCTTCCGATAGATAGCGAGCAAGTTGGGGTTTCGAGTGACTGGGAGTCAATGGCACCGAAGCACGAAACTTCTGAGTCGCGGTGGCGGCGAGCACAAGGCCGCCACGACGACCCCGAGCTGATTTCTGCACTGGATGCGGCCGTGGACCAGGTTGCTCTCGCCGTCGCTTACGACGAGCGAGGCTTGATCGTCCGCTTCAATCGCGCCTGCGAGGAGCTCACCGGATACTCCTTCGAGGAGGTCTCGGGCAGGCCGCATTGGGAGCTGCTCCTTGCTCCCGACGAGGCTCGCGTGGCGGCGCAGGCTTACTCGGACCTCGAGCTCGACTTCATTCCGGCGACCGAGGAGAACGAGTGGATCGGGCGCGACGGGACTCCCCACCGGCTTGTGTGGTCGCAGAGGGTTGTCAATCTGCCGGCCCAAGGCCGCACCTTCGTGGTTGCCGCTGGTGTCGATGTGACGGACCGGCGAGGGCTTGCCCGCCACCTGGTGCACTCCCAACGTCTGGAGGCCGTGGCCAAGCTGTCCGAGGGCATCGCTCACGATTTCAACAACCTGCTCAGCGTCATCAACAACTATGCGGAGTTCCTGAACGAAACTCTCGGCGACGCAGATCCTCGGCACTCGGACGTGGACGAGATCAAACGAGCGAGCGAGCGGGCCGGGGCACTCATCCGCCAGTTTCTTACCTTCTCGCGACGGGAGACCGGCAAGGCCCGCCTCGTCGACATCTCCGAGATCGTCCTCGACATGCAGCATTTGTTGCAAAGCTCGGTCGGCGAGGACATCGATATGGTCACCAGGCTGGGCCGGGGCATGTGGCGAACTCGAATCGATCCCGGACATGTGGAACAGCTCCTGGCGGCACTGAGCGTGCAGGCGAGAAAGGTTCTGACGCTGGGCGGCCGCCTCACGATCGAGACCTTCAACGTCTCGGCTCAGAACGGCGCAGGGTTGGGGGCGACCGGGCCGGTGAGCTCTCGAAGGGTATGTCTGGCGGCCTCTGTATCCATGAGAGAACGTGATGGCAGAGGTGGCTCGAACCCCGCTCTGTCGGAAGGTCCCTACTTGGCCACGGTGACCGAGATCGTCGAACGGTGGGGCGGCGCTGTGGTGTCAGCAGCGGGCGTGCCTGGGCACAGCGGGCTTCGCCTCTACTTTCCCGTCGCCGAGGTTTCCACAGTCGCGGCCGAGTCCGTGGCCAAGGACTCGAACCAAGGCCGGGGGGAGCGAGTCGTGGTGGTCGAGGACGAGGACGCGGTCATGAGGCTTGTGGAGCGAATCTTGGGCGCCAATCATTACGATGTCGTGACCGCGGACCCCCACGAGGCGCTCACTCTGTTCGTTGGTCCCGAGCGCTCACCGGACTTGCTTCTGACCGACGTGATCATGCCCGGCCTCTCGGGCCGGGAGCTGGCCGAGCGAGTCCACAAGGTCGCCCCCGAGGCGAGGATCGTGTTCATGTCCGGCTACACCGACGACATCATCGCCCGTCATGGGGTGCTCGAGGGGAGCTACGAACTGTTGCAGAAGCCCTTCATGGCGGCCGAGCTGTTGGAAACGGTGCGGGGGGCCCTGGACCACGCCTGACTAGGCGGGCTCCGCCTCCATCGGGCGGTGCTGTTGTGCGACTGTCGCACGCTGGCTACCGGATTGGGTGGTTGTTTTGTGCGACTGTCGCACGTTAGCCACCCAAGGCTGCCAAGGGGTTGGTCCGGAGCGAGCGTGGCGGGCGGCTCTGATTCCGCCCGCAGCACCGGGTACGATTGTTGGGTGGGCGAGGGGCTGAGTTTTTCTTTCACCGAGGAGCAGCGGGCGTTTCAAGCGTCCATCAGACAGCTGACCGAGGACAAGATCGCGCCGCGCGCTCAGGAGATCGACGCTACCGACGAGTACCCCTGGGACCTCGACGAGCTGCTGGTCAAGAACGGTTTCGCGGCCGTGTCCTACCCCGAGGAGCACGGCGGCGCGGGCGGCGGCGCGGTCGAGCTCTGCATCCTTGTGGAGGAGATCGCCCGGGTCTCGGCCGGAGTGTCGCTGATCCCCGCGGTCAACAAGCTGGGAGCGATTCCCGTTCTGCTGCAGGGTCGTGATGAGCAAAAGCGGTTGGTGTGCGAGGGGGTTTCCGAAGGCACGCACCGTATGTCGTACTGCTTGACCGAGCCGGCCTCGGGATCGGATGCGGCCGCCATGAAGAGCCGGGCGGTCGAGGACTCTGACGGCTGGGTTCTCAACGGGTCCAAGCGCTTTATCACCGGCGCCGGCGCCGCCGACCTCTATACCTACTTCGCCGTCACCGACCCATCCGCGCCCAAGGGAAAAGGCATCACCGCGTTCCTTCTGTCTCAAGACATGCCTGGATTCTCACTCGGCCGCAAAGAGGACAAGATGGGGATCAGAGGCTCGCCCACGCGCGAGGTCGTGCTGGAGGACTGTCGTGTGCCTCAGGAGAGTGTCATCGGCGAAATCGACCAGGGCTTTCAGATCGCCATGCGCACGCTCGACTTCTCGCGGCCAACGATCGCGGCACAGGCGCTCGGCATCGCCCAGGGAGCGTTCAACGTCGCAGTCGACTACTGCAAGGAGCGCCACCAGTTCGGTTCCCCGGTGGCCGCTTTTCAGGGCCTGCAGTTCATGTTCGCGGACATGGCGATGAAAATCGAGACCGCCAGGCTCGCGGTCTACCGGGCCGCGTTGGCGGTCGACGAGGGGGCTTCTGACCTCCCCTACTGGGCCGCGATCGCCAAGTGCTACGCCTCGGATGTCGCCATGGACGTGACCACGGATTGCGTCCAGGCGCTGGGCGGCTACGGCTATGTGCGCGACTATCCTGTCGAACGTTTCATGCGCGACGCCAAGATCACGCAGATCTACGAAGGCACCAACCAGATCCAGCGCGTGGTGCTCGCCCGGCGCATCTTCGGCGGCTGAGATGTCGGTCGCCGTCGGTCTGCCACCTCCCGCCACCTCCACACCCACGGGAGGCAGCTCGCGCTGGGTGCGCCTGTGCCGCGCGGCCAACGACATCGAGGCCCATCTCCTGGTGGGGCGGCTCACGGAGGCCGGGATCGAAACCAGGACCATCACCGACCGCGCCGCTCCGAGTGCATGGCTCTACGGCGGCGGGAACCCGTGGGCGCCGGTGACCGTCTACGTCTTGAAGATCCAGCTCGAAGACGCGCACATCGCACTGGCCGAAGCCGCCTTCCAGGGCCCGGCAGCGGCCACGGACGGCAGCAGGCCCGGGCGGGCGCATCGGCTCCCGTGGAAATGGTGGGCAACGGCCCTCGCAATGGGACTGGTGTTGAGCGGCGTCGCCCTCGCTCAGGTGGCGTCGTCGCTCGAAGCGTGCAGGGTCCCCGTCCTGTGCGACGAAGCCCGTCCCTAGTGCACCTCCCCGTAACTACGGTGGCATTCGAGCGCCTCTGCATCCCTGCTCGCGGCGTTCCACGGCTCCGCCGAGGTCGGAATTTGGATTCAATCTGTCGCTCACGTACCCTCCGGGTACGCAGCGCTCCTCGCGCCTGGCGAAACGGCTCCGCCGAGGTCGGAATTGGGATTCAATCGGGGGCTCAGTGACGCTCACGGCTCCGCCGAGGTCGGAATTGGGATTCAATTGGTGCGCACCGTATTTCCGGTGCGGAGCACATATTTCTCAGCAGGAGGACCAACGTGAGCGACAGAACCGAAAGAGACACGCTCGGAGAAGTTCGGGTGCCGTCCGAGGCGCTCTACGGCGCCCAGACGGGCAGAGCGCGCGACAACTTCCGCATCTCGGGGCAACCGCCGCAGCCGGACTATCTGTGGGGCATGATCGTTGTCAAAAAGGGCGCCGCCCTCGCCAACATGGATACCGGCAGACTCGATAAGAAGATCGGCGACGCGATCGTCAAGGCGGCCGACGAGGCGCTGGCAGGAGAGCACGACGAACACTTCGTCATCGACCCGTGGCAGGCGGGGGCCGGGACCTCTCACAACATGAACGTCAACGAGGTGCTGGCGAATCGCGCCTCGGAGCTTCTCGGAGGCGAGCGCGGCGCCGACCGCACAGTCAACGCCAACGACCACGTCAACATGGCGCAGTCGTCCAACGATGCAAACCCCACCGCGGTCAGGCTCGGCGCCCTGCGTCTGGTGCCGGGCCTGCGCCAGGCCCTCGAGAGCCTCGCGGACGCCTTCGACGCCAAGGCAGGTGAGTTCGACCATGTGCTCAAGTCGTCTCGCACGCACCTCCAGGATGCAGTTCCCATGCGCCTGGGTCAGGAGTTCTCCGGCTGGGGCGCGGCCGTCCGCATCGCCTCCTCGCGCGTCGGCGAGGCCGCCACTGGCTTGGAGGAGCTCAACATAGGGGCGACCGCTGCCGGCACCGGTATCAACGCCGAGCCCGCCTACATCGACGGGATCGTGGCCTACATCTCAGACATCACCGGCTTCTCGGTGCGGCGCGGCGACAACTTCTTTCGCCTCACCCAGTCGGGGGGCGACATGGCGCATCTCTCCAGCGCGGTCCGCAACGCCGCGGTCGAGATCTCCCGCATCGCCTCCGACATCAGGCTCTTGACCTCCGGCCCCCGGACCGGCATCGGGGAGATCATCCTGCCGCCGGTGCAGCCGGGCTCATCGATCATGCCCGGCAAGGTCAATCCGTCCATGGCCGAGATGATGAACATGGTCTGCTTTCAGGTCATCGGTTGCGACGAGGTGTGCTCGCTCGCGGCACACGGGGGCCAGCTCGATCTCAACGTGTTCTGGCCGGTGTTCGGCTACAACCTCCTGTTCGGCATGAGGCTTCTTACAAACGGCGTGCATGCGTTCACCGAGCGCTGCGTGGAGGGGATCGAGGCGGACGAGGCTCGCTGCCGGGAGCTGCTCGAGCAGTCGCTGATGCTGTGTACCGCTCTCACCGACTACATCGGCTACGAGCAGACCGCGAAGCTCGCCAAGGAGGCTCACGCCGAGCGCAAGACGATTCGTGAGGTCGTTCTGGCCCACGGGCTCATGGACGAGGATCAGCTCGACAAGGTCCTCGATGTGGCCCCCATGACCGAGCCCGGCGTGCCCGGGCGAGCCTGACCCTGTTTCCCAGTCGCCATTGCCGAGTGGTGGATAAAGGTCACACAGTGACCATTTACGACCACTCGAGCCTAGAAGGATGGGTGTGAGAAGAAAAGAGCGGCTGGGCCCCGACCGGCTCACGGGCATGATCAGGGGGGGCCGCGTGCGCCAGCGCAGGTTGCCGCGTCTGCTCAAGAACAAGTGGGCCCTCACCGGCATCGTTGTCTTGCTCGTCGTGGTCGGCGTTGCGGGCTGGACGGCCTGGGTCTTTTTCTCCACCGAAAACGAGATCAAGGAGGGCGGGCCCATCCTCTCAAACTCCGACTCTCCCAAGCCCGAAGGTCAGCCCGAGCTCGTGCTGCTGGTGGGCTCCGACTCCCGTGAGGGACTCTCCGAGGAGGAGAAGATCGATCTGGGCGCCGGCGACGTGCCCGGCGAGCGCGCCGACACTCTGATCCTGGCTCAGATCGATCTCGCGTCGGACCACATTACGATGGTGCAGTTCCCGCGCGACCTGTGGGTGCCCGTGGGGAACGAGAAGAACAAGATCAATGCCGCCCTCGAGCAGGGGGTCAACCCGATGGTCCGGACCGTGGAGGAGCTGACCAAGCTCGACATCGACCGCTACGTCCAGATCAACATCGCAGGGTTCAAGGATCTCGTCGACGCCATCGGCGGCGTGGATGTGTGCGTCCCCGAAGCCATCGAGTTCGATCCCAACACCGGGCTCGTGATCCCCGAGCCCGGTGTCGTGCACTTCAGCGGGCGCAAGGCGGTCCGCTTCGTGCGCTCGCGCCACTCGGTAGAGGGTGGTGATCTGGGGCGCATCCAGAACCAGCAGAAGTTCATGGCCGCGGCCATCGACAAGATCACCTCCGTAGACACGCTGCTGCATCTCAGCCGCATCCAGGATCTGCAAGAGGTGCTCAAGCACAACATCTCGGTGGACCGAGACACCGGCCTGCTCGAGCTCCTTCGCATAGGGCAGCGCTTCAGGGCCTTCAACCCGGCGCAGTTCGAGGCCTATACCGCCCCCAACCTCGGCATCGGGACGGCGGCCAACGGACTCTCCATAGTCGTCCCCGACATGCCGGCCATGAGGGTCATGTTCGAGGCGCTCGCCCGAGAGGAGTCGCCGGCCGAGGCCGACAACGTGCCGAACATCGACCCCGACTCCGTGAGCATCGGCGTTTATAACGGGACCTACAAGGACGGTGCCGCCGCCGCCGCCGAGCGCGCCCTGGAGAAGGCGATTCGGACCTCTCAAGGCTCCCTCGATGTCGTAGAGGTCGCCAATGCCGAGCGCTTCAACTACAAGGAAACGGTGATCATCTACAGCAAGGACGAACCCGAGGCCGCCAAGATGGCGAATCTCGTGTCGGCTGCGGTTCCCGCTGTGAGGGTCAGGGCGGGCCAGACCAAGGCGGGGATCGATGTCGCGGTGATCGTCGGACCCAAGCGACTGCGCACGGAGCCGGTGGTCCAGATTCAAGCCTTGCCCGTTCCCAAGCCGGGGGCGGTGCCAGAGGTCTGCCGCAGTGAGTAGCGAGGGGAGCCTGCGCCACCTAGCGAGACCGGCGGCGTCGGAGCCGGCCGGGGCCCTCGTGCTGTTCCACGGCCGCGGCGCCGACGAGCACGACCTCTACCCGCTGTTCGATGTCCTCGATCCCGAGCGGAGGCTGCTCGGCGTGTGCCCACGCGGCCCCCTGTCCTTGCCGCCGGGCGGAGCCCACTGGTACGTCGTGCACCGGGTCGGCTATCCGGACGAGACCACTTTTCATCCCACCTACGCCGCCGCCGCGGCGTGGCTTGACGCGCTGCTCAGTGCGAGCGGCATTCCCATGAAGAACACCGTGCTGGGCGGCTTCTCTCAGGGAGCGGTGATGAGCTATGCGCTGGGGCTCGGCTCCGGACGGCCTCGCACGGCGGGTCTCCTCTGTCTCTCGGGCTTCATCCCCGAGGTCGAGGGCTTCGAGCTGAATCTCGGCAACGCCTCAGGCCTGCCGGTAGCCATCGGCCACGGCACCCAAGATCCGGTCATCGAGGTGGCCTTCTCCCGCCGGGCCCAGGCGACTCTGGAGGAAGCGGGGGCCGCGGTCACCTATCGGGAGAGCGCCATGGGCCACTCGATCGACCCGGACTATCTCGCCGAGCTGGGGGCCTGGCTCGCCCAGAGCTTTTGATTGCCGAGTGGTGGTCAGATGATCTATATGACCACCTCCCCACCACTCGGCGTCCTTTTTAGGCGCGGCGCAGCTCCACGAACAGGCTCTCGTAGGCCTGGGCGATGACGGCCGGGGACGCCTGGCCCTCGACATAGCGCCGTCCCGCCGCCCCCATCTTCAGGCGCAGGCTGGCATCCGAAACCAGCTTGGTGACCGCCGCCACGAACGCGCCGGAGTCCTCTGGCGGCACCACCAGGCCCCCGCCCGAGCGCTCCACTAGGCGCGCCACTTCGGAGGCCTGGTCGACGCTGGCGATCAACGCCCGGCCCGAGGCGAGGATCGAGTAGGTCTTGGACGGCACGCTGCTGCGCGCCAGCCCTTTCTTGAGGGGGACGAGGTGGATGTCGGCTGCGCTCAGCAACTCGGGAAGGCGCTCCACCGGTTGCATGTCGACGAAAGAGACGTTGGGAAGCGTGCGCGCCGCGGCTTCGAGCTGGGGGCGGGCCGAGCCTTGGCCGTTGACCACGAAGCAGACATCCTTTTCCGAGGCGAGCGCACGAGCTGCGTCGAGGACCAGGTCGAGCGACTGCGACAGGCCCACATTGCCCGCGTACATGACCACGGTCTTGCCGTCGAGGCCGTGCTCCTCACGATAGGCGTTGTGCTTGTTCGACGGGGTGATCCAGCCGGTGTCGACGAAGTTCGTGATGACCCTCACCTTCGAGGGGTTGCTGGTCTTGCGCGCGACGTTTTGCCTCAGCTCCTCCGACAGCACGGTCACGGCGTCGGCGCGCTCGTAGCAGAAACGTTCGAGCGCAGAGGCTGCTTTGATCAGACCCGGGTTCGTGAGCCGGCCGAGCTCAACCACGACATCCGGGTAGACGTCGTGGATCGTGAACACGAATGGGCACGAGCTCCTCTTAGCGACCAGCCATCCCGCCACTCCCAGAGTCAGCGGGGGGGAAAGCGCCAGGACGCAGTCGAAGCGTCCGGTGAGCAGGGCCGAGCTCGTGGCCAGCGCGCTGAAGCCGAGGAACGATGCCGCCCTGCGCACCAGATCCGACTTGTCGCTGCCCGGAAAGGGATGCACACGGATGATCCGCCCCCACGGCGTGTCCTCCGTGCGCACCAGCCTCCCGGCGTAGGCGCTCTCGACACGGTGCTCCTTGTAGAAGGGGAACGATGTGACAACGTGTATCTCGTGTCCCCTGCGCCCCAGCTCGTGGACGATGCGGGTGATGACTTCCCCGGTGGGAGCGAGATCGGGCTCGAAGTGGGGAGCGATAACTCCAAGCCTCACAGAGTCGTCTCGAGGCCGTGGCGATAGGCGTCCTGGAGGATGGAGGCGGAGCGGTCCCAGCCGAACTCGCCCGCTCGGTCGAGGCCGGTTTTTCTGAACGTGCCTGCGAGCTCCGGGTTCTCGAGCATGTCTCGCATCGCCTCGGTCCAGTGGGAGGCGTTGTCCGGAGAGACCAGCATCCCGGCCGCTCCTAGGACCTCGGGGACCGCGGTCGCGTCGGACGCGATGACCGGGCAGCCGCGCGCCATGGCTTCGAGCACGGGGGCGCCGAAGCCCTCGAAGCGCGATGGGAACGTCAGCGCGGCGGCCTCCGAGTAGAGGGCCGCGAGGTCCTCGCTCGAGATGTAGCCGAGACGCCTTACCGAGTCTTCCAGCCTCAGCTTGGCGATCTCGGCCTCGATGCGCTCTCCCATCTCGCGTGCCACGCTCCACTCCATCCACGCTTTGGCGCCGGTTAGTACGAGCAGGGCATCGGGGTGGGCCTCGCGCAGGCGCGAGAACGCCTCCAGCAGGACGAGGTGGTTCTTGTGCGGGTAGCTGGCGGCCGGATAGAGAAAAAAGGGGCCGCCGAGCGAGTAGCGGGCGCGCACGTCTCCGGAGGTGACCTTGGTCGTGCGCAGCGAGATCCCGTGCGGAACGACTCTCACGATGCTGGGGTCGATCCCGAGCCGCTCGATGACGCAGCGGCGAGAGAACTCGCTGGGAGTTAGCACCAGGCGGGCGGCCTCCGCCGAGCGGGGAACCATCGCTCGCAGATAGGAGAGCTTGGTGCGGGTGAAGTACTCGGGGTAGTAGAGGTACTGGAGGTCGTGGATGGTGAGCAGCGGGCGCGCGCGGTGCACGAAGGGGACGATGCCGCCGGCGTGGTGGACGAGGTCGATCCTGCGCTTGCGGCACTGAGCCGCGAGCCACGTGTTTTCGCCGGCGATGCGAAAGGACTTCCACTGCCCGCTGAGGGGGGCGTAGGAGACCTTGAAGCTTCTCTCGAGCTCAGGATGCGAGGAGGCCAGCTGAGGCAGGGCGAAGATCGTGTACTCGAGGTTCGAGGGGTGTTCGGCGATGCCCGACAGCAGCCTCGTCATATAGGTCTCGGAGCCGCCCACCACCCCTGGGAGCATCCACAAGAGGTTGATGCCGACGCGCTTGATTACGCCACCTCCTCATAGGCGGAGGCGACCAGCTGGGCGGAGCGCTCCCAGGTGAAGGAAGCGGCCCGTGCCCGGCCCAGGGGCTCGAGCCGGGCTCGAAGGGAGGGCTCGAGCGCCTGCTCTAGGCCCTCTGCGATGGAGCCGGCGTCGAGCGGATCGATCAGCACTCCCGCGCCTTCCGCCAGCTCCTCGGTGGAGGTGCCGCGCGAGGTCACGACCGTCGTGCCCTGGGACATGGCCTCGAGCACGGGGAAGCCGAAGCCCTCGAGCAGGCTCGGAAAGCAGAAGACCTCGGCCCCCGCGTAGAGGGGGCCGAGGTCCGAGGCGGGGACGAAGCCGAGCATCCTGACCCTGTCACGCACCCTGTGGGCGATCCCATCGAGATCCTCGTTCCAGCCGCGTGGGCCGACGAGCACGAGGTCGAGGTCATGGTTATGGTCGAGCCGCACGAACGCGTCCAGCAACCCGGCCAGGTTCTTTCTCGGCTCGATCGTCCCGGTCCACAGGACATAGGGGCGATCGAGGCCGTAGGCCACGCGTACACGTCGTACGTCGGTCTCTTCCGCCGGAGCCATCTCGACCCCCAACGGCACGACGCGGAGCTTCGTCTCATCGAAGCCCGCCTCGGCGCAATCTCGCAGGGTCGCCTCCGAGGAGCACAGCACGAGGTCTGCCTCCTTAATGGCCAGGGCGAGCCCGCGGCGAAAAAACGACACGCCTCTCTTCGTGAACATCTGCGGAAAACGCCGCCACGCGAGATCGTGAATCGTCACGAGCAGGGGGGCCGAGCGGGGAGGAATCGCCATCGTCGTGGCATGTATCACGTTCACGGCCCCCGTGGCTTTCTGGACCCGTGGCCGCCGCAGCCGGTGCCACGACTCATAGAGGGCGACTCTCGGCAAGCTCAGGTGGCGCACGGGAATGGTGGGCCGCCACGGCTCCGGGGCCGGCCCGGCGTGCCGGGCCGGCCCCGGAGC
>Ga0209587_1001526_pt1 | contig 10822 bp, 9 predicted proteins | sample NGEPerD_2_FD_184512 | JGI IMG/M metagenome (GOLD analysis project Ga0209587, IMG submission 184512) | Arctic peat soil microbial communities from the Barrow Environmental Observatory site, Barrow, Alaska, USA - NGEE PermafrostL1-D... | ecosystem: Environmental > Terrestrial > Soil > Wetlands >... | reverse complement strand
ATTTTTTATCTTTTTATACGTGTTTTTTTTGCCGTAGTTGGACGATTGTGAATCAGGAACTTACGGTCAGAACCAAGGTCAGTAAAATCATCTGCTTCTTCAATTAACTTTGAAGAGCAAGTTTTTCTAAATGCCATTATTTCAACTAAACAGCCTTTATTATTTTGAACGTATGAGACGGCTGGTATATAATCTCCATCACCGGAAACAATAATAATTACGTCTAATTTGTCCGCTAGTTTAAGAGCGTCAATTGCAATACCTACATCCCAATCAGCTTTTTTAGCACCACCGGCAAATATTTGTAAATCTTTCATTTTTACTTCAAAGCCTTGCTGTTCTAAAGCTTCAGCAAAGGGAAGTTCATCTTGTGTTTCGGTCCGTATAGCATAAGCAGTGGCTCGGATAAGTTTCCGGTCAGCCACTGCCTTAGTTAATATTTCTTTGAAGTTAACTTTTTTACCATAAAGATTCTTAGCAGAATGATACATATTAGATACATCCACTAAAACTCCAACTCGTTGTTCTTTATGCTTTATCATATTTAATTTTTTACTTCTTTTTCAGTGTCATCCTCATCTTCGTTGTCTTCAGGTGCAACATAATCTTTCTCTTTTTTCTTTTCTTCATCCTCCTCTTCTTGAAGACGTTGCGCAATTTTTAACTTTAATTTTGTTGCCAATTCTTTAAATTGTTCAGCACTCTCTTTTTGTAAATATTTTAATAACTTTCTTCTTTCGCCCACTTTTTTCAATAAGCCGCGACGTGAAGAAAAATCATGTTTATGTAGTTTTAAATGCTCAGTTAATTCCTTGATTTCTTCACTTAAAATAGCAATTTGAACTTGTGAAGAACCAGTGTCATTATCGTGAACTCGGTATTTTTTAATAATTTTTTCTTTTGTTTTCTTTTCTAACATAATTTTTTGCTCTATCCGAGAAACGGTCGAAAACTCCGTATCCAAGAAAGAGTACCTTATTATTATTTTATAGTATTTACTTTTTTCATTAATCTAGACTTCTTACGGCTAGCATTATTTTTCTTAATAACTCCTTTTTTCGCAGCTTTATCAATAGCTTGTATAGTTTTAGGTAAACTTTCACTAACAGACTTATCGTTTGCTTGAATTTGTTTTAGATTATTTTTTGCCGCTTTTTTCATTGTGTCGGCTACTTTTTTGTTGGCCGCTTTGAGCTTAATACCTTTTCTTAGCTCTTTTTGGGCAGATTTCTTATTCGGCATAGTTGATTTAGTTAATAAAAATATAGATAGAAACAATTCTAACTAGATAAATATTAACATAATAGTAAATAAAAATCAAGTGTCGGGGTGGAGGGATTTGAACCCTCGATCTTCTGGTCCCAAACCAGACGCCTTAGACCGAACTGGGCCACACCCCGAATAAAAAAAAGTCCGCTTTTCAACCTACGAACCTAACTAATAATTTCATCTGGGTGCCCCGGGTCAGAATCGAACTGACGACACAAGGATTTTCAGTCCTTTGCTCTACCACTGAGCTACCGAGGCAATACGATAGTTATTTCGTCTTTTGTTGCGGGAGTCGGACTCGAACCGACGACCTCCAGGTTATGGGCCTGGCGAGCTGCCAACTGCTCTATCCCGCGTTAATTCACGTCCTGCCTTAGGACGATCAAGTGGGCAATGGAGGATTCGAACCTCCGACCTCAACATTATCAGTGTTGCGCTCTAACCAACTGAGCTAATTGCCCGTTGTTAAAAAAAGAAAAACTTCAGTTTCTACGAAAGAAATTCTGAGTAAAAATATAACAAACAATAGATAAAAAAGCAAGGGCAATTTTTCAAAGTTAATTTTTTTTTAAATTTCGGCTATTAAAAGTAAAAGCTCGGATTTTATATCACCTTGTTCAGTCTTATTTTTCTTATCGATATACATTATTTTATTAAAGTATATTTTTAAATTCTCTAAAGTAAAATTATTTATTTGATTTAATCCTTTTTTAACAACATAAGGGTGTAGTTTGAGGGAGGACGCAATACTGTCCGGTCTTTGACCACTATCTCTAGCTTCTCTTAGGCGGAGTAAAATTTTAAATTGTCTAATTAGCATGGCAATTAAATATTCTTCACTTACTCCGGCGGCGTATTGTTCTTCTAGTATTTTTATTGCTAAAGTCTTATTTTTTGCACTAATAGCATCGGTAAGGGAAAAAATATCTTCATTATATCTCTCTATTTGATATTTAGTTATCTCGCTCGCATCTAATATTTCACTCTCTGTACCTAAGGACGCTTTTTTAAGAGTTTGAGAAATAAGCCAGAGGTCACTGCCACATCTTTTTAATAATTCAACCAAGGCTTCTTGGGATACTTTCTTGTTATAAAGTTCCGCTTCTTTTTTGATAAAGTTATTTAATCCAGCCGGGCTTAAATCTTGAAATTCTTGTGAATATTTTTGTTTACTTAAAAAAGTAAACAGCTTTTTAGCATCTGGCCCCAACTTTTTATTTAATAACTCTTTCTCACGAAATATTACAATAATATCTTCAGAGTTTTCCAGATTGGAAAGATTTTTTGTTAGTTGAGCAAAAATTGAAGTTTTTTTATTTAGAAATATATTTTCTATGACGAGCATTCTTTTGCGAGTAAAAAGGGAGCCAGTGTTAATGGACTCATTTATTTTTTCGCTAGTTGTTTCTTGACCATCGATAGTATCAAGGCTGTTTTCTTCCGTATCAATTTCTTTGGTAAATTTTGCCTTCATTTCGTGTAAAACTCTTCGGGAACGAAAAGAATCGTGGCCATATAAAAAAATTATCATAGTTAATCAATTTTAACTTTTGTTATCTTCTCTATTGGTTTTTGTAAAAATTTTTCTCCAGCTTGTTTGAAGTTAAAAGGATCGTCGGTGGTAAAAAAAGTAGTGTTTGTTTTTTCTTTTTTTACTATATTCAATTCTGGGTGGCTTTTTAAATACTTTTTCAAGCTAGCGGCTACTATTTCTCCCGGGTCAGGAACAATTACTCTTTGCCCCATAATTTTTCTTATTTGTTTTAATAAAAAAGGGTAGTGAGTACAGGCAAGTATCAAGGCTTCTACTCTTTTTATCTTAAGCGGTCGCAAATATTTTTTAAGAATCATTTTTGTCTCTGGTTTGCTTCCCCAAGATTCTTCAATGAGTGGTACTAGGAGTGGAGTGCTTTTAGCTTCAATTTTAATATTCGGATTAAGTTTGTTTATCTCAGTTTTATAGGCATTTGATTTAATTGTTGATTTAGTGCCAATAACCCCTAGGCACTTTATATTTTTATTAGAAAATTCTTCAGCTAAAGGACGAATTACCCCCAGGATTCTTCTATTAGGGTATTTGTTTGGCAAATACTTTTGTTGCAAAGGACGCAAGGCTTGGGCTGAGGCAGTGTTACAAGCGATAATAATTAGATTACAACCTTGAGAAAGTAGAAAGTCCATAGCCTGTGTCGAATACTCATAAATTGTAGCCGGAGATTTTTCTCCATAAGGTACTCTAGCCGTATCCCCTAAATAGATGTAGTGATAGCCAGGAAGAGTGGACAGTAGATGTCTTAAAACAGTTAGCCCACCTAGCCCAGAGTCAAAGATACCTATTTTGTTATTATTATTTTTCGTTGACATATTTTTTAAAAAGGTTGCCTCGCTCTTTGTAATTTTTAAATATGCCAAAACTAGCACAACCAGTTGAAAGAAGAACTGTATCGCTTGGCCTTGAATTAAGTTTCGCAATTTTTACTGCATCTTTCATGTTTTTAACAACAGCTAATTTATTTTTTGGAAAATTTATTTTTTTTAATTCATTTTTGATTTTATCTGATCCTAAACCTGGTAGAAGTATTAGAAGGGAGGTGTTTTTCTTTATGGCGCGTGCTAGTCCCTTAAAATCCGCGCCCTTATCGGCGCCACCGGCAATTTGTATAATTCTAGTTGAAAATGATTCAAGATCTAAAATTGTACTTTCGGGAGTGGTAGAAAAAGTATTATTATAATACGTTACTCCTTTTTTATTAGTAACTAGCTCTAAGCGATGTTCAAGATTATTAAAGTTTAAGATTATTTTTTTATAAATAGCAGGTTTAATTTTTAATATTTTACTCACCGCTACGCTGGCGGCTATATTTTCTTTATTATAATCACCTTTTAACTTGGTCGGCAAACTACTACTTGAAAAATAAGTAATATGACTATCTAAATTTTCTTTTTCTAATTTATTTTGTAGAGACTTATTAGCAATTAAGTATTTATTATTTTTTTTGCTAGCAATGTTTAATTTAGATTTCCAGTAAGATGAAAATGATAGGTGATAATTTGGATTATTTGGATCGGCTGGCGCCAGATGTTCTTTGTATAAATTGGTTATAACCGAGATAAAAGGGGAATAGTTCAGATCTTCTAATTGAAAACTGGAAAGCTCAAGAATAATAAAATCTTTTGTATTTATTTTTTCTAAAAAAGATAATGGAGAAATGCCAATGTTGCCTCCTAAAAAAACTTTTCGTTTACCTTTAAAGGCGGCTTTCAAAATTTCATAAATTAGCGTAGCGGTGGTTCCTTTTCCTTTGGTGCCAGTAACTCCTATTATATTTTTACTGGGGCAAAGTTCAAAAAAAATATTTAAGGCACTTGTTATTTTTATTTTTTTATTTTTTCTTGCTTCTTTAATACCAGGGCAGGAAAGTGACCAGCCAGGGGACCTATAAAGAATATCAAATTGATAAAGATTTTGATTAAAAGAAGTGCCCAGCTGATAACTTGGTTTAATATTTTTTAAATTTAATCTTGGGAGTAAGTCCATGCTACGAAAATCACAAATTGTAACTTCAATTGGAGCATTGTGTTTATCAAGTAAGTTTAATAATGCCAGATTGTCCTTTCCTAAACCAAGCAGAGCAATTTTATCAGTATAAATTATTTCATTATTTTCTTTTTTCATTTTATTATTTTAAATTTTCCCAAGTTTTTCCGCTTGAGCGCTCAACAGTAATAGGCACTGCTAATTGAGTATTTTCTTGCATGATTTTTTCTATATCTTTTGAATACTTTTCTATCTTATCTTCTTTAATCTCAAATATTAGCTCATCATGTACTTGTAACAATAGTCTAATTTCGTTATCTTTTCCAGCTAATAGGGCCATTACTTTAATCATTGCTTTTTTTATTAAATCAGCCGCCGTTCCTTGTATGGGGGTGTTAATAGCCATTCTTTGTGAACTTTTTCTAACTAAGGGCATCTGAGAATTAATATCTGGGAGGGGGCGTTTGCGTCCGATTAAAGTTGATGCATAACCTTTTCTTTCCGCCTCTTTAATGAAACCATCAACCATCTTTTTTATGTTGGGATAAGTAATAAAATATTTTTTTATAAATTCTTGAGCTTGAGAATATGGGATGCCAGCACTTTGACTTAAACCATGTGGGCCTTGCCCGTATAAAATGCCAAAATTAATTGCTTTTGCTTCTTGTCTCATTTTATGAGTTACTTCTTTTGGCGTTATGCCATTAATTGAAGCAGCAGTTTCTGTGTGAATATCAGCTTTATTTAAAAATGAATTAATCATTTTTTTATCTTTAGAAAAGTGAGCTGCTAAACGGAGCTCAATTTGAGAATAGTCAAAACCAACCAATACAAAGCCATCTTCGGCAACGAATGCTTGGCGAATACGGCGCCCCTCTGTTGTTTTAGTGGGAATGTTTTGTAGGTTTGGGTCGTGTGAGGAAAGACGACCAGTGGCGGCGACAACTTGGCTAAAATGAGTATGTATCCGATTAGTTTTAGGGTTTATCATTTTAGGGAGAGCTTTAAGATAAGTAGTTTCAAGTTTAGATAATTCACGGTAATTTAGCATTAAGGAAATAATTGGGTGCAATTCTTTTAATTTATTAAGCTCATCCTCGGCCGTCGAAAAACCTGTTTTAGTTTTCTTTATACCTTTAGTTGGAAGCTCTAGATCGGTAAATAATATTTCTTTCAATTGTTTGGTAGAGTTAATATTGAAAGTTTTTCCAGCTTCTTTATAAATTTTCTTTTCTAGAACTTCTATTTTTTTTGAAACTTCTTTTTCCAAAGAACTTAAAAATTTTGTATTAATTTTAATTCCATTATTTTCCATATTGCCAAGCACAACCGTAAGAGGCATTTCTAAATTTTTAAATATATCGTACAAAGCTTCTTTATGAAGTCTATTTTCTAAGATTGGTTTTAGTTGAAATATATAACTCACAGTTTCGCAAGCTTTTTTGCTAAGAGCTTTTAAATCAACCTCTAGATCAAGGGTTAGCTGGGTAGCCTGGCTAGCACTTTTAACGCTTGCTTGACTCGTTTCATCTACACCAAACTCGGTAAAAATTAAATTTTCCATTTGATAACGCCTATTTCCCGGGTTAAGCAGGTAAGCGGCAATTAAAATGTCAAAATATATGCCTTTTAGTTCAATATTTATTGTTTTTAAAATTCTAAAATTAAGTTTCAAGTTATAACCAATTTTTTTAATTTTCTCATTTTCAAGAATTGATTTTATTTGGTTGCTAAAGTTTTTTTCATGTGGAATAAAAAATGATCCCCCGCCTTCTAAGGCAAAGGCATAACCCAAGATTTCTTCTGAATCAGGTTTGGTCTCAATATAGAATCCGACAGTTTTTTCTTTGTTAATTTTTTTAAGTAAGTTTGAAATTTCACTTTCATTATTAATTAAATGATGATTAATTTTGACAGTTTGGATTTTTTGCTTTTTCGAAATTTCAATTTTTTCTTCAAGTTTTTCACTATCTCCTGACAGTGCCCTAACTTTATTAAGTAGTGACTTAAATTCAAAACGTTGGAAAAGCTCAAGTATAGAATTCATTTCTGGACTCTTAAAACTGGCTTTTTCTAAAGAGAGTTTAACCGGTGCATCACAGTCAATCGTGGCTAACTCTTTACTAAGAAATACATTATCTCTAGATTCAATTAACAGTTGAAGGGTTCTTGGTTTAATCTCTTCACTCTTCTTTTCTACCGCCTCATAAATCCCCTCTATACTTTTATAAGATAGAAGAAGGTCGGTGGCAGTTTTTGCCCCAATCCCTTTAGCTCCAGGAATGTTATCACTCGCATCTCCGGCAAGTGCTTTATAGTCTACAATTTGTTTAGGTGATAATTTATATCTTTCTTTAACCTTATCACTATCATAGAGCACGCTATCTGATAGACCGCGACTCATGGTGTATACTTTAGCTTGGTCGCTGATAAGTTGAAGGGTATCCATATCGCCAGTGACAATAATTGTTTCCAAGTTTTTTTCACGTTTAGCTTGTTTGGTAAGTGAGCCAATAATATCATCTGCTTCATAGCCACTTTTTTCAAAAATAGGGATATCAAAAGCAGTAGCCACTTCTTTTACTAAAGGAATCTGGGCATATAGTTCATCCACTCCCTTGACCCTGGTTGCTTTATATTCTGCATAAGCTAGGTGCCTAAAAGTGGGGCCCGCTTTATCTAGGGTAAGTATTATATATTCAGGCTTAAATTCAGCTAGTGCTTTGAGTAAAAAGGCGGTAAATCCGTAGACAGCATTAACTAAAAGACCGTCTTTTGTTCTTAAGGTTGTTGGTAAGGCATGAAAGCTACGGTGAATTAGAGCATTACCATCAATTATGATTAATTTATTTCTTTGTTTATTCATAGTTTAATTTTATCATCTTACACTTATTTAGCAAAGAAAAAAAGCGCCACTTTTTGGGACGCTTTCCGGTTAAAACTTGGTTTTTATTACCTTTTCAATTTTGGACTCCTTTTTAAAGGATTTTCAGTCCTGTTGCCAGCTTTAATCAGTTGATGCGAAATACTTCGATTTCCGGCTGACAGTGGAGTCCTATTCCATGATCTCGGCAGATAAATACATACCGTGCATCGGAATGAAATTTGCTCATTCAACGAAGGGAATATACTGTCCATAATCCGAAGTTTGATTATATATTAGTAGATATGGTTTTAATTGTCAAGATGTATGTTAAATCTTATGTTGATTTTAAAATCACTGCCGTTTCATGTTAATTAAATAATATGGTTTTGCATTTTAATAAGTGAGGGTGTGAAGTTTTTGAGATTATCTTTTAACTTCGGATGTAATTCATCTTTTTTTTCATATTCACTGGCTTGGCTAAGTAGAGAATTAATTAACTGGTTATACACCCGTTGTTCGTCTGTGCTGACGGCACTTATATTTGAGCTTAAAGATTTAAGGATCATATTCATTTCTGATTTATTGAGATTAAAATAGAATATAGGTATATGGCTAAGATTTTTTCTTTCTAACGCCCCATTATTTACAGTCAACCCGAATTTTATTTGAGCCCCTCCTGATTTCATCTTTTTATCAATTTTTAACGCTTTTTTTTCTCCGGTATCTTTAACGCTTTCTCCTAAAATTGCATCATCTAAACCACAGATAACAGCCCCTGTTTCTTTATCAATAATTAATTGGTCAGCACCATTTTCATAGTCATCATAAGTTGAAGCACGGACAATGATAAAATCCTCGCTTAAAACTTTATCAAATAAAAGGGTGGTGGCTATTTCTGCGATATTGGCTGGATTTTTTTCACGATTTACTAGCATGGCCTCTTTGGTAAGACCACTATCGTTAGCCCATAAACTTTCTTTATTGGAAATTAAAGTTCGACACGCATCTTCATCATCACCAATCATTTCAACTTGGCCATTTTTATCTAAAAAAGCTTCATATTCATTGTTTAGACGATTAGATAAATTATTAAGTTTAATTTTTAAGTCTGATAAATATATTTCTGGCGATGGCATCTTTTTTTTGCTTTCAAATTGAGTTAAGTCAATCTTGCCTCCAGGTACTATACCTGACAAATATTCTATTCCCATATTTTTTCTTATTTTATCTAAAACTACTATATTTATAGCATAATAAGATGTAAATATCAATTTATTAATCTTATATTTACGTAGATATTTGAGGCTGATGATGAAGACTAATAAAAGTTGTTTTGAAAAACAAAAAAAGACTTAGAATAATCTAAGTCTTAAATTAAATGGGTGGACCCTAAGGGATTCGAACCCTTGACCCCCTGCTTGCAAAGCAGGTGCTCTAACCAGCTGAGCTAAGGGCCCATCAACTTATCTTTTGTAGATTAACAAGCAATTTTTTTTTGGTCAAGAGTTTAAAAAAATTTACTAGTCAGTTCTTTGTTTTTAACTATATTTAAGAATAGGTGAGAGTAGCCATTGTATAAAGTTACTACCACTGCCAGTAATTACAATAACTCCTATTAAAATAATAATTAAGCCAACTAATTTATAACCTAACCTTGACCCACCCTCACTTCCAAGTTTGGCCTCAAACCAGGCAATGCGACCAACATTATTGATGAACCATTCAGTTTTGATTACGAGATAAGCGCCGCCTGCAAGTAATGCTAGGCCAATAAAGATGTGCCCCATAGATTTTCTATTTATTATTTTATGTAGTTTAGTGGATTATATTTCTTACCATTAATTATAACCTCAAAATGAATATGAGGTCCAGTAGACCAACCGGTTGATCCCATGGCTGCGATGTTTTCTCCTCTTGAAACAGAGTCTCCGACCTTAACAAATAATTTGCTAGCGTGAGCGTAGCGAGTTTTTTTGCCATTACCATGATTAATCAAAACATTATAGCCATAACCGTTACTCCAACCAGAATACTCAACGGTGCCGTCTTCAGCTGCATAAAGAGGAGTGCCTGATTTATTAGCAATATCAAGACCTGTATGACTCCATGAATAATATTGAGTGATACGATGACCTTTAGTTGGCCACAACATCTTATCCTCAGAGCTTTCATTTTCAGAAGAATCAGTCGATTTAACAAGATCGCGAATAATAGAGATGCCAGTGTTAACGGTTTTTTGTGGGCTAGAGGCAACTACAGTTTTTATTTTGCTACCACCAGGAATAATAATTTTTTCTCCGATTTTAAGAACTGCTCCAAGGTTATTATTACTTATTATTTTTTCTTCACTTACATTATAAATATTAGACATTCTAGAAATTGTATCACCGCTTTTTACAACATGCATTACTCCGCTGTAAGGTAGAATAGCTAAGTCATCACCGGGCCTAATTAAGCTATAAGAAGATAAATCATTAGCCCACAATACAGTATTAATAGTAATTCCAAAACGATTTGAAATTGAGCTAACGGTATCACCTTTTTCAACAGTATAATTTATAATTTCATTTCTTTGAGTTGAAGTTGATTCTGAATCACCAGAAGAAGCTAAATTACTATTAATACCTACCGGTTTCACAACCACCGCATTGTTGTTTAATAGGAGTGGCGTGTATGTTTCATCAGTAATATTTGTATCAATATTTATTCCATTTTGTTTTTCAATTGTGGCTTCAAGATAATATTTTTCCTGTTCAACATCCACTTGATTAACGCTTGGCATGTAAGAGTCTTCAATTAACTCCTCGCTATTATGTGATAGTGAGCTGAATTGATTTTCAATTAAATCAGCCATAATAGTTTTTGATATTTGGCTTCCAGCGGCAGCACTGACTTGGTTCTTATTTTGAATATTGGACAAAATAAATAGCAGGGTTAGAAAGATTATTGAAAAATAGGCTAGATTTTTCTTTAAAATACTATATGCCCCCTTTTTTTGTTCACTGTTCTTTTTTATACGGAAAAATTCTACATAAATTTTAGCTAATATACCTTTAAATAAGAAATTAAAGATAAAAGCAAAAAAGCCGACCAGGAGCCGGAAAATTATTGTTATAAAGAGGCCAAATAATTTAAGACCTTTTATAGTT
>Ga0209587_1001525_pt1 | contig 10824 bp, 12 predicted proteins | sample NGEPerD_2_FD_184512 | JGI IMG/M metagenome (GOLD analysis project Ga0209587, IMG submission 184512) | Arctic peat soil microbial communities from the Barrow Environmental Observatory site, Barrow, Alaska, USA - NGEE PermafrostL1-D... | ecosystem: Environmental > Terrestrial > Soil > Wetlands >... | reverse complement strand
AGGCTCATCGCCGTGTCTCCTTCTTCTTCTCGTACCACCGTTGCTGCGCGGCGCGTTTCTGTTCGCGCCTCCGCGCCTTCTTGTACGCGACGCCGGGTTCGTCGGCGAGCACCGCGTCGCACGCTTCGGCGAGGTCGTCGCGGTTGTCGACCTTGATCTGCCGAAGTTCGCCTCGCTCCTGTTCAGTGAGCGGGCGGTCGAGAACCCTCGCAAGTTCGAGGGTCCTCGCTCTCGCCACGTAGTCGACGCGTCGCGACCGGCCCGGCGGTCGGCGATGGCGCTTGTAGCACGTTGAACAACGCCCCTTAGCCTGGTGCGGTTTGACCTCGCGGCAGTCGGAGCAGGTAATGAGCCGGGTCATCGGATTCCTCTCGTGGTCGTGATCGGGTCGGGTCCGCGCTGTTCCTCGACCGAGCACGGACGGTCTCGACGTTCCTCGATCAGTCGGCGGTAGTGGTCGACCTGCGACCCTCCGAACATCCGAGACTCGCGGTACGCGTCGGTCCAGCAGCGTTCGCACGCGCTCATCGGTCCTGCTCCTCGGTCTCGTCATCGGGGCTCGCGTGAAGGCACGCGGTGCCGACCGGGGCTCCGCAGATCAGGCAGCGGTCGTCGTCGGCATCGAGACGCGCGACGCGCGCCCATCGCATCGCCAGCCGGCCCGAGTCGTCGCGTGCCCACCGGGGGCGGAGCCGCGGCCTTCGCATAGCTGCCGCATTCAGCCCGAGGCCAACCAGGACAGCCAGCCAGGTTGGTTCTGGCTGATTGGCCGGCCAAAGGCTCACGTGACCACCAGGGGTAAGTGTTCCGGAGCCGAATCGAAGGGCATTCGAGCTGAATCGCGGAGCATTCGGGCTCGAACGCGGGAGCCGAACCTCCTGACACCAGATCAGATGGCCTCGGAATCCTTGAGCCGGCGCAACCGATAGAGAGCACGAGCCCTCACGGAGCCCACGAAGCTGATTCTGCAGGGTGGTGAGCCGGCCAGGGTCGAGAACGCGCCAGGTCTCTCGGGCTCGATTCAGAAGGTCCCGACGCCGACCCTTCTTACGCTTCTTACGCGCCCCTCCGTAGATAGATGAAAATTGAGAGAGAGAGAGAGTGATTTGTATTTGACTTAGTGAGTGTGCGGTAAAAGCGTAAGAAGTCATCTCGTCTCGACCCCCTCGATCAGGCTCGGTCGGACTGCGTAGACGGTGCCCGGTCGACCTGCACCGCGATGCTCCTCGGAGCGGATGTAGCCGCGCGCCATGAGCACTTCGACGGCCGCGTCCATCGCCTCGCGGTCAAGACGGCGAGCCTTCATCGCCTCCGACCGCTTGAAGCTGCTGAGCGTTTCATCCGTGAACCACCCGATGAGCCGCTGAGCATCATTGACGGCCGCGATTCGCCCGGACTGCGAGAAGGCGATGAGCGCGTGCGCCTCGAGGTACGGCGCGAACGCGAGCGCCCGGCGGAGAGTCGATACGGTGACCCGATGCGAGGGTTGGCCCTCGGCGTCGACGATGTGGAACACCGCGGCGATTCGCAACACCTGGCCGGGCAGCTTGGATGCCCAGCCCTTGATCGGATGAAGGTCAGCGCCGTCCCGTTGACGCTCCTCGATCTCACTGCGGAACGTGTTGAACTCGTCGGAGGCTCGGGAGTCGAGCACGAGCTCGAGCTCGAGCTTCGTCACGACGGAGGCGAGCCGCAGCGCGTCGTAGTACCGCACCGCGACATCGCCGGGAATCTCGGGTGTGTCAACGGGCCGATAGCCGGCCATCGGTAGCGGCACGGCCCAGATGAACCGGTCGAGGAGCCCGCGACCGCGCATAACGCGGTTCGCCGCAACCTCGGCGAGCACGTCCGGCTGAACCGCCAGAAGCATCGAAACGGTCGGCCGCTCCACCTCGACCTTGCGACCTTGTCGGTCGACGAGCAGCGGCGCCGTTCCCGTATAGCCCTTCGCGAAGACGTCGATGTTCGGGATGCCGTTCGCGTACCGACCGGCAATGACGCTGAAGATGCCACCCTCGTCCGACGCGACAGTGATTCTCCCGTCCTGCTCCATCAGCAGGTTCTCGCACCGTTCGGGCGTGACGTCTGACGTCACAAGCTGCGGCGAAGCCGGGACCCACATTTCTTCCGCTACTCGGCGCGCGGTGACTGCTCGGTTGAGAGCTTCGGCGTCGCTGACCTTCTTGGCAACAGCGGCTTGCTTCTTGGCGAGCTCCACTGCCGTTTCGCGCGCGACGGCGCGAGTCAGCCGGTCGTCCGCCGTCTGCTCACGGAGCTCCTTCTGCAACTGCCCGAGCGGACTAGCGACAGTCGCGGCGAACACCGGCGTCTTTCGCTCTCCAGGCTCCATCACGACCGCGGTATAGAGGCCAGTTGCCTCGACCCACGGTTTCACGAACCGCACACGGCGCTGAATCGCGGAGGATGTTGCTCCGATGCTCAGAAGACCCGCGAGCACCGGTGGTGTGCTCGTGTTCGCGGTAACCGCGATAGCCATCTCTCGGAGTGGTCGAGACAGATGCTCAACGGGAAAAGCCGGGCGGACGACATCGTCGAGAGGCTCGAAGTCACCCCACCCGCCGTCGCCGCTCGCGGGCGCTATCGACGTGACCGACGCGAGCGGTGGATACTCGGTCTCCCAGATTGAATCGGCGACGGCATCGCGCTCGTCGTCGTCGAGCGGTTCGGCGAACTGGCGGTTGTCGGAGCGGACCTGAGCGTCGTAGACGTCGCGTTGCCCGCGAGGAGTGAGGTTCGCTCGGTGCCCCGCCAGCGCCGCGAGGTGCTTATTCCGACCGTCGCCCTCGATGAGCTCGGGCGCGAGGTCCAGGAGCTCCGTGAACGTCAGGTCGCCGGTGGCCGCGCCGTTCTTCGTCGTGCGAGTCTTCGCCGGCGTAGGGGCGACCTGAGCAAGGTAGGAACGCAGTTCTTCGGTGGCTACGCGCACCTCACCACACTCGAGCAGCAGCACCGGCTCGGCCGCGGCAAGGTCGTCCTTGAAGTTCACGGAACCGGCCAGTCGCATGAACGCTGAGGCATTTACCGGGGCCGGGTCGCCATCGAACAGCCGCACGAGCCCGAGGTTGAGCACCTTGATGTCGTCGCGGTCCGTCTCCTCGTCGAGGAGAACGAAAACCTGCCGACGACCCTCGCGTGTCTGCACCACCACCAGAGCGTTGGGGAACTGCTCGCGTAGCGCGCCGAGCGTCACCTCTTGCCCGTCGGCCCACGCGTCGCAATCGATCCACGCGACCACCGCGCCCGAGACGGTGCTCTTGTTTCGCTTCTCCTTGCCCTCACCTGATCGGCGGAAGTGACCGGGCGTGATGTAGACAGACGCGCCGGCCTCGGTCAGAGCCTCTGCCTTGTCGAGGAGAAGCTCACGGTCTTCGGCGTTCGGTGCGAAGTGACGCGCCGCCTTGAGAGTCCCCGACCAGATCAGGTGGTCCGCATCGCTCACGGGGTGGAGCGCGTCGAGCTGGCGCATCGCTGCGTCGCGGTCGAACACGGGCGCGGTCATCTACCGACTCCCACAGTCAGAGCTTCGGCGCAGTCTTCGCACGCGTCCCCCGCGATGACGTGAACTCCGAGCTTGAGACACTGAGGGGCGAACACTTCGACGCCGGCCGAGCCACACCACTCACAGATATCAGCGCCGACCACGGGGCGGCGAACGGTCCGGCAGCAGCGCCCGCAGTCGGCACGTCGAGTGCGAAGGTTCACGAAGATCGGTTGCGCGGGCGATCGGCGGACGTGAATGCAAGCGGAGACGGACATCAACGCAGCGGTCGCGCGTACCCGGATCTCCGGCGAAAACGCGACGTTCTCGGTCAGGGTCCATCCGCGGTCCGGATCGACAGCTTGAGCTGCTGCCGCCAGACTTCGCGTGGCACGTTCGGCGTCACCGCTCGCGGCGCCAATCTGGTCGAGCATCGAGATCGGGAGCGGGTGCGCCGCTAGCTGCGCGTCGAATTGCGCGATGAGATCGCGCGCAGTCTCGAGACGGGCCGGGTCGAGACTCATGCCGTACCGACCATGTTCGGATCGATTCCGTATCGCACGGCTGTCGGGCCCACCAAGATGAGAATCCTGCGCCCACAGCGTCTTGCCGGTATCGAGCCAGCGGCTCCATCCGTGTCGGCCCATTTTCCGGACTCACGGAACGCTAGGTCGCGCGAGATTCCTAGCGCGGTCGCGATCGTCTCGACTGAGCACGTCGGCCGTTCCATCCAGCTCGGTGCGGCCGCCATTACAGGACCTGCCTGCCGGCGCGAAACGCCGCGTCGAGCGAAGCGATGAATCGCGCTGCCCGCAACCCCGCTGGCGTCTCAGGGAGCAGGACACCGCCGGTCTCCCATTGCGAGACACGAACTCGGGAGTTGCATCCGATTCGTTTCCGCATTTCCTCTTGCGAGATATGGAGACCTTGCCGAACGATGCGAGCGTGTCCCGTCGCGAGACGTTCCCGACCGATCGCAACTTCTTCCAGTTCGCTTTCGGTGAGCATTTCCCTATCTCCTGGCTGGTTGCCCGTACTCCTTCTCCGGGCGGATGGCCGAGGGGATCGGTTGCTCTACCGACTCTCGATGAACTTGGTTGAGGTGGCGCTTGTAGATACTGATGCTAACACGGAGAGTGGTCGGCGGGGCCTAGAATTGTTAGCTCGGCCACGGAGAGCGTCAGGAGCAGAGCGATGAGCACGTCGATCAGAACCCGACTAGCGAAAGACCGGAAGCGGTTCCCCCGTGGGAAACGCTGGCTCGTCGTCAACGACCTCGGGAAGCAGCGTCAGCGCCGGTGCATCGCGTGCAAGAAAGGCGCGTGGCTCGCCGACCACCCGCGGCTCGGTGACGAATGCCCATCGTGCGGCGCGGCGCTCGGTCCCGCCATCGACGTGCGGCGGCAGAGCACCTCGCGCGGCTTCGCGTCCGAGAAGGAAGCGAAGGTAGAACGCGACCGGCTGACCGAGGCATCTCGGCGGGGCCAACACGTGATGGCCGCGGCAGCGTCGGTTCCGTTGCGTCAGTTCGTCGAGGCCGACTGGATTCCCGACCTCCGACTGCGACTGAAGGACACCACAATCGACAGCTACACGCGCACGATGGAACGCGATGTGCTCCCGACGCTCGGCGCGCTTCCGCTACGCGACGTGACCGCGGGCCGAATCGCGAACCTGCTCGCCGACCTGCTCGACGGCAACAGGAAGGCCGTCACAGTGCGCTACGTCGGCGTGGTGCTCGGCTCGGTGCTCACGCTCGCGGTGCGTCGGAAGCATCTCGCACGGAGCCCGCTTGCCGACGTCACTCTCCCGAGCGGGGTGCAGACAGAGCGACCCGCGCTGAAGTTCTGGACGCCCGATCAGGTTCGCACCTTCCTCGAGTCTCTCGACCCGACGCACCTGCTGACTCCTCTCTACGCGACCGCAGCGGCGACCGGGCTCCGACGCGGAGAACTCTGCGGCCTCCGCTGGTCGGATCTCGCGGACGACTGCGCCGTGCTCACGGTCACCCGGAACCGCGTCTTGGCGGGCGGCCGAGTCGTCGAGACCACGCCCAAGTCGAAGGCATCACGTCGGCCGGTGAGCATCGGCGCTGGCACGGCCTCGCAGCTTCGGGCCCACCGCACCGCTCAGCGTCTCCGCGTCGGCGCTCTGCCCGAGTACGCGTTCACGGACCTCGGGGGCGCACCGGTTCATCCCGACTCAGTGAGCTCGACGTTCAACCGGGCCGTCACGCGGAGCGGACTCCCGCGCCTTACGCTGCACGGTCTCAGGCACTCCCACGTCGTGGCGCTGATCGCGGAGGGGTTCAGCCCGAAACTGATTCAGGTGCGCTTGGGTCACTCGAGCATCGTCGTGACGTTCGACATCTACGGCCATCTGCTTCCCGGTGCCGACGAGGATGCGGCGGCAGCGACAGATTTCGCCAGCGCGACGCCTCGTGGGCTCCGTGTGGTCTCGGGCGAATAGCTCCTCGAGCGCGCGACGCTCTGAGCAGCGGTTCTTCAGTGCGCTCGGAGGGATTCGAACCCCCAACCTTCTGATCCGTAATCAGATGCTCTATCCGTTGAGCTACGAGCGCTCGAGGTCGTCAGCCTACGCGAGGGCGGCGAGCCCATCGAGATCGGGCCATTGATCATCGCGGGATGCCTGCCGATCTCGCAGTCGGAGGCGCGAATGGCGGTCACGCCGTCGGGAAGGTCTTCTCAGATCGCTTCGCCGCCGTCATGGTGCTCAGCGCCTGCGCCGGCTCACGTGGCGCGCGACCAGTCGTGGACCACCGTCGTACGGCAGATGCCGTCGTGCACGCCCGAGTTGCGACGGCTCACGATCACCCACAACAACACCCACGGAAACGTCGCGCAGATGAGGGCTCGGACGAAGGCTCGACGTGGACGCATCGTCTCGCCACTCGCCCGAATGACCCGAAGCCCCATCACCGACTTGCCGATCGTCTGGCCGGTGACACCCCATCCGGCCGTGAGGTACAGCACGATCACGATCCACGGCAGGGAGACCGCGAACGTCAGCCCGGGATCGGGCACGTGGAACGGGTGATCGGTCACGAAGTACACGGCCAGGGCGTACGCGACCAGCCCCGAGCCGTAGATGACCATCGCCGAGACCCAGTCGATGCCATTGGCGATCGCGCGGCTCGCGAAACCGGCTCGGGTGCCCTGCAACGCCCGCGCGCGGTCGTTGCGAATGGCCGGCGCGCTCACTGCCCGGTCTCGTCGCGGCCGACCTCGTAGCCGGGCACGTCGGTGGCCCGGCCGCGCTTGCGGAACAGGATCTTGTCGACCGTCCAGGACACCGCGTCATCGATGGTCATCGCAGTGACCCTCAGCCCGTCGACGACGCCACTGCCGATCGTTCCCGTCGATTCCCGAACGATCTCGCCGATGTCGACCTCGGCGATCACTTCTTGCGCGAGCGGGCCGATGTCGATCTGGTCCATGATCCGGTCGATGTCGACGCGGTCCATGATGCCGTCGATGCTGACCCGGCCGACGATGTGATCGACGTCGACGCGACCCACGATCTTGTCCACGTCCACGCGACCGATGATGCGGTCGATGTCGACCTGGTCGAGGAGCGCATCGATATCGATGTTGTCGACGATCGATTCGATCGGGAGCTGGGTCACGATGGCGCTCGCGAGCTCCGGGCTCAGCCGGCGCACGAACTCGCCCACCAGCGCCCGGTTGCGGGCCTGGGTGGTTGCGCCACGGGCGCTCCACACGCTCAGGTAGTCCTCCGCGGACCGCAGCGTTGCCCCCACCAGCGGCGTGCGCGCCGCGAGACCGCCAAGTTGTGCGGCGGTCCGTTCGGTCACCGCGGTGACCTCGAGCACGCGGCGCTGCGCGGCGATTCCCGCACCCAACAGCGCGCCGGGCATGAGGCGAAGCAGCGACGGGGACGGCGCCGAACCGGGCGGTCGGGCCTCACCGGGCACGAAGCGCTCGACCGCGTCGATCGTGGCCCCGGCGACGACACTGGCGGCACCGAGGCCGAGGTCGGTCACCCGACGAGCGAAGCTGGTCACGGTCCCCATCGGTGGCTCCGGCTCGGTCCACGGGATCAGCGAGGTATCCGGCGTCCCGTCGTCGTCGCTCACAGGCGTGATCGTCGCACACCGCGGCCGGTCGGGCCCGGCGACGTCACGCCATCACGCGGGGAGGAAGTCGACGAGCAGCTCGTTCACCCGGTCGGGCTCCTCCAGTTGCAGGTGGTGTCCGGCCCCGTCGATCCGCTCGTACCGCCAGGCGCCGGAGACGTAGGCCGACGACGCGGTCATCTGTGCTTCCAGCAGGTGCGCGTCGGCGCTGCTCCACACCCCCATCGTGGGCGCGGCGACCGGAGGCAGCTCGAACGGCGGCGCGACCCAGCTTTCCGGCGCCACGTTTGCCCGGTACCAGTTGAGCCCGGTGGTCAGCGAGTCCGTCGCCTCCAGGTCGGCGATGACCGCGTCGACGTCGGGATGAGTCATCCACTCCCGGAGATTCGCCCAGCCGTCGTTGCTGAGCCAACGCTCGGCGACGCCCGGGAACTGGAACAGGAGCATGTACCACGACTTCTCGCGCTGCGCGAGGCCGGCGCTCATGAATCCGCTCGGATGGCCGACCGAGAGCGCCGCGAGATGGTCGACCCGGTCGGGAAACGCGGCGGCGAGAGCCCAGGCGACCGCGGCGCCCCAGTCGTGCCCGACCACGTGGGCGCGCTCGACGCCGCAGTCATCGAGCACCGCGGCGATGTCACCGGCGAGATACAGAATCGAATACGCGTCGACGTCGGTCGGGTGATCCGACGCGCCGTAGCCGCGCTGGTCCGGCACGATGACGCGAAACCCGGCGTCGACGAGCGCCGGGACCTGGTGGCGCCACAGCCGCCCCGAGTCGGGGAACCCGTGCAGCAGGATGACCGGACGACCGTCGCCGTTGACGTCGTACTCGATTCCCACACCGTTGGAGTCGACCCGCATCAGCAACCCCTCGATTGTGATCCGAAACCCTCGGCGGTACGTCGTCGGTGGCCGTGATGCCGCCTCGCTACGCTGGCCGCCCGTCAGTGTAGGGAGGAGTCCGGATGGCCCGTGTCCTCGTCACCCGCGCGCTCCCTCCCGGTGGACTCGACCCCCTGGTCGACGCCGGCCACGAGATTGCGGCGCGCGCCGACGACACTCCGTTCACCCACGACGAGCTGGTCGCCGCCGCAGGCGAGGTCGACGCGATCGTGTCGCTCCTCACGGATCGGATCGACGACGACGTGCTCGCGGCCGGCGCCGCGGGATCGCTGCGGGTTGTGGCCAACGTCGCGGTCGGCTACGACAACATCGACGTGGACGCCGCACGCCGCGTCGGTGTCGCGGTCTGCAACACCCCCGGGGTGTTGGACGAGACGACCGCTGATCTCGCGTTCCTATTGCTGCTCGCGGCGTCGCGCCTCGCCTCGGACGCCGAACGGGACCTACGCGCCGGAGCGTGGGCGGGCTGGGGCATCAACCAGTACCTCGGCCAGGATGTGGCCGGCACGGTGCTCGGCCTCGTGGGCTTCGGCCGCATCGGTCGGGCCGTGGCGTTCCGCGCCGGCGGATTCGGGATGGAGGTCCTGCACCACGCCCGCCATGACTCGGGCCGGCCGGGCTACGTCGCGGACCTCGACAAGCTGTTGCGACGCGCCGACGCGGTGAGCCTCCACGTTCCGTTGACCGCCGCGACCCGCCACCTCATCGGACGCCGCGAGCTGGAGCTCATGAAGCCGACCGCAGTGCTCGTGAATACCGCGCGCGGCCCGGTGGTCGACGAGATCGCACTGGCCGAAGCCCTCGAGTCGGGGTCGATCTTCGCCGCGGGTCTCGACGTGTTCGAGCACGAACCCGACGTGCACCCGCGCTTGTTAGCCGCGCCACGGACGGTGCTGCTCCCCCACATCGGCAGCGCGTCGACGGCAACCCGCACACGGATGGCCCGGGTCGCGGCCGGCGGCGCGTGCGCGGTGCTCGCCGGTGAACACCCGCCGAACCTTGTGACCTAGGCCCGCAAACCTGAGTCGGGGCGCTATTTGGCTTCCTCGCGCACGACCAGCACCGCGCACGGGGCGTGGTGCACGACGTGCTCACTCACCGAGCCGAGAACCATTCGTTTCAGTGCGCCGCGCCCGCGCGAACCGACGACGATCACATCCGCACCGATCTGTTCCGCGACCCACACGATCATCGGTCCCGCGTCACCGGTCTCCACCTGCTTGGTCACGTTCGCACCGTGGACCTCGGTCAGGGTGTCGGTGATCGCGGCCTGCACCTCGGCCACCTCGTTCTGCCAATCTCGGTCTTCCTCGGCGGGCGTTTCGGTCGAGCCCTCGAATCCACCGGCATCGTCTCCGGGCAGCTCGGTCAGGACGGCGAGCACGGTCACGTCCGTGCTCGGCCCCAGCAGCTCGAACGCCCGGTGTGCCGCGTGCACCGACCGCGCGGAACCATCGGTCGCCACCAACACCTTCGTCATGTCGCGTCTCCCTGGGTCGGCACGGCGGGCGATGCGCTCTCGCAGCGCCCGACAATGGCGGAGGGAGAGGGATTTGAACCCTCGAGGAGGCAATAACCCCCTACTCGCTTAGCAGGCGAGCACTTTCGGCCACTCAGTCATCCCTCCGGGACGGCCCGAGTATACGAGGGGTCCGTTCAGCTCGATCCGCCGACGAGCTCGTCGATCCGCTCGAGCGTCTTCTCCATGTTCGTGCGGGTCTTCTTCGGCGTCGGTCCGATCCGCAGCAGCGGACGCTGCTTGTCCTGGCTGACGTCCCAGCTCTCACGGACGAGCGTGCCACCCGAATCGAGCGGCTCCAGCTCGTAGCGCCAGATTCGACCCCCCGCGATCTTGCCGAAGAGCCCCGGCGGCCGCGACTGCCACGCGACGCGGCGACCGTCTTCGAATTCGACCACGGTGCTGACCATGGAATAGGGGATGCCCAGCTTCATCGACATCCCGAACTCCGAGCCCAGCTCGAGCTGATCATCTCCGCCCGCCTTGACGTCACGAACCGTGCCCGAGCCGTCGAACTCGTGGTGACGGCGCGGGTCGGCGACCAGCTCGAAGATCTTCTCGGGCGGGGCGTCGATGGTGCGTTCGACGCTTACGATGTCGCGGGTGTCAGTCATGAGCACCGAGGGTACCTTGCAGGCGTGGTCCCGAGCGAGGCCTTCGATCGCATCGCGTTCGTGCTCGAACGCCGCCGTGAAGCCGGCTACAAGGTGCAGGCGTTCCGCCGAGCTCGCCCCCCGATGCTGCGTTGGTGCACTGGTCGTCGCATAGCGACGACCAGTGCAC
>Ga0209587_1001523_pt1 | contig 10827 bp, 9 predicted proteins | sample NGEPerD_2_FD_184512 | JGI IMG/M metagenome (GOLD analysis project Ga0209587, IMG submission 184512) | Arctic peat soil microbial communities from the Barrow Environmental Observatory site, Barrow, Alaska, USA - NGEE PermafrostL1-D... | ecosystem: Environmental > Terrestrial > Soil > Wetlands >... | reverse complement strand
TTTTGCAGCTTTAAATTTTGATGTCGGTACCGAGAAGGGTAATAATGAATATAAAAAGGCTATGGCCGATGGTCGTGTTGATGGCTATAATCAAGATGCAAGTTCATATGACAAGGAAACAGCCAAAGTACTTAGAGATTATTCAGGTAAGGATTTTGGCAAGAAATATGGAAATATGATGTCCCTCTCTAAGGATCATCGTCAAAAAGGAATGCAATCAGCCCGAGATATTAAAGTTGAGGCTCTACAAAATGGAGAAAAATTATATGATAATACAACCGGAGAAATAAATCCTTTTGTTAAGTTGTTAGCCAAGAATGGAGACATGGAGGCCTTTAATACTTCAACTGACCCCAAAACATTTACTTTTGATACTGCCTCACAAGAAGCTATGGGTAAATTTTTAGAGACAGCCTCTGCTTCGGATTTAGATAATTTCAATACCGATTATTTACACAAAGATAAATTTAAGAAGCAATTAAAATCTAGTGGCATGAATATGCCTGTGCCTGGAGCTTTACAGAGCATAATTGAAAGAATGGAAAAGACTATTGTTAATAATTTGGATGTTGCTAAAGTTAGCTCTCTAGAGCACCTTGATAAGAATCCAGAATTTGTCAGACGTTATATTGGGCTTATTGATAAGCATGGTTCTGCTGACAAGAAAAAGCTTATTACTAAAAATAATGTGCTCAGGAATATAAAGCCGATAAAATAATTAGGAAATTATAATATGGATTATCTTTCAGAAATTAAAAAATTACCCAGAGAAATACAAGGTATATTAATATCTTCTTTTGGTGCGGAAGTTAATGGAGAAATTATTAATGATTTCAGTTTATCAGACGAACAAGCTGGCAAATTTATTGATCTTGTAAATGATATTTATTTAAAACAAGTTGAAGTTAGCGAGCTACAGGAAGAATTATCAAAAAGGTTGAGTCTAAACCCAAAAAAAACAACGGACTTAGCGATTGATATTACTGGTAAAAAATTACTGATTGCTGATGATTATTTTAAAGGAAAAGCGATAAATTATTTGAAAAGCTTTGGAGTCAACATAACAACATACGCCCCCATTGTTGCAAGAGAGTTAAATGAGATTGAGAAGGAAAGAGAATATATTAAAGATGATGAATCTTCTTCATTTACCGATGTATTAGATGATGCCAATCAAGATGAAGACTTTATAAAACAAAGCAAAAAAGATACACTAGATTTATTCAAAAGTGATTTAGGTAAAATATTATCTTTAGGACCAGAGTATAATGATATTATTTCTGATTACAATGATGATTTAGAGGAATATTTAAATGACGAAGATTTTAAACGGGATTTGAAAAAAATAATACTTAATAATAAGGATGTTATTACTCGCATAAAACCAATAGATGATAATGAATCAAAAGAAGCGACGATAGCAAATTGGTTAAAAGATTTTATCACCTTTCATGGGAGTAGTAATTTTAACACTATTGTATTGGCAGAATATTTAGTTAATTCTCAAAGTGCTAAACGATTGTCATTGAATGACAAAAAGAAGATAAAGAGATTACTAAACATTTATAAGAATGCTAGTTTTTTTGCCGAAGTCGCAACAACTAACCAAGAGGGGGTAGAAGTGATACCTCTTGAAAATGAAATAAAAGAGGATTCTATTGTCAGAGAAAATAAAAAGAATGAAATTAAGACGGCGGTAGAGCCACAAGTAATTGAAGATAAGGTAAAAGAAGTAAAAATTGAAAAACCATCTTTAATTAATGAGTTAGAAAATATGCTGCAAGACTACAAAGAGGGAACATTAGAGTATAAAACTATTTTACAGGAAATAAAAAGACTAAAATCGAGCAAATAAAATATATATGCTTAGAAGGGTGTCAATATGTTATAAAAATAGCTAAAAGAAAGTTTTAGCTTTTTTTATTACCAAAAAATACTCTTTTCCATTTCCCATAAAATATGGTAAAATTATAAACAAAGAAGCTTAACTTGCAGTTATTTATTTTTTTATATCACCCCATCATAAATGTTTGATTACCTACAACAATTTAACAGTTTGCCAAAGAATTTGCGTGATCAGGTTTCTTCACCAGAGGCTATGACATTTCTTTTAGAGCTTGAAAAAAAGTATTCTGTAGATTTAGCTATGGTGGTAATGAAGGTGATGATAAAAAGTTTGACAATTAAAGATTTAAATCACACTTTTGTTAATGAATTTAATTTAGCACCTGATAAGGCTGAGAGCTTGGCGCAAGAAATGAAAACTAAAATATTTGCCCCGGTAGCAGATTACGTTGGCATTTCTTCTAATACAAAAACTCTGAATCTAAATGATGATATTGATTCTCTTGTAAAAGAAGCGGGAATTACAATAGCTAACTCCACACTAATAGATAGATTAAAAACAGTTCTTTCAACTTATATCAAGGGAATACGTCAAAGGATTGATACTAGACAGATTTTAGCTAAGGAAGTTTCTAGTGGAGGCCTGGGGCTTAGTCAGGCAGAGATAGATAGAGTTTTTAAAGTTTGTGATTCGAGAAAATATCAGCCAGGTGTCAAACTACAAGTGCCACCAACTTCTCCGCGTTTAGAAAATATTATAAATCAGAGTGAAGAAAAAAAAGCTGGCTTAAGTAAGGATAGGGTTTTTGATAAAGTGGCAGAATATGATTTAAAAAGAGCTCTGATGTCAGGAGAAACTAAGAGAATAAGTCCGCTTCCTGAAAAAGTTTTAAGTAAGGAAGAACCAGAAAGAGAGGATAAAGATTTAGAGAAAAAAGATAATCAAGATTTGCCAGAGATAAAATTAGAAGAATCAAATTTAGATGACCAAGCTATTGTTGAAAATGAAGTAAAGAAGTTAGGAGTACATACAGACAATAAAGAACAAAAGATAGCGGGTGTTTCTAAAAGTGATTCTCCAGTAGTTAAGGATAAAGAACCTTTTATTGTTAGAAAACCAGACAATACAAGCTTCTTCAAAAAAATATTTGCGGAAAGTCAGAAGCAGACTAGTGCTGGTACAGTTAAATTAGCACAGGTGGTGGGAAATGATGCTAAGCCTGAAATCAAAACAAACGCAGGGGGTAATAAGGTCCTAGAGAGTAAAGAAAAGATAAACAAACCTTTGCTTAGTAAACAAGAATTAAATAAACCAATTAAAAAGGATTCTAAAGATCAAGTTAAGCCAAATAAAGTAGATGTAAACCCTGAAACACCTGCAAAGTCTGTGACTAAAAGAGTTATTAATTCAGATACATCCTCTAGACCAAAAATGCATGATGTAAGAGTTGTGCCAAAAGTAATGGGGCCCCTTGAAGAATTACAATTTTTAAATATTACTAATTTTAGACGCTTAGGTAGTACTCCAGAAGAGATAACTACAAAGATATTTAATAAGGTAAAATTATTAGAGAAGGAGGGCTATGATAAAATGATTGAAGCGATTACAGCTTGGAAAAAAAGTCCTGTTAACAGGTTGTATTTAAAGATAGTTCAAAATGCAATAGTTTCTGGCAAGACGGTTAAGGAGATGGCGGGTGGTTTGTCTGGAGATAAGGAAAGTTTAAATTTTGCTGAGATTGAGGCTATTATAAACCTAAACAGTCGTTTAACTTTTTAGTTTATGCAGCAGTTTACGGTGCCACAATTTATAGATGTTGAGAGTAAAATTATTGGTCCAATTACTACCAGACAATTTTTAATTTTACTGGGCGCTGCTTTAATAATTGGTTTAAGTTTTAGAATTTTTGATTTTGCATTGTTTATATTTATTACAGTTATTGTTCTTATTATCGCCGCCTTATTCGCATTTGTGAAAATCAATGGGCGCCCTTTTCACTATTTTGTTTTAAATGCAATTCAGACACTTACACGTAAAAATATTAGAGTTTGGAATCATCGCGCGACAATAAATGATAATGTTAATAAAAGTGAGGTGCCAGTCAAGGTGGAAAGACAAACGGCGGTAAAAGAATATTATAAAAAATCACGATTAGCAGAGATCGCCTTAATTGTTGATACTAAGGGTAAATATAAAGGAGAATAAAAATATGTCCAAAGAAAATAACAAATTAGCTGGGAACAGAATTAGCACTTCTACTCAACAATATCTAGATATTGCTGAAATTAAAGATAACACAGTCGTCTTAAAGGACGGAACTTTAAGGGCGGTTTTAATGGTTTCAAGTATAAATTTTGCTCTGAAAAGTGAGGACGAGCAAAATGCTGTTATTGGTTCATATGTTAGATTTTTAAATAATCTTCGTTTTACTTTACAAATTGTTATTCAATCTCGTGAGCTTGAAATTGATAATTACTTAAATTATTTAAGTGATAGAGAAAAAGAACAAACAAATAAATTATTAAAAATTCAAACTGCTGATTACATAGAATATATTAAAGAACTTACCTCGTTGGGAAGGATTATGAGTAAACGCTTCTTTGTGGTAGTTCCATACGACCCTTTAACGGATAAGAGAAAAGGTTTTTTTAGTCTATTAAAAGAAGCAATGAGGCCAGCCACTATTATTAAATTAAAAGAAAAGACATTTGGGCGCTATCAAGAAATGCTAGATAGAAGAGTAGATAGTGTAATAGGAGGTCTTGAGTCTATGGGGGTGTCGGTTGCAAGGTTGGATACGCAAAGCTTAATAGAGCTTTATTATAAAACTTATAATCCAGAAACCTCCAAAAACCAACCATTGGTTGATCTTAATAAAATAAAGGTGGATGGTAATTTAAAATAGTTATGATAAATTTCAATAAAGAAGAAGAAAAAAATAAAATAACATTAAACTCCACGGTAAGATTGAGTAAGGGAAGTGAACCATTTATTGAATCGGATCCAAAAGCAACAAGAGATGTTATTGAAGAAGAAAAGGCTTTGCGTCGTGGTATTTTGTCTGTTAAAGATATTATTGCCCCGGCAAGTTTAAAAATTGATTCTAATCATTTACGTTTAGGTGATAGTTTTTTGCGAACTATTTTTGTTATTTCTTATCCTAGATATATTTCAGTAGGTTGGTTTGCTCCAATAATCAATCTTAACTTTACTTTTGATATTTCAATGTTCTTTTATCCAGTTGCTAGTTCTATTATTTTAAAACAATTAAAAAATAAAGTCGGTACTTTAGAAGCGCAAATTATTTCTGATGCGGAGAAGGGCGCTGCTCGTGATCCGATTCGAGAAACAGCCTTGAGAGATATTGAATATTTACGTGATGCTTTAACTCAGGGCACAGAGAAGTTTTTTCAATTTGCTTTGTATATTAGTTTATATGCTGATAGCCTTGAAAATTTGGATAGAGTTTCAGATCAAGTAGAAGATATTTTTGGTTCACGTTTAGTTTATTCACGGCGTGTATATTATCAATCTGAACAAGGATTTAATTCAACTATGCCACTAGGCAATGATGAACTATATATTGCTTTTAACATGAATTCTTCTCCGATTGCCTCATCTTTTCCGTTTATATCCAGTGAATTAAGTAGTGATAGGGGAATTTTATATGGTATTAATCGTCATAATAATAGTTTGATATTATTTGATAGATTTACCTTACCTAATGCAAATTCAGTTGTATTTGCTACCTCGGGCGCTGGTAAGAGCTATGCAATTAAGTTAGAAATATTACGTTCATTAATGTTGGGTACTGATGTGATTGTGATAGACCCAGAGTATGAGTATAAGCATTTATCAGAAGCTGTTGGTGGGACTTATATAAACATATCTCTTTCCAGTGAGAATAAAATAAATCCTTTTGATTTACCAGTCTCAGTAGGTGGAGAAGCAAGGCCAAAAGATATTATTAGAAGTGCAGTTATTACTCTAAAAGGATTGGTTAGATTGATGATTGGAAAAATGACATATGATGAAGATTCTATAATGGATAGGGCCTTGCTTGAAACGTATGCGAAGAAAGATATTACTCCAGATAGTGATTTATCACAGATTGAACCACCAATTATGGCGGATTTGGAGCAAGTTTTAGATGGTATGGAGGGTGGAAATGGACTAGCATTACGATTAAGAAAATTCACCAAGGGAACATTCGCTGGGCTATTAAATACGCCAACTAATGTTGAAATGAATAATCAGATTGTTTGTTTTTCTGTTCGCGACCTTGAAGATGAGCTTCGTCCAATTGCTATTTATACCGTTATAAATTATATTTGGAATATAGTAAGGAGCGAGATGAAAAAAAGAATCTTGGTTATTGATGAGGCTTGGTGGATGATGCAACATGAAGATAGTGCTAAGTTTATATTTGCCTTGGTAAAAAGGTGTCGTAAATATTATTTAGGAGTAACAACGATTACTCAAGATGTTAATGATTTTTTAACATCTCCATATGGACAAGCAATCGTCACAAACTCCTCAATGCAAATACTTTTGAAACAATCTCCGGCCTCAATTGATTTGGTGCAAAAAACTTTTATTTTAACAGAAGGAGAAAGGTATTTATTACTTGAGTGTGGTATTGGTGAAGGAATATTTTTTGCAGGAAATAAACACGTGGCTATGAAAGTAGTAGCTTCTTATACAGAGGATCAACTTATCACATCTGATCCAAGGCAATTACTCGAGATTGAAGAGGCAAAGAAAGAATTCGAGGCTAGCATGAAGGAAGAGGAAAGTGGAGAAATTTTAACTTAATAATTTATTATTAGTAAATTAATTATAGTAAATGTATGAGAAATAATAGAAAAACATTGGGGGTAATAGTCGTTGCTTTAGGAGTATTGATATTAGCTCTAGTTATATATCTTTTCTTTTTTAATAAAGCTCCAAACGAAGTTCAAACAGAAGAAATTATAAACAATAATCCTATTTCTAATTTACCTACCACAGGGGATGCTAACGTTGACCCTAATATTACCCCTGGAGATAGGCCTAGCACTAGGACAGAGTATGATATTAGCGCCGAAGATGAACATGAGATAAACGAGCAGGATTTAGTAAAGACAGCTAAATTTATTGCCGAGCGTTTTGGTTCCTATTCTAATTATTCAAACTACAGCAATTTTTCTGATTTGGAGATATTTATGACCAGTAAAATGAAGGCTTGGGCAAATAATTATGTAAGTGATTTAAAAGCTTCAATTGATGGTGGTGATGAATATTTTGGAGTAACTACTAATGCTATATCAGCTAAAGTTATAGAATATAGTTCAGATGAAAGTGCAGTTTTTTTAGTAACCACACAGAGAGCTGAAAGCAGGGCCCAAGTTAATGAGGGAAAAACCTACAATCAAGATATTGAAATAGTTTTAAAGAAGGTTAGTGGTACCTGGCTAGTAGATAGCGCCTATTGGCAATAAAAATTAATAATTCATGACGTCTTCAGTAAAGACAATTTATACTTGTGCTAAATGCGGCGCCCAGTTTCCTAAATGGAGTGGGCGTTGTTTAGAATGCTCTGCTTGGGGTACTTTAGGAGAAGAGTTGTCCGATAGTCATCAAGAAAAGGGCGTTAATCTAAAAAAGATTAAGCCAGCCGATGTTTTAGATTTAAAGAATATAAAGAGTAGCTCTTGGCACAGATTAACAACGGGATTAGAAGAAGTTGATAGGGTTTTAGGGGGTGGCCTAGTCCCGGGTTCATTGATTCTTTTAAGTGGTGAGCCGGGAATTGGTAAATCAACTTTAGTTGCGCAAATAGCGGGAACTAAAAAGTCCAAGCTTTCTGTTATTTATGCTAGTGGTGAGGAGTCAGCCGCACAAGTAAAAAACCGTTTTGATAGATTGGGTTGTAATTTAGATAACTTGAAGTTTATCTCTGATAATAATGTAGAAAAGATAGTCGCTGCCACTAAGAAAAATAAACCAGACCTATTAATAATAGATTCAATTCAAACAGTATATTCCAGTCAGGTAGTTTCTGAAAGTGGTGGCATTAGCCAGATTAGAGCAGCAGCCGCTCAATTCTTGGAACTGGCCAAAGAAAACGATATTGCAGTTGTCTTAGTTGGGCATATTACCAAAGACGGACAAGTTGCTGGCCCTAAATCGCTTGAACACATTGTAGATACAGTCTTGCTCTTAGAGTCTGAAAGTAGTCATAATTATTCACTTCTTCGGTCTACAAAAAATCGCTTCGGATCCGTAAATGAGTTAGGGGTTTTAGAGATGACTGGTGCTGGTTTTAAGGAAGTGAAAAATCCAGGTGCAGTTTTCATTCTAGATAACGTTGGGGCCATCTCTGGCTCTGTTTTAGGCTGCGTTTTAGAGGGCACTAGGCCGTTTATGATTGATTTACAGGCACTTGTATCAAAAACCGTTTTTGGCTATCCTCAGCGCAAGGCTAGCGGCTTTGATTTAAATAGACTTCAAGTACTCAGTGCCGTTATCTCGAAAAGAACGACTGTAAATTTGTTAAATCAAGATATAGTATTGAATGTAGCTGGTGGGCTAAAAATATCGGATCCCGCACTTGATATGGCCGCCGTTGGCGCTATTTTTTCTTCATATCTAAATAAGGCGATGGCCCGTGATGTTGTTGTTCTAGGAGAGTTAGGCTTGGGTGGAGAAATAAGGAATGTATTTCGTTTAGAGGAAAGATTAAAGGAGGCGGTTCGCCTTGGTTTTAAAGAAGCCTTTATCCCAGATGTCGAGGTAAAAAATAAGGAGTTAAAAATACATCGCATAAAAAATATTAATGAGCTGTTAAACTTCTTAAAGTAGTAATCTTATATTTTTGGCAAGAAAAAACGAGCCAAGAGAGGTTGGCCCGTTACAAATACTATTTAGCCCCTTTATGCGGGGCATAGCTTAACGCCTGAGCGGGCGTTTTTTGAAACCTTTGAATCTAATTCAATAAGTTTCTCTTCCATTACTTTAGCTGCTTTTTTGTTAGCAGCCTCCACGTTTGAAATTTTTACAATACGGCTGGTACGAGAGCCTCTTCCGGTAAAGTCGCAAATTACATTTGATTTGCCACTTTCTACATCAACTCTGATGTTAGTAATTCGACCAGTCTCGTTTGAAACAATAGACGCGATTCCTTTTTTACACATAAGCGAAAATGTCACGATTTGCTCCGTGACGGGAGATCTAGCTAATTGTTAATGAAATCATCTACCTTTATAATATATATTTATTGACTTGTTGTCAAATTACTTGACATAATATATAAAAAATGATATAATAATTCTAAGTTTTGATATTTATTAATATATATGTTATATTTTTTAATAAATATATAAACAGCAATTTTGTTCTTTTGAAAATTCTTAAAACTAAATAACATGAAAAAAAACATTTTGATTTTGTTGATTTTAGTGGTAGTATTTATTTTTGTACTAGAATTTTTTGGTGAAGGGTTATCTTCACGTAATGGCGCATTGCTTTTTAGCAGTTTTGCAGTACTATGGTTACTGGGCACAATAATTAAAGTTTATTGGGGGCCGATAAGAGAGTTCGTTCTTTCTCAAGAAGATGAGGATATAAGTATGGACGAAGAAGTTGAAGCATAAACCTCAACTTCAAAAATCAAGCATCGTAACAATCGATGCTTTTTTATTTGACTTAATTCCTCTTAGTTGGTAATATTTATTGATTTGAAATAAATCTTAAATGTATATTAACAACTAAATATTTTAAAATCATGAAGAAAAATACTGTTATTGAAGAAGAACTAAGACGATTTTTGGGAAATGAGGATATTTTTGAAAAATCGCCAAAGACCATTTCCGTCACTTGTTTACAATTCGGTGACACAGGAAAAGGTAAGTTTGTGGACGTTTTTGCTCTTTGGGCAGACATAATCGGCCGTGGAACTGGTGGAGATAACGCTGGTCATACAGTGATTTGTAATGGTGAAAGTAAAGTCTTTCATCTTATTCCTTCGGGTATAGGCCATGATGGGTCCGGAAAAATCAATGTTATCGGTAGTGGCACTGTTATTTATCCGAAAACACTGGTGGACGAAATTAAATTGCTTTTTTCGCAAGGAATGAGCGTAGACAATCTAATGATCGCTTTGAATGCAAAGCTGATTATGCCCTATCATATTGTACTTGATAGGATTAGCGAATCTAGTGCTGGTAAGGCTAAAATTGGCACAACCGGAAAGGGAATAGGACCGGCATATTCTGATTATATTGGAAGAAGAGGGTTGATTATTAATGATATTTTCAATCCAGAAATCTTTCGTAAGAAACTGGAAAAAAGCTTGGCCTATGTTTCTCGATTGTTAAGCACGATTGATCGTGCTGCTGTCAAAGAAGTCATGAAACATGAACACCTGGAAAATGGTCTTTATTATCATAAGCAAAAATATGGAAATGATAGCTACTATTTTGAGGTAGATGCCATTATGGATAAATACCAGGAGTATGCAGAATTTCTTGCGCCCTATATTTTTGACACAGATTCTTTTATGAAAGAGAACCTGGGGAAAAAGAATATCTTGCTTGAAGGAGCACAGGGAGCTTTGCTTGATATTGATTACGGGACTTATCCGTATGTAACATCATCAAATTGCACCCCGGCTGGATTAGCTAAAGGAGTTGGTCTTAAGGAAAGTGATATTGATGTTTCCTTTGGGATAATAAAAGGATTTTATATGACTCGAGTTGGGAAGGGCCCGTTTCCAACAGAAATTGGTGGCTCGGCTTCAGAGAAGTGGTGTAATGGAAATGGCACTCGCGAACAAGAAGAAGACTCAATATACATAAATGTGAATATTGAGGATGAATTTTTGCAGGGGCTGGCTATAAGAAGAGCCGGCCAGGAATTTGGCGCAACAACTGGAAGGCCTAGGCGGGTTGGTTGGATTGATTTGCCACTATTAAGACATGCTCTTGAGGGTGGGGTAAAGG
>Ga0209587_1001522_pt1 | contig 10830 bp, 10 predicted proteins | sample NGEPerD_2_FD_184512 | JGI IMG/M metagenome (GOLD analysis project Ga0209587, IMG submission 184512) | Arctic peat soil microbial communities from the Barrow Environmental Observatory site, Barrow, Alaska, USA - NGEE PermafrostL1-D... | ecosystem: Environmental > Terrestrial > Soil > Wetlands >... | reverse complement strand
CACACCGTGGGCAGGCTCACCGTCGACGGGCGCGCAAGCGGCCGGAAACCCCATGCCCACGCCTGAGTGGGGCGCCCACCACCGCAAGCTGCGCGGGACCCACCGCCACGCTCCGGGCGCCTGGCGTGCCACCGCACGCGCCGTGAACTCGCGCTAGCCGGAGCGGATCCAGGTGCCCACCGCTCCCCGACTGGTCCTCGCGTCGGCCTCCCCTGCCCGCCTCAAGACCCTCCAGAACGCCGGTCTCTCCCCCGAGGTCGTGCTCAGCGGAGTCGACGAGTCCTCCGTCGAGATGACGGCGCCCTCCGACTACACGCTCAAGCTGGCCCAGCTCAAGGCGGTCGCGGTGGCGGCGCGCGAGAAGCGCGCCATCGTCATCGGCTGCGACTCCGTCCTGGCCCTCGACGGGCAGATCCTCGGCAAGCCGTCGAGCGATGAGGAGGCGGTCCAGCGCTGGAAGCAGATGCGGGGCCGCGCCGGCGTACTGCACACCGGGCACTGCGTGATCGACACCCACCGTGAGGTGTGGCTGGCTCGATCGGCGGCCACCCAGGTGCGCTTCGCGCATGTCTCCGACGAGGAGATCGAGGCCTACGTGGCCACCGGTGAACCGTCAGCCGTGGCGGGAGCCTTCACCCTCGACGGGCTCGGTGGGGCCTTCGTATCGGGCGTGACGGGCGACCCCCACAACGTGGTGGGGATCAGCCTCCCGCTGCTGCGCCTCATGCTCGAGGAGCTCGGCTTCGTCTGGACGGAGTTCTGGAGCGCTCGCTGACTCGTGCTCCCCGCAGCTGCCGTGGAAGCTGATCCCCAAGCCCACCCGGTTCGCGACGAACCATGACGTCACGTGCCACCCGTTGAAGGTGCCCGGCGAGTGGACCATGGGGATGCCCTGCGCCAGCGCATTGAAGAGAACACCGCGACCACGGGTGGCCACGACATTGACGGCAGAGAGCCTGGCTGCCCCGCCGCCGAGGCGGCGAAGTCGTGCTCCCTGTGGGCAGGGTAGGGCGTCGGCGCGCAAGTCGGCATGATTGAGCGCATGCGCGGCCTCATCCTCGCCGGTGGAACCGGCTCCCGACTCCATCCCGTGACCCTCGGTATCAGCAAGCAGCTCGTGCCCGTCTACGACAAGCCGATGATCTACTACCCGCTCAGCACCCTGATGCTCGCGGGCATCCGGGACATCCTGGTGATCACCACCCCGCACGAGGCGGAGTCGTTCGAGCGCCTGCTCGGCGACGGGTCGCGGTTCGGCATCTCGATCACCTACGCCCAGCAACGGTCCCCGGACGGCCTCGCACAAGCCTTCGTCATCGGCGCCGACTTCATCGGCCCCGAGCCGAGCGCGCTGATCCTGGGGGACAACCTCTTCTACGGGCATGGCTTCGGCCGGCAGCTCGAACGGTTCAGCCACGTCGAAGGTGCCGCGGTGTTCGCTTACCGGGTCTCGGACCCATCGGCCTACGGCGTCGTCGAGTTCGACTCCGAAGGCAGGGCCATCTCCCTGGAGGAGAAGCCGGAGCACCCACGCAGCAGCTTCGCCGTCCCGGGCCTCTACTTCTACGACAACGACGTGATCGAGATCGCCCGCAACCTGCAACCCTCGCGGCGCGGCGAGTACGAGATCACCGACGTGAGCCGGCACTACCTCGAAGCGGGACTCCTCAATGTCGAGGTGCTCGAGCGCGGCTTCGCGTGGCTGGACACCGGCACCTTCGACTCGCTCTACGACGCCGGCAACTTCATCCGCACCCTCGAGCAGCGCCAGGGGCTCAAGGTCGGCGCTCCCGAGGAGGTGGCCTGGCGTCAGGGCTTCCTGACTGACGACGAGCTGCGCGAGCGCGCCGAGCCACTGCTCAAGTCCGGCTACGGCGAGTACCTACTCGGGCTACTTCTCGAGACCGAGGACCTCTGAGGCGGCCTGCTGCCACCGTTCCTCCCATGCGCCGATCGGCTCGATCCCAAGGGCGTGCAGCTTGTCGTGACCCAGCACGGAGTACGCCGGTCGGGGCGCCGGCCGCACGAAGCTCAAGGAGTCGGTCGCGGTCACGATCTCGGGCGACAGACCGGCCGCCTCAACGACCCGGCGAGCGAACCCGAACCACGACGTCTCGCCGGCCGAGGTCGCGTGCCAGGTGCCTGCGGGTGCGTGTGCCTCGACCAGTCGGACGATCAGCTCCGCGACGTCGAGCGTCCACGTGGGCTGGCCGAACTGGTCGTCCACGACGCTGACGGCTCCCCGTTCACGTGCGAGGCGGGCGATCGTGCGCGGGAAGCAGGCGCCGTGGGCGCCGTACAGCCAAGCCGTTCGGACCACCAAGTGGTTCCCCGAGGCAGCTGCTCGCACGGCGGACTCACCAGTCGCCTTGGTGCGCCCGTAGGCCGAACGCGGATCGGCCGGCTCGTCCTCGTCGTACGGCGACCGCGAAGTCCCGTCGAAGACGTAGTCGGTGCTCACGTGCACCATGCGGCGACCGTGCTGAGCCGCCGCCCTCGCCAGGACACCCGGCGCGACGGCGTTGATCTCGTAGGCCTCGGGCTCGTGGGTCTCCGCGTCGTCGACAGCGGTCCACGCGGCGCAATTGACGACCACGTCGTGCGCCACGACCGCCTCGCCGACCGCACCTTCGTCGACCAGCTCGAGGTCGCCCCGGTCAACCGCCGTGCGTGCGATGCCCTGCGCGTCGAGCGTTCGCAGGACGTCGGTCCCCAGCATGCCGTGCGCTCCGGTGACAAGCCATCTCACAGCGTGAGGGTAACGAGCGCCAGCGCTATCCTGCCCCGGTGGAGGTCCGCGAGCTCTCAGTCCCCGGCGCCCTCGAGGTGACCCCGGTCCAGCACGGTGACGAGCGGGGCGTGTTCCTGGAGTGGTTCCGCGAGGACGTCCTGACCCTGGTGACCGGGCATACCCTGCATCTGGTCCAGGCCAACTGCTCGGTCTCGAGCGTCGGCACCCTGCGCGGCATCCACTTCGCCCAGCTCCCCCGAGCCAGGCCAAGTTCGTCACCTGTGTCCACGGCGCGACCTTCGACGTGGTGGTCGACCTGCGGGTCGGCTCCGCGTCGTACGGCGAGTGGGACGCGGTACTCCTCGACGACCAGGACCGGAAGGCCGTGTACGTGCCCGAAGGACTCGGGCACGCGTTCATGGCGCTGGAGGACCACACGATCGTCAACTACCTGTGCTCGGCGCCGTACGCGCCTGGACGCGAGCACGGCATCCACCCGCTCGACCCCGAGATCGGCATCGACTGGCCGACGACCGGCCGTGACGGCAGCCCCGTCTCCCCCCTTCTCTCCCCCAAGGACCAAGCCGCCCTCTCCCTGGCCGAGATCCGCGACCGCGGCCTCCTGGCGACCTACGACGAGACCCTGGCCTTCACCCGCTCCCTGTCGTAGTCCGCCGACCGGGCACTTCCGTCACGCCCGGAGATGTCGACCGGGCAGTTCCGTCACGCCCGGAGATGTCGACCGGGCAGTTCCGTCACGATGGCATCGACCCGTCCGTGCCGAAAATGCCCGCTCGGCGTTCTCGGGCGTGCAAGAAATGCCCGCTCGCGGGGCTACCGGAGAGTTGGGCGCGGGCCTTCAGCGGCTCCCACCAGGCCCGATTGGACCGGTACCACTCGACGGTCTCGGCAAGGCCCTGTGCGAACCTCACCTGCGGCTGGTAGCCGAGCTCGGTGCTGATCTTGGTGATGTCGACGGAGTAGCGCAGGTCGTGGCCGAGCCGGTCGGTGACCCGCTTGACCCGGTCCCAGTCCGTACCCGTCGCCTCGAGCAGCAAGCCGGTCAGCTGCTCATTGGACATCTCGGTTCCGCCGCCGATGTTGTAGACCTCGCCGGGACGGCCCCCTTCGAGCACCAGCTGGATCCCGCGGCAGTGGTCATCGACGTGCAGCCAGTCGCGCACGTTGGCGCCCTCGCCGTACAGCGGCACCTCGGCATCGTCGATCAGGTTGGTCACGAACAGCGGGATGACCTTCTCCGGGAACTGGTAAGGGCCGTAGTTGTTCGAGCAACGCGTGATGCACACAGGCAGGCCGTGGGTGCGGTGGTAGGCGCGGGCGAACAGGTCGCTGGAGGCCTTGGAGGCCGAGTACGGCGAGTTCGGCAACAACGGCTCCCCCTCGTCCCAACTACCCTCCTCGATCGAGCCGTAGACCTCGTCGGTCGAGACATGCACGAACTTCGCGATCCCGTGCTTGAGCGCCGAGTCGAGCAGCGTCTGGGTTCCGACCACGTTGGTCATCACGAAGTCGGCCGCACCGAGGATCGACCTGTCGACGTGGCTCTCGGCCGCGAAGTGCACCACCGCGTCGACCTCGTCCATCAGCCGGTCGACCTTCGGCCGGTCGAGGATGTCGCCCTCGAACACGCGCAGCCGGTCGTCGGCAAGGACAGCGGCCAGGTTCTCGATGTTGCCGGCATAGGTGAACTTGTCAAGCACCACGAGGCTGTCCGGGGCAGATCCGCCCCAGGCGTCCGCGAGCAGGGAGCGCACGTAGTGGCTGCCGATGAACCCCGCTCCCCCGGTGACCAGAAGTCGCATCTGTTCTCCTTTCCCCGCGCCGTTGCCACGCACCGCTGTGAGACGGCAGGCTAGCGGGAATGACCACTAACGCCGCCCTCTCAGCGCAGCGGTCGCGCGGTCCGCATCTGATCGCCCACCGATGCCAGCGTCGCCGCCACGCCCGCCATCAGCGGCGTCCGGGCGTACGCCGAGATGGGTGGCCATGCCTGCGAGCGCACTCGCAGGTCGCGCACCTGGTACCGCGCGTTCTCGGAGATGCCCAGCACCACGGGTGGGCGACGGCGGGTGATCCGGTGCAGGTCCCCGAGAACGGCGCCGATCGTGGTGGAGCGCTCGCTGGCGATGACCTTGAGGTGGCTCCCCCCACGGGCGGTGACGGCGTCGAGCCCGGCCACCACCATGGAGGCTGCGTCGTCCACGAAGAGGTAGTCGCGCAACGTGTCGAGCGAGACGTAGATGCTCAGCGGCCTCCGGGTCAGCTGTGCTCGGCAGAGCTGGGAGATGAGCCCCTGCGGCTTGGTGATGTCCTGCCCCGGGCCGTAGAGGTTCGACAGGCGTCCGACCAGCAGCGGCACCCCCGTCCGCGCCGCAAAAGCCGAGACCACGGCCTCCGCCTCCAGTTTTGCGAGGCCGTAGGGAGAGATCGCCACCGGTTCGGTGGACTCGGTGAACGGCGGAGCGGCTGCACCGGCGTACACCCCTCCCGCGGAGGAGGCGAAGAAGAAACCGCGCTGCCCCCCGTCGGGAAGTGGCCGCCACCGTTGCAGGAAGTCGTCGAGCACCGCGAGCTCCGTGTCAAGCTGCTCCTGACTCGTCCCGACGACTCCGGCCCCGGCGCACCACCAGAGCTGCCAGCCGCCGTCGGGCAAGCCCTGGGCGTCCGCGAGCAGGGTCTCCACGGCCGCGTCGTGTTCGGTCCACGAGACCCGGCTGGTCCGTACGTCGCGGCCCTGACACTCGAGGCGACGACGAACCGCGCTGCCGAGCAACCCCGAGGCGCCCACCACCCACGCGGTGGGCCACGCGGTGGGCCACGCGGTGGGCCACGCGGTGGGCCACGCGGTGGGCAGGGGCTCAGGGTCGTTATCGGCGACCAAGGGGCCCGTCCGCGGGATCCTGGGTGATCAGGTACAGCGGCTTGCCCATCGCCATGTTGACGGCGACTCCGACGTATTCGGCAATGACACCCAGCGAGAACAGGATGGCACCCGTGCAGATCAGGAGGATCACGATCATGGAGGTCCAGCCCTGGACCGGCGCAGGATGGGTGATCTGGCGGTAGACGAGGAAGAGCGCGATCGCGAAGCCGACCAGGGCGAAGGCCACCCCGAGCACGCTGACCAGGCGCAACCCCCGGGTGCCGCCGGTGAGCACCATTCTCCAGAAGTGGGAGAGCAGACTGCGCATCGAGTAGCCGGACCTGCGGTCCTGACCCTCCTCGCGGAGCTCGACCGGAGCGGTCGTGACCCCACCGGCGACCCATCCCAGCGCTACGTCGAGATAGACACCCGAGCCGGCGTACGCCGCGACGCTGCGGCCGACCTCGCCGAGGATCAGCCGGTAGCTGTGGAAGACCGACGCGTCGGCTCCTCCGCTGAGCGCCCGGACCAGGCGCTTGGCGGCGCGGGAGGTCACGTTGCGCATGCCAGAGTGTGGGGGCGTGTTCGTGGGGCTGGCATAGACGACGCTGGCCTGTTCCTCGAGGGCGACGTCGAGCATGGTGCCGATGAACGCCGGGTCGTGCTGGCCGTCCTCGTCGAGGGTGACGATCCAGTCGCCCCCGGCCGATGCCATCCCGGCCAGCGTGGCCGCGTGCTGGCCGAAGTTGCGGCTCAGCCAGACCGCCCGGGCGAAGGGATACTTCTCCGCCATCTCGCGCATCACGCGTGCCGAGTCATCCGGGCCGCAGTCGTTGACCATCAGCACCTCGGCCACGCGGAAGGGCGCACCGTCAGGAGTGGTCACGTGGCCGGTGAACTCGGCCACATCCGCGAGGACGCCAGGGAGGTGGCGTTGCGCCCGATAGATCGGGATGACGACCGAAACGAGGTGCTCGCCTTCAGGGGACGAGAGTTCGGCTGACACGAAACACGACTATAGTCACGCAGACATCCCATACGGGGAAGGAAAGATGTCGGCATGGCGGTTGCCGAACCCGTGCCGAAGGAGTCACCCGCTCCGGGCCAGTTGATGCGGTTTACGCAGGACCAGCCCGTTGCCCTCCTGAGCGCCGGCGTCGCGTCATGATGCCCCGCGTCTCGGTGGTCATCCCCGCCTTCAACAACGAGCTCTACATCCGCGCCACGATGGAGTCGGTCTTGGCTCAGACGTTCACCGACCTCGAGCTCGTGGTCGCCGACCACAGCTCGACCGACGGCACCTGGCAGGCGCTCCAGGAGTTCACCCACGACCCCCGGGTGCGGCTGCTCACCACTGCAGGCGGTGGCGGAGCCGAACGGAACTGGAACAGGGTCACCGAGCAGGCGCGCGGCGAGCTGGTCAAGCTCGTCTGCGGTGATGACCTGCTCTCGCCCGAGTCCCTGGCGAAGCAGGTGGCGGCCTTCGATGAGTACGACGACCGGGTGGTGATGGTGGCCTCGCCCCGCGATGTCGTGGACGCCTCGGGGCGCCGGGTGCTGCACAACCTGGGGCTCGGGGGGTTGTGCGGCCGCGTGACCGGCAGGACCGCGATCCGACGCTCCGTGCAGCGGGGCGCGAACATCTTCGGGGAACCGTGCTGCGTGACGTTCCGGCGTGCGGCGCTCGAATCCGTGGGTGGCTGGCACGGAACCCCGGGGTACATGATCGACCAGGCGACCTACTGCCGCGTGCTCCTGGTCGGCGACTTGGCGACGACCGCTGGTCCCCTCGCGTCGTTCAGGATCAGCGAGAACCAGTGGAGCGTGGAGCTGGCAAGCGACCAGGCCCGGTCGGCGGTCGAGATGCACCGCCAGATCACGCTGCTGATCCCGGGACTCCTCACCGGGCGCGACATCGCGGTCGGCAACTCCATGGCGAGGCTGCGTTCCCTGCTACGGCGGCTGGTCTACCTCTACCTGGGTCGACGGATGAAGTCGGCCCAGCCGACGGACCGACCGCGAGACGCTCAGAGGTGACGCTGAGGGGGTGAGGCCCAGAAGTGACGTTCAGCTCGACGCAACGGCCTTGGTCGCCAGCAGGCAGAACTCGTTGTAGATGAACGACTTGCCGGCCCATCTGGGGAAGGGGAAGCTGAACCATTCGCCAGGCACCAGACCCACGTCGCGGGAGAGCCGGGCGAGGTCGTCCCCGGTCGTGAACCGGACGTGCGTCGGATCGCTGCCGTAGCCCCGCTCCTGGGGACAGATGAAGAAGACCTTGCCTCCTGGACGCAGGTAGGGCAGGTACTCACGCATGATCGCAACGCCGGCCTCGGCGTCCAGATGCTCGATGACGTGGGACAGGAGCATGCCGTCGAAGCTCTCGGGGGTGCGCAGCTCGCTGACTCCCCACTCCTCCACCGTCAATGCCATGACACCGCGTTTACGCGCGACCTCGACCGATGCCTCGTTGTGGTCGATGCCGAGTGACCCCGGCGCGAGATTCTCCAGGTTCCGGCCGATGCCGCAGCCGACGTCGAGGGTCCGCCCGAGGTGTTGGCGACGGAGATTCCACTGGTAGGGCGCCTGCACGTTGAAGGCCTTCTTCCACCAGACCTCCTGCTTGGCCTGCAGTCTCCTTGCATACTCTTCACGCGACGTGTCGCGCATGCCGTTCTCTGGATCTGCTGCCATGGTGCGGCATTGTAGTGGTGAGGCCACGCCCGTCCCGGAGCCTCGGGCTCTCCTCGCGGCGACAGAGGAGTCACCTGATGAAACCCAGCGCCCCTGCGCTGCGCCGACTGGTCCGTTCCGGCTGGGTTCCGTTGGCCCTCACGACCATGGCCACCACCGCCACCTTGTGGTTCCAGGGCGTCTCAGTGGGCGAGATCGTTCGCTTCGGCACCTACTGCACCCTGGGCCTGGTGCTGCCCGGGTTGGTGCTCTGGCGACTACTGGTCTCCCGCGCCGGCGGAAACCTCGTGGCTGACGCCGTGTTCGGTACCTCGTTGGCCCTGGCCGTCGAGCTCGTCGTCTACTTCTCCTGCGCGCACCTGGGACGCCCTGAGGTGGCCTGGCTTTGGCCGGTTCTGCCGATCGCCGGGTCCCTGGTGCGCGGAGTGCGCCCCTGGGTGTGGCGCCGTGCCGAGCGCCAGCCCGTGTGGTGGTCGTGGGCCGTGGCCGGCTTGCTGATGCTGTCGGTCGCCGTGATGGCCCGGCTGATCTGGGCGTCGGCTGCCCTGACCTCCGTCGGGCTTCGCAAGCCCTACGTTGACATCCCGTACCACCTCTCCCTCGTCGCGGGGTTGAGCAGGCGCGTCTCGACAGACCTGCCGTTCGTCGAGGGCGAGCCGCTGTACTACCACTGGTTCACCCATGCCCACCTCGCGGCGGAACGGCACGCCACCGGCATCGAGCCCATCGTCCTGATCAGCCGGCTGGACATGCTCCTGCTCGTCGGCATCGTCCTGCTCGGTGCCGCCGCGGTTGCGCAGCGGGTCTCGAGGTCCGCGCTCGCGGGACTGGTGGCGACAGGCGTGCTCACCCTCGGCAGCTCTGCGCTCCTCTGGCCCCAGTTCGAACCGTTGTTCCTGACCACCCTGCTCTACCTCAGCCCCACCACCCCGTTCGCCTGCGCGATCCTGGTGGGCTGCATCGCGATCTCGGTCGAGCTCCTCGACACCGATGTCGGGACACCCCGGACGGCATGGGTCACCGCGATCATCCTGCTCGCGGCCAGCTCCGGCGCCAAGGGGCCGGCGCTGCCGGTGCTGTTGGCGGGGTGGGTCAGCGTCATCCTGATGGCGCTGCTGCTCCGGCGGCGCGTGCACTGGCCCGCGATCGGGCTGGCCCTCATCGGTCTCAGCTACCTGCTCCTGGCCAAGAAGCTCGTCTACGGCGACTCCGCCCAGGGCATCGGCTTGCTGCCGTTCGGACTCGGGAGCAGGCTCGCCCGCAGCCAAGGGCTGCCCTCCGAAGCCACCGGAGGGTCACTGGGTCTGCGCGCAACTGTCGGGAGCCTGTACGTCCTGATTCGAATCTCCTGCTTGATCGCCGTACTGGGACTGTTCACGCGAAAGAACTGGAGGGTCCCGCAGGCCCACTTCCTGGTGGGATCGATCGTCGGTGGTGTCGGCGCAACGCTGCTCCTCGACAGCTCCACGCGCAACCAGGTGTACTTCCTGCTGGTCACCCCGGTGTTCGTCGCGGCCGTCACGGGCTGGGGCTTCGCCGAGCTGTTGCAGCGGGTCGCCAGCCCGATCGGGGCACGCGTAGCCGTCGGCTTTCTCGCCGTCGGGGTCGCGACCAGCCTGGTGCTGCTGAACACCCCACCCGAAGCTTTCGAGCGCGACGAGGGAGTCACGCTCGTCGACCTGCTGACGCAACCCCTGGTGGTGCTGGGCCTGTTGCTCGTCCTCGCCACTGCGCTCCTGGTGGTCGCGCGATCCCGAGGTCGCCCCTGGAACGGCACGGCCTCGCTCGCCTGCGCCAGCCTGGTGATCGGTCTGGGCCTGTCAGGCGGCCCGTTGCGAGCCGGTGACATCAGCCTGTTCTCGCCCAAGGACGAGGCCGCGGCCACGGCCACGGTGCCAGTCATCGGCGTGGGCGGGATCAGCGCGGCCCGGTGGCTTCGCGCACACTCGTCCCCCGACGCCGTGGTGGCTACGAACTCACACTGCCTGGCCCCGCTCCCTCGACGGTGCGACCATCGCGCCTTCTGGATCGCTGGGTACAGCGAACGTCAGATCCTTCTCGAGGGCTGGTCCTACGCCACCCGCGCTTGGGAGCTTGCAGAGAAGGAGGGGGTCTCGGAGCCCTTACTGCCCTTCTGGCACCCGGGCAGGCAGCGTGAGAACGACCAGGCATTCCTCGCGCCGACCCGGGCACGGCTCCAACGCCTGCACGATCGCCACGGCGTGGACTGGCTGTTCGTGGACAAGCGCTTCCCCGTCCGGCTTCGCGCACTCGAGAAGTTCGCAGACCTGCGCCTGGACGAGCGCTCCTACGCCATCTTCCGGATCGGCTGAGCCGAGATCAGCTGAGCCACCGGATCGGCTGCGCCACCGGGGCCGGAGCCTCTCGACGGGGTCATTCGACCGGTAGCCCGAGGCCCCGCGCGATCAGCATCCGCTGGACCTCCGAGGTGCCCTCGCCGATCTCGAGGACCTTGGCGTCACGGTAGAACCTGGCCACGGGGTACTCCTCCATGAAGCCG
>Ga0209587_1001521_pt1 | contig 10832 bp, 12 predicted proteins | sample NGEPerD_2_FD_184512 | JGI IMG/M metagenome (GOLD analysis project Ga0209587, IMG submission 184512) | Arctic peat soil microbial communities from the Barrow Environmental Observatory site, Barrow, Alaska, USA - NGEE PermafrostL1-D... | ecosystem: Environmental > Terrestrial > Soil > Wetlands >... | reverse complement strand
GGACAGGGCCATCCGCGCGTTCTGCTCCACCAGGAGCACCGTCGTCCCCTGGGCGTTGATCGTGGCCACCAGGTCGCGCACCTGCTCGACGAGGCGCGGCGCCAGCCCGAGGCTCGGTTCGTCGAGCAGCAGCACCTTCGGGTCCGACATCAGGGCTCGTCCCATCGCCAGCATCTGCTGCTCGCCGCCGGAGAGGTAGCCGGCGACGCTCCGCCGCCGGTCGGCCAGTACGCCGAACAACTCGTACACGCGCTCGCTGTTGGCCTTCCAGCCCCCGTTGCTGGTGTGACCCCCGACGCGCAGGTTCTCCTCCACGGTGAACTCCGCGAAGATGCGCCGGCCCTCGAGCACCTGCTTGACGCCGGCCGAGACGATCGCCGCCGCTCGCATCCCGGTGATGTCTTGCCCCGCAACCGTGATCGAGCCCTTGGTGACCTTGCCCTCGTGGTTGTCGAGGAGCCCGCTGATCGCCCTCAGCAGGGTGGTCTTGCCCGCACCGTTGGCGCCGAGCAGCGCCACGATGGCCCCCTCGCCGACCTCCAGGCTGACGCCGCGCAGCACGAGGATCACGTCGTCGTACACGACCTCGAGGTTGCGGACCGACAGCAAGGGCAGTCCTCTCGTGCGGCGACCTGGTGTGACGCAGGTTACAAACGTGGGGCCGCCCGGTCGATGGCTGACACCAACTCGTGATCAGGCGCTCGGTGTGCGAATGCCCCCCGACTGCCTAAGGTGCGGACATGTCGGACGGCTCGAACAGCACCGTGGCGACGGGGATCCAGCGGGACGTCACCGCCGTGATGCAGGTGATCGCCGAGTCGCTGCGCTCCGACGTCGACGTCCTGGCCCTCGAGCTGGTTGGCCTGATCCTCGCCCACGAGGCGGGGTACGCCCGTGGGCGCGGCAGCGTGTCGGAGGCCGACCTGCTGGCCTCCTGCCGGGCCAACCTCGACCGGGTGCTGCAGATGCTGGCCGACAGCGTCCCGGAGGGGGAGGACCCCCTGGACGCGTCCCGGGCGACGGGCCGCCGCCGGGCGGAGCAGTTCCTGCCGCTGGGTGTGCTGCTGCACTCCTACCGCCTCGGCGGCCAGCTCGTGTGGCGCGGTCTCGTGCGGCAGGCACGCAGCGCGCCCCAGCCGGTCGGGTCCGACGAGCTGGTCGAGATCGCGACCAGCGTCTGGGACGTCGTCGACCGGGGGGCGATGGCCTGCACCGAGGCCTACCGCGGCACCGAGTGGGAGCTGCTGGCGCGCGACGAGAACCGGCGCGCCGCCGTCCTGCACTCGCTCCTGGAGGGGCAGCAGCCCGCCGGGGCCGCGGAGGCGCTGTCGGTGCCGGCGCACGGCCGGTACCTGGTGGCGGTCGTCGCGCTCGGGCCCGACTCCGAGCCGCGGTGCGCGCCGGGTCCGGAGCTGCGTCGCGGGGGGATGCCGTCGTCCTGGCACGTCTACCGGGGCACGCAGGTGGGGCTGGTCGCCCTGGGGCCCGGCCGCGGCGAGCCCGGGTCCCGGCGCGTGCTCGAGGCCCTGCTGCCCGGCCCGGCCGGCCTGTCGCCGGCGGTCAACGGGCTGGCCGAGGTCGCCCACGCGTACCGGCTGGCGCTGCTGGCACGCCGCTCGCTGCCGCGGGAGTCGGACGACGTCGCGTGGCTCGACGACCGGCTGCCCGAGGCGATGGTGGCGGGCAGCCCCGAGCTCGCGCTCCGGTTGCGCTCCCGGTTGCTGGGTCCACTCGCGACGCGAGTCGGGCCCGAGCGCGACGTCCTGCTGGAGACGCTGCGTGCGTGGGACGCCCTCGGCGGCTCACCCAGCCGCGTCGCCGAGGCGCTGTACTGCCACCGCAACACCGTGCTCAAGCGGATCCACCGGGTCGAGCAGCTGACCGGGACCCGGCTGTCCGACGTGCGTGACGCGGCCGGGTGGCACCTCGCCCTGTTCGCCGCCGAGCTCCTGGACGGCTGAGTATCGTCGGATCATGAGCCTGCCCGAGACCAGCGGTACCGGCGATAGCGCTGCCGTCGACCCCGACGTGCTCCGAGCCCACCTCGACGGCCGGTGGCGCCACGTCCGGGAGCAGGTGCGCGAGCACATGCTCGACAAGGCCGTGCTGGACACCGCCGACCTCGACACCGAGGGCTACCGCGCGCTGGTGCTGCAGCGGATGCACGACCTGGTGGCCGAGGGGCACTCCGGGCGCGGGTTCCCCGTCTCGGTCGGTGGGGACGGCGACATCGGCGGCTCGGTGGTCTCGTTCGAGATGCTCGGCTTCGGCGACCTGTCGCTGCTGGTCAAGGCCGGTGTCCAGTGGGGGCTGTTCGGCGGTGCGGTGCAGGCGCTGGGCAGCGACGCCCACCACGAGGCCTACCTGCCGTCGATCATGGACATGACCCTGCCCGGCTGCTTCGCGATGACCGAGACCGGCCACGGTTCCGACGTCCAGCAGCTCGCGACGACGGCGACGTACGACGCGGCCGCGGCCGAGTTCGTCGTCCACACCCCGCACGAGGGCGCACGCAAGGACTACATCGGCAACGCCGCCCGCGACGGCCGGATGGCCGTGGTCTTCGCCCAGCTGGTCACGGACTCGGGGTCGCACGGCGTCCATGCGCTGCTGGTACCGATCCGGGACGAGGACGGGCGACCCGGCACCGGCGTGACGATCTCCGACTGCGGGCGCAAGGCCGGGCTCAACGGCGTCGACAACGGACGCCTGACGTTCGACCACGTGCGCGTGCCCAGGGAGGCGCTGCTCGACCGCTACGGCTCCGTCTCGCCCGACGGCACCTACTCCAGCCCGATCGACGACCCGGGCAGGCGGTTCTTCACCATGCTCGGCACGCTGGTGCGCGGGCGGGTCAGCGTCGCCGGCGGCGCGGCGAGCGCGACCAAGTCGGCGCTCGCGATCGCGGTCCGGTACGCCGAGGTGCGTCGCCAGTTCCTGCGGCCAGGCCCGCGGCACCAACGGGACGACGAGGTCGTCGTCCTCGACTACCTCTCCCACCAGCGGCGGCTGCTGCCGGCGATCGCCCGCACGTACGCGCTGCACTTCGCCCAGGGCGAGCTGGTCTCGGCCCTGCACGACGTCCAGACGTCGCCGGAGCCCGACGGCCACCGCCAGCGCGAGATCGAGTCGCGCGCTGCCGGGATCAAGGCCCTCACCACATGGCACGCGACGGACGCGATCCAGACGTCGCGTGAGGCGTGCGGCGGCGCCGGCTACCTCGCCGAGAACCGCCTGCCGCAGCTGAGGGCCGACACCGACGTGTTCACGACGTTCGAGGGTGACAACACGGTGCTGCTGCAGCTGGTCGCCAAGGGCCTGCTGACCAGCTACCGCGACCACTTCGGCGAGCTCGACACGCTCGGCACGGTGCGCTTCGTCACCGACCAGTTCGTGGGGACGGTGATCGAGCGGACGGCGGCGGGCGGACTGCTCCAGCGGCTGCTCGGGACGGCGCCGAAGTCCGACGACGAGACCGGCCTGGGCGACCGGGCGTGGCACGTGCGGCTGTTCGAGGACCGTGAGCAGCACGTGCTCGACGGCCTCGCCAGGCGGCTGCGCAAGGCGGGGTCCGAGGGGCACGACGCGTTCGAGGTGTTCAACGCGGCCCAGGATCACGTGCTGCGGGCGGCGCGCGTGCACGTCGAGCGGGTGGTGCTCGAGGCGTTCCTGGACGGGATCGACCGCTGCCCCGACCCCGAGGTCGCCGCGCTGCTCGACCGGGTCTGCGACCTGTACGTGCTCTCGGAGGTCGAGCGCGACCGCGCGTGGTTCCTCGAGCACGGGCGGCTGTCGTCGCGCCGGGCCAAGCTCGTCACGGTGGCGGTGAACGACCTGTGCCGGCAGCTGCGGCCGCACGCCCGGACCCTGGTCGACGGGTTCGGGATCCCGGAGCAGTGGCTCGACTCCTCGATCGCGCTCGGTGCCGAGTCCCGGCGCCAGGACGCGGCGCGGGCGGCCGGCCCCACTGTGTGATATAGTTTAGTCTTCAACTAGACTGACCAGGGAGAAGACCATGGGCGTCCACCGCCTCAACCACGCCGTCCTGTTCGTGCGCGACGTCGCGCGCAGCGTCGAGTTCTACGGCGACGTGCTCGGCTTCCGCCCGGTGGCCGGGATGGACCAGATGCCCGGCGCGGCGTTCCTGCAGGCGCCCGGCTCGTCGAACGACCACGACCTGGGCCTCTTCGAGGTCGGGGCCGGCGCCGGGCCGTCGCTGGCCGGCCGCAGCACGGTCGGCCTCTACCACCTGGCCTGGGAGGTCGACACCCTCGCCGACCTCGAGGAGATCGCGGCGCGGTTGACGGCGCGCGGCGCCCTCGGCGGCGCCACCGACCACGCCACCACCAAGGCGCTCTACGCCAAGGACCCCGACGGCATCGAGTTCGAGGTCTCGTGGATGGTGCCCGCCGACCTGATCACGCCCGAGATGCTGGCGGCCCGCTCGCAGCTTCGCCCGCTGGACCTCGACGCCGAGAAGCAGCGCTTCGGCGAGACCACGCGCGGCGGTCTCGGCATCTCCGTCCCCCTCTGACCCGCAAACCCCCGTGATCGTCGGACCGTAGTGGTCGTCATCACAGCCACTGCGGTCCGACGATCAGTGGGGTCGACGACGGGACCTATGCTCGCGGCGTGGCCGACCTGGTGTACCCGCCCGTGATCCGGGCCGCCCTGGTGTCGTTCAAGGCGCTCGGGATGACCATCGACATCGACGGCCTGGAGAACGTGCCGGCCACGGGGGGTGCCGTGGTGGCGAGCAACCACGTCTCCTACCTGGACTTCATCTTCGCCGGGCTGGCGCCGTGGAAGGCCCAGCGGCGCCTGACCCGGTTCATGGCCAAGGACGCGGTGTTCCGGCACCGCGTCTCGGGGCCGCTGATGCGCGGCATGCACCACATCCCGGTCGACCGGGACGCCGGCAGCTCGTCGATGCGCGCGGCGCTGCGGGCGCTCTCCGGCGGCGAGCTCGTGGGGCTCTTTCCCGAGGCGACGATCAGCCGGTCGTTCACCGTCAAGGAGCTGAAGTCCGGCACCGTCCGGATGGCGGCAGCCGCGCGGGTGCCGATCCTGCCGACCGTCGTCTGGGGCGGCCAGCGGATGTTCGGCAAGGGGCACCCGAGGAGCTTCGCCCGGGGCCGCACCATCACGATCTCGGTCGGCGAGCCCATCTCGGTGACGACCAGGGACGACATGGCCGCGGCCACCGAGCAGCTGCGCACGACGCTGCAGGCCCTGCTCGACGGCGCGCAGGCCCGCCACCCCGACACCGCCCACCCCGGCCCCGAGGCGTGGTGGCTGCCCGCCCACCTCGGCGGTGCCGCACCGACGCCGGACGAGGCCCGCGCCCTCGACGAGGCCGACCGCGACCGCCGCACCAGCGGCATGTGACGCGGCTCGCACCGTCACGGGGATAACCCCACCGGCCCCGGCTCGTTGAACGAGGCATGACGAAGAGCGACGAGAAGCGTCATCAGCGGGACGTCGGCGGCGCGCTCCTGATCGGAGCGATCGCCCTCGCCGTCCTGCTCGCCGTGATGGTCTTCAAGGGCCTGCCCTAGGAACACCCCTCAGCGGCGCCAGCCGGACGCCGGCCGCTCGGTGCCGTCCGGGAGCACCGGGTCCTCGGGCCGGGGCACCGGTTCGGTGTCGTGCGTGCGCGTGGCGCCGGCCTCGCCCTGCTGGGTGACGACGGGCGGGCCGACGACGGGCAGCGCCCCCAGGGTGCGCAGGTGGACGGGGTGCCGCGCCGGATCGAAGATCTCCCGGCAGATGCGCCGGTAGAGCACGTCCGGGGAGGGCAGCCAGGTCACGGCGCGCATCGCCTGGTCCTGTCCCGCCGACTCCAGCACGAACTCGCCGTAGCCGAGCAGCCTCCCCAGCGGTGACCGGTTGTACGACAGGTCCGTCACCTTCATCAGGGGCATCATCGCCACCTTCCGGGTGATCAGCCCGTAGGCCAGGATCAGCCTCTGGTCCGTGGCGACGAACCAGTCGTGGCGCCACTCGAAGAACATCCACGCCGCGCGGGCAACGACGGCGAGCCAGCCCAGCCAGAGCAGGTCCACGACGACGGGCAGGGAACCGACGACGTAAGAGTCCAGCCAGCCGACCAGCATCAGGGAGCCCACCGCGGAGAGCGTGGGTTCGAGCAGGCGCGCGGGGTGCCTCCGGACGGCGACGACGAGCCGCTCGGAACCGAGCAGGTAGCGGTCGAGGTGCGCGGGCGCCCGCAGCGCCGGAGCGGTCACCGGCCGCTAGGCGCCGGTGAGCAGCGCGTCGAAGAACTCACCGACCGCCGACACGCCCAGGGCGATGCCGTCCCAACCGCTGCGCACGATCTCGGCGGCCTGGTCGGGGCTGCGGAAGATGGCGTAGATGCCGAACGCGATCAGCGTCCAGATCAGCAGCTTGCGGGCGCGGCCCACAGCGGGCCTCCTCTCGGTGACGACCCCCCAGCATGACGGGGGGCCCGAGCCACACCCAAGGAGGCGCGCCGCGCACCGACCAAGGCCACGGCCGTCAGACCACCCCGTAGAGCCGGTCGCCGGCGTCCCCGAGGCCCGGCACGATGTAGCCCTTGTCGTTCAGCTGCTCGTCGAGGGCGGCGGTGACGATGGTCACCGGGGCGTCCGGCCCGAACGACTCCTCCAGCACCGCCACACCCTCCGGTGCGGCGAGCAGGCAGATCGCGGTGACGTCGTCCGCCCCCCGGTCGAAGAGGAACCTGATCGCTGTGGCCAGCGTGCCGCCGGTGGCGAGCATCGGGTCGAGCACGTAGCACTGGCGACCGGAGAGGTCGTCCGGCAGGCGGCTGGCGTAGGTGGTGGCCGCGAGCGTCTCCTCGTCGCGGATCATCCCGAGGAAGCCCACCTCCGCGGTCGGCAGCAGGCGGACCATGCCGTCGAGCATGCCCAGCCCGGCCCGCAGGATCGGCACCACCAGTGGCTTCGGCGACGACAGCTTGACCCCGGTGGTCGGGCCGACGGGGGTGGTGATGTCGAGCGGCTCGGTCCGCACGTCGCGCGTGGCCTCGTAGGCCAGCAGCGTGACGAGCTCGTCCGCGAGGCGGCGGAAAGTCGGTGAGTCGGTCCGCTCGTCGCGCAGGTAGGTCAGCTTGTGGGCGACGAGCGGGTGGTCGGCGACGTGCAAGCGCATGGCGCGCAACCTACCGGGTAGGCCACGATGTGCCGGTGTCGTACTTCACCGCCGTGATCGCCGCTGACGGTCGCGCCTGGCGGGCCCGCGACGTCGACGTCGAGGACGCCGGCAGCCTCGACGACCTCGCCGAGACCCTGCGCGCCGTCGCGCACTCCGAGAAGCCCGTGCTCGCCGTGATCGAGCACGAGGACGAGTGGTTCGCCCTGGTGCGCGTGGACGGCGACGAGGACGCCCGCGTCTTCGTCTCCGACCTGGCGGCGGCCGCGCGCGGCCCGTACGCCGAGATCCTCTCGTCCGCCGGTGAGGTGGACACCGGTGTCGTGGTGGACGACGACGGCGAGGTCCCGCCGGCCGCCGCAGCCCCGGCCGACGAACCGACCCAGCCCACCGGTGGTGTCGGAGACCTCGACGGCCTGCTCGACGAGGCGGACGACGACGGCGACCTGCCGGACGACGTCCCGGACGGCGAGATCCCGACCGGCGCCGGTGACGACGAGGTGCCGGACGTCGGTGACCTCGACCAGCCGGACCCGCCCCCACCGCCGCCGTGGGCGGGCGACGCGGCGCTGCTCGACGACCTGGGCATCGACAAGGCCCGGCTGTGCGCGCTGTCGGAGGACAACACCGACGACCCGGCCGCGGCGCTGGCCGAGATCGGTGAGCAGGTGGGGTTCGCCGACCTGCTCGAGGCCCTGCGCTGAACCCCTCCGGTAGGTCGGACGACGGCCTGATCGGTCTCGCGCTGGCCGAGGCCGCGCTGTCGCTGCCGACCGGCGACGTGCCGGTGGGCGCGGTCGTCGTGTCGCCGTCCGGCGAGGTGCTCGGCGCCGGGCACAACGCGCGCGAGGCGACCGGCGACCCCACCGCCCACGCGGAGGTGCTGGCCCTGCGCGCCGCGTCCGCCACCCTGGGTTCGTGGCGCCTGGCCGGGTGCACGCTGGCGGTGACCCTGGAGCCGTGCACGATGTGCGCCGGCGCGCTGGTGCTCGCCCGGGTCTCGCGCCTGGTGCTGGGTGCCTGGGACCCCAAGGCGGGAGCCACCGGTTCGGTGTGGGACGTCGTCCGCGGCCGGCGCCTCAACCACCGCGTCGAGGTCGTCGGCGGCGTGCGCGAGGCCGAGTGCGGCGACGTGCTGCGCGCGTTCTTCGAGGCGCGCCGCACCCGTTAGGCTGGTCTCGGTGGCGTGTCCGAGCGGCCTAAGGAGCACGCCTCGAAAGCGTGTGTGGGGGCAACTCCACCGTGGGTTCAAATCCCACCGCCACCGCCATCAGCAGGGTTCGCGGCCGAAATGGTCGTGATCCGGCCCGGAATCAGCGCGATTCGCAGCCACTTCGGCCGCGAACCCTGCGAGCAGATCCGGACCGCCCGGCTCGGCGGGTGGGGCGGGAGCGGTCGCCAGGTCCGACGCGGGTGCGGGCCGGCCGAAGAGCCAGCCCTGACCGTCGTCGACGCCGAGGGAGAGCAGCGTCGCGGCGTCGTCGGCGGTCTCGACGCCCTCGGCGACGACCCGCGCGTCACAGCCGTGGGCGAAGTCGACCAGCGCCCTGACCAGTGTGCGCAGCACGGTGTCGGACGCGACGCCGGCGACGATGCTGCGGTCCAGCTTGATCACGTCGGGGGCGGTCAGCACGATGTGGCGCATCGACGAGAAGCCGGCGCCCACGTCGTCGATGGCCAGCCGCATCCCGGCGTCACGCAGCGGCGCGAGCGTCGAGGTCAGCTCCGCGTAGTCGGTGACGGGGTCGTGCTCGGAGAGCTCCAGCAGCACGCGGGGCAGCGGCATCGCGGCGAACAGGTCGGCGCACTCGGGGGTCAGCAGCGTCGCGGGGGAGATGTTCATCGAGACGTACCCCGGCACGACCATGAGGTGCTCGGCGGCGCGTTCGAGGGCCAGCAGCTCGAGCCGGTCGCCGACACCGACGCTGTGCGCCTCGGCGAAGCAGACGTCGGGTGCCTTGGACCACTGCGGGGGGAAGCGGCTCAGGGCCTCGGCGCCCACCCTGATGCCGGTTCCGAGGTCCACGATCGGCTGCAGCAGCACGACCGGGCCGCGACCCGCCAGCAGCGGGCCCAGCCTCCCGACGATCTCCGCCCTCCGCGCGCGCTCGCGGACACCCGGCTCGATGATCACCGACGCCGCCCGGGCCAGGACGTCCATCAGGGCCTTGTCGCGCTTGCACAGCGCCTTGTCGCTGGTGAGCCCGGCCGCGCAGAACGTGCCGTAGCGGCTCCCGTCGCTGAGCACGATGGGCACGGAGACGTAGCTGCGGATCCGTGGCAGGCGGGACGCCGGCAGCTTCATCGCCTCCGGGTACTTGCGCACCTCGGGGATGACCGACGGGAGCTTGCCGTCCCAGATCGCCTGGCAGAACGTCGTCGCCTGCTCCTGCGTGGCGCCCTCGGAGAACAGGAACGGCACGGACGACTCGACGACCTCCAGGTGCTGGGTGGTGCCGTCCATCCTGGACACGAACGCGACGCTGAGGTGCAGGGACTCCTTGGCGGTCGTCAGCAGATCGGCGAGCTGCTGCTCGGAGTCCGACCGCTGCCTGGCCATGGGAGGGATTTCGGCAGGAATCGATCCGACCTTCACCGCCCAGCAGGGCTACTCCTCCCTGCGGTCGCCACGCTTCATCAGCAGGCCGACGCCGGGCAGGCCGGTGAGCATCTCGCGCAGGTCGTTCACGGTCTCCAGGATCTCGTGGACGTCGGGGCCGACGCGGTCGAGCTGTTGCAGCATCGGCAGCACGTCCTCGTCCAGGTGCGTCAGCACGGTCGGCAGTCGGTCGAGCAGCGCGATCGCCGCGTCCACCTCGCGCGGCTCGACGCTGTCGGCGAACCGCTGCGCGGCAGGCATCAGCGCGGTGGTGAGGGACTTGACGTCGCCCAGCAGGTGGTCGCTCGCGTCGACGATCCCGGTCGCCCCGGCCACCGCACGGTCGGCCTTGGTCGTGACCAGCTCGATCCGGTCGACGGCGGCGTCGATGCGGTCGACCAGCGTGTCGACCCGGTCGAGCAGGTCGCCGATGCGGGTGATCAGCGCGGTCGCTCGAGGCACCAGGTCGAGGGCGTCCCCGACGGACGCGGCGGCCCGCAGCAGGTCGGCGGGCGTCGGCAGGTCGGACGGCGTGGGGAGGCGCATGCGGGTCATCCTCCCCTGCGGGGCCACTCAGGTGGTGGGCGCGGGAGTCGCGGTGGTCGGCGGTCCCGTGGTCGGCGGCCCCGTGGTCGGCGGCACAGCGGTGGCGGTCTCCGAGGGTGACGCCACGGGCACGCAGCCTGCCGGCGACTCCACCGGCGCGGGCGCGATCGCCGCGGCGGCGACCTCCGGCGGGACCAGGCCGGTGAACCCCGCCCCGACGGCGAGCTCCACCACCGCACCCGGCCGTCCGTCGTCCACGAGCACCGAGCCCTCCACCTGCGCGGCGACCGTCCGTGCCTGCAGGGCGCCCTCCGGGCCGTGGCGCACCTGGGCGACCTCGCCGACCGGCGCCTCGGTGTTGCCGATGCTCTCGATCACGAAGCCACGGGCCTCCAGCTGCTCGGCGGTGGCCCCCGCCAGACCGGCGTCCCCCTTGCCGTTCAGCACCACCACGGTCGTCTCCGCGGGCGACGCCGCGGTGGCCTCGGGCACCGGGCAGGGCGATGAGGTTGCGACGGGCTGTGTTGGCTGA
>Ga0209587_1001518_pt1 | contig 10845 bp, 13 predicted proteins | sample NGEPerD_2_FD_184512 | JGI IMG/M metagenome (GOLD analysis project Ga0209587, IMG submission 184512) | Arctic peat soil microbial communities from the Barrow Environmental Observatory site, Barrow, Alaska, USA - NGEE PermafrostL1-D... | ecosystem: Environmental > Terrestrial > Soil > Wetlands >... | reverse complement strand
TCCTCGTTGCGCCCGCCGGCGGGCGTGAACGGCGGCGACGACCTCTTCGGCGGCGCCGGCAGCGACAAGCTCCGCGGCGACACCGGGATCGACCGCGTGGATGGCGGCATGGGCAACGACGACATCACCGGCGGGCGCAACGAGGACGACCTCATCGGCGGCGCGGGCAACGACCGCATCGACGCCCGCGACGGCTTCGAGGACACGATCGACTGCGGCGTCGGCGAGGACACCGTGCTGGTGGACGCCACGGAGGACGGCGTCACGGATTGTGAGAACGTCGTGTTCCCGCCGGGCGTCTAGCGGCCTTGCGCCGCTAGCTTCTTTGCCGCCGCACGCGCCTCGGCTCGCTCCGCGGCCCGCGTCTTCCGCACGGCGCGCTCGACCGTGTCGGGCTTGGTGAAGATGTTGAAGGCGCTGCCCTCGTAGACGGGCACGCCCACGCGAGCGGCGTACTCCTCGAGCCCTGCCAGGTCGTTGGCGTGGGCCTGCTGTGAGTCCTGCACGTCCCGGCCGCCCTGGCCGCAGGCCTGGGTCACGATGTCAGGCGGGTCGGGCAGCCCCACGGCGTCGAAGTTGGGGCTCTCCCAGTTGAAGCTGCGTCCGGCGTTGCGGGCGTAGCGGTGTCGCCTGGTGAGGTAGCCCAGGCCGAAGCGGTAACTGATCAGCTTGAGGATCGACTCGTGGCCCATCACGCTGTGGTCCACGCGGAAGTCGCCGGCGCCCTTCTTCTTGCGCGTGTATGGGGAGATGGCCACGGCTGGGACCCGGAAGCCCATCTGCCCGAAGTCCTCGAAAAGGTTGCGGCTGGCGCGGTCGTCCACCATCCGCGGCGGACGCACGTGGTCGAAGAAGCCGCCCCACTCGTCGTAGACGACGAACATCGCCCCGCGCCGGTAGTTGGGCGAGCGCACGAAGGCGTTCACCGCGTCGGCCATGAACGCCTGCCCCAGTCGCACGTCGCCCAGCGGGTGCTCGTCGGCGGACAGCCCGTCCCCTCCCCCGCCGTCCTTGAACGGCGGGTCCACGAATGAGACGTTGGGAAGCGTTCCGGCCGCGCAGTCCTGGTAGAAGCGGCTGATCGGGTTGGTCCAGGGCACCGCCCGCGGCCCGTAGAGCGCCGAGAACGGCAGGTCGGAGTTGTAGTAGCGGGCGCTGACGCCGCGACTCAGCGCGCGGTCGAAGATCGTCTCCCACTGCTCGCCCTGGGAGGCGGCCGGGATCCTGTTGTTCTTGTTCCCGCCGCTCTGGGCGCCCCACTTGTAGTGGCGATTGGGATATGTCGAGGCCAGCACCGAGCAGAACCAGCGGTCGTAGGACGTGTAGTTCTGCGCCGCGGCGTGGATGAAGCCGAGCTCGCCGCGGTTGAAGTAGGTGAGCGCGAACTCGTCGGTGTCGGCTCCCTTGGCCAGGAAGCCTCCGTTCAACTGGGCGCGCCCGGACTCCCAGCCGTGCCCGGGATCTGGGTGCCCGCAGCCCTTCCACTCCACACCGCCCGAGCCGAGCGTGGAGTGGTGCCTGGTCGGCACACTCTGGCCCTGCTCGTTGCGGTAGCTCAGCTGCTGCCTTGCGTCGGCGTCGGCGCCGAGCCACCCGAAGTAGTGGTCGAACGACCGGTTCTCCATCATCAGCACCACAAAGTGGTCGATCTCCACGTTGCGCGGGCTGGGCAACCGCGCGCGGCGCGCCTGGGCTTCGGCCGCCTCGCTCATCAGCGAGGCGATCGGCACGGTCCCGGCCATGCCCGCCAGCCCGGCCGTGTAGGCCGTCTTCTCGAGGAACTCCCGCCTGCTGAGGTCCGCCTCGCTCACCGGCCGCGAGCCTACCGGGCCTCCGGGTCAGGAGGTGAAGGTTCGGTTCACAGGACCGCCATATACCGATCCAACTCCCACTGCGTGACCTGCACCCGGTAGTCCTCCCACTCCTGGCGCTTGATCTCCACGTAGCGATTGAAGATGTGCTCCCCGAAGGTGCGCAGCACGAGCTCGGACTCCGAGGTGAGCTCGACCGCCTCCCCGAGCGTGGCCGGTAGCTGCTCGATGCCGAGGCGCTTGCGCTCTTCCGGAGACAGGTGGTACAGGTTCTTCTCCATCGGCTCGGGCAGCTCGTAACCCTTCTCGATCCCCTCCAACCCGGCCGCGAGCAGGATCGCGAAGGTGAGATAGGGGTTGCAGGCGGGATCCGGGCAGCGCAGCTCCATGCGCGTGGCCTGCTCCTTGCCGGGGTGGTACAGCGGCACGCGCACCAGCGCGGAGCGGTTGCGGCGCGACCAGGCGCAGTACACCGGCGCCTCGAAGCCGGGCACCAGCCGCTTGTAGGAGTTCACCCATTGTGCGAACACCGACGATGTCTCGCGCGCGTGGCGCAGCTGGCCGGCGATGAACGCCTTGCCCACGTCGGAGAGGAAGAACTGGTCGTCGGCGTCGTAGAACGCGTTCCTGCCGTCCTTGAACAGCGACTGGTGGGTGTGCATCCCCGAGCCGTTCTCGCCGAACAGCGGCTTGGGCATGAAGGTGGCGTGCCATCCGTACTTCATGGCGTACTCCTTGACCGTGATGCGGTAGGTCATGCAGTCGTCGGCCATCTTCAGCGCCGGCGCGTAGCGCATGTCGATCTCGTGCTGGGACGGGCCGACCTCGTGGTGGGTGTACTCCACGTGGATCCCCAGCTCCTCGAGCGCGAGCACGGTCTCGCGCCGCACGTCAGAGCCGGCGTCGAGGGTGGTCAGGTCGAAGTAGCCGCCCTCGTCCAGGACCTCCGGCTGACCCGACTCGGGGCGGGCGCTGCGGAAGTAGAAGAACTCCAGCTCGGGGCCCACGTTGAAGGTGTCGAAGCCCATCCCCTCCGCGCGTTCGAGCGCACGCCGCAGCACGTGTCGCGGATCGCCCTCGTAGGGCTCGCGGCTGGGCGTGACCACGTCGCAAAACAGGCGCGCCACGCCGCTCTCCTCCGGCCGCCACGGCAGCACCGCGAACGTGGCGGGATCGGGCATGGCGATCATGTCCGACTCCTCGATTGCGTTGAATCCCGTGATCGAGGAGCCGTCGAAGCCCATCCCGCCCTCGAAAGCGTCGTCCAGCTCGGCCGCGTTGATCGAGAAGCTCTTGAGCTGGCCGAGGATGTCCGTGAACCAGAGCCGGACGAAGCGGATGTCCGACTCCTCGACGAATGCCTTGACGTCGTCCGCGGTCTGTGGCTGGTCGGCCATGCGGCTCCTTCCCGGTCGCCTGTGCGAGGTCGCACCCTACCGAGGGTCGGGCGAGGACTGCCTGTACCGGCGGGCGGGGACTACCTGTACGAGCGGGCCCAGTGCTTCAGGGCGCTGACCGCGGGCTCGAGTGCTTGGCCCTTGTCGGTGAGCGCGTACTCCACGCGGGTGCAGCCGGACTCCTCGCGGCGCTCGACGATGCACTCGCCCTCGAGCTCCTTGAGCCGCTCGGAGAGCAGGCGGTCCGACAGCTCGGGAACCAGCACGCGGATCTCGGAGAAGCGCAGCGGGCCATCCATCATCACCAGGAGGATCGCGCCGGTCCAGCGCTTGCCCACCAGTTCGACCGCCTGGTGGTAGAGGGTGCAGCAGGGGGCCCGTCCGTGCGGGTCCTCCCGCCCGGCCTCCCCGGCCCGGCGGGTTGCCGTGTGAGTCCCGGCAACCACGTTCACAACCATAGAGGACCGGACGGCAAGGCCGGTGCCGTTTGTCGCCCGGGCGCCCACGGTTACGCGGCCTGGAGGATGCGGGCCTCTTCGGCCGAGCCGTCGTTTGGCACGTCGCCCGCGCGCGTGACGAGGTTCATGAAGCTGTTCAGAGCGATGTGGGACACGGCCTCGAGGATCTGCTCGTCCTCCCAGCCGGCCTCGCGCGCCTCCTCGTGGCGGTGCAGGGCGGGCGGTCCATCGGCGGTGAGCAGGTCCTTCACGTAGCGCAGCAGCGTGGCCTCGCGCTCGTCGCGGGAGTCGAACTCGCGCGCGAGCGTGACCTCGTCCATTCCGAGGCCCGCCTCGCGTGCCGTGCGGACCAGGGTCGACAGCGCGTACTCGCTGCCCTGGTGCTGAGCGACTGCCAGAGCGATGCGGTGCTCGGTTGGGGTGGTCAGCGTGCCGTGACGGAGCTCCGAGCGAAAGCGTGCGTAGGCGCGCAGCGTGGAAGGGGCGCCGGCAAGCACGCCGACGATGTTCGAGAGCTGTCCGCCGCCGGCCAGGGCACCCTTCAGCACGGGCACGCTCCGCTCGGGCGCGGTGAGCTCATCGTGGACACAGAACCTGCTCTCCTTGGTCTTCATGGCTGCTTCCTTGGGTTAGGACTTACTGAGGGTAAGTATAGGTGACGGAACGTCAGCAGCCGTGCGGCCGCGGATGCATACCCAGGTACGCACGAGCAACGCTCCCCGGATCTCTCCGGACGCGGCGGTCGGCGCTCTGTAAGCCCTAGAAGCTGGCGGCGTTGGCGGTGGCGACCGCCATGAAGACCAGGAACACCCCGAGCGCCACCGCCCACAGGGCCACGCGGTCCGGGCGAGACTGGATGCGCGTGGCCGTCACCGACGGCCGGCGGCGCGCCGGGACGGGATGCCCGGTGATGACCACCGTGCGGCGGCCGTTCGCCGCATAGACCGGCTCGGAGTCCAGCTCAGTGGCGCTGTCCACCACATGCAGGCGGCGCTGCGGGGCGGCCTCACGACGATCGTCGTCGCGAAGGGCACGGGCGGCTGCGTGTGGCATCGGCGGGTCTCTCTTTCTCTATGCCTGCGGGGTTAGCTGTCGGGCTCGCGCTGAAAGAGTCGCGCTACGCCGCTGATACGGCGATTCGCCCCCGGCCTTCCGGCCTCTGGTTCCCCCACGCTCCGATGGAGCTTTGGCTGGACGCGGGCCAGAGTAACACGGCCCCCCGAAGGTACGCCGCCGCTGCCGGCGCAGGCTTGCTCAGCGGGATGCGACCTTCTGCAGATAGGCGCCCACGGCCTCGGCCTCATCGGCCTCGAGCAGGCCCTTGGGCATCCGATCCTGGCCCGTGCCGCCGTTGGCGATCGCGGCGACCACGCGGTTCTTGCTCACCGCCCCGATCTCGTCGAGGTCGGGGCCCGTCACGCCGCGGGCGTTGACCGCGTCGAGATTGTGGCAGCTGGCGCACTGCTGGCGGAACAGGATCTTGCCCTGCGCCTGCTGGGAAGTGAGCTCCTGGCCCTCCAGGCTGCCCTTCCCGCCGGCCGCCTCGCCGCTGTTCATGAGGATCAGCGCCGGCACCACCACCCCGAGCAGCGGGTACACGAGGAGGATGCCGTAGCGAAAGCCACGACGCTGGCCCCCCATGAGGAAGGCCTCTCCGGCGACGCTGGGACCGCCCGAGAAGGAGATGAACAGCACCGCGCCGCCAAGCAGCACGAACGGGAGCAGGAAGGCGAGGACCTCCATGCGCGCGGACTCTAATCCACGCGGCAGCGCTAAGCGCCGCGGACCAGCGAGGCACCGGCGTAGACGTTGAACGAGCCGTCGCGCACGAACCCGCACAGGAACATGCCGCTCTCCTCCGCGAGCTCGATGGCGAGCGAGGTGGGCGCGCCCACCGCCACGATGCCGGCGAGGCCGGCGAGCGCCGCCTTCTGGACCAGCTCAAAGCTCACCCGGCCACTCAGGCAGGCCACCACGCCCGGCAGCGGGTGGCGCCCGGCGAGCAGCATCGACCCGATCGCCTTGTCCATCGCGTTGTGGCGCCCCACGTCCTCGCGCAGCACCAAGAGCTCGCCATCGGCCTCGAACAGCGCCGTGGCGTGCAGACCGCCGGTGCGCTCGAAGGCCTCCTGGGCGCGGCGCGACTCATCCGGCAGCCGCAGGACCACCTGGGGCTCCATCGGAGCCGAGGGCGCCGGCGGCGGGGACGGCAGGGCTACGCGCACGTGCTCGAGGGCTGCCTTGCCGCACACCCCGCAGGAGGAGCTGAGGTGGAAGCGGCGCTCGTCGGCGGGGTCGCGGCGCAGGCCCGAGGCGGTGCGCACGGCGATCGTGTTGGCGGCGAGGTCCTCGGTGAGCCCTACCTCGACCAGGTCGGCGGGCCCGCCGATGAGGGCCTCACCGGCGAGGAACCCGGCCGCCAGCTCCTCGTCCTGGCCGGGCGTGCGCATCGTGACCGCCAGCGGCTTCCCGTCCACGCGGATCTCCAGCGGCTCCTCGATCGCGATCTCGTCCCGGGTCCGCTTGCGCGACCCGCCGGCCACGCGCTCGATCCAGGTGACCGCCACACGGGGGTCTACGGTCGTGGGCATACCCCGATTGTGGCGCACAGCGGCGCTCGCGGGGCAGATGAAAAGGGCCCCGCACGAGGCGGGGCCCTTTCCGTAGCCGGCCGGTAAGCCGGATCTTGTCGCGGGCAGCCATCCATCTGCCCTCGGCTCGCGCCGGGGGCGGGCCCTGCGGCCCTGCGGCCTACCTGGGACTCGGCGGGCAGCGTCAACGTCCCTGCTTGGCCTTGCACCGGGTGGGGTTTGCCTGGCCGGCGTGTCGCCACGCCGCCGGTGCGCTCTTACCGCACCATTTCAACCTTGCCGGCGACGAGGCCCACGTGCAGCCCCGCCGCTTAGGCGGTGTGTTTCTGTGGCACTTTCCCGCGGGTTTCCCCGGGTCGGTCTCCCGACCACCCCGCCCTACGGTGTCCGGACTTTCCTCGAACGCCGGTTTTCTCTCCGGCGCCCGCGGCTGCCTGGCCGGCAACGGTCCATGGTAGGCGCACCCGCCCCCACCGGCAAGGCGCGCAAGCGCTAGCTCAGGTGCGAGCCGCAGCCACCGCAACGCGCCGCGCCGCGATCGTCGGTGAGGCTCATCGCCACACCGCAGGCGGGGCACTCGGCGGCCCCGTCGGCGTGCAGGCCCTCCCAGACGCTGTCCAGCCGTTGCTGAAGCGTGAGCCTGCCGCCGTCGGAGCTGTCGGGCGGCGCCGCAGCGCTCGCCCTGCCGAATCCCCGAGGCGGATCGACCAAGAGCCGCGGCGGCTCTGTGAGCGTCGCACTCATGTGACCCTCCTCAAGACTCCAACCACCTTGCCCAAGAGCTTCACGTCGGTGCTGACGATCGGCTCGAAGTCGTCGTTCTCGGGCTCGAGGCGCACGCGGTCGGCGTCGCGGAAGAAGCGCTTGACCGTGGCCTCGGCGTCGCCCACCAGGGCCACCACGATCTCGCCGTCGCGTGCGGTGTCCTGCTGGCGCACTACCACGTGGTCGCCGTCGTGGATGCCCGCCTCGATCATCGAGTCGCCGGTGACGGTGAGCACGAACTCGCCCTCGTCGCCGCCGGCGAGCGGCGGGATCTCGACGTACTCCTCGATGTTCTGGTCGGCGAGCACGGGCTGGCCGGCGGCCACGCGGCCCACCAGCGGGATACCGGAGTTGCCGAGCACCGGGCGGGCGGCCTGCTTGGCCTTGTCGATCAACAACTCGATCGCGCGCGGCTTGGTGGGGTCGCGGCGCAGCAGCCCGATCTTCTCAAGGTTGGAGAGGTGGGCGTGCACGGTGGAGGACGACGTGAGCCCGATCGCCTTGCCGATATCGCGCACGGTAGGCGGATAGCCGTTCTTGCCTAAGTAGGTCTTGATGAAGTCGACGATCTCCTGCTGGCGCTTCGTGAGGTCGATGTCAGCCATCTCAGATCCCCTCTGCCGTGGTCGTCCGATGTGATCCAGCGAACATGTGTTCGTAGACTAGTAAAGGATCGGACGGAAAGAAAGGACCCGCTCCACCGCTCTATAGTTCGCGGCCGCTACGCGCCTGTGGCGGAATTGGTAGACGCGCAAGGTTGAGGGCCTTGTGGCCCGTATGGGCCGTGGGAGTTCGAGTCTCCCTGGGCGCATGGAAGAAGACCCGCGCGGCGGGTTCTGGGGTGTCCGCTGGAGTCTGTTAGTTCGCGGTGGCGGCGTGACAACAGTCGTGACTACGTGTTCCCCTCTCGTCGGGGCCAGCTTGCGCTTGGCACATCGTCTCACCCGTGCGGACGGAGCGGCAGCGCCTGTGGCCTGGCCGGACGAAGGGATAGCGAGCCGCTCCGTTCCGGCGCAACTGGTTCGCGCCGCGAGCAGTAACGGACGCTTCGGCGCACGCATGACTCCTTGTCACCCATTCCGCTAACACGGATAATCCCGCGATGCCTGCTCAGCTCAGGTATGTCAACCCTAACCGTCCGCGCAGCTTGTTCAGCCGCGCCTATGCCGCGTTCTCCGCCACCCGCCTGGGAAGGTTGCTCTCGGCCAAGGTCGTTTGGAAGGTCGATCCATATCTGTTGCGGGCAACTCGAGGCCGCGTTGGCATGGGCCTCGTCCTCCCCACCGCCCTACTTGAAAGCCGGGGCGCGAAGAGCGGCGAGCTGAGACGCAACGCGGTCATCTACTTCCACGACGGCGACCGGGTCACGATCATCGCCTCGAAGGCCGGCGACCCAAAACACCCGGCGTGGTTTCACAATCTCCGGGCCCACCCCGACGTCACGTTCGGTGGGATCCCCATGCGGGCGACAGTGATCAGCGACGAAGCTGAGCGCCAACGGCTGTGGACGCTCGCCGACCGAGTCTTCGCGCCCTACGCCACCTACCGTCGAGACGCGGCGAAGGCGATCCGAACGATCCCGATCATCCAGCTCACCGCGCGCGACTCAGACGCCGCCGCGTAGCCGTTCCACCCACGGCTGGATCAGCTGCCCTCGCAAAGTGCGCTCAGGGCACGCACTGATCGCGTAGGTCGAGCAGGTCAGGCAGGTCGCACACTGACAGCAATGCGACCGCCGGTCTGGGAACGTCGCGACACTCCCAGCTTTGCGCGAGGAGCGGTCGCCGGGCCTTTGATGCCGACTGCTTCGCGCCGAGGCTGTTGCACAAAGCCGTCTCAGGACAGCCGCAGCGCGCTCGCGGAAATGCACGCCAGAGCAGCCGTGCTCGCCGACCTTGCGACGGACGGCCCGCTCGCGACGGACGGGATGGCGGCTTTCGGAGCCCACCCTTAGAAGCGATCCAGCGGGCTCGCCGGGGGTTTGTGCAACAGCCACCATGGAGAGCGACAGCGGCCCGCGTCCCTAGAGTGGACGGACGGATGAGCGACGCGCCGCCCCACCGCCCGGGCCGCGGGCAGCCCTCCGGGCGCTGCGGCGACCCCCCTCCGCCGCGCCTCCGCCGCGGCATCGAGCAGTTCAACCGCGGCGAGTTCTTCGAGCAGCACGAAACCCTCGAGCTCGAGTGGCTCGAGGAGCGCGACCCGGTCCGCTACCTCTACCAGGGCATCCTGCAGATCGGCATCGGCTTCGAGCACCTGCGTCGCGGCAACCCCCGCGGCGCCCGGCGGCTGTGGCGACGGGGGATCTCCTACCTCGAGCCGTTCAGGGGTGGCTGCATGGAGGTCGACGTGGATCGCTTCGTCACCGACACCGAGCGCTGCCTCGCCGAGCTCGAGCGCGTCGGCGGGCTCGAGCGCTTCGACCGCTCGCTCATCCCGCGCCTCGAGTGGCTTGCGGAGCCGGTCGAAGGCGAGCCTGACCAGAGCCCTGCAAGCCGGGATGCGCGGGGTGCGCGACCGGAGCCCGGCGCCACATGATCGCGCCGCGGGCCGCGCGGCTCCTCCAGGCTTACGAGCTCCTCTTCTGGGACGCCCTTACGGAGGGCCGGAGGTGAGCCTCAGCGAGGAGCTGCGCCGGGCCGCTGACCCGATCTGGCGGGCGCAGCATGACCATCCGTTCGTGCGGGGGATCGGCGACGGGACGCTCGACCTCGAGCGGTTTCGCTTCTGGGTCCGCCAGGACTACCGCTTTCTGGTCGAGTACGGGCGCCTGCTCGCGTTGGGAGCGGCGCGCGCCCCCGACCTCGAGACCATGCGTCGTCTCGCCGACCTCTGCCAGGCGACGCTCCGCGACGAGATGGACCTTCACCGCTCTTACGCCCGCGAGTTCGACATCTCGGAGGAGGAGCTCGAGGCGGAACCGATGGCTCCTACCACCCAGGGCTACACCGACTTCCTCGTCCGGACCGCGGCGCAGGGCGACTTCGCGGAGCTCGTCGCGGCACTGCTTCCCTGCATGTGGGGCTTCAGCGAGATCGGGCAGCGGCTCGCCGAGGGTGGCCGCCCCTCCGATGAGCGCTACGCCAAGTGGATCGATATGTACTCCTCGGCGGAGTTCGCCGAGCTCGCGACGTGGTGCCGCACGCTCACCGACCGCGTGGCAGGCGAGCTATCCCCGCAAGTTCGGGAGCGGGTCGCCGCCGCCTTCCTCACGAGCAGCCGCTACGAGCTCGCGTTCTGGCAGATGGCGTGGGAGCGAGAGCGCTGGCTCGCCTAACCAAGCGTAGGCTGCGGAGGCGTGAAGGTCGCCTACATCTTCTCCACCTCCGGGCACACTGCGAGCTACAAGCTCGGCAAGATGATCCTGCCGCAGCTCGAGCAGGGAAACCACGGGGTGGGGGTCGTCGGGATGTTCTTCTTCGACGACAACACCTACGTGCTGCGCGCGGGCGATCCGCTCGGCGAGCGCCTCGCCGAGGTTGCCGAGCAGCAGGGGATCATGCTGATGCTCTGCGACCGGTGCGCGATCGAGCGCTCGCTCGCGGAGGGTGAGCCGGGCGACTGCCGTCCCAGCGGCACAGTCGCGGGAGTGCGGGTCGGCTGCTTTCCGGATCTCTACGGGGCGCTGTCGGGAAACCCGCCGGACCAAGTGATCACGCTGTAGCTGCGAAGCGCAAGGCGGTCTCAGGGCTCGGTCGAGCCCGCTAAGCGACCGGCTCGCTGCCGGCCACCGAGGCGAGCTGGATGTCGGTGGGCTCGGCGCAGCAGAACCATGCCTCGGTGAGCCGCGGGCGCGGCTCACCGAGGCATGGTTCTGCTGCGC
>Ga0209587_1001517_pt1 | contig 10853 bp, 15 predicted proteins | sample NGEPerD_2_FD_184512 | JGI IMG/M metagenome (GOLD analysis project Ga0209587, IMG submission 184512) | Arctic peat soil microbial communities from the Barrow Environmental Observatory site, Barrow, Alaska, USA - NGEE PermafrostL1-D... | ecosystem: Environmental > Terrestrial > Soil > Wetlands >... | reverse complement strand
CTCGCGCACGAAGTCGGCCGCGGTCACATGGCCGCGTTCACGCGCGATGGCCCAGAGCCGCGGAAACACCAGGAACAGGATCGGGTAGATCATGATCGTATAGGGCACGGCGAAGAAGCCCATGGCCCCGGCGCCGTAGACCAGCGCCGGCACGGCGATGAAGGTGTAGGCCGTATAGAGATCGCCCCCGAGCAGGAACCAGGTGACCACCGTGCCGAATCGCCGACCGCCCAAGCCCCATTCGTGCAGCACGTTGAGGTCCGCTTTCCGCCAGCGCGCGGCGATGAAGCCAACCCAGGTGACGAACAGGAACAGCGCGATGAAGACGCTCGCGGCGGTGACGTTGAGGTTCACAGGATGTCTCCCGGCGTCCCGGAGGCATCGACGTCGGCGGGCTTGCTGTCCGTGGTGTGGGTGATGCGCGTTTCGAGGAAATAGACCGTGAGGGCGACGGCCGCCCCCAGAATGATCGCGGAGAGCTGATACCAGTAGAAGAAGGGAATGCCGCCGAGCGCGGGCTCGAGGCGGTTATAGAAGGGCACGTAGACCACGAGGCCGAAGGGGATGATCAGCAGAAAGCGCGGCCAATACCGCGCGAAAAGTCCCCTCTTCCCCTTGCCGGCCATGTCCCGATCCCCCAATCCCGTTCCCTCGGATCGGTCGGGACCATACTGAAAGCTTGAGGGAATCGCGACGGGCTTTTCGGGTCCTTTCTCCCCCAAAGAGACCTGTTGGTCCCCGAAAGAGACCTCCTGCGGCGAAAGACCGGGACCGAAAGGCCCTTGTTTGTTGACCTCCTCGCCTCAGCGGCCCATATGGTCGCCTCGTGGGAGCGCGTAGCTCAGCCGGTAGAGCATCTGACTTTTAATCAGAGGGTCCGGGGTTCGAGCCCCCGCGCGCTCACCATTTTTTGGACCTCTGTACCGCCCGGCTAACAGGAATGCCTCAATGCCGAAGAAGCATTATGTGACGATCACGGCGGGCCTATCGGCCTCAGCAGGGATCACCGGGCTAGTTTATCGGAGCGGAATCGAGCGCTGGCTCATCAAGTTTAGATCCTACGTGGCAAGCCAATGGGACCGAGCCGACGAATCCGCTCAAGTAGACCAGCGCGTGGATCGTGAATCGAAGTGGTACTCAAAGCGGGTTGAGATGGTTGGTTCCGGCGAAGTCATCAAGGATGTCAGCGAGCCACTAAGTCAACATCGGGGCTCGACGAATCCGGGTGGTCCCGGTAAGCGCCGCTAATAGCTTTTGAATCAAAACAAGCTCCGCGAGCGGATCAAGACCGGACGCCTTCCGGCGCTCCGGTCTTGCTGGCCCCGTCGCGACATCCCGGAAGCCAGCACCTTCCGTCCGCTAACCCGTGGAAAAGAGCGATACCTAGGATCAACGGCTAGACGGACTAGAACAAATCAAGAATATTCCTGCCACCATGAAGGAATTCACCAGAAATCACTATGTCGCCCAGTGGCATCAACGGCGCTTCTTGGCGGCGGGCGAGACCCATTTCCATGTGCTCGATCTTTCCCCGCCAAAGTTGGTGAGCCCCGGCGGCGTAAAGTTTAGTCCGCCGGCGATACAGCGTCGCGGCACTCCCAGCTGCTTCGTGGAGGACGACCTCTACACGATGAAGCTCGGCCGGTGGACAAGCGACGCCATCGAGAGAAGCTTCTTCGGGCCTATCGACCGTAACGGAAAAGGCGCCGTGGAGTTCTTCGAAGAGTACAGCATCCGTGAGGGGGTCCACGAAGCATTCAATGACCTGGCGGACTACATGAACGCGCAGCGCTTCAGGACGCCCCGAGGATTAGACTGGCTCAAGATAAAGATTGGGACGGCAGACCAGAATATCGGACTGGACGCCATGCGGCGCCTGTTCCGCCTGAACGCCACGATGTGGGCCGAAGGCGTGTGGGAGATCGTGCGAGCCGACCCAAGCCCCACGAAGTTTCTCCTAACGGATAACCCCGTTACCTTCTACAACCCGAAAGCATTCCCGCTGTCGGCCGGTTGCCGCTACCCCGATGATGTGGGTCTCGGACACGTTGGCACTAGAACACTGTTTCCTCTTAGCCGCGACCGACTGCTCATTATCACGCATCTTCAGTTCGTCCGCGATCCGTGGCTGAACCCGCTCAAGCCGCGCGTCAATGCACGCGCGTTCCAAGCTCCGAGGCCCCTCGATCTTCGCGCCATACAGACGCATCGTGAACTTCAGCAAGACGAGGTAATCCGGATCAACCTTGTCCTAAAGAAGCGCGCCACCCGGTTTGTCGCCGCGAGCAACAAGGACTGGCTCTATCCAGAAGAACAGGCTTCGGCAGATCATTGGTCGAAGCTGGACGATGACTGGTTTCTCATGCCCAACCCCTACAAGGTTCCGTTCACGACCGGGTTTTCTGCAGGCTGGGACGACGGACGGTCGTGGGCATCGGACGAGCACGGCAGAACGCCGGGCCATCCTGACTATGAGGATGGAAGACTTCGTGACCGCGAGTGGGCACAGCACAACAAGGCCAAGCTTGCTTGGGCGCGGAAGCGAGAGGGACGGTCACTTTCCCAGGTCCTCGAATTCAACTACATCGAAGACGAGATCATGCGAGAGGACTTGGCCAAGTACCATGAAGAGCGGCAAAGACACAGGAGGGATAAGCACAACAATTAGCTCTTCGGAGGACGCCTACGGCTGCGTCTGACCTGATCTATGCTTTACGTCGCGTCCGGTGCCCAGTTTAACGGACGCCTTCACGATGGCTTCGTCTTCGTCCAAGGCCCGGTGGATGCAGCGCTCATGGTGTCTCCCGAGGCGCCGATTAGTGCGACCGCCCGCGCAACCCAAAGGGCCCCCGCGCGCTCACCACCAAATGCAAGGACTTACGGCCTTTTGGTCTCTTGCCCACCCCTCCCTAGTCCACCGATGGAGGGAAACATGTCCGGGCGGCGAACAAACTTTTTGAACTGTTGCATCCAGGATACAGCCTGCGCGGGCCCGGCAGGCTATAATGCTCTCATAAACGTCGATTCTGCATGGACTTTGGGGGATTCAACCATGAGACTCTTTATCGCTTGCGCGATCATCATTTCGGCCACGATCGGCCTCGGCGGTTGCTTTGGCCACCACGAGAAAGCCGTTGTCGTTGAGCCGTTGAAGCTCGGCTAAACATTGACGACGAGATAGCCCTTCAATCTATCTCTCCGGCAAATGCCAGCCCCGGTCAGGTACCCCCTGGCCGGGGTTTTTCATTGCCCGGCCGCTCCTCGTGAGAGAGGAAAGCCCCGGCGCGCGGACCCGTCTGCGCCCGCACTCCGGCGGCCTGACAGCCCTTGCGGGGCCTTGGCAGCTTAGAAACCGACCGATTCACAAGGCTTCTGCCTCAAGAGACCTTGCATTTTTTTGAGCCAAAGCGTGGCCTAAACGTCACAGCATTTCCCGGCAAAGCCCGATATAGTCTTCGACAGAATCGACAGAAAGAAACGGGGGACCAACCATGCGTCTGTTTATTGCTTGTGCCATCATCATCTCGGCAACCATTGGCCTCGGCGGCTGCTTCGGCCACCACGAGAAGGCTGTTGTGATGGAGCCGCTGAAGCTCGGCTAATTGACGACGAGATAGCCCTTCAAAATCTATCTCTCCGGCAAATGCCAGCCCTGGCCGGGTCGTCCCGGCCGGGGTTTCTTATTGCCTACAGTTTGGGAACCGACTCGTTGGGAAACGACTCGCGCTTACGGGCAATACCAGACCGGGCCGAGGGCGAGACAGCCACGACGTTTCCAGCCCCACGGGCGACGGTGATACCGATTCCAGCCCCGGGGCGCGTGCCCGTAATGGCGGCGATAGTCGTTGTGTCGCCAATGTTTGTTTCTCTTCCCGCGCCAACCATCGCCATGCCATTTCCGCTTTACCTGGACCAGGTCTGAGGAGACCGTGGCGCCGGGCTTCGAAGGGGGGGTGACGGCAGCGGCCGTCGAGACGATCGCGAGAGAAACGCCGGCAGCCAGCAACATTGATTTGATCATTGCATGCTCCTTTCCATGGATAGGAAACGCGAGTTGCAGGACCATGTTCCGTCAAAGCGTTACGGCGTCGCTTTAAGGCGTGCGCGTGGCGATGGCGTGCCGGCAACGTGTCGCCGAACGCAACACAGCCGCCCTCGGGGAAGAGAGCGGCTGTGCAACTGAAGTTTGGTCGCGAAGACCGACCAAAGGGACGACAGCCTACTTACACTTGGTCATGCCCGTCATGGCCATGTGGGCATCCTTCTCGGAACCGTACTCGCCCATCATGGCGAACTTCGCGGTGTCGCTGGGCGCCTCACGGACCATCGTGCATTTTCCGGCCGACTTATCGAAGACGATATAGAACGGGCCCATCGCCAGAGCCGGGGCTGCGAAGGCAACGATCATCGCCGTTGCGATCAGAAGTTTCTTCATGGGGGGCACTCCTCCTTTGGCGCGAGGCTTGATTGCCTCACGCGCACAGAGAACACCCCAGGCCGATAACGGGGAACTCAACTCTCCGACAGAATCCGTCATCTCTCGCTAACCATCCCGTGAGGCGCGGTGACCCCGAGATCACGTTTCCGAAATGTGGATTTCGCGTGCGTCTCGCCGAACGTTGGTTTTGCCGAACGTTGGCTTTGCCGAACGGGACTATTCGGCCGGCGTTCCGGCGAAGCGGCGGCGCAAGCGCGCGTAGACCGTGCGCTTCAGAAAATAATAGGCCGGGCGGCCCATCACGGCGATGGCAATGAACTTGGAGAGAAAGGGCGTCGCGCCAAGCAGCCCCGAGAGCCCCGCCTTGAAGCCCGGATCGAGATCAGCGGCCATGACCAAGGGAATCATCGGCCAGGCGACATAGGCGCCGACGAGGATGACGGAGCCGAGCGCGAAACGCCAGCCGACCTGTTCGGCGCTGTACTCTGGTTCGGTGGCAGCTATGGCTGTCTCCTTGGCGAGCGCAGGGGCGTCCATCAGCATTTGGGATTGGGTTCCTTGCGCCAAACCGAAAGGTGCCCCGCCTTTCGGTTCTGCGCTCAAATGTTAGCCTTCACCGTTTCAACGCGAAACATCTTTTCGCAGGTGCGATATAGCCGAATTGCGGCGATTTCGGGCTTGTTCGCGGGAAGTTTATCGGCAAAACGGCGGGATTCGGGCGCGCGGCGCCTAGTCGCCGTTGAGCGTCGCGACCAGCCAGGCGGGATCGAACCAGCGGTCCGCGTCCCCGTCGTAAGGCAGCCGGTTGATGTCCCAGTGGCGGATATAGGGGGCGTAGACGTCCCACACCGGCGGGCCGCCGCCCACGTAGATCACGCGGTCGGGAAACCAGGCGAACACCTCTTCTGGCTGGTGGCTCGAGCGGATCTCGCAAATGGTGCGGTCCTCATAAGCGAAAGGCGGAATCGCGGCGATGGTCGTGGGCCCGGCGATAATGACGTGACCGCGTGTCACCTCGAAGAACCGGGCCACGTCGGCGACATACTCGCGTCCCTTGTTCCCCTCCCAAGGCAGCTGGCCGTTGAGCCCAAGCTGCCCCTGCAAACCAATGGCGCATATGGCGCGTATGTCAGCCAATTTGTCCTCCACGAGAATCGCTCACTCCTTTTATCGGCGGATGGCGCTGAGGCAAAGATTGGTGCACATAGGCGGCCACCGATGACCCCACGCCCATGACCCCGCGCCCCGCCCTGACCGCCTCCGCCGACCATGCCGATGTCTTCAAGGCGATCGGCCTGATGGTGCTGGCCACGATCTGCTTCGCCCTGCTCGACACCACCGTCAAATATCTCGTCGACGACCACGGCGTGCCGACAAGCCAAGCGACCTTTCTGCGCTTCGCGGGTCACGTGGTGTTCAGCGCGGTGGTGCTGTGGCCGTTCGCGCTGCGCCCGTCTCTTCGCTCGGCGAAGCCTCTGATCCAGCTGATCCGCTCCGTGTTCATGATCATGACCACCGCGCTCAACTTCGTCGCGCTGAAATATCTTCAGCTCGACCAGACGGTCACCATCTTCTTCCTCACACCGCTTCTGGTCGCCTTGCTTGCCGGTCCGCTGCTCGGCGAATGGGTCGGCTGGCACCGCATGCTCGCCATCCTCGCCGGCTTCGTCGGCGTGCTGGTGGTGATGCATCCGGGGCTGGGTCATATGCATTGGGCCATGCTGCTCGTGCTCGGGGCCACCTGCGGCTATGCACTCTATAACGTCGCCACGCGCTATCTCGCCGCCTACGATCCCGCCGAGGTGACCCAGACCTACACGCCGCTCGTCGGCGTGCTGGTGATGACACCGTTTGCCGTTGTCAATTGGCAGTCGCCGGATGATTGGTGGCTGTGGTTCCTCTTCGCCACGCTCGGCTTTTGGGGCGGCTTAGGCCATTGGCTGCTCATCCTCGCCCACAGGATGGCGCCGGCCGCGGTGCTCGCGCCTTACATCTATCTCGGACTGATCTGGATGTCGGTCGGAGGCTTTCTGGTTTTTGGCGACCTGCCCACGCCGTGGACGCTGGGCGGCGGCGCCATCGTCATTCTCGCCGGTCTCTACCTGTTCGCGCGGGAGCGGCGGGCGGCTGCGAAAGGCGGCCCCGCCTCACAGGTCGAGCCGCAATAGCGCCTAGTCGTCTTCGCCCGCGCTTGCATAGCGGCGGCGCACATCTTCGGCGAAGGCTGTGAAACGGCCGGCCGCGATGGCCTCGCGCGCACGCGCCATGAGCTCCTGGTAGAACTGCACATTGGCGAAAGTCAGCAGCATGCCGCCGAGCGACTCGCCGGACTTCACCAAATGATGCAGATAAGCGCGCTCATAGTGCGCGGCCGGGCAGTTGCTCTCGGCATCGAGCGGGCTTGGATCGTCGGCGTGACAGGCATTTCGCAAGTTGACGCGCCCGGCCCAGGTGAAGGCCTGACCGTGACGGCCCGCCCGCGTCGGCATCACGCAATCGAACATGTCGATGCCGCGGTCGATGCCGCCCAGCATGTCTTGGGGCGTGCCGACACCCATGAGATAGCGCGGGCGGTCGTCGGGAAGAAACGCCGTGGTGATTTCGACCATGTCGAACATGGCCTCCTGGCCCTCACCCACCGCAAGCCCGCCGACCGCATAGCCGGGAAAGCCGATGTCGATGAGCGCGTTGGCGCTCTCCTCACGCAATTCGGGATAGACGCTGCCTTGCACGATGCCGAACAACGCTTGGCCCGGCACGTTCAGCTCCTCGAAGGCGGTCTTCGACCGCGCCGCCCAGCGCATGGACAGATCGAGCGAGGCCTTGGCCTCGTCGCGGGTCGCCGGGAATGGCGTGCACTCGTCCAGGACCATCTGGATGTCGCTGCCCAGCAAGCATTGCACCTCGATGGCGCGCTCCGGCGTGAGGGCTACTGTGGCGCCGTCGAGATGGGACTGAAAGGTCACGCCCTCTTCGGTGATACGCCGCAGCTTGGAAAGCGACATCACCTGGTAGCCGCCGCTATCGGTGAGGATCGGCTTGTCCCAATGCATGAACTTGTGCAGTCCGCCGAGCCTGGCGACGCGCTCCGCGCCCGGCCGCAGCATCAAATGATAGGTGTTGCCGAGAATGACGTCGGCGCCGGTTGCGGCCACGTCCTCGGGGAACATCGCCTTGACGGTGGCGGCGGTGCCGACCGGCATGAAGGCCGGTGTGCGGATTACGCCTCGCGGCGTCGTAATGGCGCCGGTGCGCGCACGCCCATCCCGTGCCTTCACAGAGAAGGAGAACCCGTCGGTCATGCGCCCTCCCCCGGACTGAGCAGGCAGCCATCGCCATACGAATAGAAGCGATAGCGCTCCGCCACGGCATGGGCATAAGCCTGCTTCATGGTGTCCAGCCCGGAGAAGGCGGCGACGAGCATGAACAAGGTCGAGCGCGGCAGGTGGAAGTTGGTCAACAGGCGATCGACAAAACGAAACCGATAGCCCGGCGTGATGAAGATATCCGTCTCGCCTGCGAACGGCTTCAAGGTGCCGAACTCATCGGCCGCACTTTCCAGCAGCCGCAACGAGGTGGTGCCGACGGCGACGACCCTGTTGCCGCGCGATTTGATCGCGTTCAGAGCAAAGGCGACCTGATTGCTCACGACGCCATATTCGGCATGCATCTTGTGCTCTTCCGTGTCCTCGGCGCGCACCGGCAGAAACGTGCCGGGCCCCACATGCAGTGTCACAAAGTGGCAGGAGTTTCCGCGCGCCTCGAGCTCTTGCATCAGGGCATCGGTGAAATGCAGCCCCGCGGTGGGCGCCGCCACGGCGCCTTCTTCCCGCGCGAAGGTGGTCTGGTAGTCGTTGCGGTCCTGGTCGTCCGCCGCACGCCTGGCCGCGATGTAAGGCGGCAGCGGCATGGCGCCTTGCGCTTCAATGGCATCATGCAGCGCCGGCCCGCTCAGGTCGAAGGCCAGAGTCATTTCACCGTCCACGCCTCTCGCCTCGACCGTAGCGTCGAGCGTGCCAAGCACACAGACATTGCCACCCGTGCCGCCTGCGCCACCTGTGCCGAATTGGATGCGGTCGCCCGGCTCGAGCCGCTTGGCCGGCCGCGCCAGGGCCTGCCAACGATGATCGCCGAGGCGTTCAATCAATGTGACCGAGATGTGCGCGGTGACGTCGCCGCGCGTGCGCGTGCCTTTCAAGGCCGCGGATATCACGCGGGTGTCGTTGAACACCAGAGCGTCGCCCGGCGCCAGCAGGTCCGGCAGATCCGTCATGATCTTATCGGCGAGCCGCGCCTGTGTGTCCGGCTCGACCACGAGCAGCCGGGCGGCATCACGCGGATGCGTGGGCCTGAGCGCGATCAGCTCCTCCGGGAGATCAAAATCGAAGAGATCGGTGCGCAAAGGACGGGCCGCGGCTAGAGCAGCCGCACCATGAGCGCGCCGATTAGCACCAAGATGACGCCGCCTACGCGGCCCACGCTCAGTTCGCGCTCCAACAGCTCGAACATGCCGAAGCGGTCGAGCAGAAGTGCGGTGACCAACTGGCCGGCAATGCCGAGCGCCATGATCGCCGCCACCCCGATCTTCGGCGCCAACACCAGGTTCACGGTGACATAGACCGCGCCGAGCAGACCGCCGCCCAGAAGCATATAGAGCGGCATGGTCTGCAAGGCGCCGAGATTGGTGCTGTTCCGCGCGAATATAAGCGTCAACGCGATCAGCGCGATCGTGCCCACGCAAAAGGACATGGTGGCCGCAGAGATCGGGTGCCCGAGGCGGGTCGCCACCTCGGCGTTGATGGGGGCTTGCAAGGCAATCATGCCGCCGGCGACGAGCGCCACCAGCGTGAATAGAAGACCTGGCAACCACATGGGCGTTCCCCCTTGTTGCATCGTCAGCCTCTAGGCGTCGGCGCTGATCTTCGCCGACACGATCTTGTCGGGGCTTGCCGGCGGCTCGCCCTTGTTGATCTCATCGACATTCTCCATGCCTTCGATCACGCGGCCCCACACCGTGTATTTGCGGTCGAGGAAGGTGGCGTCGTCGAACACGATGAAGAACTGACTGTCGGCGGAGTCGGGCGACTGGGCGCGGGCCATGGAGACCGCGCCGCGGGTATGCGGCTCGGCATTGAACTCGGCCGGCAATTTCTGGCCCGAGCCGCCGGTGCCGGTGCCCGTGGGGTCACCGGTCTGGGCCATGAAGCCTTCGATCACACGATGGAACGGGACGCCGTCATAGAATCCCTGACGCGCCAGCTCCTTGATGCGCGCCACGTGATTGGGGGCAAGGTCGGGGCGCAATTCCACCACGACGTTGCCCTTGCTCGTCTCGAGGATGAGCGTGTCTTCCGGATTTACCACGATGTCGGGCTCCTTTTTTGCGTATCGGTTTCAGCTACTGCTCGATAGTGGCCTTCTTGACGTAGTCGAGCTTGGGGAAGTCGGTGATCAGATAGGCGTTGCCTTCGCTCTGGACGCGCCCCTGGTCGGGGCCGCGGCCGCGCGGCGCGCCTTCGCCATAGCCCTTGAAAAAGGCATCGACGACATCCATGCCGGACACCACCTGGCCGAAGGGCGAGAAGCCCTGCCCGTCGAGCGGGCTGTTGTCGCCGAAATTGACGAAGACCTGCGTGGTGCGCGTGCCGGGCCCGGCGGTGGCGAAGCTCACCATGCCGCGGGTATTGCTCTGCTTCACCGCATCGTCGGGGATTCGCGCCTCGCGCCACACGGCGGAGAGATCCGGATTACCGCTAATGCCGAACTGCACCATGAAGCCGTCGATGACCCGGAAGAAGCGCGCATCGTTGTAGAAGCCGTTCTTCACCAGATTGTAGAAGCGGTCGGCGCCGTTGGGCGACCAGTCGCGGTGCACCTCGATGACGAAGATGCCTTTGCTCGTGTCGAACTTCGCCTTGTAGACGGGCGGCGCCTGCTCGTTGAGCGATGACGGATTGCCGAGATTGGCGGCGGACGCGGGGCTTTGCGCGCTCAAGGCGCCGAACAACAACGCGGCTGCAAGAAGGACGATGGCCCTGGTGGTCATGGGATTTCCTCGCGGGTTATTGATGCTGGCTATTTGCTGAATTTCAGTTTGAGGGCCGCACCGACGATGGGCGGCACGAAGCTTGATACATCCCCGCCCATTGCGGCGATCTGCCGGACGAGGCTGGCTGCGATATGGCGTGTGCCGGGCGTCGAGGCCAGAAACACCGTCTCGATTTCCGGCGCGAGTGCTGCGTTCATGCCGGCCATCTGCATCTCGTAGTCGAAATCGCCGGCGTCGCGAAGCCCCCGGATGACGACCGCGGCCTTGGCCGTCTTGGCCGCCTCGACGGTCAGACTGTCATAGGTGGTGACAGACAGCGCCATCCCGAGCTCCTTGGCGACGGGTTCGAGCACTTCGCGGGCGAGC
>Ga0209587_1001516_pt1 | contig 10856 bp, 10 predicted proteins | sample NGEPerD_2_FD_184512 | JGI IMG/M metagenome (GOLD analysis project Ga0209587, IMG submission 184512) | Arctic peat soil microbial communities from the Barrow Environmental Observatory site, Barrow, Alaska, USA - NGEE PermafrostL1-D... | ecosystem: Environmental > Terrestrial > Soil > Wetlands >... | reverse complement strand
CGAGCGGATCATCGCCTTGCTGGGCATGCAGGCGAAGAACGGGCATGCGCCACCCATGAGGTGGCCCTCCACCACCGCCACCGACCGACCCCCCTTCGCCAGACGCAGCGCCACCGACTCGCCCGCCGACCCACCCCCCAGCACCACGACGTCGAACTGCTGGGGAGACTGCTGGTCGGCCATGGGACGGCTCCTCGGGGTCGGGGCTCGGGGTCGCGGCACAGGGTCGGGCAGGTTCGGCGGAGCGACAGCCCCACCGCATCCGGAGTCCATACCCCGCCGGCACTCGAGGCACCGGTGCCGGGCGCTAGGTGTATCTCAGGGACCGTCGGGCAGGGTGATGTGGCCGTCGGGCGCCAGCGTGAAGAACGGGTTGTGCGCCACCTCCCACAGGTGCCCGTCGGGATCGGCGAAGGAGCCCGAGTACCCGCCCCAGTCGGTGGCTCGAGCCGGCTTGGTCACCCGTCCCCCGGCCCGCCCAGCCGTGTCCAGCAGCGCGTCGACGGCGGCCTCGTCGGCGAGGTTGACAGCCAGCGACACCGAGCCGGACGGCGACGGCGCCTCGGACAGGCCGAGTCCCGCGTCACGGGCGAGGTCCGCCGCGCCCCACAGCGCCAGGACGGCGGTGGCCCCGTGGAAGAAGGTCACCTCTGGGGTGGAGGCCGACGACCGCCGCCACCCGAGCGCCTCGTAGAAGCGCGTGGCACGAGCAAGGTCATGGACGCCGAGCGTCACCAGGCTGATGGATATCATGGCGCAGCAGCATGCCGCTTGGGCACCGCTGGGCGCAACGCCCGTGCAGATGGCCCCGCACGGCGACACGCGGCACACTGCGGCAGCACCCGCCCGGACCGCATTGACGGAGAGGACATCCCGGTATGGCCAGCAGTCTGGTGGTCAAGGTCACGCATGCCCTGGACGACGCCGAACGGGCCCACATGGCCTGCAACGTCGCCGCGGTGGCCCTCTCCAGCGGGGTCGCGGTGCATCTGTTCCTCGCCGTGGACGGCGTGCACCTGGCCCGGCCGGAGGTCCCCGCCCAGTTGGTCCTCGACGACGCCCCACCCATCGCCGACCTGCTGGAGGCTATCTACGCCGGCGGCACGGTGACCGTGTGCAACCCCTGCGCGACGCGCCGGGGGCTCGGCCAGGAGGACTTCCGTGAGGGCACCGTCCTGGCCGGGTCGGCTCAGTTCGTGGCGCTGGCGACCGCCGAGGGCGCCACCGCGATCGTGTACTGAAAACGCCGACAGGGTCGGGAACACCGGGCTCGGGCGCGGCGTCCCATCATCGACCGGCCGCACCATCAGGCGGCCGCCGCCCGAGGAGAACGATGAGCCCATGCTGCGCCACACCGATCGCACCAGCTTCCTCCGGCTGCTTGGCGGCTTCGCCCTCGCCGCAGCCCTGACCGCGTGCGGCACCGCGGGATCCCTCGACGAGGTGCCCGTCTCAGAGGTGCCCGTCTCAGAGGTGCCCGTCTCAGAGGTGCCCGTCTCAGACGTACCCGTCTCCGCCACCGAGTCGGCGTCGGGCTCCGGTTCCGGCGGCGCCGCCGGCATGTGCGAAGCCGGCGTGCCGGACTGCGGGTTGGGAGCCGCGGACGAGTTCCCCGTCGAGGCGTCCCGCGAGGCCGCGCGGGCCCTGGTCGGCACCGCCGAGGCGGAGCTGCCCGACACGGTGCGGGTGGCTCGCAGAGGAGCTGAGCAGAAGCCCCTGACCGAGGACTACGTCCTGGGACGCCTCACCGTCGCCCTCGACCCCGCCGAGGATGGTCGGCACGTCGTCACGGAAGTCACCGTGGAGCTGCCCGACGGGCCGGAGACGTTCTCCGCGGAGGGGTGAACCGGCGCCAACGCTGATCCGGTTCGGGGGTGCATGCATCACCACGGCGGAAACGGGTATCGCCAGTACCCATCGGGAAGGACGCCGGGGCGGCCCGCACCCCCGGCTCCTGCCCGCCAAACCCGACAGGAGCACCGATGACCGCTTCCCCGAACCGCAGCGGCACCGCTGACACCCGCCATCCCGCCCAGTGGCTGGCCCTGGCGATCGGCGTCCTGTACACCGTGGTCGGAATCTGGGGTTTCACCCAGACCGGCTTCAGCGACTTCACGTCCCCGGACGGCGAGCTCCTGTTCGGGCTGTTCGAGGTGAACCCGCTGCACAACATCGTGCATCTGGTCATCGGACTCGCCGGGTTGGCGCTGTGGGGGCACCTGGCCACCGCTCGCATGTACGGCTGGATGCTCGCCGTCGGCTACGGCGTCGTGTTCGTCCTCGGGCTGTTCGTGGCGGGTACGCAGGAGCCCGCCAACTTCCTGGCCCTCAACACCGGCGACAACTGGCTCCACCTGGTCAGCGCGCTCGCCGGTTTGGCGATCGCGCTGTGGCCGGCCCGTGACCGCCGGCGCGGCACCGCAACGACCGGCACCTACGGAACCCCTGGCGACAGCATCACCCGCGCCGACACCGGCACCCGCCGCAGGACACGGCCCCGTCCATAGGCACGGTCCTAGGCGCGGCGCCGTCCATCGGCGCTGTGCCTTCCCAGGAGCCCGCGGCCACGCGTCGCGGGCTCCTCGATTGTCGGATGAGTCCTCGAAACGCCGACTGAGCCGACAATGGCCGGGCCCGGAGTGCTCAGCGGTCGCTCGCCGCAGGGGCTCGCCCAACCCTGTCCGCCAGCCCTACCAGCGCAGCGGCGGTCAGCATCGCGACACCGGTCAGGAGCCAGGAGATGCTCAGGTCGAAGCGGCTGGCGGCCAGACCGAAGGCCGCAGGACCCAGGGTTGCCCCGGTGTATACGCCGGCCTGCGTGACCCCGGTCGCAGCGGCGGCGCGTTCGGGATGCGCGTCGGCGATGGAGAAGTTCAGCAGTCCGGTCCAGCCCCATCCCGAGGCGAACGCGAGCAGCACCCCGACCGCCAGGGCAACCGGCTGTGACAGCGACAGCAGGGCGAACCCGATCGCGCCCAGCGCCATCATCCTGGCCACGACCGGCAGGCGCCCGCCGCCGCGGTCGGCGCGGCGTCCCAGGGCGACGCGGACGCTGATGGCGGTGAGGCTCCCGGCGGTCAGCAGCCAGCCCGCGGCGCCAGGGGTCACGCCCGCCGCGACCGCCCCCGGGACCACGAAGATGCCCAGAACGGACCCCGCCGCAGAGCCGATGCCCGTGCCGATCGCGAGCAGCAGAAGCCACGGCGACAGCACCGCTCGTGATCGCCTCGGCTCCTGTTGCTGCTCGTGTTCCGCCTGTTTCGGGGCCACCCCGCCGGAGGCCGATCCGGGCACCGCGCAGGCCGCCAGGATCGCGACGCCCGCACCGGCGAGGTAGGCGGCGCGCCAGCCCACGGTCAGGGCGAGCAGCGGGACCGCCATACCGCCCACCAGCGTCGCCGCCGGCACCCCGGACTGCTTGATCCCGAACGCCAGCCCGCGCCGGCCCTCTGCGGCGTCGTTGATCAACAGCGCATTGACGGCAGGCTGGATCAGGGCGTTGAACGCCCCCGCCAACACCAGCGCGATGACCAGGTGCACCCACGTGCGCACCGTCACGGCGACGCCGATCAGCACCACGGCCGTCGCGATGGTGCCGACATAGATGGTGCGGCGGGGACCGATGCGCTCGGCGAGGACGCCGGCCGGGCCGGAGCCCAGCGCGGAGGCGGCGAAGAACCCGGCCACCGCACCGCCCAGGCCGGCCGCGTCGAACCCGAGGTCGCCCTGCAGCTGGACACCGAGTGCACCGGTCAGGAAGCCGGGTAGCGCTCCGGCCGCGGTGGCCAGAACGCCCGCCGCGACCACCGCGCGCCCGCTCGGGCGAGCGCGGCTGCGTGCCGCTCCGTCGGTGGCCACCTCAGACGACGACCATGCCCACCACGCCGGCCCAGGTGACGAGCACGCCGATGACCGTCCGGCGCGTGACGCCCTCACGGTTGTGCAGCAGCAGGACGCTCACCGGGACGACCACGATCGGAATCGACACGGCGAACAGGTTGGCGATCGCGACGGGCAGGTAGCGCAGCGAGGCGATGCTCGCGGTCTGGCCGAGGATGCTCAGCACCCCGCAACCCATGAACATCACCAGCGCGCGCCGTTCGGTGGCCCGCAGGCGGGCGGGTACCTCGCACACGCGCACGTTGAACACCAGATAGCACGCCAGCCCGGCCAGCGCCCCGAGCAGGGACCCGACAAACGGCTCGTTCAAGCGGTTGATGGCGGCGCTTCGCAGCACGTTGGCCGCGGCGTAGGCCACCCCGCTGCCGAGCGCCGCGATCAGCAGCTGCTGGCGGACCGCCATGCCCTTGACCCGCTGCACGGTGGCGACCGCGCCGTCGACCGTGCCGAGCCGATCGGGCTGCGCTGCCTCCGGTGCCTGGCCCTCGGGGGCGACGGCCGCGCGCGAGCGGTTGACGATGAACAACCCGCCCAGCACGAGCAGCATCAGCGAGACCTGCGCCACGCTGAGTCGCTGCCCGAGGAACACGAGCGCGAGCACCGAGGCGGACAGGGGCTGGGTGATCTGGAACGCGCTCGCCCGGGACGGCCCCATGCCGACGACGGTCACATAGAACAGCATGCGTCCGAGGTAGGTCGCGAAGACCCCCGCAAGCGCGAACAGCAGCAGCGGCACAGGGTCCCAGGCCATCGTGCTGCCGGAGAGCAGTGCGTCCACGGCGACGAACACCACGGCGACGACCGAGTTGACGAGCAGGGCGATGAAGAAGCCCCAGCTGTAGTCGATGCGGCGGGAGGCCTCACCGACGAGCAGCGCGTTGGCCGCGAACATGGCCAGCGCGGACAAGGCGAGCAGCTCGCCGATCAGAACTCCTCCTCGTCGGTTGTCAGCGGTGGATGCGGTCGCGGAGGGTACCCAATGCGGAGGACGCCTCCGACGGGCCGGAGTTTGAGGTATGCCGGCGCTGAGATAGTGAGGGTCGGATCCCCCACACGGTTGAACTGGCAAGGAGCGAGCACGCGTTGATCCCGCACGGACCGGCCGAAACCGCTGCCGGAGTCAGCGCCGCAGGGTCGTCGGCCGGGGATGTCATCCGCGACGTCATCGGCGTCACCGTGGTGATGGCCACCAGGGATCGCCGCGACGGCGCCATGCGAGCGCTTGGCCAACTGCACCGGCTGCCCGAGGCCCCAAGCGTGATCGTGGTGGACGACGGCTCCACCGACGGTACCGCGGACGCCGTCCGCGCGGCCTTCCCCGACGTCATGGTGCTGCGGCGACCGTGCCCTGCGGGCGTCACCGCCGCACGCAACGTCGGGGTACGCGCGGCGACCACCCCGTACGTGGCCTTCTCTGACGACGACTCCTGGTGGGCGCCCGGGGCCCTGCTGCAGGCCAGACGCCACTTCGCCGCGCAACCGCGCCTTGGCCTCCTGGCCGCACGGATCCTGGTGGGCACGGGGCAGGAGCTGGACCCGACCTGCGCGGCGATGGCCGACAGCCCCCTGCCCGCCGACGGCCTGCCGGGTCCCCGCGTCCTGGGCTTCGTCGCCTGCGGCGCCGTCGTCCGACGAGCGGCGTACCTAGCGGTCGGCGGCTTCCCGGAGGACTACATCATCGGTGGAGAGGAGGAGCCGCTGGCGCTGGCGCTGGCCGCGGAGGGCTGGGACGTGGCCTACCTCGACGATGTGGTCGCCCACCACCACCCGGGAACCGTGTCGCGGAACATCGCCCGACGCCGGAGCAACCTCACGCGCAACGCCCTGTGGACGGCGTGGCGGCATCGACGGGCAGCGGGTGCGCTGCGCGAGACCGCGGCGATCCTGGCCGAGGCGGTCGGCGACCCGGCGCGGCTGGCGGGCGTCGGTGAGGCGCTCCGACGGCTCCCCACGGTGCTGCGCAGCCGTCGGCCCGTCCCCGCGGCCGTGGAGGCGCACCGCCGGCTGCTGAGCCGGTCGTCCGCGGCACACCAGGACCGCCAGGGCCACGACGCCGAGGGGGCGGGGGGGCCGGTCCCGGCCGCGTGGCTTGCCGCCGTCGCGCGACGCCGCGCCGAGCGCACGACCGCGCTGATCGTGGCCCACCACCGGTCCTCTGCGCGTCAGCCGGTTGAGCAGCGCCTCGCCGTGGTGGTCATCACCCGCGACCGCGCGCCGGAGCTCGTGGCGAACCTGCAGCGGCTCGCGATGCTGCCCGAGCGGCCGCACGCGCTGGTGGTCGACAACGCCTCATCCGACGGAACGGCGGCGGCGGTGCTCGCCGCGCACCCGGAGGTGGAGCTGCTCGTGCTGGACCGAAACGCCGGCGCCGTGGGACGCAACCTCGCCGTTGCCCTGCTGGATCATCCCTACATCGCCTTCGCCGACGACGACACCTGGTGGGAGCCGGGGTCGCTGCAGCGGGCGGCCGATGTGCTGGACGCCAACCCGGACGTCGCCGTGGTCACGGCGCGCATCCTGGTCGAGCCCGACGGCCGGGAGGACCCGGTGGTGGCCGACATGCGCCGCAGTCCGCTGACGCAGGACCCTCGCCTGCCGGGTCGTCCGCTGCTCAGCTTCCTGGCCGGCGCCTCGGTGGTGCGGCGCGACGCCTTCTCGGCGGTGGGCGGCTTCGAGCCCCGACTGCACATCGGCGGTGAGGAGGAGCTGCTGTCCGCCGACCTCCTCGCGGCGGGCTGGCAGCTGCGCTACATCCCCGAGCTGACCGTGCACCACGCGCCGTCGCGGACACGCGACGCTCATCGCCGGCGCGCGGACGGCCTGCGCAACACGCTGTGGTGCACGTGGCTGCGCCGCCCATGGCCACGGGCGGTCTGGCGCTCGGCGGCCCTGCTGCGCCGGATCCCGCGCGACCGCGTGAGCGCCCTGGGCGTGGTGGAGGCGGTCCGCGGGCTGCCGTGGGTCCTGCGGGAGCGTCATCTGCTGCCGGCAGCGGTCGAGCAGCAGTACCGGCTGCTGGACCGCACGCAGCTCGACTCACCTGCCCGCCGCTACGTCTCCTGACCTCCGGCGGGCCGGGTGGTCACACGCCGCGGTCGTCTTCCAGCAGGCGCAACCAGATCTCGCTCAGGGTGGGAAACGACGGGACCGCGTGCCACAGCACGTCGATGGGCACCTCGGCCGCCACCGCGATCGTCGCCGAGTGCAGCAGCTCGCCGACGTGCGGGCCGACGAACGTGGCGCCGAGCACGACCCGGCGGCCCTGGTCGATGACCAGTTGCGCCCGTCCCCTGGTGCCCTCGCCGGCGAGCGCGGCACCGGCAACGCCGCTGATGTCGGATGACACCACCTTGACGTCCACGCCGGCCTCGCGCGCCTGCTGCTCGGTGGGGCCGACCGCGGCGATCTCCGGATCGGTGAAGATCACCTGCGGCACGGCGCGGCGATCGGCCCACGCCTCGCGGTCCCGGCCGGCGACGATGTCGCCAACCAGTCGCGCCTGGTACTTGCCCTGGTGTGTGAGCAGGGCGCGGCCGTTGACGTCGCCGGCGGCATACAGCCAGTCCCCGTCCACGCCCTGCACCCGCAGCCGGTCATCGACGCCCAGCGGCCCGCCGGGTTCCAGCCCCACCGACTCAAGACCGATGTCGTCGGTGTTGTGCGCCCGCCCCACCGCAACCAGCAGCTCCTCGCCGGTGATCTCGCTGCCGTCGTCCAGCTGCAGGACGACGGGTGCGTCGTGGGCCGCTCGGGTGACCTTGACCGCCTGGCGGCTTGTCAGCACGGTGATCCCGTCGTCGCGGAAGGCGTCCGCGAGCAGCGCCCCGACCCACGGCTCCAGGCGAGGGAGCAGGCGCGGGCCTCGCTGGACGATGGTGACCTCGCGTGCACCCAACCGCTTGTAGGCCTGCGCCATCTCGCAGCCGACCGACCCGCCGCCCAAGACGACCAACCGCGCCGGCACGTCCTTGGCGGTGGTGACGTCGTGGTTGTCCCAGAAGCGGATGTGGCGCAGCCCCTCGATGGCGGGCACGGCGGGGCGCGAGCCGGTGGCGACCACCACGGCACGCGCGGCGGTCAGTCGGCGGGTGCCGCCGCCCGCCACGGTGACCTCGACCGTGCGCTTCCCCGCCAGGCGACCCCTGCCGCGGATCAGGTCCGCGCCCACGTCGCCCATCCAGTCGACCTGGTGCTGGTCGTCCAGGTCGTAGATCAGGTCGTCGCGGCGCGCCATCACCGCGCCGGGGTCCACGTCGCCGCCCACCGCTGCGGCGGCACCGGGCAGGCGGCGCGCAGCCGCGACCGCGTTGGGCGCTGCCAGCAGCGCCTTGCTGGGGATGCAGGCCCAGTAGGAGCACTCTCCTCCGACCAGGCGGTCCTCCACGACGGCGCACGACAACCCGTTGTCGCGCACGTACCAGGCGGCGTTGGTGCCCGTGGAACCGGCACCGACGACGACCACGTCATAGTCGGCCATCGCCGGCACCGACGGGCTGCGGTTCAGCCGTTGGGCAGGTCGGCGCGGAGCTTGTCGAGGTACGTCACCACGTCGTTCAATGGCAGGACATCGGCGTACTTCTGATTCATGTCGAACAGGTTCATCGCGTGCGACGCCTCGTGCCGGTCGTAGACGCACTCCTCCACGACGATGACGTTGAAGCGGTAGGAGCGCGCGTCGATGACCGAGGCGCGCACGCAACCGCTGGTCGACTCGCCGCAGACGATCAATGTGTCGATGCCCAGGGAGTTGTAGTGCGACATCAGCGGGGTGCCGAAGAAGGCGCTCGGTGCGGTCTTCCTCAGCACCACCTCGCCGGGCACCGGCGCCGCCTGCTCAACGATCTCGTAGCGCCGCCGCAGGCCGTCGTCATCGTTCTTGGTGGCTCCGATCGCGGCGGCCGGGTTCGCCCATCCCGGCATCCCCGAATCGGACTCGTCCAGACCCGTCACGTGCGCCACGGGGATCTGGGCCTCGCGAGCGGCCTTCAGGAGCACCTCGATCTTCTCCAGCGCCGCCCACCCGGCGAGGCCGGTGCTGCCGGGCCACTTCTTGATGGCCTCCAGCAGGGGCTGCGGTTCGTCACCGATCACCTTGCGGTAGTTGTCGATCGCGAGGATCGCCGGCCGCTGCCCGAAGCCGTATGGAGGCCGCTGCTTGGAGGCCGCCATGTGGGCGCGGTCAGCCTCGGTGAGGAAGCGGTCCCAGACGCGCTCTCGTGTCGACCCTGGTTCAACGTCCATGCCGTGTGCTCCATCCGTCGGGGCCCGCGCCGGGCCGGGGTGACTGCAGCCTACCCAGGCGCGAGCCCCGATGGGAAGCGAACGTCGATTGGTCGATCGGGGGTATGGAAGCGGCCTAGCCCTCCTGCACCGGCAGGCCTGAGTTCTGCACGAACTCGGTGTAGGCGCTCTCCCACTTCTCCTGGTTGTCCACCAGCTGCTCCAGGTCGATCACGATGGTGTTGTACTCCGGCGGCAGCGTGCCGCCCGGAGTGTCCAGGTTGGCCGGCTGACGGCCGTGCTTGGCCATGATCTCCTGGGCGTCGGTGAGGAAGAAGTCCAGGAACAGGATCGCGCCGGCCGGGTTGGGGGCGTCGATGTTGAGGCCGGCCGCATTCGGCCGCACGATCAGCGGATCAACCGGCGGCTCCCATTCGACCGGGGCGCCCTCGTTCTTCAGGTCCACGCCGTTGGAGTGGTACGACGTCCCGGAGATGTCGTACTGGCCGGAAGCCACGAACTGGGCCATGGCGGTGTGGCCGGCGATCATGGCCGCGGCCTCGCCGATGGCCTCGCCAACCATGGTCATGGCCTCCTCTTCGGAGATGCCGTTCTCCTCCATGAGGACCGGCACGACGCCGGCCATCCAATCCCAGTCACCCGGGTCGTAGACGACCTGTCCCGGGTAGTTCGTGAGCACCTCGGTCCAGGTGGTGGGACCTTCGGTGACCGTGTTGGTGTTCCATATCGGTGTGAACACGTTCAGGTACGTCCAGGCCCAGCGCTCGCCGAAGGCATCCTCGGGGAAGCCCTCATCCTCCTCGGCGATGGTGTTGACGGGCGCCAGCATGCCCTCGCGCTCCAGGAGGATCATCTCGGTGCCGTTGGAGGTGACGACGTCGGCGCCGTTGGCGTAGTCGGCCGCGTTCTCCTGCAGCACGCGGTTCAGCACGTCGGTGGCGGACGCGCGGTAGAATTCGGCGTTGAGCCCGGTCTGCTCCTCGAACAGGGCGATGCTCTCCGGGCCCTCCTCGCCGTTCATGGTCGAGTACACGTTGACCGTGCCGCCGGCCTCCTCGGCCAGCTCGATCAACCGCTCCTGGCGGGCCTCCGGATCCAGGCCCTCGATCTCGGCATAGATCGCTTCGAAGCTGCCCGGCTCTGCCGCCGAGCCGGCTGTCTCCGTCGATTCGGCGCCGGTCGGCGCTTGCTCCGTCGCGGCGGGGGCATCGGTCTCGTCCGCGGGTGCGGGCGCGGCCTCCTCCTGGGTTGGTGCGGATCCGCAGGCCGCTGCCACCAGCAGCAGCGTCAACGACACGCTCAACACCAGCTTGCGCATGGCGTCCTTCATGTTCCTGCCTTTCATGTCAAGTCGATCGGTGCTTCCACGTGGGTGGGGAGCCCGGCGTAACGCGGGTGTCACGGACGTGCAGTCGGGGCCTGACCGGCGAACTCGCCGGCCTGGTCGCGGCGGATCCAGGCGACCGGGTCGGCGGCGTAGTCGCGGCGGTAGTCGCCGGGGTAGTTGATCCCGGGCAGCGCCGGGATCCAGTCGTACTCCAGCAGCTCCGGGGTGCCCACGGTGTTGGCGATGCGCACGATCTCCGGATCATCCAGGGTCATCAGCCGGCCCTTGTCGATCAGCTTCACCCACTCGCCGGTGTCGCGCTGCTGGATCTCATAGGTCGCGAAGATGTTGTGCACGTGCGGGAAATGCATCGTGGGCAGCTTGTGCT
>Ga0209587_1001515_pt1 | contig 10858 bp, 10 predicted proteins | sample NGEPerD_2_FD_184512 | JGI IMG/M metagenome (GOLD analysis project Ga0209587, IMG submission 184512) | Arctic peat soil microbial communities from the Barrow Environmental Observatory site, Barrow, Alaska, USA - NGEE PermafrostL1-D... | ecosystem: Environmental > Terrestrial > Soil > Wetlands >... | reverse complement strand
GCTTTGAGAATCCCGGTCAAGAATTGCGTGTTGGCGAGGTTCTTGAGAAACAGAAGACACTTTATACGGATTTAGGGGTTGCCCCGCCTGCCTCGTTATGAGATGGAGGGAATCCAGGTTAAATGGTTGGCATGCGCGGTAGGCCGAGTGTTCTTTGTCTTTTTGGAAGTGTGTAAACAAATTAAGGAGTGATCACATAGTGAAAATTACTGTTATTGGAGCAGGGGCTGTTGGAGGGTATTTTGGCGCGAGATTAGCTGATTCTGGTCTTGACGTAAGTTTCCTGGTACGGGCGAACAGGGCCAAGCAGTTGACCAATTCAGGTCTGGTAATCAAAAGTCCTTTCGGGGATTTGACTCTCCAGCCTCAAATAGTTCAGGATGTCAAGGAAATCAAGGGTTGTGACTTAGTCCTTCTCAGCGTTAAAAACTATCAACTAGAAGAGGCACTGACCCAAATCAAGCCTCTAGTTAATTTGGGTGCCAAAGTATTGCCGGTGCAAATTAATCTCAACTGTCGATAACGAGGGAGTGATCCATCACACTAACGAACTCCACGAAATCACCTTTGGAGCTCTGCAATCCTCCCAGGCCGATTTCTGCCTTAGAACGAAGCAAGTACTTGCAAATTCCATTTTAAAGATCACTCTTAGCAACAATATAAAGGTTAATATTTGGGCAAAGTACGCTTTTATTACAGCATTTTCAGGGACTACGACAGCAAGTCGTCTGTCTATTGACAAGGTTGCAGAGATTGATGCAACGAAGGAAGTTTATTCACGCTCACTGCAAGAAATGTGGACACTGGCCAGAGAAAATGGAGTTATGTTGCCCGATGATTTTGTGCAACAAAATTTAGGGGCAATTTCGAAATTTCCTGCGGGTTCCACCTCTTCGATGCACCAGGATTTTCGTAAAGGTCTGCCTCTGGAGGTTGAAAGCCTCCAAGGTGCAGCGATTCGGCTTAGTGCTAAACATGGTTTGGAGGTTCCCACTGTTCGCACCCTTTATGGGTTATTAAAGCCTTTAGAAGGAAGGACCAACTTAAACTAAAATTGAATATGTTACTCTGAGTATTATACTTAGTAAGACTTTATTACAGAAAGGTTTTATCGGCTTGCTCAAAGAATGGTGAGAAATTGGAGGAAAGTCTAGTGAGAGCCGTATGTATAGATTTCGAAACCGCTAACGGATTTATTGGAAGTGCATGCTCAGTGGGGATTGCAGTTATTGAAGAGGGACAGATTATCGATACCAAGTATTGGCTGATAAAACCCCATTCCGAGTATTCTTATTTTGATCCCTTTAACGTCATGATCCATGGAATTAAAGAGGGAGACGTAGAAGATGCTCTAGAATTTGATCTGATTTATGCTCAAATTAAACCGCTCTTTGAAAATGCCTATGTTATAGCTCACAACGCCTCCTTTGATATGTCCGTTTTGCGCCATGTTCTAGATTTATACGACATCCCATATCCTGAAGTCGAATATTTATGTACTTATAAAACGGCACTAAAGACGTGGAGTGGTTTAGATAACTATAAGCTTGATACTGTTTGTAAATTTATTAAGTATGATTTTGTGCATCATAACGCCCTAGAAGATGCAACTGCTTGTGGCAATGTTCTATTGTCAGCTCTATCCGTAAGTGGAGTGTCCTCAATAAAGGAACTCGCTTCTCTTGTAGGGATGCGCCTTGGTAAACTGTACGCTGGGGGATATAAACCGTGACCCGGGTATCAAATTGAAAAAGAAGGGTCACGTGCTGGGTGAGTTATACATCGTGGATCAGATGACTTTAGGCCGTTTGGATAGGCTTGAGGGTAATGGGGATTTGTATGATCGAGGGGATGTGGAAGTGCTGGCACATCCATCCCACACTTATATGGCACAGGCCTATGTTTATAATGGTAAAATAAGCTCGGATAAATTAGTGACCATGAAGGATCAGCCTTGGGGTAAAAAGAAGGACGCCAATCTCGTCTGGTACGCTTGCTATGGTTCCAACCTTGGGAGTCTTGATAGGATACCTGTTCTCAGCTTTACATCCCCCGATATTCTTGAACCCAACCCGCCTTCTGATAAGTACCTTAGCGTCATCCGTAGGGGCTTGATGGAGACCTGGCCGGAATTGGGGAAAGAAAAATGTGACGTGTATTTGAGATCGAGGGTATAGAAGGAATGCAGACCATATTGATGGATAATGATTGAAAATAAGCCCAAAAAGGGATATTCGAGATTAGGCCGGAATCCTCCATTGTAGTGGGCACGTTAGTGCATAGATTTCTGTTGTTTCCATTAGAAGGAGAAATTGCCTGTGTGTTGAATATATTATTGAACATTAAACTTTAAATGGTTTTGAGCTAAGGCGAATACACAGCGTTCCGAGTGGAAAAACAAAGGAGTTGTTTGGAATTGTTTACTTTACTGGCAACCTTAAAAGTAAAACCTGGCAAAGAAGTCGATGTTACCGAAATTTGTACTCAATTGGCCAAGGAGGTTCTTTCTAAGGAAAAGGACTGTTTGATGTACATACCCCATGTGGTAAAGAATGACCCAACTGAAATAGTTTTTTTTGAAAAGTACAAGGATAAAGAGGCCTTCAAAGCCCATGGGAATTCAGCCTATTTTCAGGAAGCAGCACAAAAGTTTGAAGACCTACTGGAGGGTAAGATCCAGGTTAAATTTCTGGAAGAAGTTTAATAGGCTGCAGGGGGCGATTGACGCCAAAAGAAATTCTCATCACTCACTCCCATGAAGTAAAAAAACCGCACTTTAGGGTGCGTTTTTCTATGTTCTTATACAAAAATCAAAGAAAAAAACTGCCAATGATAAGATGAAGTGCGAGTAAAAGTAACGTTATGGAGGTAGAACAGTGGATATTTTTAAATTAATATTTATTTTAGCGCTTATTGTTGGTGTCATGAAATTTAAGCAACCATTATATGCCGCTATAGCTACGGGAATATTAGGAGCATCAGCACTTTATAGTATATGGCCATTACAAGCGATAAAAATTATGGGGCAATCTATGATTAGTTGGGACACTATATCTTTGATATTAGCCTTTTATACCATTACCTTCCTTCAAAGAATGTTAGCGAAAAGGGACCACCTTACATTAGCGGAAAGGTCATTGAGTGGATTGTTTAATAGTAGACGTGTAAATGCAATGGTAGCTCCGTTTATTATAGGGCTATTGCCTTCTGCCGGGGCTGTTTTAATTGCTGCTCCAATTGTTGATAATGCAGGAGGTAACTATATTAGTAAGGAAGAGAAAACATTCATTGCAAGCTTTTACAGGCATATACCTGAGTCCTTTTTACCAGTGTATTCCTCCATACTGCTTGCATTAAGCCTGTCAAAGGTGGATATGACGGCATTTGTATTAGGAATGTTGCCTCTGGTTATACTGTTATTTTTACTCGGGTATATCTTTTATGTTAGAAAATTACCTAAAGAAACAGGATTTCCTGAATCAGAGGATAAAACCCGGGATGTAAAAAATTTTTTTAATGAGTTTAAGTTATATTGCAATGCAAATTTCCCCAACACATATATGTTTAGCTATAGTAACAGAACGGTTTGATACTTCGATGTATGATTTGGTGAAAAGTACATTACCAATACTGGTCATATTTACGATTGCGTCTTCAATATATAGTTATCTATTATTTTTATTTTAATCTATAGAAGATCCTTCCAGCTCATTTTAAAGAGAAGCGGAAGATAGAGACAATGTAAGTGCCTCTTTACATACTTTAGGCTACGAAGTGAGCAAGAGGATGAAATATTATACCTTTAGATAATGCTTTGCAGGATAATGTATTGTTATGGTCGAAATTTACATTAGTAGCAAGAATTTAGGCTTTTCCGGATGAAAACCTAAGCTTTTATGAATAAAAGTAGGGTCGGGAGTCTTGAAATAAGATGTGATGAGATTCAAAGTTATCTCTTTTGTTACCTGATACCCGGGATGAGAATTGGACTTGATTGGTTTTATGGCAGGGGCATTTTATATTAATATACGAGTGGAAATTTCAAATTGGGATAGCATCCAAGACGAGAATTGGATGCTATCCCAATTTGAAATGAACGGTGAGCAAAAGGAGGAAGATAGCATGGACATTAGTGAAGGAAAATATCGCAGGCTTATCCAAACGACTTCCGAGGGTTTTTGGCTGATCTCGTCCCAGTTTGTAACCCTAGATGTCAACCAAGCCCTTTACAAAATGTTGGGGTATGAAAGAGATGAAATGCTGGGGAAATCGATATTCGATTTCGTTGATGCTGAAAACAAGCATATATTCAGCACCTCTATTACTAAGCTGACAGAGCAGGATCACCACAGTTACGAAATTGTACTCCAAAGTAAAACTGGGATGGAGATCCATTGCATCTTTAAGGCTACAACCGTGCGGGATAAATCGGGAAAAATAGAAGGTTCCTTTGCGTTCGTTAGCGATATCACTGAGCGTAAACATTCCGAAGAGGCCCTCAAGGGTTCTCAACAACAGCTTGCGGATATCATAAATTTTCTTCCTGATGCCACCCTTGTCATAGATAATAATGGAAAGGTGATTTCCTGGAACCTCGCGATCGAGGAAATGACTGGAATCAAGGCTTCGGACATGATAGGAAAGGTTAATTATGAATATGCAATACCATTTTACGGTGAGAGAAGGCCGATTCTTGTTGATTTGGTATTGTTACCTAACGAAGTATTAGAAGAACACTATAATTTTATCCGAAAAGAAAAGAATCGGTTGATGGTTGAAGCGGAAGTTCCGGCCTTACGAGGGGAGAAACGATTTGTTTTTGCTACCGCTGCCCCTATTTTTAACCCAAAAGGTGAGATTATAGGTTCAATAGAGTCTGTTCGCGATCTTACCGACCGCCGCCAGGCCGAAATAGCGTTGAAAGAATCTCAACAGCAGATGGCGGATATCATTAATTTTCTTCCGGATGCCACGTTTGTCATTGATACGAATGGAAAGGTGATTTCCTGGAACTACGCTATCGAAGAGATGACTGGAATCAAGGCCTCAGACATGATCGGAAAGGGCAATTATGAATATGCAATACCATTTTACGGTGAAAGAAGGCCGATTCTTGTTGATTTAGTATTGTTACCCAATGAAACACTAGAAGAACACTATAGTTTTATCCGGAGAGAAAAGAACTGGTTGATGGTTGAAGCGGAAGTTCCGGCCTTACGAGGGGAGAAACGATTTGTTTTTGGTACTGCTGCCCCTATCTATAACCTAAAAGGTGAGATAGTAGGTTCAATAGAGTCTGTTCGCGATATTACCGAACTACAACAATACCAGCAACATCTGGAAGAGATGATTGAGAAGCGCACTGTAGAGCTTAAACTGGCTAAAGAGATTGCTGAGGCTGCTGCCAGTGCCAAGAGCGAGTTTCTAGCTAATATGAGCCATGAGATACGTACACCGATGAATGCCATTATCGGTTTTTCCGGCCTTGCCCTAAAAACCGATCTCACAACCAAGCAATATGATTATCTCAAAAAGATAGATATTTCGGCGAAGTCTCTTCTGGGGATTATCAATGATATTCTTGATTTTTCCAAGATTGAAGCTGGAATGATGGAAATGGAAGCAATCGATTTCCGGTTAGATGATGTAATGAACAACATAGTCAACATAATTTCTGTCGAAGCAGCCAAGAAGGGAATTGAACTATTGAGCAACATAGCGGAGGCTGTTCCGCGAGCCCTGATCGGAGATCCCCTGCGTCTCGGACAGGTGCTTACCAATTTAGCCAACAATGTCGTTAAGTTCACTGAAGACGGGCATATTTTAATCAAGGCAGAGTTGCTGGACAAGGACGAAAAACTCTGCAAAATAAAATTCAGCATAAGGGACACTGGGATCGGAATGACTCAAGCACAGCTTGGTAAGTTATTTACAGCCTTTTCTCAGGCTGATAGCTCGGTGACCAGGAAGTACGGTGGAACCGGTCTGGGCCTGACAATTAGTAAACGCTTGGTGGAGCTGATGAGTGGGGAAATATCCGTGGAAAGTAGTTCGGGTAAGGGGAGTATTTTCAGCTTTACAGCTTGGTTTGCCCGTCAGCCAGAGGAGAGAGAATACAGTCTTCTGACACCACCAGATTTAGCTGGAATTAAGGTGCTTATCGTTGATGATAATGAACCGTCCAGAGAGGTCTTGACAGAGCAGATTAAGTCGTTTGGGCTTGGATCTTTCTCGGTCGAATCGGGCGAAAAAGCGATCATAGAGTTGAAACAGGCTGCTGCGGATAAACCTTATGATTTGGTATTAATGGACTGGAAGATGCCTGAGATGGATGGCATAGAAACATCCCAACTTATTATGGAGGACCAAAAGTTGGGTCATACCCCGTTAATCATCATGGTTACGGCATTTGGCAGGGAAGAGGTAATGAAAAGGGCTGAAAAGGCGGGTATCAATGATTTCCTGATGAAGCCTGTCAACCAGTCTCTTTTGTTTGATACAATTATGCAGTCTTTTAATCATAATGTATCCAAGACTGCCGGTTCCTTGCCTAGAAGTGATATGAAAATAACGCAAGGGCTGGAAGGCGCCAAAGTGCTGCTTGTCGAGGACAATTTAATGAACCAGCAGGTAGCGATGGAGATCTTAAAGCAGGCAGGTTTGGTCGTTGAGCTTGCGAATAACGGCCAAGAAGCCTTGGAAGCTGTAGCAGGGTCTGATTACGAACTTGTGCTAATGGATGTGCAGATGCCTGTGATGGGAGGTTATGAGGCTACCCGTCAGATTAGAGCGGACGCAAGATATGCAACCCTGCCGATTATTGCGATGACTGCTCATGCTATGCAGGGCGCAAGGGATGAATGCCTGGAAGCGGGTATGAATGATTATATTAGCAAGCCAATAAATCCGGATCAACTGTTCTTAGTCCTTACTCGATGGCTAAAGCGCCATGGAGGAAATACTGGTATCAAAGTCAAGGAACAGACTCAACCAAGCGGGCAGGATTTTGTAAGCAGTCTACCAAAAAGATTACCAGGAATTGATCTCGAAACAGGCTTAAAGAGACTGAACAGGAACGAGACGCTGTACAAGAAGCTTTTGTTGGATTTTCCTGAAAAATACACTTCTTTTACAGAAGATATAAGAAAGGCGTTGCAGGAAGAGGATATTGATACCGCTGAGCGCCTGTCCCATACCATAAAAGGGGTTGCCGGGAACCTTTCCATTATGGGAGTCTATGATTTGGCTCGGGAACTGGAAGAAGCGATTGCGAATAAGTCTGCGACAGAAATTGACCGGTTATTGGTTAAACTCGCTCAAGAGCTTCAACGGGTGACGCAATCACTTAAACAACTGAACCCTAGAGAAAAGGAAGATTCGACTGACCAAGAGCTGACTGATGAAAAAGAACCTATCATAAACATGGTTGAGATCCGTGCCATTCTCTTGGAACTGACAAATCTCCTTCACGAGGATAACTTAGATGCAGCACAGTGTTTGGAAACTCTAAAAAAATGCCTAGGAAAAACAATGTTTCACAATGAAATACAGGAAGTTGACGTGCATATTAAAAACTATGACTTTGATTCTGCTAAGCAATCCTTAAAAAGAATTACCCTGGGAATGATCGTTGAAGTGGGGGGATTTTAAGTGGCTGAGTTACAGCAAAAGCAGACTGTTCTGATTGTTGATGATTCTCCGGAAAACATTACAGTACTTGGTGCTTTATTGCGAACGGATTATACAGTCCGGGTAGCAACTAATGGAGAAAAGGCCTTGAAGATAATGGACTCGGATAATCCTCCTGATTTGATTCTCCTTGACGTTATGATGCCCGGAATGGATGGTTATGAGGTATGCCGAAGATTAAAAGCGGATTCACGCACGCAGAATATACCGGTAATTTTCATTACTGCTAAAACCAGTGAAGAAGATGAAGTGAAAGGGTTTAATATGGGAGCGGTTGATTATGTAACCAAACCGTTCAGTCCAGTTGTGATCAAAGCCCGGGTGCGGACCCATGCGGAACTTAAAAGATACCGAGATTTTTTGATAGATACATCCTATTGCGATGGGTTGACTGCTATTGCCAATCGTCGTCGTTTTGACGAATACTATGCTGTCTTGTGGAATCTATCCATCCGCGAATCGTTACCTCTGTCTTTAATCATGATAGATATCGATAATTTTAAGCAGTTTAATGACAACTACGGCCATCAGGAGGGTGATACCTGCCTTGTCCGGATTGCCCAAAAGCTCTCTGAGTCGCTAAAGAGAAAGACGGATATGGTTGCTCGTTATGGAGGGGAGGAGTTTGTATGTGTCCTGCCTTATACTGGGATCGATGGCGCTATTAATGTTGCCGAAGAATTCCGCAAGGGCATACTATCACTTCAGATACCCCATGCCTATTCATCTGCCGTTAGTTATGTGACAATCAGTCAGGGGGTTGCCAATATTTTTCCGACAAAGGATGCATCGCCCAAAGCCTTGATAATGGCTGCTGATAATGGTCTCTATAGGGCGAAGGAGAGTGGCAGAAACAGAATTTGCAGCCAAGGAATTTAAAGTTCTGTAAACTTGTAAGGTCGCATTTGAACCATAAAGAATTGAAAAGTCATATAGATAGAGCGGGAATAGTATTCTTCACTAGAGAGTTAGCTTAATTATGAACGTTTTCCAAGGGATTGGTTTAACAAACGGGTACCCTTTTTAATATAAAATTTGACGACCAATTACCTGAAATAGACTTAGATTTGCAAAGGGAGTATTGCTGGATGGAAGACCCTAGGAACATAGAAGTAAGTAAACTGGGGGGATGTTTTTGTCAGCATGACGATGTTCAATTTCGTTTAGAATTTTTGATTCTGAGATAATAGTTTCGATATCGTTTAAATGGGACATTTTTATTATTTAAAAGTACATTGATACTATGCTCTTTTCGACGTTCTTCACTTCTTCAACATGAGATAATTATTCGGATGCCATATTGAAGGAGTGTAGTATAAGATGAACAGAAAGATAATTGCCTTAATCATAATCTCATGTAGTTACATTTTTGTAGGAACACCAGCTTTTGCTGCCACTAATAATCAAAGTTCAGCTACTAACTCACCACAAATTATTAGCACTAGTAGGCTTTCTGGACATACAAGATATGAGACTGCCAAGGTTATTGCTGAGTATTATGGCAACGGAACGGTTAAGAACGTAATCCTTTCAACAGGAAACGAATTTGCAGATGCTTTATCTGCAAGTGTCCTAGCCCATGAAAAGGAGGCCCCTATACTATTAGTGGACGCTTCTGTCGATAGCTCTAAGAATGCATTTGATTATATCATTCAACATCTTGATTCAACAGGAACGGCATATATCATTGGCGGTGCTGGAATAATAGGTACGGAATTCGAGACTAAACTTAATGACCTTGGATTCAAAAATGTTGTTAGACTTGCTGGCATGGACAGGTATGATACATCTTATAAGATCGCCAGTTCGCTTAAGGATATAACTGGTTCCTCAATAGTTATATCTTCCGGAGAACAATATCCTGATGCCATAAGTATCTCAAGCTTTGCTGCTAATAAAGGCTGGCCGATCCTGTTATCTCCGCACGATGCACTCCCACGAGAAATGAAAAATTTTTTATTGGAAAGGAAGCCTTCGAAAGTATACATAACTGGGGGAGTAGGAGCGATCTTAGACAATGTAAAATCTGAACTAAGTAGTTTGTTACCACAGGCTAGTGTGGAACGGTTGAATGAACAATCTCGGTTTGATACGAATGTTATCATTTCAGAAACCTTTGCACCAAATCCCTCAACAGTATATTTAGCCACAGGTTACGGTTTTGCTGATGCTTTGGCAGGTAGTGTTGTGGCAGCCAAAAATGGAAATCCCATTATATTAATTGACCCTTCCGTACCAACATTGCCAAAATCAGTAGCCAGTTACTTTGGAAAACTTTATGCAAACAATTTAAGTCCAAACTTAGTTTCTTTTGGGGGCAGTGGAGTTGTAACGGATGAGATAATAAAAAGTTCAAGAGACTTGATTTCGGGAACCGCGAAAGAAACTAGTATTTATTCTATAGCCGATTTAACTGCAACGGTTACTCAAAAGGAAGACTATTCTTTACCTACAACTGTTCAAGCTAGGCTTTACAACAGTGATACTATTGATGTGCCTGTTCAGTGGAATCCCACGTTTGTCGATACCAGCAACATAGGGCCAAGTGTTTATGAGGGAGTTGTAGACCACGGCGAATTCATGAATCCATTTCCTTCCACAAATCCTCTCGTGAGATTTATAAAATCATGCCATTGCAGTATTTCCTATTGTGAAAGATCAAGCCAAGTAAGAAACGTTTGCTAGTACTAGGGGTAATGCTATTGCACCTACCCGACATTTTTTTTCGAATAATACAAAAGCACTCTTCTTAAACCAGCTATTCCTTTTCGGGAGATACCCAGTAATCATTGGTAAGCCGGATTCTATTTCTTTTTACTGAAGTTAATATCAAATACTCTTGTTCTGTATTCCTCATCGCAAGAAGCTATAACTCTTTTAATATTAGCACTTTCTTTTGTATATATCTCTTTTTCATTTCGAACCATATTTAAACCAATTCTTTTGGCTACTGCCATATTTTCGGGTGCACAATCCTTCCTTGTTTTGTTTGCATCATCTTTAAAGGTTACGTCCAGATTATCCGAGTTCTCGGATAATCTAGATTATCCCAGAAGTTCCGTTATCCGAGAAGAAATGCCACACAGCCGTTTCTGCCTGCGTTGTGCGTAGCTTCTTCTCGGATAACTGTTGCGGTATTTGTTCCTCCGTTATAGGCTATTAATGGCGT
>Ga0209587_1001513_pt1 | contig 10874 bp, 10 predicted proteins | sample NGEPerD_2_FD_184512 | JGI IMG/M metagenome (GOLD analysis project Ga0209587, IMG submission 184512) | Arctic peat soil microbial communities from the Barrow Environmental Observatory site, Barrow, Alaska, USA - NGEE PermafrostL1-D... | ecosystem: Environmental > Terrestrial > Soil > Wetlands >... | reverse complement strand
ACAACCCCCTTCCCACCGGAGTCCGAACAGCAGCTGGGACCGCAGCACCCTCCTTCACCGGGCCGGCCGACCGCACGCGTGTACGCCTCTGACACCTGCCGTCGAATATCGTCGCTTGTTCGAACGCTCCCGCTTGTCCGTTCTTCCGGGGTGTACTTGCCGTTGGTGCGTATGTCTTTACTCTGCCCCATGATCTTCTCCCTCCTCCTCCGGTGGACAGCACGACTCGAACGCGTCCGCCAGTTCCCGCAGATACCGGACCAGCCCTCCAGTCTTCATGCGGTACAGGACCTCACGCCCCCGGCGCTCCGATTCCACAATACCCGCATCCCGGAGCACGGCGAGATGGCGGGAAACCACAGATAGGTCCTGCGGACAGCAGGTTCCGATCTCACTCACACCGAGCGGCCTACGAGCATCGGCCAAACTGGCCAAAATAGCACCGCGGCTGGGATCGGCAAGAGCCCGGAAAAGGTCCAACCCGTGCCTTTCTCCAAGAACCACCCCGAGCGGCCCGCAGTCACCTTCTTTGCATGATTGCACATCCATGCAAACATCATAGCCGCTACGACCTCCGCCGTCAATTCGGAACGGCCTACACTTGAGTTGGGGGTGCCCCTATCGAGTTGGGGTGCCCCTATCGCCGCACGATTCCGCTAATTACGCCCACCAGGGAGACGGCCCCGGCCAGAACGGCAGCTACGTAGAAAGTGAGGTCCAAGCCGCCAAAGGCATAGGCCACCCCCATCACCGGCGGCCCCAAGGTCTGCCCTATCCTAATGACCATACTCATGATGGACATGAACGCGGCCCGGTACTCCAGGGGCGCCATCGCCGCCACGCTGGTCTGAAGAGAGGGGACATTGGCGCCGTGGCCGGCTCCGAACAAGACCAGAGGTATGAGCAGCAGCCAGAGATTGGTCATCTGCGGGATCAGCAGTAGAGAAAGCGCGTAGGCCAAGAAGCCCAGCTTCATCGCGTTGTCCAGAGAGACGTAGGCACTGATGCGTCCCAACTGGGAAGAAACCAACGCCGTGCTGACAGACATCACAGACAACATGATGCCGATGAGATAGGCAGGAGCGTGGAAGCGTTGGTCCAGAAGCAGGGTGAAGTAGGTGAGATACGTGCCGTAGAGGATGATGAATAGGGCGATACCGGCGGCAAACAACCCTATTAGCTTCAGATTCCAGAGATTACCTACGGCTCCCGCGAGGTAGTCCCGCACTCCCTGTGAATTCTCAGGCTCGGGATTATCCAAGCTGAAAATCACCAGGAGGCCGATGGGCACAGCCAGTATGGGGAGGGCAAAAGGATAGTTCCACCCCAGGGTGGCGAGCACTCCGCCAATGGCCGGGTAGGAAGCCGTGCCTATGCTGAGTACGCTGGCGTTCAGCCCCATGGCCGCCGCCCGCTCCTGGCCGGAATATATGTCCCCTATCAGAGTAGGGGCCAGAGTGCCCAGGCTTGCCCCGCCCACACCCTGCAACGTCCGCAGGCCTAGAAGAATAGGAAAATGGGTCACAAAGGCACACGCCGTGCCGGCCACAGCGAACAACAGGAGACTGGGCACCAGTATTTTCTTCCGACCCCATCTGTCCGCCAACACCCCCAGAAAAGGGGCCATGATCACGCCGGGGAGAGTGAAGAAGGTGATTAGGAGCCCTACCTGGGTGCCGCTTATGTCCAGCGCCCGGATGACCTTAGGAAAAGCCGGGGTGACGCTGCTAACGGCCATCACCGCCATGAGCGTGACCCCGAAAATTATCTGCAGGTTCTTGTCGCGGTAAAGTGGCCTCTTGTCCACACTACCCCTATAGCCGGATACGAATCAACCTAGGCCTTGATGGCCTGTCATGTTGTCTTGAGCTACACTACTTTAACTGTCAGATCTGGGAATTCTTTCTCAAGTTCGCCCTGGAGGCGCTCAAGTGTCTCCACCTCAAGCATCTTGGTTAGAAGAAAACAACATGCCTTCTTGCTCGCGTACTGATCGGCAAAGACATATAGACTGTTCTCATGCTCTTTGTAGCGACACCTCCGAACAATCCCCAGCTCCGCGACGGACAAGTTGCTCTCGGGTTCCTTGGCTCTTTCGAGAGCGCTGTCTATCTTTTGGATCATCTGTCCGTCCATTTGCATCATTCCACATCCTTTCCCTCTATCTGTCAGACACGGCAAGCAGTCACTGCCCAATAATTTGCTGCGCCTGATCCTCCATCCTGTCCTGGTGCTCCTGTAAGAACTGCACAAGGGCATCTTCACCCACCAGCGGGGTTGAGGACCAAGGAATACGGAAGATCGGCACTCCCTTGAACTCCTCCTCTATCTGGTCCAGGCACGCTCCTTGCCAATCCTTGTTCACTACAACCTCTGTCACGTTGATACCAACTTCATCCAGCCCTGCACTTATGCGTTTTGATTCGGCCAGCGACAACTCGTCAGGATTGAGAACCAGGTTGATCTTGGTCTTTCCAGAATCCTGGAAGCGCTCCTTCAGTACCGTGTGCTGTTCCCTCAACTCACCTATCTTAGAGAGCACTTTGTCCGTTTCAATCTCCTTACTCATCACCTTGATCTTGGTGATGAGTTCTCGTTTCTCAATCACCTCTTCACGCAGAGCGGCCAAGTGATCTATCCATACCAGGGAAAGAGAGGGAAGGCTGAAGAACTTGAGGGATATCGCTGTCGGCGCCATGTCGAACACAAGAAAATCACACTTGGCAAACTTCCGTTTGGCCTCCTCAAAAGCCAAAATGAGAGCGTGTTCCTCCAGGCCCGGAGAGTGCTTGATCACCTTGAAATACTTCTCTAGATTGAAAGAAGTCAGGTAGCGGTAGGTACTGTTGATCTGGTCATGGATACCCTTGAGGTATCGCTTGACCCAGTAATCCTGGTCCACCTCTACAACGCGCAGGTTGGGAGCAACTCGCTCCGCCCGGTTTGACAGTGGCTTCTGAAAGATATCCGCCTGATTATGGGCAGGATCAAGGGAGACTATAACCACATCATACCCTTTGCGCGCCAAGTAAAGGGCGTTGAGTGCGGTGGAGGTCGACTTTCCTACTCCGCCTTTCCCCATGTAGAAGATATCCTTAGGCGCACTCATGGCAGGCAGCAACCGAAAATTACAGATTGAGCGCGCATCAGCGAATCAGCCTATGTCAAACGTGGAGAATAGTCTTGAAATGGGTTCATTCGCCGTGTCTACTTTCTCCATCATCAGAATGAGCTCTTTCTCCATATGCGGCATGAGATCCAAAGAAATCTGCATAGGCGGAGAGGGCATGCCTACGAAAGAACCCAAAACCAGTACGCCAAAGATGTTCTCCATCTCCTCCAGTTCGCTCTCGAGAGCACCTACGGCCTTTCCACGACCCACCTCCTCCCCGATGCGCCAGAATTCCACGGCCGCGTTCCTCAAACGCTGAATAATACTCCTCACTCTACGCGAAATACCTTCCTCTCAAACCGATCACGCTTGTCCGAAGGATAGAAATAATACACCGCATACAAGGAAGCGATCACCGTTCCAAAGAAATGGAAGCGCGGAATACCTAATACGTAGGCCGCTAACGCCAGATAGGGGGCGACCATCGCGATGCGAAGGTTCAATTCCTCAAACCTCAGCAACTCCTCTGCCGTCACGTGCTTCCTGCCTCGGGTCCGGCTCACGAAGAGGGTCCTATGAAGGATGGGGAGAGCAACGCCAAAGGCAAAAGCTAGGACAAAGAGCGCAACAGACACCAGCCGGGATGAGCCCAAGTCTCCCAGGCCTGTCTCTGCGAAACTCCGCGCCAGGGACACAACCAGAAACCCCACTATGGCCGGGATGACTAGAGTGAAATAGAGCTTCTTCAACCTCGTCTGCATAGACACACCTCACAGGCCAGTACCTCAAGAGACGGGGAAGCGGGCCGCAACGGCCCGCTTCCCCCCCATTACTTGCCGATCTCCATTACCACTAACCAGATGCCACATCCGGTGCCGAAGGCGTATCGTCACTCATGCTGAAGAATCTCATAACGCCCTCTATGAGAATCCAAATCGCCACCACCAGGATGCAGATGTTGATCACGGTCAACAGACCGTTGGCATCATCCAGGAAGTTAAGCTGGTTCAAGACCAGCGCCCAGATAGTCATGACAGACATGAATATGGCAGGAAGCCCCGCTATCATCCACTTTGTACCACCTCGTCCCTTGAGGTAGAGCGCGATGATGATAAGCGCGAGTGCAGCCAACGTCTGGTTGACGGCACCGAATAACGGCCAGAGCTTCAAAGCGCCATTGCCATCCGCACCGGCAATGAACGCCAAGGCCATGGCCGTCGCAACAGCAATGAAGGTTGCAGGATAGCGCCCGGCCAGGGCATCCAACTTGATGTCACCAAACAGCTCAGCCACTACATAGCGCTGAACTCGGGTCGCGGTATCCAAGGTGGTAGCGGCGAATGACGCCACAAACACGCCCATTATCACCGTGGCCAGAGCTTTGGGTATTCCCACGACCGCAATCATGTTGGCCGCTCCCACCACGAATGCCGTGATCTTGGAACCAAGTCCGGCAGCAGCCGCCCAGGAAGCGTAGTGCTCGGTCCAAGCCGCGACACCGGTCAGAGTATCTCCACCTTCCGGTGTGTACCCCATGCCGATTCCAGCCGCCACAGCAACTATGACCAACGTGGCCAAGGCACCCTCCATGAGCATGCCCCCGTAACCGACGAAGAGCGCATCCTCTTCAAAACGCACCTGCTTGGCCGAGGTGCCCGAAGACACCAAGGAATGAAACCCAGAAATCGCACCACAGGCGATAGTTATGAACAAGAAAGGCCACATCGGAGGCGCCTCCGCGGGCGACATATCCACGGCTGGTGCCACAAGGTGGAGATCTCCACTGAATCCGGCGGCCAGAACGCCCACCGCCAAGAGAGCCAAGGCAACAATGAGTTGATGGGAGTTGATGAAGTCCCTTGGTTGGAGCAGTGTAGTCACCGGCAGAACAGAGGCAATGAACGCGTACACCAGCAGAATGATGGTCCAGACACCTGTGGGCGGAATACCTGCGATTTCGGGCATCTCAAGCGGCACCCAATACCCCAACACCACGGTTATGTACATAGCGATGACTGCAAGGATTGACCAACCCCAGATCCCTGCACCCTTCTTGTAAACCATGTATCCAAGCAGCAAAGCAATCGGTATCTCGCACCATACGGGTAACACTGACCCGGGGAACATGGCGAACACAACTGCAATCACGAGCCCGAAGATAGCGATAATAATCCATAGCTCAAGAAACACGATCACAAAGAACAGGAACCGCGTGCGCGTGTTGACATACCTGGAAGTGTATTCGGCAATCGATTTCCCCTGGTTCCTCATGGAGATCACCAGGGCGCCGAAATCATGCACAGCACCCATGATGATTGACCCGGCAAAGATCCAAATCAGAGCCGGTACCCATCCCCAGATAACCGCGATGGCGGGTCCTACAATAGGACCGGTGCCTGCGATAGAGGTGAAATGATGACCGAAGATCACTTCCTTCTTGGTCGGCACATAGTCAACGCCGTCCTCCAGCTCTACGGAAGGTGCTGTAGTTTCATTTGATAACTGAAATACTCTCTTGCCGATGAAACTTCCGTATAGCCGATAGGCAACGATGTAGCCGACGAATGCAGCTACCATTATGGCTAGTGCACTCATGATCCCTCCTTTCAAACAGTCGATATTGACAACTGCAACAAGAGCGACTTCTAGCTGGCGCCCAACTCACCTCCGCCAGCTTCTTTCAGGTCACCTCCTTTCCCTTCAAAGTCGTCATCACCTAGGTCGCTCCGGGTCGCCAGATTCAGGCGGATGGCGATGCGTAAGATTATGGGAAACACGTGTGATGGCCAGAGAGCGAGGAAAGCAAAGAAAGTGGTCCAGGCATTGCCGCTGAACCCCGCACGACTACGGTGGGCTCAAACCAAGGGCGCCCTGAGAAGAAACTCACGTAACTGTGAGCCATAGTTCCCGCTCTACAATCAAATGCGACCTTGTCCCCCCGATGAAGACGCCGAACCCCTCTTCTCCCGCAGGAAATCCCGGCAGCCAAGTATATTCCCATCTCATGAGTTACTTGTATCAAGAAGACCAGTCCGTGTCAAAAACTTCCGGTGATGCGTTCCCGGTGCCGGAGCCTTCTTACATCACGACTGGAGCAGAACCTTGCCTGAGGTCTTCCGTCCTTCCAGCGCCCTGTGAGCTTCAGCCACCTCAGCCAGCGGAAATACTGATGAAATACGAATCTCCAGCTCCCCGGATGCAACCCATCTCAGCACTTCTCCCGCCCTGCGCTGAAGCTCCTCGGTTGTTCCCATGTAGTGGAAAAGACTGGGTCGCTGCAGGTAAAGGCTTCCTTTGGTGTTCAGAATCTGCGGATCTACAGGACCCACCGGCCCGCTCGCCTGACCGAAGAGGATCAGATAGCCGTGGAGAGCCAAAGAGTCGAGATCGGCGTAGAACGTGTCCTTGCCCACCCCGTCATACACGACTTGAACTCCTCTCCCCTGTGTGAGCCTTTCCACTTCCGTCACCACATCCTGCTCCGTATAGCGAATCACCTCATCCGCCCCCGCAGAACGCGCCCGCAGTTCCTTCTCTTCTGTAGACACGGTGCCGATCACACGGGCACCTGCCCGCTTGGCCATTTGGCAAAGTAGCATGCCCACGCCCCCGGCGGCAGCATGGACAAGACATGTATCGCTCGCCGTCAGCGCATACGATTCGTGGCTCAGATAGTGCGCAGTCATCCCCTGGAGCATCGCCGCCGCTCCTTGCTCCAGAGAGACCTCAGCCGGCAGTGGCACCAGGCGATCCGCCGGAGCCACCACCTCATCTGCGTACGATCCACGCAAACCGGTCCACGCCACGCGGTCACCTGGGGAGAAACCCGTCACCCCGAGACCCGTTTCCTGCACAACTCCGGCGCCTTCCAACCCAAGAGATAACGGGAGATCGCTTGGATAAAGACCCTCACGGTGGTAGACATCTATGAAATTGACTCCGGCGAACTCCACCCGGACGAGCGCCTCTCCTTCCCCAGGCAAACCGCCGGCTGCCTTCTCCACAGAGAGGACTTCCGGACCTCCGAACCTAGATACTCTAACTACGCGCACTTGCTCCCACCCCTTTCTTCCCTTGATTGCACCACGCCCCAGACTCTTGGCTCCGGACTGCCAACGCAAGTCCGCACCACCAATCGCAGACAAGCGCCACCCGTGGGTAAGTACAAGCCGCAACCGCCATGAGCGTCAACTCGAAGACGATCTGCAGGTTATTATCTCGGTAGAGTGGCCTCGCGCTCAGCCTTCCCCCATCACCGGATACGAATCGTCTTAGGCCCTGGTGGCCTCCAGCTCTATGATGAGTTCCACTGTATCATCCACCAGCACGCCCCCGGTCTCCAAGGTACTGTTCCACACCAGACCAAAGTCCTTGCGATCCAACTTCGCCTGGGCCTCAAAACCAACGCGGTCATTTCCCCACGGATCCGTGAGGCGGCCGTTGAAGCGGGCATCGAGCTCGATCTCCCTGGTAACTTCCTTGATGGTGAGATCTCCCACTATTGTCAGCCGCTCCCCATCCGCATCCTCTATCCGCTTGCTTCGGAATACCATTTCCGGGTAGTTCTCGGAATCAAAGAAATCCGCAGACCGAAGGTGCGCGTCCCGGTCCGGTTCCCTGGTCTCGATGCTCTCCGTCTTGACCCTCGCCTCAACCTCCGAAGCCCCTAGATCATCCGGATCCAGCTGCAGGTTTGCGCTCCAATCCTCAAAGACCCCACTCACCCGGGCAATCACCATGTGGCGCACACGAAAGCCAATTGTCGAATGAACCTTATCCGGATTCCACTTCTCCACCGCCATGACGCTCCCCTTTCTAATGCTCGCTACTCACTGGTCAAAACCACCCGGAGACGCCAAGTAGCCAAGCTAAACACTACTACGGCGAAAGCCGAAAGAACACCCAACTGAGGCAATATGTCCAACAGAGTTCCATTGCGGAGGATGAGCTCCTCAAAGGCCTCAATGCCCCAGGCATGGGGTGTAACGTGAGCAACCCGCCACATGACGGGAGAGAAGATCTTGATGATGGAGAGCGGCATCATACAACCCCCTAGCGCGGCCAGACCCAGGCCCAGAACTACACCCAAACCCCCCGCCTGTTGGTCGTTCTTGAAGACCGCGCCCATAAGCATCCCCGTAGCCGCCGCTCCAAACGAGAAAACGATCATGATCACCCCGGCTCCCAACACACTCCCCCACTCTACCCCGAAGATCAGGGAAGAACCCACCATGATGAACGTCCCCTGCACCAAGGCCACCGCAAACCGGCCCAGAGCCTCACCAGCAAGGATGGTCCTGACTCTGATGGGAGTAGAGAGCATCCGTCGGGACACACCCAGCTGACGGGATTGGATCAAGGCGGCTGAGCCGGTCATAGAGATGAGGAATATGAAGAGGATGAGTTCCGAGTAGGCTCCTAGATCAAACTTTCCCAACTGTTCCAGGGCAAAGGGCTCACCCGCGCTCTCCTGACGCACCGTGAAGCCCGGAGCCTCCCGGGCTATCCGCTTCACGTCCTCCCAAGCCCGGTCCATTTCCACACCCCTCTGCTCTGCAGCGAACACAGCTGCCTGCAACAAAGTGCCCTGCTGGGCGACGGCCGAATCCACCGTATTCCGCAATGCCCGAGCACTCTGCTCCGGACGCGCCACGAATTCCACCGTTGCTTCTCCGCCCGCTCTTACAGTGGCATCATATCCGGAGGGGATGACCACCCCGGCATCCAACCTTCCTCGCTCCACAGAGAGGATCAGACCGTCTCTATCCTCGTAGATGCTCACATCCAGTCCGTCCACCGCTACAATGGCGCGGGAAAGATCCTGACCCAACGGGCCCGTTCCGGCATCGACCATACCAACCCGGAGATCCGTACTCCCCCCAAAGGCAGCGCCCAGCACGAGGATCAAGAGCATGGGCAGAATGAATACGAAGAAGATATTGCTGCGCTCACGGAGCAACCGGCGAACGCTGTTCGCACCTATTATCAGTGCCTTCACAGGGACCACGACCTGCGCAGGAATACCCAGGAGACGGAAGCGGTGACCAGACCGAAAGCCAGTAGCGCCACAACGGAGGGGAGGATTTCCGCCCGACCTCCGCCGGCCAGGTCACCCAGACCACGGATGAACCAAGCGTGAGGGGTAAGCAGACTCAAGAATGACAGAATTCCACCCACCTGCGACACAGGGAAGAAACTGCCCCCCAGAAGACCCAGCACCAGAGCTATCACTGCCGAGAAATTGGCCGCCTGCTCCTGCGTGCGTGCCGTAGCAGCGACTACTCCCAATATCCCCATGGCGGCAAAGACAACGGCTACGATGAGCATCGCCGCCCCCAGGGGATCACCCCAGTGTGCTCCCAAGAGAAAGGTGGTAGCCACCACCAGGACTCCCATGCTTCCTACGCCCAGAGCGAGGGAAGTCAGAGCCTTGCCGGCCACGATTAACCCCCGCTTGATGGGTGCCGCCAGAAGGCGAGACATGGTTGCCAGCCGTCTCTCCTCCAGCAGCCCGGCCACGCCGAACTGCACGGTGAACAACATGAAGAAGACCGCCATGCCGGCGGTCATCTGTGTCGTAGCATCCAATTGCCGGGTGGAAGCGCTGATGTCCTGTAAAGAAACGGGATTCGAGCGGGCCGCTGCCTGCTGGGTTAGGCGGGCCACTTCCTCCTGCTGAGTTTGTTGTCCCGCGGGGAGAGCGGCCCTCACCGAGATATCCACAGCCCTCAGGCGCGACACGAAGCCGTCGGCAATCGCATAGGCCATTTGCGCACTCAGCTCAGAGCCCCTGCCTCCGATCACTGTCATCTCTGCCCCACCACCGCCAAGTACCCTGTCGCTCAGACCCTCCGGCAGGATAAAAGCTGCGTCTGCCTGGAGCTTGTCTGCAGAAGCGAACGCGTCCGACCCTGCCTCCACCATACTCCGGGCTTTTTCCTCAGACTCCGCGGCGCTTAAGGTGACTGTCCCTTCTCTCTCCAGCGATTCAAGTTGTTTAAGAAAAGATTGGGCTATGGGGCCCCTGTCCTCGTCCACCACCACGAACTGAGCATGAAACTCTGAGTTAGAAATGGGATTGAATACCAGGCTGAAGATTGCAGCAAGGCCCAGCGGAGCCAGAACCCCCCACAGGAAGACCGACCGATCGCGGACCCTTTGGCGCAAATCTTTGCCGGCTATCAGAAGAGCGGAGCGCATCTCGCGAAGGCCTTCAGTCTCTCAAGGCTTTGCCGGTCAGATGTAGAAACACTGCCTCCAGGTTAGGCTCTTCCACTCTGACGCTGCTCACAGAAACTCCGGCCTCAGTGAGCACTGCCAGAATCCCGTTCAGCAGTTGCCCGGCCTGAGCGGCAACCAACTCCATACCGCCATCCCGCACGTCCGCCTGTTCCACGCCTTCCATAGAAAGGACAGCCGTCACAGCAGCCTCCAGATCGCCGGTGGCCAGAAGACGCACCCGATCGTGTCCGCCGATGAGTTCCACCAGTTCACGACGGGTTCCCTCTGCCACCAGCCTGCCGCCATCAATAATCCCCACCCGATCACACAGCCGCTCCGCTTCCTCCATATAGTGGGTGGTATAGAGAACGGCCAGACCTTCAACGCTCAAACGCTCGATACTCTCCAGAATGGCGTTCCGGCTCTGAGGGTCCACTCCCACCGTGGGTTCGTCCAGGATAAGTAGCCGCGGTGAGTGCAGGAGCCCAACGCCAATGTTCAGCCGACGCCGCATTCCCCCGGAGTACTCATCAGTGCGATC
>Ga0209587_1001512_pt1 | contig 10874 bp, 14 predicted proteins | sample NGEPerD_2_FD_184512 | JGI IMG/M metagenome (GOLD analysis project Ga0209587, IMG submission 184512) | Arctic peat soil microbial communities from the Barrow Environmental Observatory site, Barrow, Alaska, USA - NGEE PermafrostL1-D... | ecosystem: Environmental > Terrestrial > Soil > Wetlands >... | reverse complement strand
AAGGCAAATGAGATACGTAGATGAAGTGGATAAGTTGATGACGGGTTATAACGGGGACCCAGCAAGCGCGTTACTGGAGGTGTTGGATCCTGAACAAGGAAGCACTCGAAGAACATGGCTTAACCGACGCTGATCTTCAAATCAGTGAAGAGGCTTTAAAGAAAATCATTGCAGACTATACCATGGAAGCCGGTGTCAGGGGACTGAAAAAGCAATTATCCGCCATTGCCAGAAGTGTGGTAGAAAAGATTGTTCTTGGAACGGCTGTAAGACCTTATGTTGTGGAAGAGGATGCATTGGAGGAGATTCTGGGTAGACATTCGTCAAGGCATGACATGGCCCAGGAAATTAATGCGCCGGGCGTTGTCACCGGATTAGCATGGACGCCGGTGGGTGGCGAAATCTTGTTTATCGAAGCCACGGAAATGCCTGGAAACGATCAAGTCATCCTAACCGGTCAGTTAGGAGATGTTATGAAGGAATCGGCTAGGATTTCGTTAAGTCTTCTAAAATCTCGGTTGCCTGTCAATGCCATTCAGTTTAAAGACAAGGACTTACACGTCCATGTACCGTCCGGATCCGTTCCAAAGGATGGACCGTCAGCGGGAATCGCGCTTTTCACGGCCTTTGCGTCTTTGATTACCGGAATCGCGGTGGATGCGAAACTAGCCATGACGGGGGAAATCACGCTAAGGGGTGTTGTACTTCCAATCGGCGGATTAAAAGAGAAATTGATCGCTGCGGAACGTGCAGGTATCACAAAAGTCTTGATTCCCTCAGATAATGTTGCCGATCTCAAGGAGGTCCCGGAAGAAGTTAAACGTAAGATCCAAATCGTAGCCGTGGAAACCATCGAAGATGTCTTGAAAGAAACGCTAGGAATCGCCTTGCCTAAGATTGAACAAGTCCTGACAGGGCCCGGATTTTTCACACGGTTAAACGTGCCTTCAAGGGCAGGTGAGGGTTAATGAACCGATCAGTGTTCTTCATTTTCAGCATATATTGACGAGCTGGTAACGCAAGAAGCTCTACCCTAAGAAGATTTTGGGTAGAGCTTCTCTTTTCGTACTCTGACTCCTTACCCAACATCTCAAAAGGAGCGCACGGAATTGAATACACTCAGGCTAATCGGTCTTTAAGGTTTGCTATTTGTCCAGATAATCATTCGTGTCCACCGGGAGTCCCTTAGCTTTCAAGCGCACTTCCACAATATCCTTGATGATGGAGTAGATAAGCACAAAGAGAGGTACACCTATGATCAGGCCTATAAATCCAAAAAATTTACCACCTAAAAGGATTGCAAAGAGAATCCAGAAAGGAGAGATACCTAGCGAATCTCCAAGGATTTTCGGTCCGATGACATTCCCGTCCAGCTGCTGCAGGAAAAGGATGATGATAAGGAACCATAAAGCCATGATTGGGGATTCGAAGAAGATGATGATCACCGAAGGAACAGCCCCGATGAACGGACCAAAGAAAGGGATGATGTTGGTTACGGCGATGATGAAAGACACCAGCAGCGTGTAGGGCATATTCACCAAGGTGAGGATGATGAACGTTAATATTCCGATAATCAAGGAATCTAGAATTTTTCCACCTAGGAAATTGCTGAAGATTTTTTGGGCGCGTCTTAAAATCACGAGGATTTCGTCTGCAATCTTCACGTTGAAGACACCATAGTTGATTTTCTTAGCCAGACTGATGAACCGCTCTTTTTCTGCCAGCATGTAGATAGAAATGATGATGCCGAGAAATAAGTTCCAAACGGAGAGGGCGGTATTTCCTAGGAACGAAATTGCCATGGGGACCAGGTCCCGTGCGATGTCACTGCTAAAAACCGCCAGCTCGTCCAAGCGTTCATTGATAAAACCAACGACTTCCGGTGGAAGAGGAATATCATTATATAGATTTTTGATGTATTCCGTCGTGGAGCGGACATATTCTGGGGTGTTCCGGATAAACCCAGAGATGCTCTCGAAAAGCTGCGGGAAAATGAAGACGATAAAGAGATACACAAGAAAACCGGAAACCAGATAAGCTAGGATAAGTGACAGGATATGGAAGCGCGATTCTTTAATTTTTTTCAGCGGTGGAATCTTTGCCAACTGCCTTTTAAAAAAGTTTAATAGGAAGTTCACAAGATAGGCGATGACGAACCCGTAGATAAAGGGGTAGAACGCGGAAAAATAACTCCCCAATACTTGGTTGAACTTGTCCAGTCCCGACATGACAAGAAAGAACAGGATGCTGGACGCAATGACAATGAAGCTGTACATCGCGATGGTGTTGTATTTCTGATTCCAATTAATTCCCACAGTAACCTCCACTGAACTAGTAGATTTCGCATTCGACAGATGTTATGACCAAGCCACATTTGCAGATTACTGCTGCATCCTTTAAGCAAGCCAATTTCGATCAATATATTAAGTATTGTATAATTATAACACACGTTGCTTTAAGAAACAGACACCTTATTCGTAAAAAAAAGGGATGGGAAAGATACACTATTTATAATATAAGCTAAGTATATTGACATGCACAAATCTCTTGTAAAGCATAAAACATCGGATCAATAGATCAACTTATCTTCGAAAAACATATTTCCACAGATTAATTCAGAAAATTTCACAAATAATGAATAACAGTACATTAATTGGCAGGACTTAACATAAAAATGCAGAATTGATGGATATAGTAAAGAATGTGCTCCACTTTTTCATTAAAGGATCGTGTAAAAACAATGTGTGTAAAAGTCTATAATAAACTTGTTCGTGATAAAATCCCCCAGATCATCGAGCAAAGTGGAAAACAGGCGATCATCGAAGAGGTCTCCGGTCAGGACTACCTAGAATCATTGAACGCGAAATTGGGTGAAGAACTTCAGGAATATCTTGAGAGTCAGAGTGCTGAAGAACTGGCAGACTTGGTTGAAGTTGTTTATGCAATATTGGAACATAAAGACGTTTCACTACAGGAATTTGAAGTTATCAGAAAACAAAAAGTTTTGGATAGAGGCGCTTTCAAAGAGAAACTGTTGCTTAAAGAAGTTATCGACGGTTGAGGGGTTGAATCAATGGCAGTTAAGATCAAGCAGAAGGGAAGTCTTGGCAGTGTCGCTGAAGATCTATTTGTCGAGTTGTTTTGTGAGACTTTTGGCCTTGATCAAGCAAAGTTTCTTTCTCCACAGCATTCAGTCGTAGATATCTATGAAAAAAGGCGCTCCATTGATTTTGCTCTGGAAAGTGAAGACTTAAAAATAGCGATAGAAATTGATGGGGAAACCTACCACAATCCCAATAAGGTTTCCTCTAACAAATATTATGACGATCTCACGAAGCAAAACAGCCTGATCTATCAAAATTGGAAGGTTTATAGATGGGTATATAACCAGTTGAAGCAACACCCTGAGAAGGTCAAGGACGAACTACGTATTTTTGTGGGGGAAATTCCAACCTTCAAAATGCTGGAGGATTATCTGCCTAAGCAAAAGGGTAAGGTCATCGAGTTACGAGATCATCAGCAAGCGGCTTTATCGAATATGCAGACTATGCGAGAGCAGGGCGAAAGCATTGCTCTTCTCTATCATGCAACAGGAGCAGGGAAAACGGTGACAGCTGTAAGTGATGCTAAGAAATTCGGTAAAAGAACCTTGTTCTTAGCCCACACCAAAGAACTTATTAACCAGGTCCAATCAACCTTCAATGATTTATGGGATAAGGCTGACACTGGCTTGTATATTGCTGAGCAGAAAGATAAAGATAAAGATGCTTATGTTGTCTGTAGCTAGTGACAAAGTAGGTCCGGCAGAATACAGATCGGTCGCGACCTCAATATGTATCGTTGAAGAAGTAAAACCTAAAGGCGAATTTAGAGATTTTGAACATTTTTTCAATTACGCAAATACTTATAGCGTTTTTGATGAAGTTTCATTAAAAAAGTGGTATAGTCGAGAAAAATTTTATACTATTAAAATGACATATAACGCTGCATTAACTAAAAGATTAACCAGACAAAGGCTCGCTGACAAAGTAGGTTTAAGAAGAGAAGTTCGTTGGTCATTTATCAAATTACGTGATGACGAATTTTGTAAAATAGTTGAATTGGGTGAAGTTAATGAAGGTATTGTTATCAACGAGTTACTCGAGAGATAGTATTTCTTTAGTCCGTTATGCGGGCACCACGCTTGTAAACAAGTCTGCCCTGGCACATTCTTTAATGCGGTTTCGCCAACTCGGGCTAAATCTGTAGCCATAAAAAGCCTCATGTCTTGTAGTCATTGTTTTTCAGAATACCAAAGGCAGGAGATTTTTTCACAACGCTATTTAGTCCACCGCTATCACCAAATAGAGATCAGAATTCCAAGAATATAAAGGAATCTTATATCTTTGTTGAATTATCTATAAAAGGAGGAAGATGAATGGTCTTTGTCGGTGGTATACATGGGGTCGGAAAGTCACATTTTTGCAAAGCAATCAAGGAAAGCCTTGGCTTTGTTTCATATTCAGCAAGTAACCTGATTGCCGAAAGAAAAAAAGCAGGGTTCTCAAAAGACAAGCTGATTCCCGATGTTGACAATAATCAAGCATACCTCTTATCTGCAGTTGATGATCTATATACCATAACTCGTCAGTATTTACTTGACGGGCATTTTTGTTTACTGAATGCTAATGGACAAGTACAGCGCATCCCGCAAGATACATTCACTTCGCTTATGCCGGACGCCATCGTCTTGCTGACTGAAAAAGCAGATGTAATTATACAAAGACGTAAAGAACGAGACAATTTGGTTTATAGCAAAACAGATATTCAACTTTTTCAAGACGAAGAAATCGACTATGCAAAAGAGATTGCGGCAATACTCAATATTCCAATATACATATCTCTCGGTGCAGAATACATAGATGTAGCATTGGAATTTGTACAATTCACTATGAGGGGGATTGTAAATGGCAGGCAAATTTGAGTTAAAGAAACTTTCCGATATTGATATTGACGATCCATTCTTTGATTCATTAAAAACTGATTATCCCAGAGACACGAACAATATTGGTTTTGAAAATTGGTTTGCAAAAAAAGCACAGTCTGGTTCGACTGCATTGGTATTTGACGATGAACTTGGATTAGGTGCTTTCGTTTGCCTAAAAGATGAAAATGAAATAATTGAGCTAGTTGAGGGCAATTTGCCTGCTGTACTGCGTAAAAAAATCAGTTCTTTACGACTTGCAGAACGGTATCGTAGTCGGCGTCTTGGCGAAGGTGCTATTGGCTTGGCGTTGTGGAATTGGCAGAAGTCGGAATTTCAAGATATCTATGTAACAGTTTTTGAGAAGCACGATCTGTTAATCAGCCAGCTTGAACGCTTTGGTTTTCGATTGGCCGGACATAATCTCAATGGTGAATGTGTATATTTAAAAAGTCGCTTAAACATTGATTATACCGATCCATATAAATCTTTTCCTTTTATAAATCCAAATTTCAAGAAAGCTGGTTACTTGCTTGTAAACGATGTATATCATGATACAATGTTTCCTTATTCCGAATTAAGTAGAATGTTTCAGCAGCAGGTGGCACTCGCTGTTGCCAATGGTATATGTAAAATATATATTGGTGCGCAATATACTCGTCCACATTACCAAATTGGTGAACCAATTTTTATATATCGCCGGCATACAAAATAGGACGGTCAAAAGCCGCGGTATAAGTCTTGCCTTACTTCTTACTGTATGGTCACCGATGTGATCATGGTGAAAACAAATAACCGGTATTTTATGACTTTTGAGGATTTATGCAAAAGAATAGGCAATAAGTCTGTATTTGATCAAAGAAAAATGCTAGCTAAATATCAAAACGACAAAAATCTAGCAGTCATTGAAATGTTGTATTATGGATATTTTGGCATCGGGCATAATGTGAACAACGCATGGTTAAGTGACAACGGATTTTTCTCGCGTGATGAATATCCGGCAAATATAAAAGTGTCTCCTATTCAGTTCAGAACAATACTCAAGGAGGGTAATATAGATGAGTCAAATGTTATTATCAATTAATCCCGAACATGTGGAAAATATATTGCTTGGAATAAAACGCTTCGAATTTAGAAAAGTACGTTGTAAATCTGAAGTGGATAAAATAATTATTTATTCTACTTCACCAGTTATGCGGGTAGTCGCTGAAGCCGAAGTCGAAGGAATTATTGTAGATGATGTGCAAGCTGTTTGGAATTTGACAAGTGAATTTGCGGGTATTTCATTTGATTTTTATGAAAAATATTATGAAGGTAAAGTAAAAGCCGTAGCTTACAAACTCGGAAAAATAAAAAAATATTCAAAGCCAAAACTATTATCGGATTATGGGCTGACTTTTGCTCCACAATCCTTTGTATATGTATAGACTATGAGATGTATTTTCTGCAAACAAGATTCTTCAAATTCAAAAAGTGTTGAGCATATTATTCCTGAGTCATTAGGAGGTAAAAAACACATATTGGACAAAGGTCTTGTCTGTGACAAATGCAATAATTATTTTGCACGTAAGGTCGAGAAACCATTCTTAGAAGATAGTACATTAAAGTTGTTGCGATTTGCTGAAGGCCTTGAAAGTAAAAAAGGAAAAGTGCCCCCTGTTTCTGCGGTTATGAACGGCAAACACGCAGTCACTTTGTGGAAAGATATTAATGATAAGTTTGCGGGGCATGTTGACGTTCCAGTAGAAGTCTTTAAAACTATTAAGAATTCAAATCATAAGCGCTACGCGCTACGCGCTATCCGTGCTATCCGTGCCTGACACCAACTTATCTGAAGAAGGAGCTGGAAGATAGTTTTAGTTGAGACGGTAAATGTGTTGAATATACGACATTACAAAAAGACCGATCACATGTGAGTGATCGGTCTTTTTGGGTCAGTTTTCAAGGAATGAGGTGAGTGACGCTGTAATGATTTGCCGACCAGCCACTTCGTTTAATTTCACATCGTGAAAACCAGCACCGGCTAACCAATCGGTATACTGGTCCAAGGTCCAGGTACCGCCATTGCTCGTATTGACCAGCATATTCACTCCAAAAACCGACGCAAAAGGATTCACAGGAGGCAAATCCAGAACGGTCACTTTGGCCCCACGGTCATTAAAATGGAAAAGGAGGAATTTTGAATGGTAGGCAAATCGGCACTGTTAGTTGGGGCCAGTGGGTTAGTTGGTGGCGAATTACTCAATTGAATGGTTATAAATATGATAGATCTTTGGGTTTGTTGGATATATAATAAGTGTCATCTAAAAAATGTAAAGTATGATATCCATGATTGATTGGGGATGCTTCTTGTTGAATAGACTTATGAGGACTTTAAGTGGAAGATCTGAGCGTAAAGGAATTATCTATGCTATTTTGTCCTATACATTGTGGGGAATTCTTCCATTATTTTGGAAAGCCTTGAAGCAAATTGATGCAGGTGAAATACTTGCTTCTCGAATTGTGTGGTCTTTCGTATTTCTATCGCTGATTGTATTAATAGTTGGCGGGTTAAGAGACCTGAAAAGCGTTTTTCCGAACACAAAAAGCGCATTAGGGGTATTTTTGGGATCTTTATTAATCACTACTAATTGGTTCATTTATATTTGGGCGGTTAATAGCAATCATGTTATAGTTTAGGTTATTATATTAATCCATTATTGACTGTCTTTTTAGGTGTCATTGTTTTAAAAGAACGAATCGATAGATGGCAAATCTTCTCGTTGTTATTAGCATTATCAGGCGTAATTATCATTACTGTTCAATATGGAAAGATTCCTTGGGTGGCCCTGTTACTTGCAATTTCCTTCGGTTTATATGGGTTGGTTAAGAAACTCTCTAATCTTACAGCTATTATTGGTTTAACAGTGGAAACCATGATGATTGCCCCTTTAGCTTTAGGGTATCTAGTTTATAAACAAGTGGAAGGAACGAGCTCGTTAATTGCTCTACCCATGAATGTCTTAATATTAGTGGTTCTTACGGGAGTTGTAACGGCCATACCCCTTTTATTGTTTGCACAAAGTGCTAAGTGTGTACCCTTATCAACTTTGGGATTTATCCAATATATATCCCCTTGCATTGCTCTTCTGCTGGGTATCTTCTTGTTTAAAGAAGATTTTACTAGGGTCGATTTTCTTAGCTTTGGTCTAATATGGCTGGCGTTAGGGATATACTCTTTTTCGCGGAAGGATTTCCTTAACTCTAAGCTTAAGAAACGGTTATGGGGAAGGAAATAAGATCACCAAGCGAGGGGCCTTGGAAGACTACAGAAACACGATGCTAGGTGGAGAAGGAGGCCCTTCAGAAGCTGGAGCCCGTTCAGACTCTGGCGGACAGGCTGTTCGCTTTCTCTACTTTGGTGATCTCGATTGGGAAGGGATTCGTCTCTTTTTTCGTACTCGAGAAGCTAACCCGTCTCTTGACCTGAAACCTTTCTCTTCATTATATCGTCTGATGCTCGAACTGGCGAAGACGGTGGAATTGCCAAAATCGCTCGATCAAAGAGGGGTTGTTGGACCACTCCCCGAATTTCTATCCTTATTGGGATTGGCTGAGGAGGGGAGTCTCGGGGACTTGTTGACTGGAATGTCTCAGTTTGTCCCAAGACATAAGCCGGTAAGCTTTAGTCGAAATGCTGAACGGCTTAGAAGAGCAAAAACGCATCGGAAGCAAACTTGCTGCCTTAGATCGTCATTTGAAGGTTGAGACCACCGTGCTCCATGAAAACCACGACGATCATAAGCAGGCCTTAGAAACCCTTCAAACAGAAAAGCAGCGGATCTACTTAGAGGAACGTTCCAATACGTATTGGTTGAGACGTGACGAGCATACTTCGGCTGCTTCAAAACTGGCCGAGGCCGAAAAAAAGAGTCAGGAAAACGAAGACAAGCTAGAAGCGACCAAGCAAGCGGGAAAAATAATGCAAGCGGCTGGACTGAGTGTTGAACTACGACAAAAAACTGCCGAGCTTTGCGGGATCCACGAAAGGCTGGTCGCTTCTAGGTCACAATACGAAACGGATGAGAGGATGCGTAATCTAGAGTATTCCCTCAGAAAATTAGCTCAGGAAAGCTTAGAGGTGCTTAAGCTAGATTTGGCGCGCTTAAGTGAAGAAAAAACAACTCAGAATACGATATTGACTCAGGAACGGGCCATTAAAGCCAGGCTTAAACTCAACCTAAGTAGAAACTTGCTGGGAGAATTGTCCGAGAGTGACCTTGAGAAGGCCAGACGAGAACTCAACAAAACCCAAGCGGATTTACAGATTGAGGGCCAAAGACGGGTTGAGGAAAGAACAAGGCTGGAACAAAAACAACTAGAGGCGGACCAAGAACTCCAAGGGTTACAAGAAGCATCCTTGAACGAAAAGAACGTCCTTCTAGGATTAAAGCGAGAGATTACTGATTACGAGCAACAGGAAGAGGAGATTCAAGGGATTCTCCAAAAGTATGGGTTTGATGTTGAACTCCGCTTCGACAAGGAACGTCTACACACAACCTTTAACCAACGACTTAAAACCCTAGATCAGCCTCTTCAGGAAGCAGCGCGAATCCGAGACGATGCTACGGAGTCTCTTGCTTCGCTTAAAAACGGGAGACTGCACATCCCGGAAGAACTAATCGCACTTCTCGCCAAGCAGGATATTCCCTATGACACTGGCGAAACGTATCTGCGCAACCAATCCCCGGAAATCCGGCAAACCTTGTTGGCAAGAAATCCAGTCTTGCCTTATGCTCTGATACTCGCAAAAGAGAACATTGCACGCCTAGCCGAGTCTATGAACAGCCTAACTATGCGACGGATTATTCCGATTATTGCCTACGAGGATTTAAGCGTAAGTTTAACGACTATGACGGACAGATGGGTTCAGGCCGGTGAAGGGGTTGCTCTCGTTTGTCTGTATGAGGGCAGAGTCTTTGATAATGCTGGCCTCATAAGCCTAGAAGAAGAACTAAACCAAAAACAAACAGACGCCATGGAACAGTATCTGCATTACTCGGAGGAGCGCAATCAGACAGTCGCCAAGCAAACCATTTGTGAGCGTTTTGTCTATCAGGCGGATCATCGGTATAGTCTGGGGAAAAAGAAAACCGCTAGCGAAAATCAGCTCCAAACGATTCAAACGCGAATGGATTACCTGGAAACAGAAAAAATGGTACTTCGCACGGCTCAGAAGGACCTTGATCAAATGCTTAAGGAAATGAAGGAATCCCTGCAAAAAGCACAATCAGATGTTGAGACGTTTGAGGCCAGGGTCGGACAAGAAAAGGACTACCAGACCTGTCGGAGAAGGCTGGCAGAAATCAGTGAAGCAATCACAGGTCAAAAGAGAGAAAGTTAGAACTGACGGCAAGCCAGGATCAATTGCAAGAGAAAATCAAGAAATTAGAATCAGAAACCGATCAGAAACGCAGAGAGTATCGAGAGATCCAGAAAAAGCACACCCTCTATCAAGAAGCACCCGAGGCAGAACTCGTTGAGGGTACCCTAGAAGAACTAGAGTAACGACTCAAAGCCTTAAAGGCAACCTATAGCGGAGAAATCCAGCAACTCGAAAATCGCAAACAAGAACTGCAATCGGAATGCGAGAAAAAGGAAAAAGAGATTACCAAACTCAGCCTGACAGAACAAGATTATCGTGGTGTGATCTATGATGAAGGAACGGCTGAAGAACTTAGCGCGGAAATCATCTTCTCTTTAGATTCGAGTGATGCTGCAGGATTGCGGATGAAGGACTACATTGAAGCGTGTATTTATAAAGTGCGAGAGGAAACCAGACAGGAAAAAAGTGAAGAAGACGTCAAAAAGTCTGTCGCTAAATTGATGTACAGCCGTGAATTACTGAATGTCTATCTGGGCAATTCAAATA
>Ga0209587_1001509_pt1 | contig 10885 bp, 9 predicted proteins | sample NGEPerD_2_FD_184512 | JGI IMG/M metagenome (GOLD analysis project Ga0209587, IMG submission 184512) | Arctic peat soil microbial communities from the Barrow Environmental Observatory site, Barrow, Alaska, USA - NGEE PermafrostL1-D... | ecosystem: Environmental > Terrestrial > Soil > Wetlands >... | reverse complement strand
GCCGCCAGGTGGCCGTGGAGGACCTTGACGGCGACGGTGCGCGCCAGCACCTCGTCGTGCGCTCGCCAGACGGCTGCCATGCCGCCGGTGGCGATGCGCTCCTCCAGCAGATATCGACCGCCGAACACCACGGTGGCAGGCGGAGTCCCGTCCGCTTCGGGACTTCCCGTGGCTGGATCAAAGGCGCCCGATCGCCCGGCGTCCAGTGCTTGGTGGAGACCCGATGGCGGCGTCGAGTCGGCGTCGAGGGCGTCGCCGATGGCCTCTCCGGAGGGCGCAGGAGCGGTCGAGTGAGCCGGCTGCAGGGGCCGTGAGGAGGAGTCCGCCACGGCCTCTCCACCACCCCGTCCGTCATCGCGGCCGCTTGCGGCCTCGTCTGCTGCACCCGCGCCGCGACCCTCCGCCCGCCCACCGACGGACTCCCGCAGCGTCGCCGACTCCGGCACTTCGATGGCCCTGCGGCCTGTTGGTGCCGAGGTCATGGGCGGGGTTCGATGTGAGAGGTGGTCCATACACGGGTCGCCACGGGCGTGTCCTTCGCCCGAGTGGTTTCGTGGGGCAGTGTAGACCCGCAGCCCCGCCGGCATGGACGCTCAGCGATCACGGGGAAGCACGACGTCACATCACAGCGTCACCTGCACGGCATCACAGACGGGGCGGTCGGCCCGTCGCGGTGACGGTCTGCGGAAGGCGGGCAGCCAGTGGCGGGACGTGGCGCAGCACGGCGGTACGGGGCGCCCGCGCCAGGGTGACCCGGACCTCCCCGGCGACGTCAACGCCGACATCCTTGACCAGCACCTCCGGACGGGCGGTGAGCGCACCGCGGATGTGCTGTTCGGCGACCGCCTGCAGGATCGTGGTGTTCGCGGTGGCCGGCAGCGTACCGGCGGCGCCCCGCGCCACGTCCCCGGCCAGCTCATCGAGCTGGACGATGTTGACGCCCACAGCCACGATCTCGAAGCACAGCAGGGCCACCACGGCGAGATACCCGACGGCCTTCACAAGGCCGTCGACGAGCACGTCGCCGCGATCGCACGTCGGAGTCCATGAGCTACCCATGTCAAGAGCGTCGGCGCGGCGGCCCGCGACTGAAGCGAGCTGGGGTCAGGAATGGCGGTCGCTGCGGCGGCGCAGCGCCTGCAGGAGGTCGCCGGCCTCCGGGACGCCCATGGCGCGGCTGAGCGCGAGGTAGACGCAGCCCGTGGGCACCAGCACCACGACCGCTGCGGGCACCGCGGCTAGCTGCCCGGCGACGAGTCGCAGCACCGACCCGACACCGACCGCGACGAGGCTGGCCAGCAGCACGCGGGGCAGGCGGCCGCCACCCAGGCGCACGGGGGCGACGCGGCGGATCACGGCTCGTCGCAGCAGGAACAGCTCTAACCAGGAGCTCAGCCCTGCCCCGATCGCCAGCCCGGCCGCGCCCAGGCGCGCGGCCGCGTCGGCGGCGGCGGAGCGCAGCTCCGAGGGCACCGGCCCGAACGCCGGCAGGTCGCCCACCACGACCAGCCGCCCCGCCTCCACGGCAACGCGGTCCAGCTGCAGCATCAGCGCCATGCCGATCAGCGCCGACGCCAGCACGCGGACGGCGGCGATTTTTGCCGGCCGGCTGGTGTCACCGCTGCCGTACAAGGCGGACTGCAGCAGTCGCGACGCCGTGCTCGCGATCAGGCCGAGGCTGTAGCCGCCCAGCACGACCCACACGACCACGGTGTCCACCGGATCGAACTCCCCGCCCTGGAACAAGGCGGCCACGACGATGTCACCCAGGACGAGGTAGACCGCGAAGGTCGGCGCCACGAAGAACGCGATGCGGGCGAGGCTGGCGTCGAGGCGGGCCGACACGGCGGGGCGCGTCCGCGGCGCGTCGGCACTGGACAGCTCCGGCAGCTCGGCCGCCGCGACGCTCATGCCGAACAGGCTCACCGGCAGGAGGTAGAGCACCTGCGAGAACCGCAGATAGCCCAGCGCGCCGGTGGCGAGGAAGCTCGCCAGCAACAGGTCCGCGAGGCTGGACAGCTGCACGACCCCGCGACCCAGGACCACCGGCCCGAAGGCACGCAGCACCGTGCGCACGCCGGGGATGCGGGTTCGCACGCTGAGGCGAAGACCGCGAGCGAGGCGCAGCACCGTGGGCACCTGCACGCCGAACTGCAGCGCCCCGCCGACGACAGTGCCCCAGGCCAGGGCGGTGACCAGGCCGACATCACCCGCCCCGGTCAGGGCCGCGCCCGTCAGCGCGGCCACCATGGCCGCGTTCCACAGCACGGGCGCGACGTAGGACAGGAAGAACCGGCGGTGGCTGTTGAGCACGCCCAGGCACCAGGCCGACAGCACCAGGAACCCGATCCCGGGTGTGAGGATGCGGATCAGGTCCACGGTGAGCTCGAAGCGGGCACCGCTGAAACCCGGCGTGAACACGGCCGTCAGCGGCCGCGCGAAGACGACGCCGGCCACCACCAGGGCGCCGGCGACGATGGTCAGCAGGCCCGCGATCGCGCCGGCGACGCGCCCGGCGTCCTCGTCGCGGCCCTCCGACAGCAGGCGGGCGTAGACGGGGATGAACGACGCCGACAGCACCCCCTCGCCCAGCAGGTTCTGCATGAGGTTGGGGATCCGCAGCGCCGCGGTGAAGGCATCCAGGGTCGACCCGGCACCCAGGAAGTAGCCGATGGCCTTCTCGCGGATGAGCCCGGTGACGCGCGAGCTGAAGATGCCGGCCGCGACCAGTCCGGCGTTGCGGTGGGGACGCGAGTCCTGCGCGGCGCCGGTGCCCGGTGGCAGGCCCGCGCTGGATACCGGGTCCCTCACTGGTGGACCGGCTCGCGCTGCGGCGCCGGGCCCGGTTGCCGGCGCTGATGGCGTTTGCCGCTCGCGGCACGCAGCCACCAGGCCAGCAGGAACAGCATGGCACCCCCGGTGACGACCAGCGCCACCGGAGATGTGGCGGTGGAGCGCACGACCAGCTGACCGCGTGACAGGACCCGGGTGCCGCCGACATCGGTCACGACGACGTCGATCGGGAAGGTGGCGCCCGGCGTGCGGACCTGCGCCTCGAAGGGCAGCGTCGTGGTGGTCGAAGGGGCCAGCACGACCGGTTCCACCGGACCCTCGGCGAGATCCAGGTTGCGGCGCGCGGATGCCCCCAGCCGGACGACCACCCGCAGCGGCGCCGAGGAGCTGTTGCTGATGGAGATCGGGATCGTGCCCTGGGTCCCCGGCAGGATCAGCTGCAGGCCGTCGTTGACGGTGACCGCGTCGAACAGCGGGTCGGCGAACGTCTCCACGGAGCGGATCAAAGCGGTGGCCTCGCTGCGTCGTGGGGCCGGCCGGTAGTGCACCGAAGAGGCCGTCAGCAGGCGCTGGTCGAAGCGCGGCGGAATCGGGCTCCCCGCGGGCAGCAGCGTGGCGAGGGACCCCAGGGCGCGCCGCGCCCGGCCCAGCTCGGCGATCAGCGACTGGGGAAGCTCTCTGGTGCGCGCCGCCTCCGGGTAGTCCAGACGAACCGGCCGCAGCTCCGGCTCGACGGTGGCTGCGAGCCGCTCCAGGTCGACGGGGTCCAGCCAGGGCGCGGCGGCCAGGCGGGACAGCAGCGCGGCCGCGAACCCCTCCGGGGGAGCCCACAGCTGCGTCGGGGCGAGCAGCAGCCCGCGGACTTCCTCGGCGAAGGGCCGTTCGAAGTACAGCGCCGCGGTCTCGGCCAGAATCCGCTGGGCGTCCACGGCGGCGCCCAGGCCCGGCGGACGGGTGAGTGTCGCCGACAGCCACGGGTCCGGCACCAACACCGTCGTGGCTCCCGCGCCGGAGGTGCGCAGCGAGCGCACGGGCGAGGGGCTTGCGGGCAGCTCCCTCTCCTGGGGGATGGCCAGCTGCTCCTCGCCCAGCACGACGACGTCGCCCGCGGTCGTGACGGCCTGCGCGATGGTCGCTTGGTCCAGTCCGTCTGGCGGCCACACGATCCCGTCGAGCGGCGCGTCACCGAGGTGGCGTTGGGACACCTCGGCGGCGATCGACAGGTGGCGCACCGCCTCCAGCTCCAGGCCGCCCCGGACCATGGCGACCAGGTCCGCCGGCCCGTAGGGCAGCGCCAGGTGACCGATCCCGGGCCGTTCGACGAGCTCGCCGAGGTCGGCCAGGAAGCTCTGTGCCGCCGTCTGCGGCGCCGGCACCGACGTCTCCTCCGTTGCGGCCGCGGCGGCCAGCTCCTCCAGCAGCCGCGGGCTGCTCGCCACGGTGACGGGGAAGGTGTTCGGCGCCTGCGCCGCCGCGAGCAGCGCCCGCAGCCGGCTGTCCGGTCCGACGGCCGTCAGGGTGCGCGCGGGGTCGGGCACCAGCGCCGCGGTGCCCTCGGGCGGCAGCACCGTCGGGGGAGCGTCGAAGGGCAGCAGGAAGGCCGTGCGCAGCGGGGGGCCGGCCTCCTCGGAGGTGACCACGATGCTGGTGGTCAGCTCCTGCACCCGCTCGCCGTCGACGACCACGCCCACCTGCAGGGGATAGACGCCGGCGGTCAGGCCCCTCGGCAAGCCCAGGTCGGCGCGCTGCCGGTCGATGCGCAGCATCCGGCTGCCGGCGCCCGGCAGCCCTTCCACGGCCTCGACGGCGGCGCCCAGGCGGGCGCCGACTGCCCCGGTGTCCATCGCCTGCTGGAAGCCGAAACGCGAGCGTGTGCGTCGATGCGCCGACACGACCACCTCGACGTCGTCGGGCGCCACACCGGCGAGGGTCCACACGCGCACGCGCAGGCTGATCTGCTCATCGCCGGGTTCGAGGACAGCGGGGAAGGACTCGAGGGCCAGGCCGACGATGGCGTCGTCGCCGCCCGGCTCGTTCCGCTCCGACCCGAAAGGTTGCGCCAGAGCGGGCTGCCTCTCCGCCCCCCACACGGCGCTGCTCACGGTGCACACCAGCAGCACCGCCAGCACGGTCAGGGTCCGCCTCATCCCGGCTCGCCGCCGACCCCGGCGGAGGACTCCGTCGCCGGGAGGACCTCCGCCACCAGGCGGCGCTCGTTGGCGTGGGTCAGGCGCGTCAGGGCCTCGGCCAGCGGCATCCAGACCACGTCCTCGGCCTCGTCATCACGCGGGTGCGGCTCACCGCCGCGGTGGCGCATCAGGTAGTAGTGCACGAACTTGTGGTAGCGGACCTGGTCGGGCTTCCACACGAACCAGTAGTCGATGACGCCGAGCTCGCCGGTGATCTCGGCGTCCAGGCCGGTCTCCTCGCGCACCTCTCGGACCGCGGCGTCGGTCAGCTGCTCGTCGCCCTCGAGACCGCCCTTTGGCAGGGTCCACTGCAGCCGGCCCGCGGCGTTGCGGTGGGAGATCAGCACGACGTGACGGCCGTCGGCCCGGTCCTCGTAGACCAGTCCGCCGGCCGACACCGCGCGCTGCGTCGGGTAGCGGGCCATGCCACGACAGGATAGGCGTCAGCGCCATTTCCATTGGCGGTCAAGGTCGGCCGGCGGGACGCCGACACCTCAGTGCAGTGTCCCATCAACTCCGAACATCCGACGGAGGTCCCCGCTTGAACCCCGACCTCGTGGCCTCGACCGTGGCCGCCGCCATGGCCGCCCCGCCCATCACCGCCGACTCCTACCTGCGACGCCTGGTCGAGGTCGGCGGTTCGGACCTCCACCTCAAGGTCGGGGGGCCGGCCTACATCCGTGTCGACGGCGAGCTCACGCCGGTGACCGACATGCCCGAGCTGACGCAGGCGATGACCGAGGCGATGGCACGGTCCATGATGGATCCCAAGGCGATCGCCCGCTTCGAAACCGGGGCGGAGACCGACTTCGCCTACATGATCTCCGGGGTTGGGCGCTTCCGCGCGGCGGTGTTCCGCCAACGCGGCTCGGTGGGCGCCGTGCTGCGGCGGGTCCTGCCCGGGGCACAGGAGTTCAACGAGCTGGGCCTGCCCCCCGCCGTGCGCAAGCTCTCTGAGGAGCACCGCGGCCTGGTGCTGGTGACGGGGCCCACCGGTTCCGGCAAGACCACCACCACCGCGGCCATCATCTCCAACATCAACGCCACCAGGCCGTGCCACATCGTCACCATCGAGGATCCCATCGAGGTCCTCCACCGCGACATCAAGTCGATCATCGACCAGCGCGAGGTCGGCGTCGACACGGCGGACTTCTCATCGGCCCTGCGCGCGGTGGCGCGGCAGGATCCCGACGTCATCTTCATCGGCGAGATGCGCGACCTGGAGACGGTCGGCGCGGCGCTGCAGGCCGCCGAGACCGGCCACTTCGTCCTGTCGACGCTGCACACCACCAACGCCACCGAGACCGTCAACCGCGTCATCGACATGTTCCCGCCGCATCAGCAGGAGCAGGCCCGGCTGTCGTTGGCCAACTCGCTGAAGGGCGTGGTCTGCCAGCGCCTGCTGCCACGCGCCGGCGGCGGGCGGGTGGCGGCTCTTGAGATCCTGGTGATGACCTCCCGGCTGCAGGAGTTCATCCTCGATCCGGACAAGACGGATGAGATTGCCGACGCCGTGGCCGACGGCGGCTACTACGGCATGCAGACCTTCGACCAGCATCTGCTGCAGCTCTACGGCGAGGGCCAGGTCACGCTGAAGGACGCACTGGACGCCTCCACCAGCCCGCACGACCTGCGCATCGCCATGCGCGCCGCCGGCCTGCCGGGCTGACCCGTCGGCCGCGTCCGCGGTGCGCCGGCCGGCTCCGTCGGTCCACGGGTGGTGCCGGACCGGCGCGCTCGCGACACTGGTCGCCATGTCTGCGATCCGAACTCCCGGCGAGCCGTCCGCACCGGCCGAGCGCGCCCTGGCGAAGCTGGTCCACGTGCCCACCGTGGCCGAGGACTTCGCCGCGCGTGTCGATGCAGCCGGCTACGAGCTGTACCTGGTCGGCGGCACCGTCCGCGACGGCCTGCTGGGCCGGCAGCATTCCGACCTCGACTTCGCCATCTCCTGCGTGCCTGAGGAGACCGAGCGGCTTCTGCGCGGCTGGGCGGAGCACATCTGGTTGACCGGGGCCCGCTTCGGCACGGTCAGCGCCGCCAAGGGCGGCTGCACCTTGGAGGTCACCACCTTTCGGACCGAGGCCTACGCGCCCGGTTCGCGGCATCCCCAGGTCGCCTACGCCGGCGACATCGAGGGCGACCTGTCGCGCCGGGACTTCACCGTCAACGCCATGGCCATCCAGCTGCCGCAGCGCCGCTTCGTCGATCCCTTCGGCGGGTTGCGGGACCTGCGCGACGGCGTGCTGCGCACACCCATCGAGCCCGAGCAGAGCTTCGCCGATGACCCGCTGCGCATGGTGCGCATGGCCCGCTTCGCCTCCGTGCTGGGCGCCGAGGTCGACGACGACGCGCGCAAGGCCGCTGCGGCCATGGCGGATCGCCTCGACTCCGTCAGCCCCGAGCGCATCCGCGCCGAGCTGGACAAGCTGCTGGTCGGGCGCTTCCCCGCGCGTGGGCTGAACCTGCTCTGCGACACCGAGCTTGCCGATCGGTTTCTCCCCGAGCTCGGGACGCTGCGCATGGAGCGCGACCCCCTGCACCACCACAAGGACGTCTACGCCCACACCCTGGCGGTGGTGGAGGGTTGCCCACCGGACCCGGTGCTGCGGCTGGCCGCCCTGCTGCACGACATCGGCAAGCCCGCCACGCGCGCCTTCCAACCCGACGGCAAGGTCACCTTCCACCACCACGAGGTCGTTGGCGCCCGCATGGCCCGGGCTCGCCTGAAGGCCCTGCGCTACCCCAACGGTGTCATCGACCAGGTCAGCGACCTCGTCTTCCTGCACCTGCGCTTCCACGGCTACGGCGACGACGAGTGGACCGACTCCGCGGTGCGCCGCTACGTCCGCGACGCCGGGAGCGAGGTGCAGCTGCGACGCCTCAACCTGCTCACCCGAGCCGACGTCACCACCCGTAACCGCGCCAGGGCCCGCCGGCTCGCTCGCGCCATGGACGCCCTTGAGGCGCGCATCGCCACGCTCGCCGAGCAGGAGGAGATGGCGGCCATCAAGCCCGGGCTGGACGGCAACGCGATCATGGCCCACCTGGGGCTGCGACCCGGTCCCCTCGTTGGCAAGGCGCGCGCCGCGCTGCTCGAGGCGCGCCTGGACAGGGGCCCCATGACGGAACAGGAGTGCTACGAGCTGCTGGATGCGTGGGCGGCGGAGCACCTCCCTCGCTGACGCCCGCGCCGGCGGACCCGGCCGGGAATTGCGACGCTCGGCCGGCGCCGACTACCATGTCAGGGAAGGGGAACCTACCTCGCCAGCGCGAACGGGAGCGAACGCCGGTGATCGTCTGCCACTGCACCGCGGTCAGCGACCGCACCGTCGCCCAGGCCATCGCGGCGGGGGCCCGTGACGAGTTCGACGTGGCCAGGGCCTGCGGCGCCGGCAGCATCTGCGGCGGTTGCGTGCCCACGGTGAGCCGGCTGCTGCGAAGCTGCGGTGGCGGCCCGGTCGAGGCCGGCCACGTTGAGGCGGTCGAGGCGGTCGAGGCGGTCGAGGCCAGCCAGGTCGAGGCGCTCCAGGTCCGCCCGGCGCTGTCGCTCCCGCGCCCGCACGTCTAGGCTGACTGCGCCAGCAACAGCGGTCAGCGAGCTTCGGAGGCATCGTGCAGGGCAACGCGAAGGTGATCGAGTTCCTGAACGAGGCGCTCACCGCGGAGCTGACCGCGGTGAACCAGTATTTCATCGCCTCCCGCATGGCCGAAGACTGGGGCTATCCCCGCCTGGGCGCGGAGTACTACGACGAGTCGATCGGCGAGATGAAGCACGCCGACACCCTCATCAAGAAGATCCTCTTCCTGGAGGGCCACCCCAACCTGCAGCGCCTCGACACCGTCATGGTCGGCGAGTCGCCGATCGAGCAGTTCCGCCTCAACCTGCAGATGGAGATCGCCGCGGTGCAGCGCTATCGCCGCGGTATCGGCGTGTGCGCCGAGGAGGGCGACCCCGGCACCCGTACGCTGCTCGAGGAGCTCCTCACCCAGGAGGAGCACCACGTGGACGAGGCGGAGTCGTCGCTGGAGCTGCTCAGCCAGATCGGCGAGCAGCTCTGGCTCGCTTCCTGGGTTTAGCCTCCTGGGTTTAGCGTTCTGGGTTTAGCGTTCTGGTGTAGGGCTCAGCCGTCCGTGGGGGGACGCGCTTCCGGCTCGGACGGTGAGGGCGCGGGGCCCGCGGGCCGCGTCGTCGGCTCGGCCGCCGGCGTCCCTGGCGTGGCTGCTGGCGTGGCTGCCGGCGTGGCTGCTGGCGCGGCCGCCGGCGCGGCGAGGCCCAGCTTGGAGCGGATCTCCGACAGCCGGGCCTGCGCGGCGTTGGACGCCGCCGCCTGCTCGACCTCCAGCATGCGACCCTCGACGGAGTCGGCCTGCAGCTCGCCCATGCCGTGCGCCTGAGCCAGTCGATCCTCGATCTTGCGCCGGACCTCGTCCAGGCTGGGCACGTCCTCGCCGACCTGGGTGTTCATCTGCTGCATGGCAGCGCTCATCTGCTCGCTCATCTTGGCCTGGTCCAGCTGCGACAGCAGCTTCTGGCGCTCCGCGAGCTGCTTCTGCAGCTGAGCGGCGTTCTGGGCCACCGCGGCCTTGGCCTGGTCGCTGGAGCGGGTTGACTGCAGCACCATCTGCTTGAGGGTCTCGATCTGCTCCTCCTTCGCGATGAGCTGGTTGGCGAAGGTCTCGGCGGTGGAGGTCAGCTCGACCATCCGGGCGTTGTCGCCGGCACTCTCGGCCTCGCCGGCCATGACGACCGCCTGCTGGGTGTTGGCGGTGAGCTTCTCGAGCTGCTGCATGGCGCGCTCCAACTCCATCTCCGCCTTCTTCTGGTTCGCGATCACGTTGGCCGCCGTCTGACGCAGCTGGCTGTGCCTCGCCTGTGCCTCGGCGATGGCCTGCTCGATCTGGATCTTGGGGTCCGCGACCTCCTCGAACTTCCCGCCGAGCGCGGCGCTCAGGTAGCGCCACATCCGGCGCAGCAGCTTGCCCATGATGCTCTCGCTCCCCCTCGGGTGCGTCCCGATCCGGTGTGCCCCGACAGCGTCGGGAGTTCATCGTCACCGATGCTACGAGGCCGCGTCGGTCCCCGGGCGACCTTGCACCTCCTCCAGGCCCCGGCGCAGGGCCTCCAGCTCCGTCACCAGCGAGTCGACGTCGCTGCCCAGGCCGCCCAGCTCGACCGGATCGCCGGCCCGCAGCGACAGCTCCACGGCGCGCGCGACGGCCTCGTCGAGCCGGGCGTCCATCAGCTGCAGCCGGTCCCCGGCGTCGGCGGCGACGCGCTCCAACCGCTCCGCGGTGTCGAGCTGCGCTCGCAGCGCGGCGGCGACATCGCCCTGGCCCTGTGCCTCGGCGCGTGCCAGCGATTGGCGCAACCGCTCCGGGCGCTCCAGCTGTGCGAGGGCGTCCTCCAGCTCCTGACCGCGGCGGGCGCTGCGCCAGCACTCCCGAACCGCGTCCTCGACGCGCGCCCCGATGGCCGCCAGACGCTCACTCACGGGCCCGGCGGGCGCGCCCTCGACCGCTTGATCGAAGCGCTGCTGCGCCCGCTGCGCCTCCTCGACCCAGCTGCGCCAGGGGTGGCGCAGCCGGTGCGGTTCCACAAGATCGGAAGGCGTGGAGGCGGGCGCGCCGCGCAGGGTCCGCACGGCCACCCAGGCAAGGTAGGCGGCCAGGGCCAGTCCGCCGGCGGCGGCGAGCGGCACACCGGCAAGCACGGCCACCAGCAGCACCACGCCGGCCACCATCAGCGAGGACGGTGCCGTGGCCGCGGCGGCGGCACGTCCGGCCCTCGAACGCTCCGCCAGGCCGATGTCCCCACGCCGTGGTCTGCGGGGCGGTTCGGCGCGCAGGGGTGGTCCGGAGGCTCCGGTCATCCGCTGCAGTGTGGCAGAACCGAGCCGCGC
>Ga0209587_1001508_pt1 | contig 10892 bp, 7 predicted proteins | sample NGEPerD_2_FD_184512 | JGI IMG/M metagenome (GOLD analysis project Ga0209587, IMG submission 184512) | Arctic peat soil microbial communities from the Barrow Environmental Observatory site, Barrow, Alaska, USA - NGEE PermafrostL1-D... | ecosystem: Environmental > Terrestrial > Soil > Wetlands >... | reverse complement strand
AATAACGTAAAGCCGCACCCATGACCTACTGAATGCTTGCTCAAGCAGGCCTGCACACCGAAATGATGACCACCCTGATCCTTGCCGCACTAAATCCACTCGCTTGCGTCTCTTGTTCAGAGGTTCCCTAACGGCCAGCAACGTAAACGACTCGCATCTGCGTCGCCCTAGAGGTTGCGTGACGCCAGCAGCACGGCGAGCCGCTTGCCTTCGCTCGCCATCCGCCCAGATCAAGGAAGACCCAAATGTCACGTATCAGCCCTTATTTCGACATCAAGAAAGATTCGAACGGCAACGAGTACATGGAAGTGTACCTGGAGGGAATAGCCCTGTTGCGGCTGGTGTTGAGCAACAAGGGCACGAGCTTCACGCAGGATGAGCGGGTGGAACTCGGGCTGGATGGCCTGTTGCCGCCTCAAGTCAATACGCTGGAGCAGCAGGTGGATCGCGTTTACCGTGGCTATCTGCGGGTTTCCGATCCGCTGGGTAAATACCAGTATCTGCGCGCCGTGCAGGAGCGCTCGGAAATCCTGTTCTACGCCCTGCTTGAACATTATCTGGAAGAGATGCTGCCCATTGTTTACACACCGACCGTGGGCCAGGCCGTACAGGAATACAGCTTCATTTACCAGAACCCACGCGGGTTGTCGTTCTCGCCGCTCAATATCGAGCGCGCGGATACGGTGGTTAAAAGCTATCCGTGGTACGACGTACGCATGATCGTCGCGACTGACTCTTCAGCGATTCTGGGCCTGGGCGATCAAGGCTACGGCGGGCTTGCGATCGCCATCGGCAAGCTGGCGCTGTACACGGTCGGCGGTGGCGTGAGTCCGTTTCACACCTGCCCGGTGAAACTGGATGTGGGCACCGACAGGCTGGACCTGATCAACGATCCCACGTATCTCGGCGTGCGCCAGCGGCGTATGCGCGGCGAAGGCTATTTTGCCTTCATCGACAAGTTCGTGCAGGCGGTGCACGGTCGCTGGCCCAACGCGATTATCCAGTGGGAGGATCTCTCCAAGGAAGTCGCGTTCAAGGTGCTGGAGCGCTATCGCCACGAGATCCCCTGCTTCAATGACGACATTCAGGGCACCGGTGCGGTCGCGCTGGCAGGCCTGATATCGGCGTGCAGGATCAAGGGCGAAACGCTGGCCGCGCAAAGTCTTGTCGTGTTCGGAGCGGGCGCGGGCGGCATTGGCGTCGCCTGGGCGATTGTGGAAGGACTGGTGCGCGAGGGCTTGAGCCGCGCCGACGCTCACGCCCGCGTGTTGGTCATCGACACCAAGGGCTTGCTGGTTGAGGGACGCGCGATGGATCCTTACAAGCAGGCGTTCGCGCAGCATCCCGAACGGATACGGGACTGGCAAGTGGCGGGGGCGATCCCCACGATGCTCGAAGTCATCCAGAACGCCTCCGCTACGGCGCTCCTGGGTTTGAGCGGCCAGACCGGCGCGTTCAATCAGCCCATCATCACCGCGCTGGGACAAAACACGCCGCAACCGATCGTGTTCGCGCTCTCCAATCCGACCTCGGTTTCGGAGGCGCTGCCCGAAGACGTCGTCAAGTGGAGCGAAGGGCGCGCGATCGTGGCGACCGGCAGCCCGTTTGCGGATGTGACGCACAAAGGCTCGGTTTATCCGGTCGGGCAGGGCAACAACGCGTTTATATTTCCCGGCCTTGGGTTCGGCGCCATCCTGAGCGAATCGCGCGAAATCACCGACAACATGGTGATGGAAGCGGCCTATGCGCTGTCGGATTACACCGCGGCTACGCATCTCGATGACGGCAGGATTTATCCGCCAACCCGCGAACTACAGGAAGTAGCGATCAGGGTGGCAGTGCGGGTGATCCGCCGCGCGCTGGACGATGGCGTGGCCGGCAAGACCGATCTGGAGGGCCGCGACCTGGACGCTTACGTGCGCTCGCGGTTCTGGAAGCCGCGGTATCTGCCGTTCGTGCGGGGACAGCAGTAACGGCGTTCCCAATTGATTCTAGCCGACGCCCGCGGTCAGCATCACGGCCTCGCCGCGCTCGTCCAGGGTATGCAGAATCACCGGGCGGCGCCATACACGGTGAATGTATTCCAGCACCTTGATGGTGCGCTGCGCGTGCAGGCCGCGCCCGTCGGTGGCGTGTTCGTGCTGTAATTCCAGGGTGCCGTCCGTCTGCACCTTGATCGCGCTGACGGTGGGCGCGCCGAAATTGAATTTGCCGCCCAGCAGCGACTCGCGCAAATCGTTGATGTCCGCCTTGTTTACCTTGACCTCGCCATTTTTCTTGGCTGTGTAGCCAAACAGGCTCAACTCCTCGGCCAGGTCTTCGGTCAGATAATTGCGCACGAAACTGAAGTCGTCATCCTCGGTCATGATCTTGCGCGCCTCAGTCAGGCCGCGCGCCTCGACGATCTTGCCCCACATCGAAAATCCCAGGTGATACGGATTCACCGACAGCGCCACCTGCTGACCGCCCGCGTAAGGGCGCACCACGTCCGAGTGCGTCTTGATGGCGTCCAGATACACCTGCTGCGGCAGAAAATCCGCCTCGCTGAGCAGCCGGGCGTGCCAGTACGACGCCCAGCCCTCGTTCATGATCTGGCAGGCGAATACCGGATAAAAATAAAAGGACTCCTCGCGCACCGCCAGAAAGATGTCGCGCTCCCAGTCCTCGAGATCGGGCGCATAGAGCGCGATAAACCAGAGCAGATCGTACTCCGGCTGCGGCGGCACGGGCGCGCGACGTTTTTCGGTATGGCCTTCCGGTAGCGCCTCTTCGCCCAGCGAATCGAAGCGGGTATGAAATTCGTCGGAGGATGACTTTTTGCCATCCGCCAGATAATACGGATACTCAGGCCGACGCAGGGGCCGCTGCACGTCGATGTGCTGCTCCAGCGCCAGCGCCGCATCCAGCACGGCTTCCACCCGCGCCTCACCGTGTTCCTCGACCGCGGTGGCAATCTGGCGCGCGTGCGCGGCCGCCTGCTCGACGATGTGATAGCCGACCTGCTCCTGGCTGCGCCTGAACAGGATGTTGTTCTTGGCGAAATCCGCGTGCCCCAGCACGTGCGCGGTGACCAGCGTGTTCTCCTCTAAGCTGTTGTTGTGCGCCAGGTACGCGCGCCCCGGGTTGCCCGGAAACACCACCTCGAACAGACGGGAATGCCCCATGCGATGCTGAATGAGCTGATAGATATAGCGCACGCCGAAAGACCAATGCGGCATGCGCACCGGCAGTCCGTAGACCGCCACTTCCATCATGAAACTGCTGGGCACCAGTTCGAAATCGACCGGGAAATAATCCAGGCCCGACTGCCGGGCGAGGGTTTCGAGCTGGTCGGCGTACGATCGAAGTTTATCAGGCATGGTCGGGTTTTATGCTTGCCTTAAGCGGTGCCAGGCGACAGGTGTTTAACCAGCCACTTGAACGTCACGCGGTCGCGCGCGCCTGCTGCCTGAAGAAGCTGCGTATCGCTTCCCACACGTCTTCCTCCTCGCTAAGCGCATAGGCACCGACTGGCAGCCCGTCCTCGGAAAGTTGCTGGAACAACTCGCCGATTTCGGTATCCAGGCCAGCGCGGCTGGGCGGCGAAGTCTCGACGTAACCCATGTAATTGGCCACCGCGGCGATCCGCCTCAAACCCTCTAGCGCGGGTTCGCGGTCCTCGCGAAAGTTGTCGCCGTCCGATGAGTAGAACATGTAAATATTGTAGCGCGCGGGGCTGTAGCGGTCACTGATGATGCTTGCCACCGCTTCGAAAGCGGTGGAAGCCACCGTGCCGCCCTGTCCGCGCACCTGAAAAAATTCGTCTTCGTTGAACTCCCAGGCGTTGATGGTATGCGCGACGAATACCGCTTCGATCCGGGTGTACTGGCGGCGCAGACCCTGAATGACCCAGAAGAAAAACGATTTGGCGAGCTTGCGATCGCGTTCGGTCATGCTGGAGGACACATCCAGCGCGAAGAACACCACGGCTTGTGTGGTCGGGCGCTGGCGTTTGACCAGCTGGCGATAACGCAGGTCATCGTTGATGAAAATCGGACCCTGGGGCTGGACGGCGCGGCGCTTGATGGATTCCTTGAGTGAGCGCCGCTTGTCCAGACGCGAGCGTGCGCCGCGGCGATCCCAACCCTCGCGTGTATAGTCATCGTCTTCCAGCGAGCCGGACTTGGCGCGCAGATCGGGAAGCTTGAGTTCTTCCCAGAGCCAGTCGATGATGTCGTCGACTTTCAGCTCCAGCACGAACTCGAGACCGCCTTCGCCGCGACCGCCGCTACTCTTGTCGCGGCCCTGGGGTCCACGCCCCTGACTCAGCACGTCACCTGGTTTGGCGCTGCCCTGACCGACGCCGCCGCGGGTGCTGGGGTCAAGCAGGCGGAAGCGATAATGTTCGAGAAAACGCACCGGCACCTGCACGGTGCGGTTGCCGTCGTTGCTGAGCACGTCCGCGCCGGCCACGATGTCGGGCAGGCGTTTGCGCACCGCGTTGCGCACTTTCTCGTTGTGTCGCAACCAGTCGCGCGCGCCGCGCGAGAACAGATCGTACCAGCCTTTGTCCTCGCGACTCCCACCGCCGGTTTCTGTATCCGAACTCATGCCGTTTCGACCTCGCAATCGCTAGCCGTTGCTCAACTCCGACACCGTTCATGGCGTCCCTACAACCTCGCCGCTTGCGCTGCCTCGTAAAAGTCTACTCCTGAGACAACAGCGTGGTAACGTAGTTGAGCGCTTCCTTGGCGCTATGATTATCGTAACCGTATTCCCTGACCAGCCGCTCCTGCACCGCGGAAATCTTCTGTTGCGCCTCCTCGTCAGGCCGCGCGGCGGAGGTGACCAGCCGCAGAACATCGCGACGCTCTTCGAAAAGATACTGTTCGATCGCCTCGTGCAGACGCGTGTGGCTGTCCAAAGTGAATTTCGAACCCGCCTTGTAAGCCACCATCGCCTTGCGCACCACTTCCTGCCGGAATGACTGTTTGCCGGATTCCGACACCTTGATCTTTTCCTCGACCGAGCGCAGAAACCGCTCATCGGGCGGACGCGATTCGCCCGTGATGGGATCGTCCACCTCGCGCTGATCGAGTTTGGCCTCGACTTCATCCAGGTATTTATCGAGCAATTGTTGTGCCTCTTCCTCGAACGAGGCGAACAACGCCTTGTGGACGTCCTCCTTGACCCAGCGGTTGTAAAAGTCCTTGCGCGCCAGCACCAGAAAGTCCACCCAATGGCGCTTTTCCTTGGTGTCCATGCGCGCGTCATGCTCGATGGCGTCTTTTAGCGCGAGCAATACTTCCATGCTGGTGAGACTTTTCGCCTCGCTGCGGGTGATGGCGTTGGAAATCGCGTTGATCACGAAACGCGGACTGACGCCGGTCATGCCCTCATCCGGTGCATCCGCCCTGATGCGTGACACTTCGTTGTCGGAAAAACCTTCAACGTCCTCATGCGCGTACAGACGCAGCTTTTTGGAGAGGTCCAGCTCCTCGCGTTCCGGCGCGCGCAGACGGGTGAGGATGGAGAAGGTCGCCGCCAGCTTGAGCGCATGTGGATCGAGATGCACGGCGCGGAACGCGGCGGCGTTGGATACCAGTTTTTTGTAGATACGCGCCTCGTCCGTGTAGTTGAGCGTATACGGCACCTTGATGATCACCATGCGATCCAGCAGCGCCTCGTTCTCCTTTTCCTGCAGAAACTTGTGAAACTCCGCCAGATTGGTGTGCGCGACGATGGTCTCGTCCAGATAAATCAGCGGGAAGCGCGAGACTTTTACGTTCTTCTCCTGTGTCAAGGTCAGCAACAAATACAGGAATTCGCGCTTGACCTTCAGGATTTCGATCATTTCCAGCACGCCGCGGCTGGCGGCGTACACGGCGCCCGACCACGACCAGGCGCGCGGGTCGCCCTCATCGCCGATCTCCGCGACCTTCGACAAATCCACCGAACCTACCAGGTCGGCGATGTCGGCGGTGCTGGGATCGTGCGGCGCGTAAGTGCCAACCCCGACCCGGTTGGACTCCGACAGGAACACACGCGTGACGGAGTAACGCATGAAGTCGCCTTCGAACTCGTCTTCCAGCCGCATGCGGCAGAACGGAGTTACCTCGCCCGTCACATCGACGCCGTAAGTCTCGCGGAACTGCGCCCGCATGCTGGCCGGGATCAGGTTCAGCGGCGACTCGTGCGTGGGCGAGCCCTTGAGCGCATAGATCGCGCCTTCGTCAGTGTGACTGTATTCTTCCAGCGCGCGTTTGAGCAGTATCACCAGGGTGGACTTGCCGCCGGACGGGGGACCCAGCAGCAACAAAAGCCGTCGGCCCACATCCGAACCGGCGCTGGCGGCCTTGAAATATTCCACCACCCGGGCGAGCGGCTTTTCGATGCCGAACAGGTCGTGCGCGAACAGCTCGCTCGATAACTCACGGGTTGAACTGGAGGCGCCATTGCCGTCCGGCTCATTGCGGCTGACCTCGCGCCGGCCGTACCACTGGAGCATATCCCACACGTATTCGTGGCTACTACGCGATACGCCGCGCGCGTCATCCGGCACGATTGTTCCGAGAAACTCCGCGAACGTACCTTCCCAGTGGCGGGCTCGGTGTTCTTTGGTAAATGCGGTAAGCGAATCGATGAATCGGGTCTGATGTTCCTGACCAGTCGTATCTGTTGACTTCGGCATGGTCGATCTCCCTGCTCATGACTATATGGGCGAGCAACACAATAATTGAATTCAGGCGAACCAGATTAGACACACAGGCGCGTTACATTGCGTGCATTGGTTTTCTAAAGTATAGACGGCGCGCCAAAACGTTTCGTTCCGTCTTAAATTTTAAGTCTTGCGAACAAAGGGTGCGCTCCCTCAAGCTGCATCGGCGACATTATTGCAATTCATGGCAGGCCGAATACGCGGCCGCGCAGTTTATTTTCTGTTGCAGGTATTATAGGAAAGATATCGCGCTTCGCGGGGCATGAAGTGGTTTTTCGACATTAAATTCATGACCTCTCCTGCAGTGACCATCGCGGTCGCGTACATGACGACAACGAGATACATGCGTTAGTAGTGGGCGTCTTGCAAAAAATCAGCGCGGCGATCACCACGGCAACGGGCGCCGAGTTTCATGCTGTCGCACAACGCCGGGCCGGTGGCGGTTGCATCAGTCAGGCATTCGTTATCGAAGATGACGCTCGCCGCTATTTCGTGAAATTAAGCGACGCTGAAGGACTGCCGATGTTCGAAGCCGAAGCCGCGGGCCTGCGCGAACTGGCCGCGGCGGGCGCGCTGCGCATACCGCGGCCCGTGTGCTGGGGTAGTGCGGAAACGCAGAGCTACATCGTGATCGAGTTTATCGATCTGAAGGGTCGCGGCGACATGGCCGCATTCGGCCGGCAGCTGGCGCGCCTGCATCAGACGCGGGCGCCGCGATTCGGCTGGCGTATGACCAATGCGCTTGGCGCCACACCACAGCACAACGACTACACGGACGACTGGTGCGAATTCTGGCGCGAGCGCCGTCTGGGTTATCAGCTGTCGCTCGCGGCCCAGGCGGGATATGGCGGCGCGCTGCAGGATAAGGGCGCTCGCCTGCTGACATGTTTTCACGAATTGTTCACGGATTACCGGCCTCGTCCCGCGCTGTTGCACGGCGATCTGTGGGCAGGCAACTTCGGTTTCGATGAGCTGGGCCAAGCGGTGATTTTCGATCCCGCGGTTTATTTTGGCGATCGGGAAGCGGAGCTGGCGATGACCGAACTGTTCGGCGGCTATAGCGACAATTTCTACGTGGCGTATCGGGAGGTCTTGCCGCTCGCGCCGGGTTATCCCGTGCGCAGGACTTTATACAATCTCTATCATGTGCTGAATCATCTCAATCTCTTCGGCGGCGGGTACGCACGCCAGGCCGAACACATGCTGGACGTGCTCTTGAGCGAACTCGGCGCATCCGCGCGTACCTGATGGCCGAAGCGATGACCTCGCTTCGAGCGGCGATCTGGTTGCGGTCTAGCGGCTGGCGCCCACTTCGCGCGCACGCCGCAGGCTAATCGCAGCGTTACGCATGACCTGCGCCTGATCCCAATCCTTTGCCGTCTCCGGCCAGCCTTGCGCGTGCCGCATGACGATAGCGGCTAGGGCGTGAATATGTTCCGGCGTGTCGTTCAGCGCCGGAATATAACTGAACCGCTCGCCGCCCGCCTCGATAAACACCTGGCGGCTCTCGCCGGCGATTTCATCCAGGGTCTCCAGGCAATCCGCCGCGAAGCCGGGGCAGCAGATATCGACGGCCTTGACGCCCTGTCGAGCCAGTTCGCAGAGCACGGAGTCGGTATAAGGCGTAAGCCACTCCTCGCGACCGAAGCGCGACTGAAAGCAGACTTTCCAGGCATCTTGATCCAGCTTAAGCGCCTGGGCGACCAGCCGTGCGGTCTTATGGCATTCGCAATGATAGGGATCGCCATTGAGCAGATAACGCTTGGGGATGCCGTGAAACGAGAACAGCAGCCGGTCGCCGCGCCCGTGCGCCTGCCAGTGCGCCTGAATGCGCGCGGTGAGCGCCTCAATATAACCGTCATCGTCCGCGTAATGATTGATAAACCGCAGCTCCGGCAACCAGCGCCAGGTCTTCAGCACGTCGGCGACCGCATCGAACGTGGAGGCCGTGGTCGTCGCCGAATATTGCGGATAAAGCGGCAACACCACCAGTCTGCGCACGCCCTTGCCGCGCAGTTCTTCAAGTCCCGCCGCGACCGAGGGGTTGCCGTAACGCATCGCCAGCGCAATCTCGACCGCGCCATTGAATCGCTCGACCAGTTCCGCGCGCAACGCTTCTTTTTGCTGCGCGGAAAAAACCAGCAGCGGGGAACCCTGCGTAGTCCATACCTTTTGATAAAGTCTGGCGCTGCGCGCCGGCCGGATGTTTAGAATGATGCCGTTCAATACCAGCCACCAGAGGGGCCGCGGCCACTCGATCACGCGCGGATCGGACAGGAATTCCTTCAGATAGCGGCGCAGCGCCTTGGGCGTTGGCGCGTCGGGGGTGCCCAGATTGACCAGCAACACGCCGGCTCTGGGTTGGGCGTCATGCGGATAATCAGGGTCGCCAACGTAAGCCGTCATGCGAACGAACTCGGGTTGTAGGGAGGGGTCATGTGAATCAATAGGGAGTCAATGCTGCGAACGGCTCGCAAATCGCCGCACGCGTGACCGGCGCAAGCACATAGGAGTGTGGATGCTCCCGCCGCAGCACTACGCCAGGCGTTGCACGTCGTCAATCTTGCTCAGCCGCTCGTGCAACGGACTCGAACGCGGAAAATGCGCCAGCAGAAATTCCATTTGATCGGCCAGCACCCGGCGTCCCTGCAAGTAAATATACTCGGCGTGCGTAGGCGTAAAAGGAATCGCCAGCAGTTGCAGCCCCGCCTGTTCCGGCGTGCGACCGGCCTTGTGATTGTTACAGCGCTTGCACGCGGTCACGACGTTCTTCCATGCATCCTGTCCGCCACTGCTCATGGGGCGCACATGGTCCCTGGACAAATCCCTGTGGCTGAAATGAGTGCCGCAGTAAAGACACAGACTGGCGTCACGCTTGAACAGCGCATGGTTGTTGAGCGGCGGCACGTAGGCGCTGAACAACGATCTGTTGCTGCCGTGCGTGGCGATAATCGAGTTGACCTCAATGACGCTGCGCAGGCCGGTGCGCGAGTTGATGCCGCCATGCACGATATACAAAGGGCTGCCACAGGCATAGGCGACCTGCTCGGCATGATAGAGTCTTACCGCAGCCTGATAGTTGATCCATTCCAGAGGCATGCCCGCGATATCGGTACGCAGCACTTGTTGATTAAGATCGTACAAAATCTTCTCCAGCGCCGGAATCGCTAGCAATCTATATTCAAACTTGCGGCGATGCAACTTGAGCGCAGTTCTGTCCGCAACCTTGACAAACGGTAAGCCGGCCTGTAAATCCGTACGGAGACGCGGGATTGTGGCTGGTGGTATATGTACCCGCAAGAGCACGACGTGCGGGCTAATATCGCGGCGCTGATTTTGCCCTTGATTTAACTTTTAGCGCCCGCGGACGGACGCAGACGCACTACACAGGAGGCTGGCAATGGCAGTAAAAGCAGGCGTGCCGCGGGAAACTCAGCCCGGCGAGCGGCGGGTCGCACTCACTCCCGGCGCGGTGGAACGCCTGGTCAAGCTTGGCATACAGGTGCTGCTGCAAAAAGGCGCCGGCGAGGCGGCGCAGATTCCCGATGGCGACTACGGCGACGCCGTCACTCTCGTTGACGACGCGCACGCGCTTTACCAGCAGGCGGATATGATTTTGAAGGTGCAGCCGCCGACGATCGAGGAGATCGATCAAATGCGCGATGGCGCGGTGGTGATCGGCTACATGTCGCCCCATCTGGAACCCGAACGCATCGCGAAGCTGCGCGACCGGCACATCACCGCATTCTCCATAGAATTCATTCCGCGCATTTCGCGCGCGCAGTCCATGGACGCCCTGTCTTCGCAGGCGGTCGTGGCGGGCTACAAGGCGGCCATCATGGGCGCCGACCTCTCCAACCGATTTTTCCCCATGCTCACCACCGCCGCCGGCACTATACGCCCGGCGCAGGTATTGGTGATTGGTGTGGGGGTGGCTGGCCTGCAAGCGATAGCCACGGCGCGCAGGCTCGGCGCGCAGGTCGAGGCTTACGACGTGCGCGCGGCAACCAAGGAGCAGGTGCAGTCGCTGGGCGCGAAGTTCCTGGAAACGAAAGTGACCGCCGAAGGCGAGGGCGGCTACGCGCGTGAGCTAAACGAAGAAGAGAAGCGGCAACAGCAGGAAATGCTGGCCGAGCACATCGCCAAGGCCCAGGTCGTCATCACCACCGCGGCGATTCCTGGCAAGACATCGCCC
>Ga0209587_1001507_pt1 | contig 10893 bp, 10 predicted proteins | sample NGEPerD_2_FD_184512 | JGI IMG/M metagenome (GOLD analysis project Ga0209587, IMG submission 184512) | Arctic peat soil microbial communities from the Barrow Environmental Observatory site, Barrow, Alaska, USA - NGEE PermafrostL1-D... | ecosystem: Environmental > Terrestrial > Soil > Wetlands >... | reverse complement strand
TCGACTGGCCCCCCAACAGCCATGGCGCCCGTGGCACCGGTACCAGCACGTGTACATGTGGGTCTTGTACGGCTTCCTCACCGCGAAGTGGTTCGTCGTGTCCGACGTCGCCGCCCTGCTGAAAGGTGGCTTCGGCACCGACCGGTTCGCCCGCCCGCCCCGACGCCGCGAAATTGTGGTCGTCGCCGGCGGCAAACTGGTGCACCTCGGGTGGGCGGTCTTCATCCCCCTTCTGTTGCACCCGTGGTGGGGGGTCGCCCTCTTCTATATCGGCGGATCGTGGCTGGTGGGCTTCACCCTCGCGATGGTGTTCCAGTTGGCCCACTGCACCGACGTGGTCGAGTTCCTCGATGGGGCCGATGTCGAGCGACACGAGTCGTTCGAGGTGCGCCAACTTCACACGACCGCCGACATCGAGTGTCGGGTGCCGCTGCTCGGCGGGTTCGTCCGCTGGATCATGGGCGGCCTCGACCACCAGATCGAGCACCACCTCGCCCCCCGTGTGCCGCACACCGTGTATCCGGCCATGGCGACCCGGCTCCGGGTGATCTGTGCCGAACGGGCCCTTCCGTATCACGTGCACCGGTCCGTGTGGACCGCGTTGCGGGCGCACGGCCGCTGGCTCGAGCTGCTCGGCCGGGACCCGTCGCGGGTCATGGTCGACGCCGGCAAGGACGCGGCCGGGACCGCCCAGAGGGCACCATCGCCGAAGCTCCCAGGCGAGCTCGAGAGCCGCGGTCACGCGGCTGCACGCGACCATGAAGTCATGAGGACCGATGAGTTCATGTCGTCGGCCGAGTGGTTCGTCGACTCCGAGGTCGCCGTCACCCAAGCCGCCCCGCTGGATACCTGATCATCATGACGAGCGCCCGTGAACAACATGGCGACGACATCGAGATGCTACGAACTCCCCGTGCGGAGCCGGCGGTGAGCCCATGACTCTGCGCAAGAGCGCGATCGCCCAACGGATCAGGGCGAGCCTGTTCTTCATCCCGATGCTGGGAGTCGTCGCGGCGGTGATCGTCGCGGCGACCGCGATCGCGCTCGACCGCCGGATCGATCAGAACGGCTCGGATCTCCCACTCGGGTTCACCTCGACGGTGGCAAGCGCCCGGGCCCTGCTCGGGACCGTGGCAGGCGCCACCATCACCTTCGCCGCCATTGCCTTCTCGGTCTCGTTGCTGATCATCCAACAGGCGTCGAGCCAGTACTCGCCCCGGGTCGTGCACACCCTGTTCCGTGACCCGTTCAACAAGCGGGTCATGGGTCTCGTGGTGGGCACCTTCACCTACTGCCTCCTCATCTTGCGCTCGGTTCGGTCCTCGCTCGAAGAAGGGGGCGACGCGGTCATCCCCAACCTGTCCGTCGCCATCGGTGTCATCCTCGGCATCATCACGATCCTGGCGATCGTCGCCTTCATCAACCACAGCGCCCACTCCATGGATATCAGCACCATTCTCCGGGACGTCGAGGACCAAGCCATCACGCAGATCCGCCGCGAGTGGCAGACGCCCGACACGGCAACCAGCCCGACGCCCCCGCCGCAGCGCCCTTCTCATCCCGTCCACATCATCCGCTTCGACCGCAGCGGCTGGGTGCAACAGACCGATGTTGACGAGCTCATCGGTTGCATCCCGACCGGACAGACGATGTGGGTCGACACCTACCCGGGCCGTTACGCCATCGAGGGAACACCCATCGGCGAGCTCTCGAGCGCGCCCGATGATGCCGAGGCCTTCCAGCGCGGGGTCCTCGCCGCGATCGGGACGGGCGACACTCGCACCATGCAACAAGACGTATCTTTCGGGTTGCGCCAGCTCGCCGACGTGGCGCTCAAGGCCCTGTCGCCCGGTATCAACGACCCCACCACCGCCCAGGACGCGATCTTCCACTCCACCGCAGTACTCGCCGAGCTGCTCCGGCGCGAACCACCGTCGGTCGTCAGGTCGAACGACGACGGCGGTCGAGTGGTCTTGGTGCACCAACCCACCCACGACGACCTGATCCGCCTCGCCTTCGACGAGGTCCGCCAGACCGCCGCGGCCATGCCCGCGGTGTGCATCTACCTCCTCGAGTCCCTCGAACTGCTCACCGAGACGATCAACGACAGCAGAACGGACCGGGCCGAGTCACTTCGCCGCCAAGCCGACCTCGTGGTCGCAGGGTGCGCGGCCGCGGACAACCTCCCAGCTGATATTCGTGACGTCGAACAGGCCTTCCAGAAGCGCTTCGCGACTCAATGAAGATGCGGGCCGCACCGCCATCGGCGACAAGCGGTCGCGATATCGAGCCAGGTGACATTGGCCTTGCCGACGCGCGCTCTCGCGACCTCGGAGGTCCTGGGACCCTCGTCCTCCAGTGGATTCGACGTCAGCGGCGCGTCATCACCGGTTCGGCGAGCGACCGCCTAGGGCGAACGGCTCGTTCACGTCAATATCACCATGGCGCGGGCGAGGGACGCGGCACCGACCACACCGGAATCGTCGCCGAGCGCAGCCGGCACCCACGCGAGCTCGGGGTTCGGTCGTAGCATCCACGGCTCGGCGGCCTTCTCGATTCGATCGGCTAGCGGCTGCCCGAGCTTCTCCGCGAGTCCGCCTCCGATCACGACGAGTTCGATATCGATCAGGTTGACGGCGGACGCGACGCCGATGCCGAGGGTCTCGATCGCCATGTCGAAGAGCTGCCCGGCCAACTCGTCCGACTCCTCGAGCGCACGGGCCCAGACCTTGGACGTCAACCTCGCCTTGCCCTCGGCATCGCGGATCGAGAACAGCGCCGTGTGGCGTCCGGCATCGACCATGGCCGCAGCAGTTGCTGCCATCGAACGTCGGCCCGCATAGGCCTCGACGCATCCTCGTCGGCCACAACTGCACAGCGCGCCGCCGGGCCGAACGATGACGTGGCCGATCTCCCCAGCCGCTCCTCGGGAGCCGTTGAACGGTCGACCGTCGAGGATCAGGGCGCCTCCGATGCCTGTCCCCATCCAGACACCGAGGACGTTCGCGACGTCGTGGGCGACGCCCGCAATCCATTCTCCGAGTAGACCCATGTTCACGTCGTTTCCGAGGACGACGGGCACACCGAGATGATCTTCCAGTGTCGGGCCCAGATCGATCTGATCGGTCCAACCGCTGAGGTTCGGCACGGTCAGGACCTCACCATGGTGGACGACACCGGGAACGCCGACGCCCACGGCGGCAGGTGTCTCCCTCAACGACTCGATCAACTCGACGATGGTCGCGACGACCGAATCGGGCCCGTCCGTGGGCGTGGATGCCTTCGCTCGATCGACGACCCGGTGATCCGAGTCGACGATGCCCACCTCGATGTTGGTGCCGCCAATATCGACGCCTGCAACGATCATGACGGCTTCACTCGGTCGACGGTACCAGTGCCCTGACATCCAGGACCGGGGCAGCCACGGGACTCGTGCTGTAGCTCGAACCTTGTCCTCCGCAGCTCGATGGGGCCGCGCCGCCGCTGCCCGCTGTGCTGGACGTCGACCCCGGCGGACGTCCCGCCGTTCGATCCGGAGATGCCCGACGCGTCCGTGCCGGCGACCGCGGTGGAGCCCGGCGTCGGCTCCGGGCAACTCGGTGTCGGCGCGTTCGCCGGCTGCGCAGAGCTGCGGCCGCAGGCAGAGAACATGAAAAGGGGCGAGCATGCCTCCAGCGACGAAGGAGCCCGACGTCGCCGCCAAGGTCTGCTTGGTCGGCAACGCGGGCGGCCTGCTCGGAGGCATCCGGGTCTGGGATGACCTCGGCCTGGACTGAACCGGTGACGATCGACGTGGCCGCGGTCGTCAGCTTCGACCACACTACCGACGTGGAGACGATGCTCGAAGCCATCGACCGACTCCGGGCGGTCGGCCATGTTCTCGACCTGCGCGCCGCCCCCGCCGGTCGCCTCGTCTGTCCCGCCTGCCGAAGCCGGGTCGACGCCGGTGCCGTCCAGGTGGATGCGACGGTGCGCTTCGAGGGAGATTCCAACCCGGCCGACGAGTCGATCCTCGTCGCGATCACGCTGCCGTGCGGGCACCGAGGCCTCTACAGCGCGGCGTTTGGCGCGGCCGCGCCCGCGCTCGACGTCGGTGTGCTCCAGGCGCTGGCGGGTCGCTGACCCCGCAGGCGCCGCCTGGCCGTCAGGTCGTGAGGGTGATGACGGTCTTGACGTCATCGGGGCGGTGCTCGAGTGCGTCCGCGAACGCGTCGAGCGGGACGCGACGCGTCACGAGCCGGGCGAGCCACGCCGGATCGGCTTCGCGGAGTGCGTCGGCGGCGGCCGCGTAGTGGCGGCGGTTGGCGTTGACCGACCCGAAGACCACCGCGTTGCCCAGCACCATCTCCCGGTTCACCTCGCCCGCATCGAACGGCACTGTCCGACCTCCCGACGAAACGCCGGTCAGGCAGACGATCACGTTCTCGTTGGTGTTGGACAGCACGCCGCCGACGACCGCGGACGCGCCACTGCACTCGATCACGATGTCCGCCATCGCTGCGGCAGGTCGTACGTCTCCGTTCCGGTAGTGGGCGCCGACATCGGCGACGAGGCGGGGTTTGGGTCCTCTCGTGACCCGGTCGAGCACCTCGACCTCATAGCCGCGTCGGACCGCGAGGAGCGCGGCGAGCAACCCGATCGGTCCCGCACCGCAGACGAGGACGCGGCGCGGTGACCATCCCTGGGAGCGGGCACCGATCCGCTCGATGTGATCCCAGGCCTTGGCCACCACGCTGGCGGGCTCCACCAGCACACCGAGCTCACCGAGGACCGGATCGACCCGCACCGCGAAGGTGGGCTCGATGCGGTACCGCTCGGACGCGTAACCGTGGCGGCCCTTGATGCCGCGTTCGGTGTAGCGACCGTTGCTGCACATGTCCCACTCGCCGATCGCGCAACTGGGGCATGGCACCGGGTCGGGGCGACGCACGATGCCGACCACCAGGTCGCCGGTCCTGAACCCAGTGCCATCGGGGGCGTCGAGCACCCGGCCGAGCGACTCGTGGCCGATGATGAGTCGCCCGCCACCCGGCGGCGCGGTCCCGTAGCGGCCGGCGCAGATCTCGGCGTCGGTGCCACACACGCCGACCGCCAACGTCTCCACCAGCAGCGGCCCGTCCGCCTCGGGCGGATCGTCGACCTCGGTGACCTCCGCCGAGCCCGCCACACCCGGCAGCACGGTGAGGGCTCGCATCACCCCGAGTCTGCACTACGCGCACCGGGCCGTTCAGGTCACTCCCGGCCGGGCGACGCCTCGGCCGGTCTCAGTGCGGAGTTGCTCGGCGCTGCGTCGGCCCGGTCGATCGCGACAGCGTGGCCGCCGTGTTGATGATGGCGGTGTGTGAGAACGCCTGCGGGAAGTTCCCGAGCAGCCGTTTCGTTGCCGGGTCGTACTCTTCTGAGAGCAGCCCGACGTCGTTGCGGAGCCCGAGGAGACGCTCGAACAGGGAGCGGGCCTCGTCGTCGCGGCCCAGCAGTGCCAGCGCGTCGGCCAGCCAGAACGTGCACAGCAGGAACGCCCCTTCCCCGCCGGGCAGACCATCGATGGCTTCGCCGGTGCGGTAACGCGAAACGAACCCGTCGACCGTCAGCTCCCGCTCGATCGCTTCGACCGTGTTGAGCACCCGCGGATCGGTGGCGGGAAGGAACCCGACGATGGGCACGAGCAGCAAGCTGGCATCGAGGTCCGAGGAGCCGTAGGTCTGCACGAACACGCCGCGATCATCGACGCCGTGGTCGAGGACATCGCGGTGGATGTCGTCCCGCAATGCCCGCCAGCGGTCGACGGGTCCGTCGCGGTCGAATTGCTCGGCGGTGGCGACGATGCGATCGGTGGCGACCCAGGCCATCACCTTCGAGTGGGTGAAGTCGCGGCGCGGGCCCCGCACCTCCCAGATGCCCTCGTCCGGTTGACGCCATGCACCTTCGAGGAAGTCGAGCAGCACCTTCTGCAGCTGCCATGCGTTGTCGTCGAACTCCAGGCCCGCCAGCGACGCCTGGTGCAACGCGTCGACGACCTCGCCGTACACGTCGAGCTGGAACTGGTCTGCGGCCGCGTTGCCGACCCGCACCGGCACCGAGGCTTCATAGCCTGGCAACCACGGCAGCTCGCGTTCGATCAGCTCACGCTCGCCGGCGATGCCGTACATGATCTGCAGATCGGCCGGATCACCGGCTACGGCCCGCAGCAGCCAGTCACGCCACGCAACCGCCTCCGCGGTGTGCCCCGCGTCCAACAACGCCATCAAGGTGAAGGTCGCGTCACGCAGCCAGCAGTACCGGTAGTCCCAGTTACGCACCCCACCCAACGCCTCGGGCAGCGACGTCGTGGGCGCCGCGCACAACCCACCTGTGGAGGTGTGGGTGAGACCCTTCAGGACGGTGAGCGAGCTGCGTACCTCGGCCGCCCAGCCGCCGTCATAGGTCGTCTGATCCGACCAGCCCTGCCACCATCGTTGCGCCGTAGCGATCAACGCGTCGGGGTCGACTTCCTGGTGACAGTCGGTGTGGGACTCGAACCATGTGAGCACGAACGGCACCCGACCACCCGCCTCGACAGAGAACTCGGCGACGCTGCGCCGGTCGTCGCCCTCGCCCTCGCCGCGCAGCTCGACCGGCGTGACCAGGCGGAGCGCGTCGGGACCGGCGACCGCGGCCCATGCCCCGTCGACGCGCCGAACCCAAGGCATCACCGAGCCGTAGCCGAACCGCACGATGAGCTCGGTGCGCATAGCTACCCGCCCCCGCCTCCCCTCGACGACCCGCACCACCTCAAGCTGTTCGTCACGTGGCGGCATGCAATCGATCACCGCCACCTCGCCGTCGTCGCACTCGAACAGCGTCTCTAGCACCAGCGAGTCGCCGACGTAACGCCGCCGCACCTGGCGGGGACGACCCGCCGGTGCCAGCAGCCACCGCCCATGCCGAGGCTCGCCCAGCAGCGCCGCAAAGCAGGCCGGCGAATCGAACCGCGGGAACGTCAACCAGTCGATCGACCCATCCACTCCGACCAACGCCGCGGACTCCATGTCCGACAACAACGCGTAATCCTCGATCCGCCCGGCCACCGAAGGCTCAGCGCTCTCGACGCGAGGGACACACGGTCGGCATCCCGCCACCCTACGGTGGGTGGCGCTGTTGCATTGAATCCGATTGGGGCGCGCGGGCCCGACCCCTGGCTGGCGATGCCGCTCAGATCGTTCCGGCGGCTCGGTGAACGCCGTTTCGATTCGTCGATGAGTGTGCCCGTCGACGCCGAGTTCGTAGTGGCCTCGCCGGATGTTCTGCATCCGTGCGCGCCCCTACGACCACGCGTACGGAACGGTCGCGTTTGAGGCCACGAATCGGGCGTAGTCGGGCTTTGAGGCGACCGTGGTCGCACTCGACACGGCTGTTTGCGAACTGCTCCGTGTTGAGAAACGCGGCGGGCATGAGTCCCTCGATCGCAACTCGTAACGCTGGGCCGCGATCGGTGACGACCTCGACCGATTCGCCATGGGCGCGGAGCGCGACCGAAACGAACCGCCGCGCGGCCCGGAAATCGCGACGCCGGGAGACGTAGACGTCGATGATCTGGCCGTGCTGATCGACGGCTCGGTACACGTAGCGCTATCTGCCGGCGACCTTTACAAAGGTCTCATCGACGAACCAGCGGTCGCCGACCGGATGGTGGCAAGGTCCGGTCGCATCCACGAGGAGCGGCGTGCAGCGTTGCACCCACCGGAAGATGGTGACGTGGTCAACCTCGATCCCATGTTCACCGAGAAGCTCTTCGACGTCGCGATACGAAAGCCCGAACTGCAGGTACTACCGGATGGCGAGGACGATGATCTCGTGTGGGATTCGGTACCCGCAGAAGGCTGGACTCTGGATCGTGGGCATGGAACGGGAACGACGAGGTCTCATCAAGGCACCCTCACCGGCCGGTGCGACGATGCGCCAACGCAACAGTGCCGCCTCGCGCACCCAGTGGCGTTGGTCAGCGCGACGCGCCGCGCGGGGTTTCGCTCGGTGGGCTCTCGGGCGCATCGAGGAGCGCACCCTGGAGCGCGGCGAGCAGGGCCCCGAGCACGATGAGTGCCGTGCCGGCGATGGCGGCGATAGCGGCGACGTAGGAGCTCCCGAGCTGATCCGCCGACAGTCGGCCGCCGTTCACCACGATCAGGACCGCGGCGCTCACGACAAACGCGCCGCCGAGCAGCCATACTCCCGTCGTCAACATCCGGCGACTGGACAAGACATGGCCGAACACCATCGGCGACCACGGTCGTGTGTCTGCTCCGGTCCCTCTCGTTCCAATCAACCACGCCGCCAACGCGGCGACCCAAATCGTTGCGATGAGGTACGCGCCGATCACATCACTGGGACGGTGCCACCTCGCGGTCAGCGTCGCGGCTCCAACCAAGACGGCGTATGCGGCGCCGCCACACCCGACGATCGTGCGCAGCCGTGGCGGCGCCACGAGCATGAAACACAGCCCAAGCGACATCGCGACCGTCGCGTGTCCGCTCGGGAAGCTCGCCACCGCTGCGCCGTCGGGCCGGAGCAGCAGGTCCGGGCGGCCGAGCACGGTTCCTTTGAGTAGCTGGGTGGTGAGATTGGCGCCGAGCATGGTGAGGACGACGCCGATCGCGAGTCGCGGTCGCCGGCGACTGAACGCGATGAGTGCGAGCGCGATGCTCCCGAGCACGAGCGACGTGATGCTGATCGTGTCGAGGAGTTGGTTCGTCGCCCGTTGCACCGAGCCGTGCGTCGCGCGACCGACCAGCGCGGCTTCGTCGACTCGTTGCCCGAAGTGCGTGCGAACGGCGCCGACGTACAGCCCGACGAAGAGGACGAGTGACGCGCCCGCGACGCCGACCAGCAAGGCGACATGTCTGCGCCGCGATCGGCGCTCGACGCTTCGACGGGACCGCTCGCCTTCGCGCTGGGGGGCGGGAGACACTGGGACCGACCCGCGGTGTCCCGTCGTCTCCACAACGGTCATCTTGTCATCGGGCGGCCTTCTGGATTCGCGGCCGAGGCGGGAGCGCGCTGGGACATCTTCGAACTCCTCATGAAGGGCGATCGACTCGTGCCCGTCGTTCACCGGCGCGATCGGTCGAACCGCCCGAGGAACATCACCAAGCACTCGAGTGGGACCCGTCTCCTTGAAGCGACCACCTAGTACTCATCGGCTCCGCCTTCGTCGGGATCTTTGCGGCCGCGGCTCACGGGCCGACCGCGTCGATCGACCTCCCTCCCTGAGGCGCGCCCGTGCTTCGCGAGCCGCGCGCCATCATCGGCGTTGCCGACCGGGACGGGCCTCGCCATCGTGCTGACTCGTGACGATGCGCTCGTGTGGGGTGCAGGGCAAGCGGTTCGGTCCCGGAACCGTCGAGTCGCTCCATCGGGTGCATCGAGCTACGATCCGCCCCTGGTTGTTGTCACGCGTCGCTCCCGACGCCAGACGAGCTCCACGACAGGAGTCCTCCGCCGATGCCGAGCACGAGCTTCTCAAGTATTGGCCCGCCTCGGTGACCGATGAGGACCCGATCTATCGCCTGCCGGAGCTGCGCTACGACTACAGCGCGCTCGAGCCGCACATCTCGGGCCGCATCATGGAGCTGCACCACTCGAAGCACCATGCCGCCTTCGCCGCCGGCGCCAACACGGCGATCGAACGGTTACAGGACGCGCGCCGTCAGAGCGCCTTCACGCTCCTGGCGATGCTGGAGAAGAACTTGGCGTTCAACCTGTCCGGCCATGTGCTGCACTCCCTGTGGTGGGAGTGCCTCTCACCCGGCGGCGGCGGCGAACCAACCGAATGGCTGGCCGAACAGATCGACGCCAACTTCGGGGGCTTCGCACCGTTCAAGGAGCACATGATCGAAGCGGCCGCCACCATCCAAGGGTCGGGATGGGCGCTGGCGTCATGGGAACCCACCGCACGGCGCGTGGTCATCGAGCAGGCCTATGACCATCAGGGCAACCATGGCCAAGGCACGATCCCGATCCTGGCGATCGACGCCTGGGAGCACGCCTACTACTTGCAATACGAGACCGACAAGCGGTCCTTCTTCGAGGCCGTCTGGGAGCTGGTCGACTGGCCTCGGGCTACTACCCGCTTCGAAGCCTCAAGCCTCTGAACCGGTCCCAGCGCCCTCGTGTGGCGGGCCTGCGCCGCGAGACCCGAGCCGGCACGGTCGCGCTCGAACTGCTACCGAAGGCTGTCGGTGGGTGCGCGGGCGACGCACCGGATCCCGCCGTTGGCAGCAACGCGACCGTGACGACGGTGGCCACAACTTGGGCTGCACGATCAACATGACCTGGTGCAGCCATGACCGTTCGAACGCGGTGGACAGCACGGCGAGGATGGTCCGGTCCGTGTCGTTGAAGCGCGGCCGGTTGATCTGACGTTGCAGTACCAGGATCTGATGCCGCAGGGCGAGGATCTCGGCGTCCCGCTCGTCGCCGGTCGCGAGCAACCACCGCAAACGGCCGACGATCAGGTGACGGAAGGTCGTGACCAGGTTCACGACGACAGAACGTATCGACCCGTCGAGCAGCTCGAAACTCCCCGAAACGCAGCGGCGATGCATTTCCGGCACCTACACGCAACAACCGCAACCACCGCGCCACCGGGTAACGAGAACGGGCGCTCAGCGCGACACTCATCCCCTGGTGAGGAGACGCGGGACGCTTGCGCGCGTTGCGACGGTCACCAGCGGAGCAGCGCCCCGATGCTCGCGTCCGGCGGGCTGTGTTCGGGTACGAAACGCACCTCTGCGTCGCCGAGCAGCGCGGCGCGGATCGCCACGTCGATCAGGCGACCGTCCCGGATCGCTTCGGAGGGTTCGGGCGCCGGCGGGTCGGTGTCGGGTAGGGCGCACCACATCCCACTGCGCTGGAAGC
>Ga0209587_1001506_pt1 | contig 10901 bp, 9 predicted proteins | sample NGEPerD_2_FD_184512 | JGI IMG/M metagenome (GOLD analysis project Ga0209587, IMG submission 184512) | Arctic peat soil microbial communities from the Barrow Environmental Observatory site, Barrow, Alaska, USA - NGEE PermafrostL1-D... | ecosystem: Environmental > Terrestrial > Soil > Wetlands >... | reverse complement strand
GCCGATGTCCGTGCGCACGAGGATCTCGCGATCGAGGTCTTGAGCGGGCAGCTGCTCGAGGGCCAGCTGCAGGACCTCGAAGTGATCGGCTGCGGTGTTGGCGCCGGCGTTGCCGGGGCGCAGCAGCCCGGCCAGCGGCTCGCCTGTCTCGTCGAGGTAGCAGAGCAGCGGGTGGAAGCCGAAGCCTCCCTTGTAATTCCCCGCCGCGCCCTCCTTCTCAGAGGCGGCGCCGAGCAGGGTGGCGTCGATGCTGAGGGTGATCGTCTCGGGTCTGCCGCCGGCGTCCCAGGCGCGCTCTCGCGCAACCGCCCGGGTGCCACGGATCGCTTCGAGTAGGCCCGCGTCGATCGACTTGATCACCCGGTGGGCGGTCCTCTCGGATGCCACCGCCCCAAACAGCGCCTCCTGGTCTCGCAATACGCCGAGGTCGGTGACGCAGTCCCCGCCGTCGGCGATAGCGACGATCAGGTCGCGCAGGACGACGCCTGGATCGTGGGCGGAGCGCCGCTCGCGGGTCGGCGCCATCGCCGCGGAGAGCGCCGCGGTGAGCCCGACCCGGTCGGCCAGCTCGGCCAGCAGGTGGGCGCCGGCGTGGGAGACGATCCCCTCGGCGTCCGCCCTGACTTCTACGGTTTGGCACGTCGGGTGAGTGGCCGAGGGCATCGCAGCCCTCGGCTCTCGCAGAACCGGACGTGACAGTCTCCCGTCATACGGCTCCCGCCTTCCGGCCGCTGGTCTGGGTCAACCTCCAATGGGCGAAAAGCTCCGGCTCGCGCGCACACACGTCCGCCAGGAACTTCCACGCTCGTTTGTGGTGACCTCGAAGTCGCTTGTACTTCTGCATTGCCCAGCGCACCAGGTACTTGTCGATGCACTGGAGGGACTCGATCAACCTGGTCGGGTAGAACCGCCCGTAGTAGTTGATCCAGCCTCGCACAACGGCGTTACACGCTCGTGCGATCTTTGTCAGGGGTGTCCCACTCCATAGATGAAGCCTCCATCTGCGGATTGTTCGGCGTATCTGCTTGGCGGCTTCGTCGCTGACCGCCGGGAGGAAGCTGCAAAACAGCTCGCCCTTCCGGTTTTTGGCCTTGCGGGGACGAAACGTGTACCCGAGGAAGTCAAAGCGCTCGTGCTCGTGAGAGCCGCTGCGGTTTGAGTCCTTGCAGTAGACGATGTGCGTCTTGTCCTGGTTTAGCTCCAGGAGGCAAGCCGCCATCCGCTTCTCGATCTCGCCGAGCACGAACCGCGCCTGGCGCTCACTTTGGCAATGCACGACAACGTCGTCTGCGTAGCGCTCGAAGGGGACGGCCGGGAACTCCCTGGCCATCCATGAATCAAACGCGTAGTGCAGGTAGAGGTTGGCGAGCAGCGGGGAGATCGCGGACCCTTGCGGGGTGCCGCGATCACGCGCTTCGGGGTTGCCGTCCCCTTCGTCAAGCGGGGCCTTCAGCCAGCGCTCGACGTAGAGGAGGACCCACCGCTCCTTGGTGTGGGCGGCTACCGCTTTCAGCATGAGGTCGTGGTCGACGGAGTCGAAGAAGGAACGGTAATCCATGTCGATCACCCAGTCCGACTTCCAACACCGTTCTCGACACACCCCAACCGCGTCAAGGGCCGAGCGATCCGGTCGGTAGCCGTAGGAGTCTGAGTGGAATATCGGCTCCACCTGCGGCTCCAGGTACAGCTTGGCGACCGTCTGCGCGACCCTGTCTGCGACTGTAGGCACACCGAGGGTTCTGACCCCTCGCCCATCCTTCTTCGGTATCTGCACCGCCTTCACCGGCGGCGGCATGTAGGTACCTGAGGACATTCGGTTCCAGAGCTTGTAGAGGTTCCCTTGCAGATCCCTCCCGAACTCGGCAACCGACTCCTCATCGACGCCCGGAGCGCCCCGGTTGGCCTTGACTTGCTTCCAAGCCTCCCAGACCACCCTCTTGTCAATGCTGAACGACTTCTGGACCTTCGACTTTGGCTCGGTCATCGGCTCCTCCCACAAACTTCGTGGTTGACCGTCAACGTCGCCTGGATGGCCCGCCCGCTTCGCTCCAACCCGATTACCGGGCCTTCGTCGCTACTACCAGGCGGTCCGCCCCTGTGCCTCGCTTCAGGATTGGGCCCCTCGCGGTCTCTTCCGCTTGGGGCCTTCCCTGGGAGGGCCGGCCGGAGGTCTGGTGACCATGAGCCGATCTCCCGCGAGACGACAGGTTCCCATGTTCCGCACAAGAGCCTGACCCGCGCTCGCGCCACCTCCATGCCGGACACCGCCTGGGCAGTAGGCAGGTGCCCCCCAGGCTCATCCCAGGCCCCACAAAATGACCTGGTTTCGATGTCGTCTGATGAATTTCGACACGTCTGCGGTGGTTCGCTTTCGCTCGCCTTCATCGGGTCATACCTGACGTGCTCGACGGCACGCCTTTTCCCGCAACGCTCAGCACGAACGGCTCTTGACCGACGCACCTTGCGGTGGTTTGTGGCCTCCTCCTGCAAGGCGACCACGGAGGGTCTGCCTCCATCTCCTATGCAGCGCCGCGTCAGGAGCGCGCCGAGCCCTTCCTGCGGTGCTTGGGCTTGGCCCTCTTCCTGTTGCGTTCATGGCGCACTTTGTGCCTTCACCTTCCGGGTGTCCTCCTGGGTCTTGGGGAATGGGTCGGCAAACCGCATTCTCAAGACCCAAGAGGACGTTCCCGGGCGGTTTCCTCAGGTGCTTACTGCCGAATCCGGGCTAACCGGCCAAGGGCGTGAATACGAAATCGAACGCCTCAAACGACAGCCGTCGTCTCGCTATGGAGCCAGACACAGAACCTCGGCCTGAAGAGTCTGTTCAGAGGCACTGTTGTTGCGTCCCGTCACGAACCAGCCGTTTCCGTTGTTCCGAAACTCGGCGATCGCGAGATCCGAACTGCTGACATCGGAGCCACCTGAGAGAACCTGCTCGCCCCCCAGACAATTGGCGGTCGCCGAGGCGATTCCGCCGGCTGCCACCGATTCATTCCCACTCTGACGCACGGTGACCGTCCCGAGCTTGCTCGCAGTAATTGCATCGTTGGCAACCTTGCCGGTAGTAACGGCAGAGTTCGCGATTTTGCCGGTCGTCACGGCGTCGTTGGCGATTTTCCCGGTCGTCACGGCGTCTTTGGCGATCTTGCCGGTCGTCACAGCGTCGTTGGCGATTTTGTCGGTCGTCACCGCGTCGTTGGCGATTTTGTCGGTCAGAACCGCGTCTTTGGCGATCTTGCCGCTGGTGACGGATTCGTCGCCCAGCTTGCCGGTGGTCACGGCGAGGTTGGCGATCTTGTCGGTCGAGACGGCGTTGTCGCGGAGGCGGTTGGTCGGCACCGCGTTCTTTGCCAGCTTGCCGGCCCTGACCGCTTCCGGGGCGATCTTGCCGGTCCTCACTGCGTTCTTCTGCAACTGCCTGGTGCCGACCGAGTTCTTGCCAAGATTGCTCGCGGCCATCGCGGCGCCGCCGCCGAGGACGAGGAACACGGCGATCGACGACATCACGTTTGCGTACGTGAGTCGCTTGCGTATCTGCTTCAAGAGGTCTCCTTCTGTAGTGACAGGGCCCCTCGCAGGGCCGCCCGGCCCAGTCGAGGGTGGGACCACAGTGGCAGGTCCGCGTCCTCGCAGTCAACTCCAGAATGGATAAACCATTCGGATCGCCCTTGCCCGGCGAAGCGACCCGGGCCGGCCGGGTCCGGGCCAGTAGACCGTCAGCAGGCCGACGTCGGCGTGGCGCCGTCAAACCTTGGACAGTGCGCGCTACCAGACGGCAATGGAGCCCGGGCCGGCGTGATCGCGAATCGCCCGATCCTTGGTCACCAGCCGCAGGCCGTGCTCGATCGCCGTGGCGAAGATCAGCCGGTCGGCGGGATCGCCTGGAAACGACTTCGGAAGGTTCACGGCGGTGTCGGCGATCGCGGGAGCGATCCCGATCGTTCGCACCTGGGCGGCGAGGCCCGCCAGCCACGATCGGATCGGGACATTGACGACGATCCGCTCATGCTTGGCCAGCCAGGCCAGCTCGAACCAGGTGATGGCTGCCACGGCGAGCTCGTCGGCCTGCTCGAGAGCGTCGCTCGCCGCCGCGCTGACCCGTTGCGGCTCCGCCGACCACCAGTGGACGACGTGCGTGTCGAGCAGGACCGTGCTCAGGAGGCGTTCCAGGAGGCGCCGGTGGAGAAGAGCTGATCCTCGTCATCGACAGCGGTCATCGCCGCCCCCTCGAACGATCCCTTCAGCGAGCGAGCGCCGGCCGCCGGCACGAGGCGCGCGACCGCGCGACCGCGCTTGGTGATCTCGATCTCCTCTCCGGCAGCGGCGGCGTCCAAGAGCCGCGAGATCTGAGCCTTGGCGTCGGTTGCGGTCACCTGTTTGGCCATGCGGTCAGTATAGCGACCATTGCATGTATTCAACAATCTCGGGAAGTGTCACTCGACCAAGCGGTCGGCTCTCACTCGGGCAGCCAAAGGCGGTCCACCGGGACCGCGTGCAGGCGATCGTCTGTAGTGAAGCCGTGGCGTCCGAGATGGAGGACGACGCCGCCGAGGAACCGCTCCCCGAGCGCGTCGCGGAGCTTGCGCATGCCCCGGAAGTCCCTCCCCGAAGGCCGTTCGCCGGCCTTCACCTCGAGGCAGGCGACGGCGCCGTCGTCGCGTTCGAGCACCAGGTCGACCTCGTCACCGTCATGGGTCCGCCAATGCCCCGATTGAGCTGGAATATCCATCCAGCTGACCTGCTTGAGCACCTCGGCCACACAGAAGGTCTCTAACAGATGGCCGAGCTCAGACATGGCCTGTGGATGGGCGGCCGCCAGGCCCTCAGCCGTGATCCGCAGCATTCGCCCTGCGACGCCCGTATCCACCATGTGAATCTTCGGCTTTGACGACGCCCGCGCTCTCAAGGTCATTCCCCAGGCGGGCAGCCTGTGGACAACGAAGGCGGCCTCCAGCAATCTCACGTAGTGCTCGACCGTCGACCGCTCGATCCCCGCGGCCTCGGCAAGGCGTGCGAGATTGAGCACCTGGGCGGTCTGCCCTCCCAGCCGGGCGACGAGTTGGGGCATCTTCTCTCGCTGCCGGATGCGCGACAGCTCGGCGACGTCGCGCTCGATCACCAGCTTCAGGTAATCGTCGAACCAGCGATTCCGGTGCGAGCCGGCCCTGCGCCGCACGGCAAGTGGGAAGCCGCCCCGGAGTATGCGGTCGACGTACTCGGCGCGAGCGGTATCCGAGGTCGCGGGCGTGACCAGCGTCGCCGGATCCGTGAGCAGCCGCTGCGCGAAGCGCTCCTCGACGCCATCGATCTCGCCCTGCGAGAGGGGCCAGAGCGTCATGACATGGAGCCGGCCGGTCAATGACTGGGCCGCCGCCGGAAGGCTCGCGTACCGCGTCGAGCCGGTCAGGACGAAGCGGCCCGGCCTCAGGTCGCGGTTGAGCTCCGCCTTGATCGCGTCGAGGATCGCCGGGACATGCTGGTACTCGTCGACGAAGACGGGCGAGTCCGCGCCGGCAAAGGCGGACAGGTTGGCCTCGACAGCGTCACGGCTCGCGGGATCGTCGAGGTCGACCAACCCATGGCCGGCCGACGACGCCAGCGATCGCAGCAGGGTCGACTTGCCCACGGTCCTGGCGCCGTGGACCGCGATGACCGGCTCCTCCGCCATCCGGCTTGCCACAAGCGGCTCGAGGCGGCGAGTAAATGGGCGTGACCGAGGAACAGGCATCCGTCAAAGTATGGCAGAGATCTCAAAATGGAGAACCTCGAACCCGCAAAACGGAGGACCCTGAACCCGCAAATTAGAGAGGGTCTAAACCGCAAATTGGAGGGGTTGAAGCGTGGCTCGTGGAGGTCAGCCGCGCCGCTCGGCCGCCTCGGCCGCCTCGGCGAGGCGCTCTACCAGGCGGGCGAAGTGCTCTATGCCCGGGTCGACCCTGCCGTACTGGCCGGCGGCGTAGCGGGCGTAGACACCCTCGAGGATGATCGCCAGCTTCCAGTAGCCGAGGGCGACGAAGAAGTCGAGCTGGGAGAGGTCGCGGCCGGAGCGCTCGGCGTAGCGGTCGCGCAGCGCCTCGGCGGTCGGGAAGCCGGGCGCCAGGTTGGCGGGCTGGCCGAGGGCGACCGGCTCCTCGCCCCGCTCGGGCCAGTAGACCATCAGCAGGCCGACGTCGGCGAGCGGGTCGCCGAGCTCGACCGCGTCGGGGTCGACCGCGTGGATGTCGACCAGGGTGTCGGCGACGCGCTCGCCGATCGCCCGCCGGTCCGCCTCCTCGGGGAACGCATCGGCCTCGGCCAGGCCGCGCAGGATCGGACCCTCGACGAACTCCATCACGTAGAAGGGGGCGCCGCTGACGCTCTCGTCCTGGCAGAGGCCGATGACGGGCGCCACCGGGACGTCGGTCGGCCCGAGCGCGGCGACGACCTTGTGCTCGCGCGCCATGTCATGGGCGGAGCCGAGCCGCTTGCCGAGCGGCGGCCGGCGCAGCGCCCAGCGGCGGCCGGCGGCGTCGGTTACACGGTAGGTGAGGTTGGAGTGGCCGCCGGCGATCCGCTCGAAGGCCAGCGGCAGCGCAACCCCCTTGACTCTCTGTCGGAACCAGGCCTCGACGCCCGCTCGATCGATACCCGACGGCGCCGCGGCGGTGCCGTCGGGGGTGCCTGTAGCCTCGTCGCCCATCGCTTCGCAAGCATATTCCCGAACGTATTTAGGAATCTCCGGCCGTATCCGGATATTGGGATACAACTGGAGAAAGGAATAGTGCACCGACCACGTTTCCGGCTCAGCCCCTCGCTCGCCAACCGGCTGACGATCGGCTTCGTGATCGCCTTCGCCGTGCTGACCGGCCTGGCGGTGATCGGCGTCGCCCGCTTCCTGCAGCAGCGCGAGGACTTCGAGAACGCGACCGCTCGCTCCTATCAGCGCGAGATCGAGGCCCGCGACAGCCTGGCCCGGGGACAGAACCCAGCCGCGGCGCGTGCCGCGATCGTCTCCCAGCAGCGCCGGCGGCAGGCGCTGAGCGACGAAATCTCAAGCGAGACGCGCGACACGGCGCTGCTGGTCGGGGCCGGGCTGATCGCCGGACTGACGGGGGCGGCGTTGCTGTTCACCGGCTTGATCGCCTCGATGCGACGCCCACTCGAGAACCTGGTCGAGGCCTCGGGACGGCTGGCCGGCGGCGACCTCGACGTCCGGGTCGCCGTCGGCGGACTGGCGGAGACGGCGACCCTCGCCGCCGCTTTCAACAAGATGGCCGAGGATCTGCAGCGCCGCGCCGGAGAACGCGACCAGCTCGACCGGATGAAGGACGAGTTCGTCCTCACCGCCTCGCACGAGCTGCGCAGCCCGCTCACCTCAGTGCAGGGCTTCGCCGAGCTGCTGCTGCTGGAGCGCGAGAAGCTCGGCCCGAGGCAGGCGGAGACGGTCGAGGTGATCCTCGACAGCACGCGCCATCTGGTCCGCCTCCTCAACGACCTGCTCGACCTCGCCCGCAGCGACGCCGGCCGGTTGACGATCAGGCCAGAGCCGGCCGGCGCAGCCGGCCTGATCGAAGACGCGGTGCGGACGATGCGGGCTCAGATCGACGCCCGCCGGCAGAAGCTGAGCCTGGAGATCGAGACCGATCTGCCCCAGATCGAAGCCGACCAGGACCGGGTTCGCCAAGTACTGGTGAATCTGCTTGCCAACGCGAATGAGTATTGCCCGGAAGGAGCAGGTATCGGGGTGAAGGCGCACCGCGCGGGCGCCGATGTCGAGATCGACGTGATCGACGACGGACCCGGCATGCCCGAGCAGCAATTGGAGCACATCTTCGAGCGCTTCACCCGCGGCGACGCGGGCGAGACCCAGCGGGTCGGCGGCACCGGGCTCGGCCTGGCGATCTCCAAATCGTTGATCGAACTGCACGGCGGCACGATCGAGGCCGACTCGACTCCCGGGCAGGGCTCGATCTTCCGCATCCGCCTGCCGGCGATCGGCGCGCCGGACCCGGCCGACACGGAACGCTCAGGGGCGGAGGCATGATGGCCAAGATCCTCCTGGCCGACGACTCGGAGACCATCCTGCTCCTCCTCCGCACCCGCCTCGAGATGGAGGGCCACCAGGTGGAGACCGCGGCCGACGGCCAAGAGGTAGTCGACAGGGTCAGCGCCGCCGGCCCACCCGACGTCCTCCTGCTCGACGCGATGATGCCGCGCAAGTCGGGCATAGACGCCCTGCGCGAGCTGCGCGCCGCAGGCATCGACACCCCGGCGCTGATAGTCAGCGCCCACACCGACGGCGGCGACGGCGAGGACCACGCCGACCTCGAGATCGCCGCCTACATCACCAAGCCGATCGACTTCGATGCGCTCTTCGCCAAGATCACAGATCTGACGACCCGCTAAGCCTGAATCCACCGAGATCGGGGGTTGTCACGGGAGTGCCTCGCGAAGCGGCTCCGCAGAGCCAACGCCAGCTAAGCGGTCGGGGGTCCTCCTGGGAGTGCCTCGCGAAGCGGCGCACCGGCGAGTGATTCCAGCCGCGAAGCGGCAGCACCATAGTGAGCGGAGCGCCAGCGAAGCGAACCTAGGCACCTCCCAGGAGGACCCCCGACCGCTACGACTTGGCGATCTCCAACCGGATCTCCTTGCCCTTCAGCTTCGTCCCGTCGAGGAACTCGACCGTGCGGTCGGCCTTGTCGCGATCGACCTCGACGAAGGAGAAGCGGTGCAGCACGCGGACATCGTGGATCGCCTCCTCGGGGAGCACGGCGCCCTCGCGCAGGGCCCAGCGCAGGTCCTCCTCGTCGATGCCGCTGCGCTCACCGCGGTTGACGAAGAGCTTGACCGCCTTGCCGTCGTCCTCCGCGCCCTCATCCTCCCCGCCGCCGTTCTTCGGGACCTCGGCCCCCTTGCCACCGGCCACTTCGGCCTCGTCTTCAGCCTTGACCTCGGCCTTGTCCTCGGCCTTGACCTCGGCCTTGACCTCATCGCCATTGTCGACCGGCTTGGCACGGCGCTCGCGGCGGCGCGGGCGCGGCGCGTGCTCCATCCGCTCCTCCGGGCTCTCCCACTCGCCGATCGAGGTCTTCACGTCGCGCTCGATCCGCTCGATCTCGTCGCGCTGAGCCGGGGTGACGAAGGTGATCGCGCGGCCGGTGCGGCCGACCCGCCCGGTGCGCCCGATCCGGTGCACGTAGACCTCGGAGGAGGCGGGGACGTCGTAGTTGATCACGTGGGTGACGTGCTCGATGTCGAGCCCGCGGGCGGCGATGTCGGTGGCGACCAGCAGCCGCACCCGGTGGTCCTTGAAGGCGATCATCACACCGTCGCGGACGCCCTGGCTCAAGTCGCCGTGCAATGCCTTGACGTCGAGGCCTTTGTCCTTCAGCGTCTTCTCCAGCCGCGAGGTGCCGATTTTGGTCCGGCAGAAGATGATCGCCTGCTCCGGTTCCTCGGTCTTCAGCAGCTCGACCAGGCGCACGGCCTTCTCCTTCGCCGGCACCTCGATGAAGGCCTGGGCGATCGCATCCACGGTCAGCTTCTTCGGCGTGATTTTGATCGTCGTCGGGTCGTACATGTAGCTCTCGGCTAGCCGTTTGACCGGCGGCGGCATGGTCGCCGAGAAGAGCCCCGTCTGGCGCCCGCTCGGGCACATCCGCAGGATCTTCTCGACGTCCTCGATGAAGCCGAGGTCGAGCATCTCGTCGGCCTCGTCGAGGACGATGTAGCGGGCCGCGGTGAGAACCAGCGAGCGGCGCCCCATCAGATCCATCATCCGGCCCACGGTGGCGACGACGACCTGGGCGCCGGCGCGCAGTTGCGCCTGCTGCGATTTGATCGGCGCGCCGCCGAAGACGGCGACGATCTCGACATCGAGGTGCTCGGCGTAGGCGCGCAGCGCCTGGGTCACCTGGATGCAGAGCTCGCGGGTCGGGGTGAGGACGACCGCCTGCACCTCTTCGTCGGCCGGGTCGATGTACTGGAGCAGGGGCAGGCCGAAGGCGGCGGTCTTGCCGGTCCCGGTCTGCGCCTGGCCGATCACGTCGTGGCCGGAGAGCAGTTCTGGGATCGCCTGTTCCTGGATCGGGGTCGGCTCCTGGTAACCGAGCTCGTCCAGCACCTGCTGGATCTCCGGCGCCAGCCCCAGGTCTTTGAAGGGGATCACAGCCGCCCCCGGACGCGGGAGCGAATCCTGTTCATATCTGATTCTTCAGGCATTCGCGGGAGCAGAGGAGGTGGCGTCTGATGTCGGGTCCAGGAGGAGCTTGCCGGTGCTGCGGCGGGCAATCAGTTCTTCGTGGGCGCGCCGAGCCTCCGCCAGCGGGTAGACCTCGCCGACGTTGACCTCCAGCTCGCCGCCGGCGACGGCGCCGAACAGCTCGGCGATCATCGGACCGGCCTCTTCGGGCCGCATCAGCAGGTGGACGAGCCAGAAGCCGATGACGGCCTTGGAGCCGCGCAGCAGCTGCGCGGTCGAGACCTCGCGCTGTTCGCGCGAGGCGATGCCGAAGACGACCATGCGGCCCAGCGGGGCGAGCGCCGAGAGCTCAGCATCGAAAGCGTCGCCGCCGCTCATATGGAGGACGGCGTCTACCCGCTCGCCGCCGTTGGCCGCGAGGATCGCCTCCTTCAGGTCCTCGGCGCGCGAGTCGACCGTGGCGTCGGCGCCGAGTCGTTCGACCAGGGTCCGCTTCTCCGCGCTGGAGGCGAGGCCGATCACCTTCGCTCCCGCCCGCTTGCCCAGCTGCACGGCAAGCGAGCCGGTGCCCCCGGCGGCCGCCTCGACCAGCAGCGTCTCGCCGGGCTCGATGCGGGCGCAGCGGCGCACCAGCGCCATCGCGGTGATGCCCTGCAGCAGCAGCCCCGCGGCGCGATCGTCGTCGACCTCGTCGGGAACGGGGATCAGCATCTGCTCGGGC
>Ga0209587_1001505_pt1 | contig 10909 bp, 11 predicted proteins | sample NGEPerD_2_FD_184512 | JGI IMG/M metagenome (GOLD analysis project Ga0209587, IMG submission 184512) | Arctic peat soil microbial communities from the Barrow Environmental Observatory site, Barrow, Alaska, USA - NGEE PermafrostL1-D... | ecosystem: Environmental > Terrestrial > Soil > Wetlands >... | reverse complement strand
GGTTGCAAACCTTTTTATGAAAGGGATAAAAAAATACTTTCCGGCCTCTTGGGGCTTTACCGCCCGACAAAGCCTTTTAAACCTTTTTAGGCCCAATAATCAGACCATGGTCTTGATCCTGGCCATCGGCGTAGGTACGTTTTTGATCAGCACCCTATATTTTTCTAAGGATATCCTTTTGGCGAAAACTTCGTTGGAAGCCAATGAAAAAGCACCCAACCTGATTTTGTTGGATGTACAGACCGAACAACAGGAAGCCGCTGCAAGACGCATAACGGAAAAAGGATTGCCATTACTGAACAACATTCCCATCGTAACTATGAGGATGCAGAAAATAAAGGATCGTAGCGTAAACGATATCCGCCTAGATTCGACGGCGACCGTCAACCGATGGATATTAAACCATGAGTTTCGGGTAACCTATCGCGATTCGCTGATCGCTTCCGAAACTTTGGATGCCGGAAGTTGGCCAAGCAAATCCAAAGATAGAGGCGTAATACCCGTTTCACTTTCCGATAATGTGGCCCGCGATGCCGAGGTCGGGGTAGGGGACAGGCTCGTTTTCAATGTACAGGGCATGCTGATGGAAACCGAAGTGGCCAGCATCCGCGCGGTGGATTGGGGCCGGATGCAGTTGAACTTCTCCGTGGTCTTTCCGACCGGAGTTCTGGAAAATGCCCCCCAATTTCGGGTTTTGACCACCCATACACCGGACGAAAGCACTTCCGCTGCCTTACAGAGAGAGCTGGTAAAAGAATTCCCGACCATCTCCATATTAGATCTTAGGCAACTACTGACCGTTGTGGATGGTATTCTCGGAAAAATTTCATGGGTCATCAATTTCATGGCGTTCTTCAGCATCCTCACCGGTATCATTGTGCTCATCGGTTCGGTGCGTACCAGCAAGTACCAGCGTATCAAAGAAAGTGTATTGCTCCGAACCTTAGGGGCAAAAAGCAAACAGATCTTAAAAATCACCGCTTTGGAATACGGGTATCTTGGTGTTTTGGGCAGCACCATCGGCATTCTACTGTCGTTGATCGGCAGCCAATTGCTGGCGCTCTTTGTCTTCGAGACCGCCTTTGTACCCTCCTGGGTGCCGTTTCTTATCGTTCTGCCCGGCATCACCGCGCTAGTACTCGCCATCGGATTGCTCAATAGCCGCAGCGTCCTGAAAAGTCCGCCTTTGGAAGTTTTGCGAAAGGAAGGAGTTTAAGCTTTCCTTACCAAGCCGACCCCCGAAAAGAAGAATATTGCTCCTAGAACACCATAAACAACTAGCATTTTGGTCGTACCGGAGTCATTGGCGAAAAGTACTGCCGTGTAGATGAGGCCACCGATGCCCAATAAGGTCAATACAGTGCCAAAAATTTTCTTTAAATCCATGGGGTCAAAAATAGGAAAAAAGCAAATAGGTCGGTAGAATTCTTTTTCAAGGCATCTGCAATCATATTCTCCCTGGTATTGAGGGCTGTAGTATCCGTTAAAGAGCACATCGAGTCGGTAAAGCGTTTTCGGGTCAACATCCATTTAACGGCACTTTTTTACCCTTTAACAGGATTGGTGCCGATTACCGAAAATGAAGTATTCTTCAACGATTTACAGCTCTGTAAAACAGGGTATACTGCGTTCTATTTATATAAAAACGCAAGTCATGAAAACTATCGCTACTTTAATTTTTGTTCTTTTTATCGGAGTTTACGCCCAGGCTCAAAATGCAACTGTTGAAGTAAAAGTTGATGTGGTCGAAATGACTGTCGTTACCGAATCATCCTTTGAAACAATACCTTTGGAATCTGCCACAGAGGTCGCCCGTTTGTACAAGCGTATTAATACCAGGGTCAACAAAGAACTTACATTTTCTACCAAGGCGAACCGTGCCAAGATGGTATAAAGCTTCCGTTAAACTAAATGGGCCTTACGCCATACACTAATCGCCATGCACCAATTGCATGGTATTTTTTTTAGAAAAATCCACGTTTAAAAACACATCCCATCGATAAGCGGTTTCCGTGCCCGAGTACGCTCATCGAATATTTTTTACCGTTTACCGTAGTTTTTTCCATATGCCGAAAAACACTGGTTTTCAACGGACAACGTCTGTCCGAATATCTTTTTCACGTTATATTTATGTAACCTAAGCCTTACATATGAAAGCTATTTCGACCTTATTTTTTGTTCTAACCTTCGGAGCCATGGCTCTGGCAAATACGGAAACCGATGTTAAAATTAATAGTATTGAAATGGGTGTTGTTCTGGGTAGTGGCACTGACGGTCTTAACGGTGCTTCGCAAACTACGGTTGGCACCGAAAACGGTTTAGCCCGTTTGTACAAATTTCAAAATGCCAGGGTCAAGAAAGCATTGACATTCGATACAAAACATACTGCTGCCAAATTAGTATAGGGATCGAGTACAAATTCTATGTTCATGCTAGCGGATTACCCACTACGCGACAGAAGGTATTTGATCCCGTACCTCCTTGAACTTGATGATATAGTGTGTGCCATTTTTGGAAAAATCACGTGTAATGGATCCCTGCAACTGGCGGACGAGGTTGTGGATCAATTTCAAACCGAGCGATTTAGAATTTTTATACGTAATAGTTTCGGCGAATCCGATACCGTCATCTCCGATATTCAACTGAAATTCATTGGTATCGTCCTTGCGTAATTTAATCCCTATTTTACCTTTGTTTTCGTCAGTAATACCATACTTTAAGGCATTGGTCACGGTTTCGTTTATTAAAAGGCCCAAGGGAATGGCAGTGTCGATATTGAGCTTTACCTCGGGGATGTCGATATCTAAGGTAATATTGCTGCTTGTACCCTTTACCGAACGTATCAGGTATTCCGCCAGTTCTTGTACATAAGATCTGTACTCGATTTTTGAAAGATCTTCACGCATATAGAGCATTTCATGGACCATGGCCATTGAAATGACCCGGTTCTGGCTACTTTTTAGAAGACTTTTGACCTCTTTGTCCGCAATGCCACGCGATTGCAGGCTTAATAAGCTTGATATGGTCTGTAGGTTGTTTTTGACCCTGTGGTGTACCTCTTTGATCAAGGTTTCCTTTTCCTTGATTTTTTCCTCGAGTTCGTTTTTGGTCTTGTAGAGGTTGTGGTGGGCGTGCAAAAGGTTCTTTCCGAATACACCTCCCAAGAGATAGACGGAAAAAAGAACGCTGATTAGGGCAAATATATTCCTTGATTTTTCGGGTATTACATTGGAGACGAAACTAAAATCGACGATGCTCTGCGAATAGATCAAGACGATAATCAGCAGGTTGAGGTTCAAATAAAGGGTTCCGTATGCCTTAGTGGTCACATAGCCCGCAACAACTATCAGGGCAAGGACAAAAATAAACGGACTGTTGATACCCCCACTGTATAAAGTAATAATACTTGCCCCTGTCAGGGTCATTATCGATACGATATTGTAGGTCAAGGTCAGACTGCGGTGATAATTATAAAGGATGGTATTGATTAAGTTCAGGATACCGAAAATCAGGAATACGTAGGGAATAACTTGGGTTATATCCAATAGGAACAAACAGATACAGCAAAAAATCAACGAAAAGATCGAACTGAAATAATTGACCTTTATGACCAAACGGGTCTTATCTCTAAGTCGCTCTTCCAGTTGTGGTTTTTTTTGCATAGCGTTAAAGATATTGAATTTTACACTACCCTTAAAATGTCTTGCCGAAATTCATGGAGCGCTTTAGCTGCCTCGAACCATTTGTCTTTCGACATCTAGAAAGGCGATTTGGTAATCTGTGCCCTTGGAACAAGAGTTACGTTTTACCGATCCCCTAAGTTGCCGGGCCAGGTTATGGATCAGTTTAAGCCCTAATGATTTTGTATTCCTAAAATCCAGTTCTTCCGAAAAACCGATACCATCATCCTTAATGCCTAAAACGTATGCATTTTTTGCATCCTCTTTTTTAAGTGTGATGTCTATCTGGCCGCTTGCATTGTTTATAAATCCATATTTGAGGGAATTTGTCACTGCCTCGTTGATGAGAAGCCCCAAGGGAATTGCGGTGTCAATACCCAACGCTACCTCAGGTATGTGTAGCTGTATGCGAATGTTCTTGCTCTTGCAATCGGCCGAGTTCATAAGATAATCGGTCAGTTCCTGTACGTAGGGCCGAAACTCGATTTTTGAAAGATTGTTCCGTATATAGAGCATCTCATGGATCATGGCCATCGAAATGACCCTGTTCTGGCTACTGCGTATCAATTCCTTGATTTTATCGTTGGTAGAACTTTTTGCCTGAAGGCTCAGTAGGCTCGAAACGGTCTGTAAATTGTTCTTTACCCGATGGTGTACTTCCCGTAAAATCAATTCCTTCTCCGTAATCCGTATTTCTATTTCCGCTTTTGATCGGTTCAAAGCTTCGTGCGCCCGTAACAGGGTCTTTCCAAAAACACCACCTACTAGGTATACGGCAAATAGAAGGGATATTACAGCGAAATGAGCCTGTGACCGTTGGGGAACTTCGTTGGTAATGAACGAAAAATCGGCTTCGTTGATGGTATAGATCAAAACTATGGACAGCATAACGGCATACAAGTAAATCGTACCAAAAATACGTGCGCTGGTATAACCCCCAAGAACGATTACGGCCAGTATAAAGATAAACGGACTGTTTATGCCGCCACTGAAAAGAATAATGATAAACGTTGCGAGCAAAGAAATGACGGCCAACCTTACTGCGGCCAATTTCAAGTTTCCATATTTTTTGAAAAAAGTGATATTGCCGAGATTCAATATACCATAGGCAAAAAACGCCATGGGTACTACGCCATAAATATGTAGTGGATAGAGGCAAAGTACGCCCATTACTGCGGCCAGAACCGATGAAACATAGCCTAATTTATATAGTAACCGGGTTTGGTTTTCGGTCCTGTACTGAATTTTGTTCGAACTTTGCATCTATTCGGGTTGGATAAAATAGCGATGGGGCAGGTGGGCTCAATCGTAGGAGACCCTTCCGTACTTTCATAAAGTACGGTATTTCAGACGTAAAACTGAAATTTTATCGGGAAATATCTTATGATTAACCTGTCTAAAATTCTGGAGAAACCCACTAAACCACCTTATGTTCGCAAGTTGACCCTATTGGATAAAAAAACGGTAACCATAGAGGGCCACCGTTTTTCATTTGCTAGAGAATAGGGGGTCTAATCCTCGGTCAGCACCCATTCTCCCTTGTCGATCAGGGGTTCGGCCTGTTTGTATTTTATGGTCTTGTTTTCGCCCGACAATACATTCTTGATGGTTACTCTTTCGTTACGTCCTATCTTTGGCCGCTCGCGAACAATAGTTTCCGTAACCTGCGGCCGTTGGCCTTGTGTTTGTCCCGCTGCGCGGTTCTGTGCGGCAAGCTCGTCGCTATTGGGAATTTCTTCCTTACTGGTCTGTAATTCCTCTTTGGGCCGACGTAGATTTCGTTCCTCCTGAATCGCGTTGGGGTTGCCGGTGGGCAGTTCTCCCTTGAAAAGGAAGGAAACGACCTCCTTATTTACCTTGTCGATCATGACCTTAAAAAGTTCAAAGGCCTCGAATTTGTAAATCAATAAGGGATCTTTTTGTTCGTGTACCGCCAACTGTACCGATTGTTTGAGCTCGTCCATCTTGCGTAAATGGGTCTTCCAAGCATCGTCGATGATCGCCAGGGAGATGTTCTTTTCGAAATCGGTAACCAGTTCCTTTCCGTTACTTTCATAGGCATTCTGCAAGTCGGTAACGACATTTAGGGTCTTTACGCCATCGGTAAACGGTACAACGATCCGTTCGAATTTGTTGGCGTTGTCTTCGTACACTTTTTTAATAACTGGAAAAGCGGTAGCGGCGTTACGCTGCATTTTTTCCTGATAGTGTCGGTAGATTTCGGCATATATTTTGGTCGCGATTTCGCGTGCGCCCATCCTTGTAAATTCCGCTTCTTCGATCGGGGAAGTGATCGAAAAATACTTGATAAGCTCGAACTCGAAATTCTTGTAGTCGTTGGCGGCCTTGTTGGTTTCGGTAATGACCTCACAGGTATCATATATCATATTGGCGATATCGACCTTAAGACGCTCGCCTTGCAGGGCATGACGCCTTCTTTTGTAGACGACCTCACGCTGTGCGTTCATTACATCATCATATTCCAACAAACGTTTACGCACGCCGAAGTTATTTTCCTCTACTTTTTTCTGGGCGCGTTCTATGGATTTGGTCATCATGCCGTGTTGAATCACCTCACCTTCCTCAAGGCCCATCCTGTCCATCATTTTGGCGACCCTTTCCGAGCCGAAAAGGCGCATGAGGTTGTCTTCGAGGGATACGTAGAACTGAGAGCTTCCGGGATCACCTTGACGCCCTGAACGCCCTCGCAACTGCCTGTCCACACGACGGGAATCGTGGCGTTCGGTGCCTACAATGGCGAGTCCGCCTGCTTTTTTTACATCCTTAGAAAGTTTGATATCCGTACCACGACCGGCCATGTTGGTAGCAATCGTTACTATCCCCGTTTTACCGGCTTCTGCGACGACATCCGCTTCCCTTTTATGGAGTTTCGCGTTGAGCACGTTGTGATCCACTTTTCGAAGGTTCAGCATACGTGATAAAAGCTCCGAGATTTCAACCGAAGTCGTACCGATCAAAACAGGTCTTCCGGCTTGTGAAAGCTCGGTCACCTGATCAATGATAGCATTATATTTTTCGCGTTTGGTCTTGTAGATCAAGTCGTTTCTGTCATCACGGGCGACTGGACGATTGGTGGGAATTTCCATCACATCCAACTTATAGATTTCCCAGAATTCCCCGGCTTCGGTGACTGCCGTACCGGTCATACCGGACAGCTTTTTGTACATTCTAAAATAGTTCTGTAGGGTGACCGTGGCGAAAGTCTGGGTCAAGGCTTCGATCTTTACGCTCTCTTTGGCCTCGATGGCTTGATGCAGGCCATCGGAATAGCGGCGACCGTCCATGATACGGCCGGTCTGTTCGTCTACGATCATCACCTTATTTTCCATCACCACATACTCCACATCCTTTTCAAAAAGGGTATAGGCCTTCAATAACTGGCTCATGGTGTGTATGCGTTCGCTCTTGGTGCCGAAATCCTGGAAAAGTTCTTCTTTTAGCTCGGCCTCTTTTTCGATTTCGAGGTTCTGGCTTTCGATTTTGGCAATTTCGCCACCGATATCGGGCATTACAAAGAAATCACGGTTTTGTTCCCCCGAAATATAATCGACGCCCTTATCGGTAAGCTCGATCTGGTTGTTCTTTTCATCGATTACGAATAGCAGGTCTTCATCGACTTTTGGCATTTCGCGATTATTGTCCTGCATGTAGTAATTCTCGGTCTTTTGTAAGAGCTGTTTAACGCCTTCTTCACTCAGGAATTTGATCAATGGCTTATTCTTGGGCAAACCACGATGTACCCTTAACAGTTGGAAACCACCTTCTTTGGTATCGCCCTCGGCAATCAGTTTTTTAGCTTCGGCCAAAACGTGCGTTAAATGTTGACGCTGCTTATTGACAATGTCGGCTACTTTTGGTTTCAGTTCGTTGAATTCATGGCGATCGCCTTCGGGTACAGGTCCTGAAATGATCAGGGGTGTACGGGCGTCATCGACCAAAACGGAATCGACCTCATCGACGATGGCATAATGGTGTGGGCGTTGTACGATATCTTTGGGCTTATGTGCCATGTTATCGCGCAGGTAATCGAAACCGAATTCGTTGTTCGTACCATAGGTGATGTCGGCATTATAGGCGGCCCTTCTTCCGGCGGAATTCGGCCGGTGATGGTCGATACAATCTATCGAAAGGCCGTGGAATTGAAAGATGGGGGCCATCCAGGCACTGTCCCTTTTGGCCAAATAATCGTTTACGGTTACCAAATGTGTTCCTTTGCCGGCAAGGGCGTTGAGGTAGAGTGGAAGGGTAGCGACCAGGGTTTTACCTTCACCCGTCTGCATTTCGGCAATTTTTCCTTGGTGCATCGCTATACCACCGATCAGCTGTACATCGTAGTGTATCATGTCCCAGGTGACCTCTTTACCGGCGGCATCCCACGAATTTTTCCAGATGGCCGATTCGCCGTCGAGGGTAACATAGTCTTTGGTGCCGGAAAGTTCACGGTCATATTCCGTGGCGGTTACGGTGAGGGTCTCATTGTGAACGAAGCGTTTAGCAGTTTCCTTCACCACGGCAAAGGCGACCGGTAAAATTTCGTTCAAGGTATTTTCCGTGGTTTTATAGGCCTCTTCCTTGAGTTTGTCGATTTCCGCGTAGATATCCTCGTTTTTGTCAATGTCGTCGGATGCCTTTACTTCTTCCTCCAAGGCCTGGATCTGCTGTGTGATTTCACTGATATCCTCGGCTATCTTTAGTCTGAAGGTATTCGTTTTGTCTCGTAGTTCGTCGTGGCTGATGGACTCCAACTGTTGTTCAAAAGACTTTATTTGCTCGACCATGGGCCGTAGCGCCTGTACATCTTTTTTTGATTTATCCCCTACAAATATCTTGATGACCGAATTTAAAAGACTCATTTTATGCTGATTAATATTAAACCGCTTTGTTCGGAACGTTACATGGCAAGCGGCGAAGTATCCGTTTTTGACTATAGTCGTGCTATAACAACAAAAGGCATTCCAACAGTGGAATTCGTGAAAAACCGACTTAATAGCTGCCAAAATTACATAAAAAAAAAGCCCCGATAGAGACTTTTTTGTTTGAATTAACGGAATGACGGTATCAATATTCGTCCTCGTTCCAGAGGTAATCTTCTTCGGTAGGGTAATCGGGCCAGATTTCTTCGATGGATTCGTATATCTCTCCGCCTTCCTCTTCCATGGATTGTAGGTTTTCTACAACCTCCAATGGCGCCCCTGTACGAATGGAATAATCGATCAATTCGTCTTTTGTAGCCGGCCAGGGTGCATCACTTAAATAGGATGCTAATTCTAAAGTCCAATACATGCTTATGGTGTGATTTTAATTTTTTGCAAAAGTAATTTTAAAAAGCACATGGGCAAGTAAAATTGACACTTTCTGCTAAAATTTGTTAGTATAATACTGCGATAACGAATAAATAAAGAATTTATTGGAGAAAACCAAAAAGAATTGCATTTTTAAGTGATATCGGTGCGCTCCGGCATCCATTTTATCTCTACCGCCTTTACATCGAGCGACAATTTTCGTGCCAATACAAAGAGGTAATCCGAAAGTCGGTTGATAAAGGGTAGCAGGGCTGCGTTGAACGGGGCATTTTCATGTAGCAGGGTACACATCCGTTCGGCCCTACGGCAAATTGTTCGGGCAATATGACAGTATGACACAGTGGTGTGACCTCCGGGCAGTATAAAATGGGTCATTTGGGGTAACGATGCGTCCATTGCGTCTATTTCCGTTTCTAAAAATCGGATGTCGGCATTCGTAATCTCGGGAATGTTCAAACGTTTCTTTCCGTTTTTCAACACGGCTTTTTCGGGATCGGTCGCTAAGATGGCGCCTATGATGAAGAGTTTTTTCTGAATTTTGGTCAGTACATCCTTTATATTGGCGTCAATTTCTTGGTCCCGAATCAGGCCCAACCACGAGTTCAGTTCGTCGACCGTACCGTAGCTTTCTATTCTGATGTGGTGTTTTCTGACCCGGGTGCCGCCGATCAGTCCCGTAGTGCCGTCGTCGCCGGTCTTGGTGTAGATTTTCATGGTTGATCTTTTTCCTTGTTTTTTCGTTTGTAACCTTCCATAAAATTACGGTCTTTGCGGCGGTTCGAACTTCTTTTGTTGGAAAACGTAATGAATAGGTATACCACAAAAAGTATCCCCAAAACTGCATAAATCGTATACTTGCCCATGACAAAATTCTAAGTATTAAAGTTACAACATCAAATCCGTATCTTGAAATGTTCCTTGGCTTGTTCTTTTCGGAAAAATACGGCCCCGCAGTGGAACATATCTACGGTTACCGTTACCTTTTGATGGTTCTTGACCTTTTCCCAAAGGTTTAAGTTAGTGTCGTTCGCATGAATTCCATCAATAAGTAATAAGGTATTATTATGGATTTTATTTTCCTCGGATGTCCTAAAAACCAGTTTTTCGACTTCGGATGGATTTGCAAATAGGACGTCGTACGGCCCGTTTTCAAACTGCAACGATGGGAATATGTGCCGGATTTCTTTTTGGATACTGGCTTTTTCGGGGGGAAGCCATACCCGTTCCGCCCCAAAATAAGCGATACTTTTCAATAGGATGTTTAGGGATTTGCCTTTGCTATATTTTGATTTGGAATACAGGCATTTTGTTACATAATTATAAACGAAGGGAGAGTGGACACCGTGCTGATTGGTGGCGATCATAAGGAATTTTAAGTGGTTTAGGAAGTTTTGCAAGGGACGAAGCGTTTATTTTTTTTGCTCCCCTCTTAAGAAAAAGAGGGGTGGCAGCATTGTTGCCGCTGAGATCGACCCGCAAACTGGCCCACCTCCCTGGATCTTAAGGGAGGAGCCGGTTTTGATTCAACCCTCCAACATCGCCGACAGCTCGAACCACCGCTCGGTTTTGGCATCAATGGCATCCAAAACTTCCTGCAGTTCGATGGACAGCTTATCGATGTCCTCTCCCGATAGTTCGGGGTCGGCGAACTTTTGTTGGGCTTCCGTTTTCTTTTTTTCCAGCTTTTGAATGTCCTTTTCCAGGTTTTTATGCTCTTTTTGTTCCAAGTAGCTGAGTTTGCCCTTTGAATCGCTGGGTTTTACATCATCTTTATCCTCGGAACTAGCTTTACCACTGGATTTTTCTTTGCGTTCCTCAATCACCTTGCTGTCTTCATAGACGCGGTAATCGGAATAATTCCCTGGGAAATCCTCTACCACGGCATCCCCTCGAAAAACGAAGAGG
>Ga0209587_1001504_pt1 | contig 10910 bp, 10 predicted proteins | sample NGEPerD_2_FD_184512 | JGI IMG/M metagenome (GOLD analysis project Ga0209587, IMG submission 184512) | Arctic peat soil microbial communities from the Barrow Environmental Observatory site, Barrow, Alaska, USA - NGEE PermafrostL1-D... | ecosystem: Environmental > Terrestrial > Soil > Wetlands >... | reverse complement strand
CGCATTCGAACGTCATGTTCGCCAGCCAGTCGCGGATTTCCGAGCCGCCCGTGATGAGTCCGGTAGAAACGATGCCCACGCGCCGCGGGCACCGGCGGATCGCCTCCGGGCCTGCCGAAGGATACTCGACGCCATTCTCCGTGATCCACTGACCACCGTCCCATACGGCGGATGGCATGTCGAGCAAGTCGTTTAGTTCATCCTGCCACTGCCAGATCAGCGGCTTCGGCGCGAGTACGAGAATTGGTTTATCGCCCGCCAGCGCCATAAGTTCGGCCGCCATCGCCAGTTGCAGGGTTTTTCCCAGACCAACCTGATCGGCCAGCACAAAGCGCGCGCCATGCGGCCCACGATGCGCGTCGAACGCCAGTTTTACGAAATACTTTTGATGCTCCCAAAGCCCTGCCTCTTGCCGGTAAACAGGCGCTTCGATAATTGGCGCGGCAACCAGCGGATGCGCCCGCCAGTCATCGACCGTCGCCACGGTCTCGCGGCGCGACAGCCGCTCGATATCCTGAATCACGAACTCCGCCAGGGCGACAGCAAAAGGCGACTCCCACAGTGCGTCGAACTCTTCCTGCACCCATGTGACGGCGTCGGGTGAATCGTCTTCCCACAGCAGCTCATAGTTGAGCCGCCAGGCACTAATCGATTCGTTCACGCTGCCGAGAAAGGCGATCCGGCGACCATCGGCCAGCGTGATCACGCCGGCTTTACCGTGTATGAGACCGAACTTTTCGTCCGGCAGTACGCGGACTTTCAGTTTGCCGCTGGCGAGGAAGCCGTGAAGCCTGTGGAACCGATCGTTGGCGCCGACAGGCAAGTTCTCCGGCGCCGACGCGCACCACTCACGGCGCATGGCGGTCCGCGCCGCCTGTTGCGCGATGAGCACATCCCGCGCGGCCAGCGCCGAGTTGCACACCATCCGCACGGAACCTGTCACGGATTCAAGCGCCTCGCCGGCAACCTCTATAATCGAAGAAGAAAAATAGCCCGCGATGCGATCGTAACTCCCGGCGCCGGTGAGACGTTGGGTGAGAAAGCTGGTGTCGAGACGGGCGCGGCGGGAGGAGAAGCGGGTGATCACGGGAAGCTAGCCTGTGTTCCAGGGCTTCGGCTTCATGCGTAAAAGATCACGGCTGCCATGCGGTACGTTTAGCACCTGTACCCGATCGGGGCGAACGCGATAAATAATTCCGGAAGTATGTACCTGTTGAAAAGCGGGCATATTTTGAGCATCTGACGGCTTCTAGCCTGCCATGCGAGCCATCGCAACCTCAGCATGTATCGGTGCTACGCCATCGATAAGCACATAAGTGTCCTTACAAGATGGGCAGTAGAGGCCTATCCATTGAGAACCTCGTGCTTGAGCATCAGTATGGACAGCCCAATCAGTTTGAGCTGTTAGCTTTTTACAAGCTGGGCAATACGAATTGCCTTTCTTATCCCAGTACACGCCGTATTTCGGGGTTAACTGTTCCTGCAATCTCGCGCGCAGCATTAGACACAGAATTATTGTGACCAAGGAGAGTAACAATGTCAGTAGCAGAAGTGCTCCCGCTATATGCAGCAGCGACATTCGGGATATTAGCGGGAAGACTTTCGATAGGAATAAAGCGCCTGCCTCTGAAAGAGGCGTTGCTAGAAGTGAGCCTAGAAATCCTAGGATTATTGCTAGCAACCCTAGCCATAGGAAGTCTGCTGTTTTTTCTGTTAGTCGTTCAAGCATGGCTACTGCACCTTTGATGGTGGAGCGTGAGCGTGTCCACGTATCAGGATGCCTTCCTTATCAAGGCTACCGAGTAAATCCTGTAGTTGATCTACAAGATTAAGGACCGCGCTGGGTGGCATGACTAAGCGGCATGCCGTGTAACGCTTATCCATCGATTCCTTGTCCGGTCCATACGTTTCTGGATCGAACCGACTGATTCCCAGTTCAATGCGAAAGTTGTGTGAGTCGAAGTATGTCTGTATTACGAAATCTGCGTAGGTTTCTGAGATTTCCGGCAGATCAAGTCTCTCGCCCTTGTTTACAGTATGTATGGTCATCTGAGGACACTACTCCGATTGTGGCGCTGATTAATGGACTGGACGGTAGAAAAACCAGAATCATACCTAATTTTGTACTTGACGAAAATACTTTCATCAAGTATCATTTTAGATATGAAAAGCAAAGTACAAAATCGCTCCACAAAGAATGACCCCGTCCTGAAAGGCATTCCATTAGCGTGTGCCGATGAGCATGCCGCTGTTGAGTTTATGGAAAAGCAGCGATGGGGCGAGCATCCGGCTTGCCCAGAATGTGGTGATACCGACGTTTACAAGATGTGCGACCGCAAGACGGGTGAGCGGAACAAAAACTTTCGCTGGCGCTGTAAGGGTTGTGGAACCCTCTACACCGTGCGGAAAGGCACGGTATTCGAGGATAGCCGTATCCCGATGCGCCACTGGTGCTTTGGGTTCTGGCGCGCATCCACCAGTAAGAAGGGCGTAGCCGCATTAGAGATACATCGGCAAACAGGTATCTCCTATAAGTCCTCTCTGTTCATGCTTCACCGCATCCGCTTTGCAATGGCTGATTCATGCACAGAGCCATTGAACGGCGATGTTGAGGTAGACGAAACCTATGTAGGCGGTAAACCGCGTTACAAAGGCGTTAGCAAGCGCGGGCGTGGCATAAGAAACAAGCTGTCATGGCTCTAGTTGCGCGCGGCGGCAAAGTACGGACGCGGCCAGTGGCAGACGTTACCAGCAAGACATTGAAAGGTGTTATTCGGGAGATGGTTCATGCGGATGCTCGGATCATCACAGATGATAACTCATCCTATAGAGGTATTGGGGCAGAGTACGCGGGAGGGCATGAAACCGTATGCCACAGTGCAAAGGAGTATGTCCGTGGTGACGTGCATAGCAACACCATCGAAGGATTCTTCTCGATAGTGAAGCGTGGCTTAAATGGCATCTATCACAATGTTAGTAAAGAGCATCTGCATCGTTATTTGGCTGAATACGAGTTCAGATACAACAACCGCGCTATAGAAGACGGAGCGCGAGTAACTGCGGCGATTCAAGGTGCGGAAGGCAAGCGTCTAATGTATGCACAGCCAATGAGCCATTGATAAAATCTATGGAAAGCAAGCTCGGGTTCCCCTATACTGACAATGCGGTAAGAAAGAATGCGGACGACGAGACTTGCACTCGCACGGGGCGTAAGAGCTTGATTGGGCTCGCCCCACTAGTTTCCAAAACTAGCGTGTCTACTTATTTCACCACGTCCGCATCAAAGATGCCCGCCACGGGTTTGGGTGGTACGGTCCTGTCAGATTCTGTCCACCCAGACCCTTCCTTCACGCCCACGATGGGCGGGTTGCACTGTGGGCCGATTAGGTCTCTTAAGCATTTAGCCTCCTTATGGTCACGCGTCGTTTAGTTGCAACGTTGGGTGGCGCCAGCGATAGACGCCTTTGCGGACAATCTCGAAGTCATCAGTGCGCCCGATGATATTCCCAATGGCCGTGTTCACGCGGTTGGGGGAAATTCCCATGTCAACACCATCTTCAGCTACAGCTTTGGCCACATCATCCGTAATGATTTCAGGACCGCGCTCTGAAGCAATACGTTTGGCAACACGTATAACGGCAAGCGCTCGCATTTGTTTCTGCGCAGCAGAGAGTTTGGCTGCTACTTCTAGGCGCCGGCGCGCTCGCTTAGCGACTTGCGCTATAGGCTTCTCCGTTTTCGTGTCGGCACTATTTCGTGAGATGCGAGCGTCGGCATCATTATGCCAATTAGGGGGCATGATCGAATCAAGTTTTTTAATCTCGTCATCGGCAGCCGCTACTTCTGCGCGACCAGCCTCGCGCCGCTGTATGGCGCTTTTGCGCGCATGTTCTGCCATCAGCCGTGCCTCTGACGGTTTGCCTTCCCACAGCAAAGCTTTAATTTCCGCATCTGAATCGCATGTATTAGCCATGAAGCAACCTCCACGCATCTATCTCAGGCGTGACGGTATCAAATACAAGCTGCTTGTGCAAGCCTGTGCAGCTTCGGGGGCGGAATGACAGATTCACCGCACAAGAAAGGGCCCGCGCCAGAGCGGGTAACTATTAACAAGCCGTGGGAGAAGGCCGTTAAGGACGCCTTACAGAAAAAGCGTCCGAAAGAGGGATGGCCGCAGCCGGAAAAGAAAAAGGATCGGGGTGCTTAGATATGCGCTGAAAAGGCCAGCGTCCTAAGTGGGTGGGAGAGGGTAAGATCCCTCAGGGCGAAGAGCCCGAACTGCCACCAGTGCGCTAGCCTTTGAAATAAGTATAGGCTCATTTTCAATAGATACATACTTCCGAATAATTCGATAACCCTGAAAGACCAGTTCGCGGGCTTCCCCGCGCCGCGCCTCCGGTACTTTACGGCCACGTTTTCGGAAAATCGACAAGCCGCTCGGCGGCCACGGTCAGCCGGTCGGCAAAGCGAGCGGCATAAAAAGGTTGATCCAGAGCGATGAAATCGTGAATTAACTGGAGAGCACCGATCGTCGGCTCGGTCCACTCGATCTTCACTTAAGACCAAATCGCTGCCGGACCTCTTCATGAGATAGCACACGGCCTTCGTCCGCCGCTCGTATGCCCTCCTCGATCTTCCGCACGAACGTATATCTCGTACATGAGATCGTCCCAGGTCGCTTCATCGGGTAGTTGCTCGACCAGCTTTCTGGCCGCCTCCTTTACGCTCACATTTGCCATAGTCACCGCTCACTTTTTGCCGATTACGCCTGGTTTTGTGTCCTAAAGGTATTTTGCCCATTTTTAAGCCGTCATTCCGGCCAGGGATTGGCCGGACAAAATCGTCTGGAGCGCTTTTGAACAGCCTTGGCTGGCCCGCAGGGCGAGCCCAAGGGAGGGGCGAGTAATCCAGTGCCAAGGACGTTTGTTTAACTGGATTCCCGCTTGCGCGGGAATGACGTTTGAGAGATTCGCAACATATCCGCAAGCCGCCGTTCCAGTCCCATCGGCGACCATGCTCACTACGGTTGCTACCGGGATACGTAAACCCCGAATGCACGGCACGCCGCCCATCTGCCTGGCATTCACTGTAATTCGCGAGAACTTCATGACGCTGGCCTCCCAAAAACTCATCTTGCCGATTAAACGTGATCGTTGTCCACCGCACCGGCCAAGAGCCGCGCCGCCGCGGCGTCGCGCGTCCAGTGCGGCATGGGCAAGCCGCTGAGATAACGGGCAAGATCGACGATATTCTCCCGCTGCGCCCAGTAATCGGCAATCTCGGTCTTGAGCCAGGTCATGCCTTCTTTGGTTTCATCGCGTTCGGCCACCCGGAACACGGCGAACAGCACCTTTCGCAATAGACTCGCTCCGAAACCGTCGCCATCGATACCGCGCCGCTTGAACTCCGACGCCGTCTTGAGGCGGGTCTGATTGGCTTTGCCGCTGTGCAGAAGGTCATCGTATTCGCGCACGCCGAAACCGCGCGCGAATTCCTGAAACACGCCGCTGCGGTAGTCGCCGTGCGATTCGACTTCCAGACCCTTTAGGTAAAACTTTTCTTCCGCGCTCAACCGCCGCCACAGATGCGCGGCTATGCCTTTCGGCACGAGGAAATTGCTGGCGGTCCTGACCGCGTCCTCGATGATCTTTTCGATGGGCGACGGCCGCCCGCGTTTGCGCTCGCGGGCGAGTTCGTGACCGATATCCAGTTCCTCGATGCCCTTGTACTGCGTCAGCACGCGCAGCGCGGCGGCATAAGCCGCAAGTTGATAATCGGCGTCGCTGAAATTCGGATCGTCCTTGTCGTCCAGTTCAAGCATCGATGCGAGCTGCACTTCGACTTCCGTCTCCACCCGCGGCACGATCTCGTCCAGGAAAGCTACATCGTCCGCGGTCTGCTTGCGCAGCACCATCAGCACCGTGCCCTGCACATAGTTGCCTTCTTTCAGCGCCGATTCCGTCTCGGTAGCAATCGTCCACGCGGCCGTGACGCGCAGCCCGGCGGCCCAGAGAATCAATGCCAGATCCGCCCATACGCTCGCGTCCTGATGCGTGAACATGACGACCTGCAGGCCGTTATCCGGCATGTGCGCGGCGAGGTTGCGGTAAGAGTCGACCATGCCCTGCCGGAATTCTTTGCCCGAACCGCGGATGGCTAACGCGCGCTTGCTGTCCGTGTACCAATCGGGAAATAGCCTGGGCAGGTGCTTCTCGTACCAGGCGAGGAAGAACTCGGAGAGTTCGTGGTAATTGATAGCGTCGGCGTAGGGGGGATCAGTAATCCACAAGTCGTTTGCCTCGTGTGACAAACGCGCATCGCCATCGACCACTTTGGACTTAGCTTCTATCGATTCACTCTCAAGGACCAAGCCTACTGAATGCAGGGATAAGAAAGGACGGCAAGAGTAATTCCAGAGGGTATTGAGGGCTTGATTTGCGAAGGTTTGCTTGCCGCCACCAAGCCCGCCGCTTTGGGAACTTAGCCACTGAGTAAGTCTTGAGTTCCAATTTGCGAGCCGGCCGACGAGAAGAAGCAGCGCAACGGACTGAGCATTCTTGTTGTTAGCACATTCGTTAACAAAGAGGCCGTGAATCAACAACTGCCTTGGCGTAAACAGATGATGCCAATGCGTCCAGCCGCGCTCACGCATCAGCCTCGTAGTTTCATCTCCCGGCTCGATGCGCCGGCTCGGTATGTAGCCCTTCGCCTGCCAGTCCGTGAAGCGCTCTCGGAGCAATTCCAGCACTTTTCGCTCGCGCTCCAGATCCGCCTTATCGGGTGCACGGTAATGACGTTTTCTACGCGGCTTGCCTTTATCAAGCCAGGTCTCCACCCAGCGGATGCAGTAGAGGCGTTCCTGAAACACATCGTCCGGGCGCGGCGTCACGTCGTCGTTCTCCCATAGGCGCAATCCGTAGGTTTTGACACCGTCGCCGCGCCGGTCGCCGCGTATAACACTGATCGGCGTGGAATTCTTGCAATGCGGGCACTCCAGGCGCGAGTTACGTACCGTGCCTGTCCCGCGTCCGCCGGCCAGATCTTCTTTCGAAACGGCCTCATGAATCTCAATGCGGAAACGCCTGTTCTGCTCGTCGGCCACGAGTGCCGCGACGATATGCGTCTTCTCACCGATAATCCAGGACGGCGCCAGCGGAATCGTCCAGTCGCACTCTGGACATACCGTCTCGGTGCAATGAAGATAGGCGTCCGCGCGCCAGCCCTTCTCGTTGTGCTCGATGCCCCATTCGCTGACCTGGCGGTCCACCGCCGCGAAGACCTTTTCCTGTGCTTCGCGCACCTGTATGGCGACCGCTTCGCCGCCGCCGACGATGTTCAGGGCACCCCAGGTCAGTAAAGCACCGACCGGATTCAGGTCCGACCCGTACGCCTCACAACCCATGCGCGCCGCCTCGAACGGCACGCTGCCGCCGCCGCAGAACGCATCGCCTACTCTCGGCGTGTGACCGAAACGCCTTTCGCCCAGTTCGCGCACCAGTTCCGGCAAGTTAGCCCCGCGAGTATCCAGATGCGCGTTGATTTCCCGCCAGGCATCTTCCGACGGCCCATCCATCTGTTCGGGCCGGTCGCAGTAAACCAGCTTTTCGTCGTAACTCAGTCGGTCGAAGATCTGCCGCTGAAGGGCGACTTTATCCGCGCGAGATATGCCGACTTTGTAAGCGGGCCTTACTAGATCGGAGTCGGGTTCAAACCACTTTTCGCGTTCCTCCAGGTTGATCAGTCGATAAAGCTCTGGCAGGGAAATACTCTTGCTCTTGCGCCGCCACACGCCTGCCTCGTCCATGGTGAGTATCTTCAGAAAGATCTCGCGATCTTTTTGCGCATCACTGCTCGCCGGCATCAGCAGACCTAAGATCGTGGCGCGGATCATGATCAGCGGCTTGCGGCCCCACCATTTGCCGAGCCCGGTTAGTGTTTGGCCCGCTACCGCTTTGCGTTCCTTGTAGCTTTCCTTGGAGAGCTTTGAGACGGGGAACTGGATTTCGATAAAGGTACTGGCATCCGCATCGGCGGCGAGCGCGGAGATTATGGAGGGAGCCTTCTCCGCCGCGCGCGGCGAATCGTTCATGACGCGATCTTGCCGGAAGATTTGCGCTTCCGTTTGCCTGGCTTTTCCGCCGAACTTTCATCATCCTGCGCGACCAGCCGGAACATCGGCGACGGCTGATAAGTCGCGTCCGTCACGGGATTTTCCGTGAGCGCGTATCGAATCGCTTTGCGCCAGCCGTGACCGCGGCCGTGCACCGCGTGGCCGGTGGCGGCGGCGGTCATCGTGAACAGCCACCAGCGCTCTTCCGGTACAAGGCCCTGCCAGTTCTTGATGGCCGTGGGAATCAGCGCGGGATCGGCGTCCTCGATCGCCCATGCCAGCAAGGCCAGCTCCTTGCCCAATAATCGTGAGACCGCATTGACGCCGGTCTTCCAGCGGCCAGCCTTGATCCCCTGCTCCTTGAGGCGACGGTTGAACACGACGCGCAGCTCGTCGGCGATGGCGTCCCACTTCGGCCGCGCGAGGATCGAACGCAGCTTGCCGTCGTTCTGGCCCGCGCCGAACGTTGGTTGGCCGCGCCCTTCGATGGCATCGAAAGTAAAGTGCTCGGAGATGGCCACGTCCTCACGGTTGCTGGCCGGAATGCCGACCACGAAGTGATGCGCGGATTCCCGAGGGGAGAAACCGAAGCCTTCGTATTTGAAACCGGTGTGGGGCATTATTTAAAGTAAGCTTTTACTGACACTTGCATAAACTAGTGCACTCTCGCCTGATCCGTCATTCCCGCGAAAGCGGAAATCCAGCGTCTTTATATGGAACGCTGCTGGATCCCCGCTTTCGCGGGAACGACGATCGTTTCCTGGCCAGAATCGCAATCGTCAATTATCGCGTCATTCCCGCGCGATTATCGCGTCATTCCCGCGCAGGCGGGAATCCAGTGCTAAATAATGTCTTCCCAAAGATCGCGCCAATGCGGGTTGCGCTCCTCGATCAGGCTGAGCTTCCATTCCCGATTCCACTTTTTAATCTGCTTTTCACGCGCAATAGCCGACAGCATATCGCCGTGTAGCTCGTAATAAACCAGGCAATGCACCGTATATCGTTCCGTAAACCCTCTGGCAAGATCATTTCTATGCTCCCAGATGCGCTTCACCAAATCACTTGTCACGCCGATGTAGAGCGTGCCGTTCCGTCGACTGGCCAGTATATAAACACAGGGTTGGTTTTCCATTTTTGTCGGTCTGGATTCCCGCCTGCGCGGGAATGACGACTCTCTGGATTCCCGCCTGCATGGGAATGACGATTTTGATCTGTTTCTATTGCTCGACCTCGCCGCGCCGTAGCTCCACCCTCAATTCCTGGATATAGTCGAGCAGATTCTGGCCCGTGGCGAATGCGATGAAGCTGGCTTCGATACTGATTTCACCCGCCTCGATCAGCGCGCGCAATTGCTCGACCGTGCGTTCGATCTGATCGGCATCCAGCGCCATGCGATCGGCCAGAATGAATTCGGCCCATTGACTGTCATCGACCAGCACGCCTATCCGCTGAACACCAGCACGAGCCGCGTGCTTGCGCAAGCGCTCGATAAAGCCATAGGAGTCCCGCGTCCCGCTGGAGGGCGAAACGTCGGTGGACCGCCAGGTGGCCGGCATCGCCTTATCGACAGGTTTCTCGCCTTCATCTTTGTGCCAGGTGATTTCCCGCTTGTGAAGCTCCGAGACAATGCCATCGTGCTCGGCAACCGCGAGCACCAGGCGTGTTCCATTGGGCGCGGCGAAAGGGTCATCGTAGCGGCCGCCCAGCAGCTTAGGGTCGGAGCCGTCCGTCGTGTACCGGATTGGCGCCGGCGGCGCGGCCCGCAGCTCCACCATGCGCGCGTCATCATGCGCGCGTCATCATGCTGATAGACGCGCGAGCGAATGGTGATCTGATTCCGCCAGTCCACCGCCTCGCCTTGCTCGTGCTCTCCGCTGGAATCGACCACCAGAAACGAGACCTTGAATTCACCGGTCTCGTAATCCCGACTCATGAGCCGCTGCGATGCCGTGGTCGCGGTTGCGCCGGTTTCGGCGTATACGTGATCGCCGTTCATTGGCGTGACACGCAGTTTGACTAGACCTGTTTCTTCGTCCCGCGACAGTTGCTGGATCTTGACGCCGGTAACGGGCCTTGCAAAAGGCCCCTTCTCGACGTAGCCGCTTTGCTCCCGCCAGATATCCCGATGCACGCTCTCGTCCTTGAGCTTGTCCAGCGCATCGGCGCGGTGCCATTGCCATGCCGGATTCATCGCGGCGCGCCGCCGGATCTCGTTCCAGGGCATAGACTTCTGCGTGAACAATCGCTCCTCGACTTTTTTTCGAAAGGTCTCGCCACTGATTTCTTCCGTATATTTCATCTTCGCTTTAAGCGCCTTGATGATCTGATCCTCGCCCTGGTACTGATTGCCTCTAAATTCCATCAGAAAATCGGCGGACATCAACCGCTCCCGTGTTGGATAAAAGAGCGTGGTGAAGGTCTCGCGCACGGCGCTCAGGAACTGAGTCTGAACGCGGTCCACCAGTTCGCGCGCCTGCACGAGCTGCGGGTCGAAGTCCTGCGTACCCTCGCTTATTATTTCGCCGATGATGTGGTTAATTGCTTTCAGTTCTTTGGCGGAATTGAGCACCGCGTCGTAATTGCGCTGGCCGGTGAGAAAACAAACGCGGTTCTTGAAGTCCAGATTCTCGTGAAACTTGTTGAGGTCGGGATTCAGGCCCTGCGCGTGCGGCTCGGAGATGATTAGCACAACCTTGTCTTGCGCGATATCGATCTCATCGACCGCCGGCAACGGCATCACACGCTGATAGCACCAGGAGTTAACCGGATTGAACAGCTCGATGAGCCGCGCTTTAAGCTC
>Ga0209587_1001503_pt1 | contig 10911 bp, 12 predicted proteins | sample NGEPerD_2_FD_184512 | JGI IMG/M metagenome (GOLD analysis project Ga0209587, IMG submission 184512) | Arctic peat soil microbial communities from the Barrow Environmental Observatory site, Barrow, Alaska, USA - NGEE PermafrostL1-D... | ecosystem: Environmental > Terrestrial > Soil > Wetlands >... | reverse complement strand
ACGGAACCCCCGGGCGGGTCGATCGTCACGCGGAGATGTTCGAGGACGAGCCCGTGCCGCCAGATGCCCTGGTGGTGACGCAGGTGTCTCGCTGGGACCGGCTCAAGGACCCCGTGGGAGTCATCGAGGGCTTCGGCCGCCACGTCGCCCCTGTTACCGACGCCCACCTCGTCGTCGCCGGCCCCAGCGTGGCCGCGGTCGCCGACGATCCCGAGGGGGCCGAGGTGCTGGCCGAATCACAGGCGGCGTGGCGGGCGCTCCCGCAGCAGGCCCGGGCCCGGGTCCATCTGGCCGCTCTGCCCATGGAGGATCGGGAGGAGAACGCCGCCATCGTCAACGCGCTGCAGCGCCGGGCCGCGGTCGTGGTGCAGAAGAGCCTCGCCGAAGGTTTCGGCCTCACGGTCGCCGAGGCGATGTGGAAGGCTCGGGCCGTGGTCGCCACACGCATCGGCGGGATCCAGGACCAGATCGAGCACGGGGTCAGCGGCATTTTGGTGGACGATCCTTCCGACCTCGAATCCTACGGGGCCGCGGTTGTGGGGCTGGTTGAAGACGAGCCGAGGGCGCGACAAATGGGGGCCGAGGCGCAGAAGCGCGTGCGCGACGAGTTCCTTGCGGTCCGCCACCTGCTCCAGTACGGCGCACTGATCGAGAAGCTTCTGGGCCGCGGGTAGTCGATCGCGCTCAGAGCGCTCTCAGGTACCGCTTCGGTACTCGTGAGCGCGTCACGCGCGTTGAGTACCGGGCCGGGCCTGATCCGCCCGCCCCTCTCGTTGGCGCCGCTCCACACCAGCGACCGCGGCCCCCGGCGTGCCGAACGCTCCTTGACAGTTGGAGGCGTGGGATATATCCAAGCGGCCATGAGGGGCGGGCCGGTGACAGTGGGGGTCGAGGAGGAGTATCAGCTCGTCGACCCCGACACTCGGGCGCTGGTGGCGGTTGCGCCCCGCATCGTCCTGCGCGCCGAAGCCCTGGACCTCGATATCAAGGAGGAGCTCCACTCTTCGCAGATCGAGGTCGGAACCCGCGTTTGCACCAACCTGGCCGAGGTGCGCTCGGAAATCGCCGCAGCACGACGGTCGATAAGCGTGATGGCCGCGGCCCGGGGGGCCCGGCCGGTCGCCGGAGGAACGCATCCGTTCAGCCGCTGGGAGCACCAGCCCGTGACCGACTCGCCTCGCCAGGAAGAGCTCGAGGAGAGCTACCGGCAGATCGTGCGCGAGACGGTCATCTTCGGAACCCACGTGCACGTCGGCATCGACGATCCCGAGGCGCTGATCGGCGTCATGAACCGGGCCCGTCTGTGGGTCCCGGTGTTGATTGCAATGGCCGCCAACTCGCCCTTCTGGGGCTCCTCCGACACCGGCTACGCGAGCTTTCGCGCCGAGATCGCCCGGCGCTGGCCGCAGTCCGACCTGCCGCACCACTTCGGTTCCCGCGCCGAGTACGACAAGCTCATCGACGACCTCGTGGCGGGCGGAAGTGTGCCCGATGCCTCTCAGATCTACTGGGACATCAGGCCCTCGATGCGCTACGACACGCTCGAGTTCAGGGCCACCGACGTGCCGACTTCCATCGACGAGACGGTCATGGTGGCGGGGCTCGTGCGTGCCCTGGCGGTGGCCTGTCTGGACGAGATCGAGCGAGGAACCGCAGCTCCGATGACCCGGCCCGAGCTGCTGCAGGCGGCGAAGTGGCGCGCCGGGCGAGACGGCCTGAGGGGCGAGCTCATCGACGTTCGCACCGCCCGAGCGAAGCCGGCGGCCGAGCTGGTGACGGACCTGTTGGAGCACGTTCGTCCCGCCCTCGAGCGCCTCGGCGACTTCGACGAGGTCTCCTTTCTGGTGGCCGACACTCTCAGGCGAGGCAACGGAGCCGACCGGCAGCGCGCGGTCTACGAGCGCACGGGCAGTTTCGAGGACGTGGTCGACGCTCTCGCGGCCGAGACGTGCGCCGGACTCGCCTGAGCGACGTAGAATCGAACAATGGCGACCACAGAGGACATCAGGGCCGAGGTCGAGGAGGCCCTCAAGACTGTCAACGACCCCGAGCTCGGGATCGACATCTATAACCTCGGGCTGGTCTACGACGTCGACATCAACGACTCGGGAGACGTCAAGATCGAGTTCACGCTCACCACCATGGGCTGCCCCATCGCGCCGATGATCGACGAAGAGATCAAGCAGGCGACTGCGGGGATCGAGGGCATCGGCGAGGTCTCCACCGAGGTCGTCATGTACCCGCCCTGGAGCCCTGAGAAGATGTCTCCGCTGGCGCGCTCAGCCCTGGGCTTCGTCTAGAGCTCCGGGACTGAGCTGAGAGCGGCTGATCCACCGCCACGTACCTGATCCGGACAATGCCGGGGAAGGGAGGAGTCGTGGAGGGTTCGAGTATCCGTGTTACGGCGGGCGGCCTGCTCGCAGAGCTGAGTGATGATCTGAAGTCGGTCGAGGACGCCATCAGGTCCCACCCCTTTCTTCTATCGCTGGAGCGGGGCAACGTCTCCAAGGATCAGCTAAGAGCTTTTGCCGGTGAGCAACACGCCATCGTTTCCAGCGATCGCCGCAGCTTCGCGTTCGCCGCATCTCGCTTCTCCACGGGGAAAGCGGGGGATCTGCTGCTCGCTCTTGCTCAGGGCGAGGGGGTTGCGCTCACAAAGTTGTCGCTGTTCGCGCGGTGGTTGGACCTGACTGAAGACGAACTTCGACGATACGAGCCCAGGGCACGCGCCCAGGCCTATCCGTCCTACGTCGCGTGGTTGGCTCTGAACGGCTCTCCCTCCGACATAGCGTTTGCATTCGCCGCCAACCTCGACGCATGGGGCGCGAATTGCGCCCGGATGGCTCAGGCGTTGCGCACCACCTACGAGTCGGATGAAGATACGACCGCCTTCTTCGACTACTTCGGAAAACCGCCGCCGGAGCTTCGAGACGGCCTCCTTGCCGTCGTCGACGAGGGCCTGCGAGCGGGAGACTCACCGCAATGCGCCCGGCGTGCCGCTCGTCTTCTCCAGACCTTCGAACTCGACTTCTGGGACGCGGTCGCACAAGTGTCCTAAACACTGAGTTCGTGACCGCGCTCCCCGATATTGTCCGGACTATCAGGCCGTCTCGAGCTGGTCCTCGATGCCGGTCACGCGCTCGACGTCGCCCCCGCCGCGCTGCCGTTCCCGCACCTCCAGCCGCCTCGATAGGCGCGACAGCCCGAAGTTGACCGCCACGAACAGGAGGCCGGTCACGAGAAACACGTGAAGCAGGGGAGCGTCGACGCCGACGCCGAGGAAGGGGCTGCCGCTCGTGCTCGTGATGATCCGGCTGTGCCGTAGCGCTTCCTGGATCGCGATGATGCTCACCAACGTGGTGTCCTTGTTGAGAGTTATCAGCTGCGACACGGTGGCGGGCACCATGCGGCGCAGGCCTTGGGGAAGTATCACGAGCCTCATGGACTTCCAGTAGGAGAGACCGAGGGCCGCGGCCGCCTCCCCCTGCCCCTTTTCCAACGACTGGATCCCCGCCCGCATGATCTCGGCGATGACAGCGGAGTTGTAGAGGGTCAGCCCGGCCACCGCAGCCGGGAAGAACGGGGAGTCGAAGGCGTCCGGAAGCCACGCCGGTATCAGGTCCTGGTAAACGGTGCGCCAGTTTTCGGGGATCGACAGCGACAGATAGAGCATGATGAAGATCAAGGGAAGGTTGCGCCACACGTCGATCCATGTGCCAGTCACGGCTTTGACCCAAGCCCAACGGGATACGCGCAGCAGAGCCAGGCCCAGTCCGCAGACAAGTGACAGAACCATGGCCAAGATCGCGATCTGCAGGTTGATCAAGAAGCCCTGCAGCAGAAAGCGTAGGTTGTTGCCGGCGAAGAGCCACTCCCAGTTGGCCGGATCAATGAGATAGGACACCCTTATCTCCGGATCACGAGTCGACGCTCGAGATATCGTACGACAAAGGTCGTCCCCACCGTCAGTATCAGATAGCCGACCGCAGCCCAGAAGAAGACCTCGTTGGTCTGGAACGTGCGCGAGTTGATGACGCGAGCTTCTTTGAGGAGGTCGTCGGCGAGAGCCAGCGCAACTCCGATGATGGCGGAGTTCTTGATCATCGCAATCATTAGGTTTCCCAGCGGAGGGATCACGGTACGGATCGCTTGCGGCAGCACGATCATTCGGAGGGTTCGTGGATAGGTGAAGCCGAGGGAAAGCGCGGCATCGATCTGCCCCTGGCCCACCGCAAACACCCCCGAGCGAATCGCCTCGGCAACGTAGGCGGCGGTGTAGAGTCCGAGGCTGCCGGCTCCCGCCGCGAAGCGGCTGATGTCCAGCCCCGCTCGCCGCAACCCGGCGAAGGCGATGAACAACAGCACCAGCAATGGAATGTTGCGGAAGAACTCGACATAGATGGTGCCGGCGAGGCGCAGCGGTGGCAGGGGTTGCACTCGCAGCCCCGCCACCACAACGCCTAATACGACGGCGACCACAAACGCCGCCGCCACCAGCTGAATCGTGACCACGAAGCCCGAGAGGAATTGTGGGAAGTGCCGGACGAGCACCTCCCACAATCCACTCATCTTTTAGCCTCTCAACAGGTCTCGTCGCAGGGGAATAGCTTCAGAGCTTCCTGCAGGGTCATCTTGGCCGGGTCGTCGGCGGGCTCGCCAGTGTACTGACCCACCCATTTCTCGTAAAGCTTGTCGAACTCCCCGCTGGCCAAGAAATCATCGACGACGCCGTCGACGAAGCCTTTCAGCTCCTTGTCGCCATCGGCAATGCCTATGCCGTAAGGCTCGACCGTAAGCTGATCTCCGACGAGCTCCAACGACTTGTCCTGAATGATCATGCCGGTGAGGATGACGTCATCGGTCGAGATCGCGTCGATCGATTCGTTCTGCAGCAGCTCGGTGCACTCGGAGTAGGAGTCGACCAGCTCGAGGTCGGCGTCGGGCGCCTGCTCCTTGATAGTGCTTTCATAGGTGGAGCCCAGCGCCGTGCATACGCGCTTGCCATTGAGATCGTCGATTCCCTTGATGTCCGATCCCTTGGGCGCCAGTATGCGGCCGTGAGCGATGAAGTAGGGGCGTGAATAGTCGATCTCGGTGTCCCGGTCCGTCGTTATCGTCATCGTCGAAAGGATGAGGTCGACGGTTCCGTCTTGCAGGAAGGGGATGCGGTTATCGGAGATCGCCTCCTCGAATTCCGCCTCCACCCCCAGCTCCGAGGCGATGATCTTGCCCAGGTCGACATCGAAGCCCTCGACGTCGCCCGTCTCGGGGTTCTGGAAGCCGAACGGCGGGACATCGTACTTGACCCCTATAACGACCTTGCCCTCGTCCTGAAGCTTGGCCATCGTGGTGCCGGCTTCGAATTGCGGCTGGTCGCCGCCGCCATTGCCGCCACCAGACGGCTGTTCCGAGGGTTCTTCTCCGCCACCGCAGGCGACGGGTACCAACAGCAGGCAAGCGACAGCCACCACCCACCATTTTCTTCTTCGTGGATCCCTCATGTCATTCCCCCTTTCCCGGCCCTCGGCCGGGAATCGACGGTACCTAGCTCAATCTGAACATTCAATTGGAACTAATCAATGATGAATGATCTTGTCGACGAAATCGCGCGCGCGCTCGCTCTTGGCGTCGTTGAAGAACTCCTCCGGCGGCGCTTGCTCGACGATCTTGCCCTCATCGATGAATACGATCTTGTCGCACACTTCCCGTGCGAAGCCCATCTCGTGAGTAACGACGATCATCGTCATCCCTTCGCGCGCGAGAGCGCGCATGACGTCGAGAACCTCACGAATCATCTCCGGGTCGAGCGCCGAGGTCGGCTCGTCGAACAACATCAGTTTCGGCTGCATGGCCAGCGCTCGGGCGATGGCGACGCGCTGCTGCTGGCCTCCGGAGAGGTCGGCCGGGTAGGCGTCGGCCTTCTCGGGAATGCCAACCTGTTCCAAGAGGTCGCGAGCCCGATCCTTGGCCTCGGGCCGCGCCACGGAAATGACCTCGACCGGACCCAGCATGATGTTCTCGAGCACGGTCTTGTGCGGAAAGAGATTGAATTGCTGGAAGACCATGCCAATCTCGGCGCGCAGGCGGTGGATGGACTTGCCGGCGGAGGGGATGGAGTTGCCGTCGAAGACGATGTCGCCCGAGTCGATGGTTTCGAGCGCGTTGATGCAGCGCAGCATCGTGGACTTGCCCGAGCCGGAGGGCCCGGCAACCACGATCGCCTCGCCGGCATCTACAGCCATGCTCACCTTGTCGAGGACGACGTTGTCTCCAAAGCTCTTCGTGACGTCGTCCAGACGCACGAGGTGGCCGTTCGATCCCCCTTGCTCCATGTCGAGCTCCCCCATGTCGATCTCAGCGTAGCGTAGCCTCGGCTCGATGGGGTCCCTCCTCTCGCACCTCCAATGCGCCCGCTGCGAACGCGAGCTTGATGCCGGGGTCGTTCAGAACCGCTGCCCCTGCGGCGGCACGCTGTTCGCCCGCTATCACCTCGATCGCTTCGATCCGAGTCATTTGGAGGGCGGCGGGCTGTGGCGCTACCGGCAGCTTCTGCCGGTTACCGGGGAGGCCCTCTCTCTCGGAGAGCCTCGCACGCCGCTCTTGGCGCTCCCCGTCTTGTCCGAACGCTGGGGGGCCGAAGTATGGCTGAAGGACGACGGCGGGCTGCCCGGCGGGACCTTCAAGGCGCGCGGCGCCTGCATCGGGGTCGCCCGGGCCCGCGAGCTCGGCGCCACAGAGGTCGTGCTGCCGAGCGCCGGTAACGCCGGGGGGGCATGGTCTCTCTATGGAGCGCGCGCCGGGCTGAGGGTCGCGGTGACGATGGCGCGATCGGCCCCCCGAACGAATCACATCGAAGTTGAGCTCGCAGGGGGCCACCTCGAGCTCGTCGAGGGAACGATCGCCGATGCCGGGGCGCGGGCGCAGGAGATCGCCCGCTCCCGCAGCGCCTATCTGGCGGCGACGTTCTCCGAGCCGTACCGGCTCGAGGGCAAGAAATCGGCCTGGTTCGAGCTCAGGGAGCAGCTGGGGCACTGGCCGCGCACGCTGGTGCTTCCGGTGGGAGGAGGGCTCGCGGCGGTGGCGGCGTCCAAGGCGGTGGAGGAGATGGCGGGCGCATCCTGGGCGACGGATGAGGGCCCTCGGATCGTAGGTGTACAACCGGCGGGCTGCGCCCCGTTGGTGGAGGCCTTCGAGGGCGATGAAGAGCCGAGGCCGTGGCCGGTTCCCCCGGACACAATCGCCGCGGGCCTGAGGGTGCCCTCTCCCTCGGAAGGTTCTCTGGTGCTCGCGCGGGTGCACCGCTCGGGCGGGTCCATGGTGGCGGTCGAGGAACGTGACCTGGTTGCGGCGGTGGGGGAGCTGGCCACCGCCGAGGGAGTGCTGGCCTGCCCCGAGGGGGCCGCGACCGTGGCCGCCGCCGCGGCCCTTGCTCGCGCCGGAAAGCTCGAGGGGCCGGTCGTCCTCTACAACACTGGGACCGGGGCGAAGTACCTCGACGCCCTCGCCGGGGGCCTCCCGGAGGCCCCGAGTCGATCTTTTCCACGATAGCCCCGCTCAGCGAGGCTGCTGTAGAAAAGATTGAAAGCGTGCGGCTGCTAGCCTGATTCTTGTGGAACGGCGGCGATTACTGGCCTCGGTGTCGGCCGTGCAGCTGGCATCGTCCGTTACCGGCATGGCCGTGGCGCTCAAACGAAGTCACAACTTCGACGTCGGATTCATGGTTGGGCACCCCGACAAGGTCGCGCGCGAATCGATATTTCAAGGAACCGCCTTCTCGGCGCCGGTAACGACGCTGTTGGCTCAGGCCACGGCCACCGTGGTGCTCGCCCGGCGTCCGAGCATTGTCGCCGTCCGCACGATTGGAATAATCGGTGGATTCAACATTCCCGGATTCCTGTCCGAAAGACTCGTACGCCGGCGCCTGAGCCGGGCCGGGTGGGATCCTCTGGAGACACCCCTTATGGTGGTCGAGATCGCCCTCTCCGCAATGATGCCGCTGCTTGCCCGCCGTGTAACCGCTTCGAACCGGTAACAGGAGGGTTGAATGAAGGGCAGCCGCCCTGGCCATTTTCCATCGTCGCGATCCTCCAGCGGATCGCTCACTTTGGTCTCCACTCTTCCATGGTTCATGTTGATTCTGTCGGTCATCCTCATTGTTGCGGCTCTGCTGCTGGGGACGGCGACGGACAATCCCTACGGGACCTTGGCGGAGGACATTGCACTCTCCGCTGTTTTCATGGCGTTCTCCATCATCGGAGCTTTGATCGCTTCGCGGCATCCCACCAACGCTATCGGATGGCTTTTTCTGAGCATCGGGCTCCTCGCCGGACTGCTCACCCTCGGCACGCTGTACGCGCGCTACGGGCTGGTACTGCATCCCGAGAAACAACTCCCGGCGACGTCGGTTGGAGCGTGGCTGGAGGGCTGGGCCTGGCTGCCGCTGATCGCCACGATCCCAACCTTCCTCTTCCTCTTGTTCCCGACCGGACGCCCGCCATCGCGGCGCTGGGTTCCGGTGGCCTGGTTCGCCGGATTGCTCATCGGGCTGGTCACGGTTTTGTCGATGCTGAAAGAGAACTTGGTGGGTGATGGCTACTCGATAAGGAATCCGATCGGGATCGAGGGACTCGTGGATGTGGAAAGTATAGACACCCTCTTGTTGTTCCCACTCTATCCTTTGGCCCTCCTGTGCGCCGGCTCGTTGATCTTTAGGTACCGGAGCGCCCCCTTCGAGGAGCGACAGCAGCTCAAGTGGGTGGCCGTCACGGCGGTTTTGCTGACCCTGGGGATTGTGCTGGGGGAGGTCTTCAACCTGCCCGACTTGCTCTTTCCCTTCTTCCTCGGTGCAGTCCCAGTCTCAGTCGGAATCGCCGCTCCGACATGGCGGTAGCAGGATCGACGTTGGCGGTGGCCGCGCTTTTCCGGCCCGCCCGAGCGCGCGTTCAGGCATTCATCGATAGTCGCTTTTACCGACGGAAATACGATACCGCGCAAGGGCCGAGGCCGGGCCTCCATTCGGTGGCACAATGGCCTCGACGCTAAAGAGAGACGACCGAACGGGAAAGGGGCGCGGCATGGGTAATCCCGTGGTTCATTTCGAGATCGTGAGCAAGGAGGGAGACAAGCTCCGGAGCTTCTATTCCGAGGCCTTCGGCTGGAAGATCGACGCCGCCGACAACCCCATGGGCTACGGGATGGTCGATGCCGAGGGCGAAGGCATCGGTGGAGGCATCGCCAACACGCCGGGCGACTATCCCGGCCACCTCACCTTCTACATCCAGACCGATGACCTCGAGGGGACCTTGGCTCGCATCGAGGAGCTGGGCGGTGAGACGGTGATGCCGCCGGACTCGGTGGGCGACGGCACGACGATTGCTCAGTTCAAGGACCCCGGGGGCAACATGGTGGGCCTCGTCAAAGGGATGTAAGGAGATCTTCTGGCCGAGTGGTGGATAAAGGTTGCTATGCAACCAATTACCACCACTCGGCAGGGGATTCAAGCCTTAGGTGACGTCGCGTCTGTTGAAGAAGACCGCCGCCACGGTTATGAATACGGCTGCGTAGAGCAGCAAGGTCAGGGCCACAGCCGTCGTCGTCTTGTCTGCTATCGGTCCGCCCCCGGGCTGGCCCGAGATGAACTGGGTCGCGTTGTCGCCCAACAACCACGGCTGCCATTTGGGGCGGAAGCCTCGAATCAAGCCCTCGAGAACAGCGAAGTAGACGAACGCAGCCCCCAGGGCGGCGGTGGTGTTGCGACCCACGGTGGCGATGGCGCAGCCGACGACCGCGGTGAGACCGCCAACGGCCGCCACTCGCACCGAGAAGCCCGCCGTCTCGCGCGCCCAAGTCCCGTTCACGCCCTCCGTGTCACCCGCAAGAACGGCAACCATTCCCATCACCGCGGCAAGAAAGAGATGCATGAGGACTACGAAGGCCACTCCCACGAGCGCTATCGCGGTGAACTTCGTTGCCAGCAGCCGCACGCGTCGCGGCTCCCAAGTCAGAGCCGTTGTAATCGTTCCCTTCTGCCACTCGGCGCCTACGAACGATGCGCCCAGGAGCAGACTCAAGATGGCGAGCAGGGGGCTGGTCCCGAGAATGATCGCCTGCAGATCGACGTACTGGAAGCGCGGGTCGGGCACCGCGTCCTCGCCGATGAAGCGTTCGCATCGGCTTTGCCTGCTGGCACCATTTCGGTTTCGGCCGGGGGGGTCGAAGTCGCCGCGCACACAGCTTTGGATAGTTCGCCGGCGCTCAAGCTCCGCCTGGCGTCGAAGAGCGCCGGCATCCCGGTTCGACTGCACGAAGGTGATTCCCGCACCCACGACCATGGCAACCATCACGAGCGCCCCGAGCACCTTGAGCAGGCGACGCGACCACATCCTGTGCAGCTCGGCCACCAGCGATTGAATCATCGCTCCTCGTCTTCGTGGTCTTCGGTGAGCTTTAGGAACACGGACTCGAGGTCGTCGTTGCTGGCGCGCAGCTCGGAGAGATAGAGACCGCCTTCCGCAAGTGTCTTTGTGATGCGCGCGCCCTGGTTGCGCGGCAGGTCCACCGTCAGGCCTTCACCGTTCGCCGACCACGCGATGCCCTCGGCGCTCAGCAGCTCGCCGGCGCGAGCCGCGTCGTCGACCACGACGAGAAGCGTCGCAACTTGTCCAGAGGCAAGCACCTCGTCGACCGGTCCCTGGGCGACGCAGCGCCCGCGGGCGAGGATTGCCACACGATCGCAGGTCTGCTGGACCTCGGAGAGGATGTGACTCGACACGAACACCGTGCGCCCCTCGGCCCCCAACCTCTTCAGGAGCTGACGAACCTCACGGATCCCGGCCGGATCGAGCCCATTGGCCGGCTCGTCGAGGATCAGGAGCTCGGGATCCTTGAGGAGTGCGGCGGCTATCCCGAGCC
>Ga0209587_1001502_pt1 | contig 10912 bp, 12 predicted proteins | sample NGEPerD_2_FD_184512 | JGI IMG/M metagenome (GOLD analysis project Ga0209587, IMG submission 184512) | Arctic peat soil microbial communities from the Barrow Environmental Observatory site, Barrow, Alaska, USA - NGEE PermafrostL1-D... | ecosystem: Environmental > Terrestrial > Soil > Wetlands >... | reverse complement strand
AGAGTGGAACAGCACACCGAAGATGATGAAGGGCAGTCCCAGACCCAGGGCGTAGGTGAACGCGAGCGCACCGCCACGCAGGGTCGAGCCCTGCTGCGCCGACAGCGCCAGGATCGCCGCCAGCGCAGGTCCGATGCACGGCGTCCAACCGACCCCGAAGACGAACCCCAGCGGCAGCGCGCCCAGGACGCCGCGATCGATGGCCTGCTCGGTCAGGCGCTTCTCCCGGCGGAGCAGGTCGAAGGGCAGCAGTCCGGTGAACGCCAGACCGAGCAGGGCCACCAGCAGGCCGAGCGCGATCTGCCACGGCCGCGTCTGCAGCGCGGAGCTGACCGCACCGCCGAGGAACCCGATGAGGGTGAACGGGATCGCGAAGCCGAAGGTGAACAGCAGCCCGCCCGCGGCCACGCGTGACCGGTTCGCCCTGCCGTCGGCGAGCTCGGCGCCGGACAGCCCCGTCATGTAGGACAGATAGCCGGGCACGAGCGGCACGACGCACGGCGAGGCGAAGGAGACCAGCCCGGCGGCGAAGGCGATGCCCGCGGCGACCACGAAGTTGGCGTTGCGGACCAGCTCGCGCACGGACTCGGCGAGCTCCATCTAGCCCACGCCCCCCGCGCCGTCGCCGCCGCCTGCCGGGGGGCCGCCCACCAGCGCGTCGAGGTGGGGGGCCAGCTGCCGCCCGGTGACCGCGCCGAAGAACTGTGCGACGACGCGGTGCTCGGCGTCCAACAAGATGGTGGTGGGCAGCGCCGAGGGGCTGACGCCGCCGAAGCTGGCGGCGATGACGGCGCCCTCGTCGAACCACGAGGGGTAGGCGATGCCGTTGTCGCGTTCGAACGTGCGCGCGTTGACCGCCGTGTCGCGCACGTTGACGCCGACCACGTGCAGGCCCTGCTGGCCGTAGGTGGTGTCGATGGCGGCCAGGTGCGGTGCCTCCCGGCGGCACGGGCCGCACCAGGAGGCCCAGAAGTTGATCAGCACGGGCCCGTCGAGCTCGTCGAGCGCCAGACGCTCGCCGTCGGTTGTCTCCCCCACCACCTGCGGCGCCTCGACCAGCGCGTCGCCTTCGTAGACGACGACGTTGCCGGCGGCCGCCGGCGTGCCCGCCGGGTCCTGCGAGCAGGCGACGGCGGCGAGCGCGAGCAGCACGGCGAAGGCAGCCAACCAGGGAGGAGGTCGCATCACGGCCAGTCTAGGAACGGGGTCCCCGCACGACAGCGACGACCGCCACGATCGGCGTCGGCCGGCGTCGCGCGCGCGGGTCAGACGCCCGCGGGAACCCGCTCCGGGTCGGAGGTCACGGCGAGCCGCTCCCTGCGCTCGGCGCGTTCGTCCATGGCCAGCAGCCAGATGTGCAGCAACCACAGGACCAGGGCGATGCCGCAGATCAGCAGCGCCGGGAACGAGGGCCAGCCGGCGTCGAAGTAGGCAAAGGCGGTGAAGGTCTCGCCATCGGGGTCGACCGTGCCGACCTGCTCGACGTCGGTGAACCCGGCCCCGGCGTCGTCGGGGATCTCACCGTCGGCGTCCAGCTGGTAGGTCTCCTGGAAGGTCACGCGGATCACCGGATAGCCGCTCTCCGGCGACACGGCATAGCCGACGCTGTCGGGCAACGGCGCCCAGGTCGCGCCGATGCGCTGGCCGCCCTCCTCGCTGGAGAACAGGCCGACGATCGATGTGATGCCGGCGTCGATGCCCTCTCCGATCTCCGGCGGCGGCTCGTCGGAAAAGTTCGCCTCCTGCTCGGTGATGAAGTTGTACGCCTGGCTCTCGGCGATGAGCGAGTCCTCGGCGAAAGCCGTCCACACCGGTTGGTACTCATCGGCCGGCTGGCCCGGCAGGTTGGTCGGCCCGATCGCCGCCGGCGTCCCCGGCGCGCCGAAGGCCCAGAACAGGCTGAGCAGCACCAGGAAGCCCAGGATCAGGTTGGCCATCACCAGATAGGCACGCTTCGTGCCGAGGTTGGAGCGCAGAATCCAGTAGCCCGAACCGAGGAAGAACAGAACGCCGAGCGGCACCGCGGCGTAGGCGCGCCAGTCGGAGATGCCCGCCTCGGTGGCCAACACCAGCAGTTCCGGCACGTGCGATAGCAAGGAGATCGTCATCATCATGCTCCCGCCAAGGCTGCGGTCTGGTCGGTGACCGGCGCGTCCGTGGCGTCATCACCCTGGGCGTCATCACCCTGGGCGTCATCACCCTGGGCTTCATCACCCTGGGCTTCATCACCCTGGGCTTCATCACCCTGGGCGTCATCACCTTGGGCGTCATCACCTTGGGCGTCGGCATCCTGTGCGTCGGCATCAGCCTCGGCGCCTGACCCGGTCTCGCCCTCGCTCGCCTGGTCGTCCGCCGTCTCCGGTTGCGCCGCCGCAAGGTAGTCCATGACCTTGGTGAGCGCCTCGTCGGTGTAGCGCGCCTCCGGATACATGTAGCCGTTCTGCCAGGGCGGCATGATCGCGCCGGTCGGCCTGTAGATGCCGTTTCGCAGGATGCCCAGGACCGTGGCAGGGCTGTGCCGATCGAACACGCCGATCAGCGAGACGCCGGGGCGGTCGGGCTCCGCCATCAGCTCCGGGCCATGGCACTTGAGGCAGTTCTGGGTGTACAGCTCCTCGCCGCTGAGGTTGGCCGCGGCCTGCGCCTCGTCCACCTCGCCAGTCTGCTGGGAAAGGATGAAGGCGGTGATGTTCTCCATCTGCTGGTCGGTGAGCGACCCACCGTAGGCAGCACCCCACGTCGGCATGGGCGTGCCGGGGCGGCCCTTCTCGATGGTCTCCAGGATGAAGTTCTCGATGTCGCTGATGTTGGGGTTCTCGGCGTAGCGCGTGACGATGTTGTTCAGCGCCGGGGCCGGCCAGGCCGACGTCTCCCCGTCCTCGCCCACGTACGGGCTGGGCGCCGCGCCACCGCCCAGTCCGGGGCCATGGCAGCGCGCGCAGAGGTTCTGGTACTCCTCCTCGCCGCGGACCACATCTGAGACGAAGAAGCCCTCCTGCGCGGCGTTCAGGCGGCTGGCCTCGTTGAACCAGTAGACGGGCAGGAAGACGGCGAAGAACAACGTCAGCACCACGCCCCACGACATGTAGCGCTCCAGCACGCTGCGCTCGAGCTGCTCGTCGGAGTAAGCCGGCCGCATCCCGGGCGGGACGTTCTCGTAGGACTTGCGCTTGCGGTTGGCGTTCAGAACCAGGAACACCAGCACGGCGACGGCTGCCACCAGCAGGATGCCGACGGCGACGAGGGTTGGACTCACAGTGTGCTGCCTCTCAACGGTTGCACGGGTTGCGCGGGGTTGCCTCCTGGGCCGGTCTCCTGACCGGTCTCCTGACCGGTCTCATGACCGGTCTCCCGGGCCGGTCGGCCACCTACAGGCAGCTGGGGCCCTCCGGCGGCTGGTTGAGCACGCCGGACTGGCGGCTTGGTCCGGTGATGATCGTGGACGTGTCCACCACGACCTGTCCCTCTTCGACGTTGACGACGAAGCGGTCCAGCCCACGCGGCGCCGGGCCGCCCTGGTACTCCCCCCACCGGTTGTAGCGCGAGCCGTGGCAAGGACACTCGAGCCACTGCGAGCTCTCGCACCATGGCACCTTGCAGCCCAGGTGGACGCAGCGCTGGTACAGCGCCATCACCGGCGCGCCGTTGGTGATCTCGGCGTACTGGCCGTCGGGGTCCAGCGCGGTGTCGTAGGGCACCAGGTACATGCGACCCGCGGGGTATTCGTAGCGACCGGCGTTGGACGCGATCTCCTCCAGCACCCCGTCGACGGAGTCCACCTCGATGACCGCACCGAAGCCACCGCGCAGGCTCGGCCACAGGAAGGCGAGCGTGGCGCCGCCGAAGCCCGACAGCAGTCCGAGCAGCGAGACCAGCCAGGCGTTGCGCAGGAACGTGCGCCGGGTGGGACCCGATGGGGTCTTGCGCTTCGGCGGCGTGCCCGTGGCTCCCCCGGCACCCGCGGGACCCGCCGAGCCCTCGCCGGTGCGCGCCGGGGTCGGGGTGGCGGTGCCGGAGGCCATCATCAGCTGCTGGCCGAGGTCGCAGCCCGTGGGCAGGGGGCGCAGCTCCAGGGGGGCACGCCCAACCGGGTAAACGGCCAGATTCGTGTGCCGGACCCACCAGAACGCCAGCGCCAGCAGTCCGGCGGCGGTCGCGAGCAGCGCGAGTGTGATCGTCATGGTGACCACGTGCCTTTACAGGTCGAAGAAGAGGTGGTCCACCCAGGGCCACACGAAGTTGAAGCCGGGCCCGCGGAAGAACGACCCCACGATGGTCAGCACCGCTGAGGCCACGAAGAACATTGTGAACAGCGCATAGGCCATCTTGCGGTGGTCGGGCTTCACCGAGGGGTTCTTGTCGAGGTAGGGAAACATCATCAATCCCAGCAGACCGACGCTGGGAACCGTCACGCCGGCCACCATCGGGTGGAAGTAGCGCAGCATCTCCTGCAGACCCAGGAAGTACCAGGGCGCCTTGGAGGGGTTGGGCGTGACGGAGGGGTTGGCGAGCTCGCGCAGCGGGGCAGGGGCGAAGGTTGAGAACAGCGTCAGAAACGCCGTCACGGCCAGCAGCGCGATGAACTCCGAGGAGAGCAGGTGCGGCCAGGTGTAGACCTTGTCGTCCTGCTTGCCGCGAATCTGCTGGATGCCGGAGGGCGGGACCATCGCGAGCAGCCGGTGGGTGTGGTCCTGGCCGGCGTAGCGGGTCGACGTGGGCGCCCTGCCCGCGGTGCCCCCGGTGCGTGGCTCGCCTCCGGCCCCCTTGGCCTTGAGCGCCGCGGCCACGCGGGCCTGGCGCTCCTCGGGCGTCAGCACGCCCGGTGCGCCACCGCCACCCGGGCGCTCCTGCGTGGCCACCGCGGTGCCCGCCTTAGCCTTGCCGCCCTGACCGGCACCTGCCTGCATGGCCGCGAGCTCCTCCGCGGAGCGCGGGCCCAGCTTCTCTCCGGAGGCCGCCTTCTTCGCGCGCATGGCGGCGGCCTTTGCCTTGGAGCGGGCGATGCGCTCGCTCTTGCCGGAGGCGATCAGCTCGTCATAGACCTTCTGGTCGATCTCGACTTCCTCAGCCATGACTTGTCCTTCGCGTTGCCTCGCTCACAGGATTGCCCTCACAACTGCCCTCACAGGGGACCGGAGATGCCTCCATCCTTGCGGATCCGCCAGAAGTGGACCGCCAGGAAGATCGTGGTGATGAACGGCAGCGCCAGCACGTGCAGCACATACCAGCGCAGCAGCGTCTCCGGGCCGATCTCCACCCCGCCCAGCAGCACGAACTGCACCTGCTGGCCGAACACCGGCGTGAACCCGGCCATGGCCGTGCCCACGGCGACCGCCCAGATCGCCAGCTGGTCCCACGGCAGCAGGTAACCGGTGAAGGCGAGCAGCAGGGTCAGCAGCAGGAGGATGACCCCGACCACCCAGTTGAACTCGCGCGGGGCCTTGTAGGCGCCGTGGTAGAAGACGCGCGCCATGTGCAGGAAGACGCTGAAGACCATGAGGTGTGCGGCCCAGCGGTGCATGTTGCGCACCAGATCGCCGAAGGTGACCACCTGGCGCAGGCGCTGCATGTCGGCGTAGGCGAGCTCGGCCCCGGGTCCGGCGCTCGGGCGGTAGAAGAACATCAGGAAGATGCCGGTGATGGTGAGCAGGATGAACAGGAAGAAGCTCACGCCACCGAGGCAGTAGGTGTAGGTCAGCTTCAGGCCGTGGCGCTTCACCTTCACCGGGTGCAGGTGGTACAGCACGTTGTTCATCGCGGCCAGGGCGCGGTCGCGGGAGGTGTCGCGGTAGCCCTTGCGGTAGATGGAGCCCGGTCGGAAGATCGACTTCCAGACGACGTTGTCTTGGAGCTTCTTCTTCAGCTCGTCACCACTGGGGATGTGCGCCACGTCTACTTCCTTGTCGAGGTTGTGCTAGCCGGCGCTAGCCGTCGGTCCGACCGAGCCACAGGGCGTCGGAGGGACAGCGCTCCACGCAGATGGCGCAGCGCGTGCACTCGTTGTCGTCGATCACGAAGATGGCGGCCGACGTGTTGGCCAGCGTCATGACCTCCGGATTCTCCGCATCCTTGATGATCGAGGGCGCGATCATGTAAATGCACTCCCAGGGGCAGACGTCCTCGCACGCGCGGCACAGGATGCACAGCTCTGGCGTGAGGCCGATGTGCCGCTTGGGCTTGACCCGCTCCTGCAGCCAGGAGGGGTCGACCGACTCGATGCGGTAGTCGTCGAAGATCTCGGGGTGCAGGCCCTTGTCGGTGAGTCCCATTACTTGTAGCCGCCAGACTGCGGTCGTGACTCTTCACCCTCGGCGAGCGCCTTGGGAAAGCGCTTCTGGATCTGCAGCGCCACCACCACGAGGCCCAGCGTGGCGATGCCCTGTTCGGCGATCACGACCAGGTCGCGGAACACCTGGTAGAAGTTGCTCATCCCGGGAAGCGCGGTGGGGATGACCGTCCCACCCAGCAGGTCCGTGCGGCCGTCGGCGAAGTAGACCCACGCCGAAGGGATGATCCCGAAGAACCACCACAGCACGATCAATGCGGCCAGCGAGCCGAAGATCGCCGACAACCAGCCGTAGTGGTCCCTCAGCTTGAGGGCGAGCCCGGCGTACAGCGCGGTGAGCACAGCGCTGCCCGCGATGATCGCCAGGCCGGCCCAGCCGCGGATGAACTCCCACACGGCCGCGCCGACCTCGGGCATGGCGCCGAAGAACTCACCGACCCAGTCCACAGTTGTCGCCCTTCCGGTCTCTGCGGCTTCGGCCCGGTCGGCCTGCCGCTGCTGCTGGCCCGACGGGTCCCGCTCGAAAGAGCTTGCGGGGTCCCCGTTGGTTGCCGTTTCGCAAGGTGCCGTCGGCTGCGGGAATGCAAGGCTTCCCCTGCGTGATCTCCGGTTCCACGGCCCTCCCGCGTGCGGCTCATGCTACCCAGGGGTAGGTCGACTCGCCAACCAGGCGGGCCCGCCGAACCGAAGGCGACGCGCGCCCAGCGCGCGGTGCGGCCCGCGAGGGGGCGGTTCAGCGCAGCGGTCCGTTCTGCCGACCCCCGGTCGGCTCACTGCGGCCATCCGCGGCAGGCTCGCCGCTGGGGGTGACGGTGGGCTGGTCGAGCGGGCGCACACCCAGCCGCTCGGTCAGCAGGCTCCGCAGCTCCTCGACGGTCAGCGGCCCGGTATGGCGGTACACGATCGTGCCGTCGGGATCCACCAGCAGGGTCGTCGGCATCCCGTACCCGCGGATCTTCTGCTCCAGATAGGACCCGTCGGCGTCGGTGGCGAGGTCGTAGGTGATGCCCAGGTCATGCACGAAGGTCGCCGCGTTGGACGGCGCGTCCTGGTAGTTGACGCCCAGCAAGGCGACGTCGCCACGAAGCTGTTCGGAGACGGTCTGCAGGGCGGGCATCTCCGCCACGCACGGCGCGCACCACGTGGCCCAGAAGTTGACGATCAGCGGGCTGCCCCGGTAGCTCGATAGCGCAACCTGCGGACCGCCGTCGAAGCCGGCCAAGGTCGCCTCGGGCAGCGGCTCCGGGACGGACGGGTCTGCCTGGTCCGTCAGCCCGCCCTGGCCCAGCGCAAGGGAGTCGCCGACCTCGGCGACGTCCACGGGCGCGGCGCCGTCGGTCTGGTCCCCTCCGGGGTTGTCGGCCAGGGTGTCGGCCAGCAACACGCCGGCGATGAGCGCAGCGGCGAGCCCAGCGCCCACCAGCACCGTGCGCAAGGTCGATCCCCGGTCCACCATCCCGTCACCGTAACGCCCGGCACACGGGTGCGGTTCCTACGCAGCCAGCTGCGCCGCGACCTCGCGCGCGGCCGCGACCGTGGCGTCGATGTCCGCCTCGGTGTGGGCCAGGCTGACGAAGATGGCCTCGTAGCCGGACGGAGGCAGGTAGTGCCCGCGCGCCAACATGCCGTTGAAGAAGCGGGCGTAGCGCGCGTGGTCGGCGGCCTTCGCCCCCGCGAAGTCGCGCACCGCTTCGTCGCTGAAGAAGATGCTGAACAGCGACGACACCCGCTGGATCCGGGCGGCCACGCCCGCGGCCGCGATGGCCCCGGTGAGGCCGTCGATCAGGCGGTCCCCAAGTACTGCCAGCCGGGCGTAGGCGGCGTCGTCGAGCAGGCGCAGCTGGGCGAGGCCCGCGGCCACCGCGACCGGGTTGCCCGACAGCGTGCCGGCCTGATACACGGGACCGACGGGTGCGAGCTGGGTCATGATCGCGGCGGGCCCCCCGAACGCGGCCAGCGGGAACCCGCCGCCGACGACCTTGCCCATGACGACCAGGTCCGCCGTGATGCCGTAGTGCTCGCTGGCGCCGCCGCGGGCGACGCGGAAGCCGGTCATGACCTCGTCGAACAGCAGGAGGGCGCCGTGGGCGGTGGTGAGCTCGCGCAGCAGCTCCAGAAAACCAGCCTCAGCCGGGACGACGCCCATGTTGGCCGGCACCGGCTCGCAGGCCAGCACGGCCAGTTCGCCGCCATGTTGGGCGAAGGCCTTCTCGACCGCTGCGACGTCGTTCCACGGCAGAACCAGGGTGTCGGCCACCGCCCCGGTGGTCACGCCCGGCGAGTCGGGCAGCCCGAAGGTCGCCACGCCGGAGCCCGCTCCCACCAGCAGGGCGTCGGCGTGGCCGTGGTAGCAGCCCGCGAACTTGATCAGCTTGGACCTGCCCGTGGCCCCCCGGGCCAGGCGGATGGCGCTCATCGCGGCTTCGGTCCCGCTGGACACGGCCCGGACCATCTCCACGCCAGGCATCCGCTCGGCGATCGCCTCCGCGAGCTCCACCTCCGCGGCGGTGGGCGCGCCGTAGGAGGACCCGCGCCGGATGGCGGCGGTGGCGGCGGCGACCACCTCGGGGCGGGCGTGGCCCAGGATCAGCGGTCCCCAGCTGCCCACGTAGTCGGTGTAGCGGTTGCCGTCGACGTCGGACAGGTACGCGCCGGCACCCCGCACCATGAAGCGGGGGGTGCCTCCGACGGACCCGAAGCCCCGCACCGGCGAGTTCACCCCCCCGGGGATGACCTCCTGCGCCCGCGCGAACAGCTCCTGCGACGCGCGCGAACGCGCGTCGCCTTCGCCGTCGGTCACGCGTTGACCTTGGTGACCTGATCCGCCTCCGGCACGACGCCGAAGCCCTCGCGCTGCAGCGCCGCGACCCGCTCCAGCTCCTCGGCGCTGAGGTCGGGCACGTCGGAGGCGCCGGCGAACTCGGTGATCTGGTCGACGCCGTAGATGTTCGGCAGCGTCGTGGCCACGTCCTCCTCCGCCAGCACCCAACGCAGCGCCGCCTGGCCCAGGGTGCGACCGGGCTGCTCCAGGAACCGCAGCTGCTCCACCTTCTGCACGCCCTCCGCCAGCCACGAGCGCGGCCGGTGCCGGCGGTGGTCGTCCTGGGGGAAGACGGTGTCGGCGGTCAGGTTGCCCTCCAGCAGGCCCGATGAATGCGGCACGCGGACGATCATCTTCGTGCCGGTCTCCCGGCCCGTGGCCAGCAGCTCGCGGCCCGGCTCCGGCTCCACGGCGTTGTAGATCATGTGCAGCACGGGCACCTGGCGAAGTCGCATGGCCTGCAGGCCCTCTTCCAGCCAGCCGATCTTTGGCCCGAGCGCGACAGCGAAGGCACGGATCTTGCCGGCCGTCCTCGCCTGCTCGAGAAATTCGAACAGCTCGTCGTCCTCGATGTGCGCCATGCGCGGGTTGTGCAGCTGCCACACGTCGATGGTGTCGACGTCCAGGCGGCGCAGTGAGTCGTCGAGGTCGCGGGCCACGCTGGCCACGTCGGTCCTGTGCGGCCGCGCCTGCTGCCCGCGACGCCCCTCGGTCGCGTCCAGGTCGTAGCCGAACTTGGTGGCGATGACGACCTGGTCCCGGACGTCGCCGAGCGCCTTGGCCAGCACCTGTTCGCCGTAGCCCTCGCGGTAGGCGTTGGAGGTGTCGAAGAAGGTGATGCCCGCGTCGAAGGCAGCGCGGTGCAGCGCGATCGCCTCGTCCTCGCTATAGGTGCCCCACCAACCGGTGGTCACCGTCCAGTTGCCGAAGCCCACCTCGCTGACCACGATCGGGTCGGGTCCTTGCGTGAGCTGGCGGTAGCGCATGGCGAAGAGGCTCCTCATGGATAGCAGCGATAGGCGGGCGTGCTCTGCAGGATAGTGGCGGGCACGCTCACGGACACCGGCGGCGCAAGGCCTGCCGGTGGAACCACCCGCGCTTGGCCTCTTACCGCCTCGAGGGGGCAGCGTTGGGGACGTGGCGGTGGGGATGCACGTCGGAGTGGGCGATGAGGCGGTTCAGCTCGACGGACTCTGGCTCGACGCCGTGGTCGTCGACGAGGTGCGCGATCACCTCTGGCTTCCCGCGGAAACGGAGCTCGCAGCGCGGACACTGGTGGACGCTCATTGGCGGCCTCCTGGAGATGGCCTTCCCCGTGCGGCGGGGGCGGCGGGTACGACCCGGCGCCCTCAACCCGGAAAGAAACGATATACCCGCACGCGCGTGATCGATCCCTCTATAACGGTGTAGAAGGCGGCGAGGCGCAGCTCGAGCACCGCCCCCTGGAGCCAGCGGATCCGCTCCACGAGCTCGCAGGCGGCGGTATCCCCGGTGGCCACGAGCCGCACGAGCTCCATGTCCACGGCCGCGACCTCGGCGAAGGCGTCGCGGAACAGCCCGTACACCTCCCGCTGCCCGACCGCCTCGTCGTCGGAACCGGTGAACACCCCGTCGGCGGCGAAGCCGGCGGCGGCCGCCTCCGCGTCGAGGGCGTTGATCGCCGCCACGTGCGCCTCGACCGCCTCGCGGACACCGGCGTCCACAGTGGTCTCGCGAGGATCAGGCACCGGAGGCGCCAGGGTCGCGGCCCGGATCGGGGTGCGGATCGGGGTGACGGTCGGGGTGAGGGTCGGGGTGAGGGTCGG
>Ga0209587_1001501_pt1 | contig 10913 bp, 11 predicted proteins | sample NGEPerD_2_FD_184512 | JGI IMG/M metagenome (GOLD analysis project Ga0209587, IMG submission 184512) | Arctic peat soil microbial communities from the Barrow Environmental Observatory site, Barrow, Alaska, USA - NGEE PermafrostL1-D... | ecosystem: Environmental > Terrestrial > Soil > Wetlands >... | reverse complement strand
GTACCGGCCTGCCTGCTGGACGCCGAGCGGGTCCACGCCGGGGCCGAGCCCGACATCCGCAAGGTGATGGTCGGCAACCGACGGGTGCCCTACTTCCAGGGCGGCCGGGCCTACCAGCCCTACGCGGCGGGCTACTTCGGCGGTTTCGGCCCGATGGACTGGATGTTCATGGGCCTGCTCTTCGGTGGTGGCTTCGACGGCCTCGGCGATGGGATCGGTGCGATCGGGGAGGGCCTCGGCGAGGGAATCGGCTCGATCGGCGACGGTATCGGCGGGATGTTCGACGGTATCGGTGACATGTTCGACGGTTTCGACTTCTGAACGGTGGATTGGCGTGACCTCGCGGTAACCGTCCGTCAATCATCCGGTGACCTTGCTCTGTGACGCTCGTTCCTCGCCCTCAGGCATGGAGGAACCGCGATGAACCACCTCACCGAGCTCGAGGACGTGTTGGCCAGCCCTGTCCGGGGGATGGCCTGGGAGATGGCCCGGGAGACGGCCCAGACGGCCCGGGAGACGGCCCAGACGGATCTGGCGACCCGCCACCGGAGCGGCGTCACCCAGCTGCTGGCCGATCGCGACGACCTCCGCGGTGTCTACGCCTTCGCCGACGTCATCGAGGAGTCGGTGCGCTGGTCGGTCTGACGGGCTGATCCCGCCGTAGCCGATCGATGTTGCCTTGATGGTTGGTGTGCGGGCCGGATGACGGCCGGGTGAGGCTTCTCGGTTGGCTCTGGGCACAATGGGCGCATGTCCCCAGCGATCCGCGCAAACTCGGTGCTGCCGGCCAGGCGCGAGGCACTGACCCTGCACACGGCCGACGGCCTCGGTCTGGTGGCTGAGCTCGCCCTACCCGAGGACCGCGACCCCGTCGCGACCCTTGTCTGCCTGCACCCGCTCCCGACCCACGGGGGGATGATGGACAGCCAGATCTTCCGTAAGGCGGCCTTCCGACTGCCCGCCCTCGCCGGGATCGCCGTACTCCGGTTCAACACCCGCGGGACATGGAGCGAACAGGGGACCAGCGAGGGCGAGTTCGACAACGGCGTGGGGGAGAAGTACGACGTAGCAGCGGCCATCGAGTACGCCGAGTTCGAGGACCTTCCGAACATCTGGCTCGTGGGCTGGTCCTTTGGCACCGACCTGGCTCTGATGCACGGCCTGGACCCGGCGGTGCAGGGCGCCATCCTGCTCTCACCCCCACTGCGCTACACCCTGCCCGCAGACCTCGAGCGCTGGGCGGAGTCGGGGAAGCCGGTGACCGCGCTGGTGCCCGAGTATGACGACTACCTCCGGCCGGACGAGGCCACCGAGCGGTTCGCGCCCCTCACCCAGGCGGAAGTGGTGGCGATGGAGGGGGCCAAGCACCTGTGGGTGGGCGATGCCGAGAAGGTGATCGACCAGATCGTGATGCGCGTGGCACCCGAGGTCTCCACGCCGTTGCCGCAGGAGTATGACGGCCCGATGGAGACCGCCGACACCAGTGCCTACAACGCGCACAACCTGTCGGCCTACAAGGACAAGCCGGTGCCGCAGCCGGACAAGTGAGGGCTGAAGGTTTCCCTGGTCGACCGGTCGACCAGGGAAACTGTCACTTGTGGCCCGAAGTTTCGCTGTACAACGACCGGTTTCACCGGTCGACCGGTGAAACCGCCCCAGGAAGCAGCTAGCTAGCGGGTGTCCTGCTTGGCGATGAAGACCTCGCGGACGAGGAGGAGGATCGCGGCGGCGGTGGGGATGGCGAGAAGGGCGCCGATGACGCCGAGCAGGCTGGCTCCGATCAGGGCGGCGATCACGGTCATCGAGCCGGGGATGTCGACCGACTTCGACATCACCCGCGGGTAGATCAGGTAGTTCTCCAGCTGCTGGTAGATGACGAAGAAGATGATGCAGGCGATGCCGATGTGTACGTCGGTGGCCAGGGCGATGGCGCTGACGACCACGGCGCCCAGGGTCGCTCCGATCATCGGGATCACGTCGAGGAGCGCGACCACGACAGCCAGCGCCACGGCGTACTGGCCCAGGCCGACGATGAACAGGAAGATCAGCGTCGACATGCCCGCGCACAGCGCGACGACGAAGGCGCCCGAGACGTAGCCACCGATGCCTTCGAGGATCCGATCGCCCAGACTCTCCACCTGGGCCCGGCGGCTGGCCGGGGCAAGCCGGTAGAGGCCGTGCTTGACCCTGTCGAGCGAGGCCAGGAAGTAGAGCGTCAGCACGATGACCACGAAGACATTGCCGACTGCTGCGAGGATCGCGAGACCCACGCCGAGCACTCCGCCGAACAGCTGCTGGGTCAGGTCACCACTGGTGACGTAGTCCCTGGCCTTCTCGATGATTTCGTACTGGTCGTCCCACCGCTGGATCTGTCTGTTGTGCTGCAACTGGTCGAACCAGCCCGGAGCGCTGTCAGTCAGGGCCGCGATCTGGTCAGCGACCACCGGGGCGATCGCGAGAACGAACAGCGCAAGCGCGGCGACGAAGCCGAGGGCGACGATGAGGACGGAGTAGGAGCGTCGGATGCCGCGGTTCACCAGCCACCGGACGACCGGGTTGAGGCCGAACGCGATGAACAACGAGACCACGATCAGGATGAGGACAGACCCGGCCTGGAGGATCAGGCCGCCGAACCAGTACGCCAGCAGCGCCCCCGCGCTGAGCAGGAAGCCGGTGACGAACGGAGAACGACCCCGCGTACCCCTCGGGCGCCGATCTGCGTGCGGGTCGGGCGCGGGGCCGGGGGCCGTGTCCACGGCGGTCTCGACGCCGTGGGGTGAACTCCCGGGGCCGGTCGGTCCCGCACTCCTTCCTGACTCCTGGTGCGGCTCCTCAGCTGGCTCCTGGGCTGGCTCCTGGGCTGGCTCCTGGTCCGGGCCGGGGTCGGCGGACGTGCCGGACCCAGGAACCCCCACGTCAGCTCTCGTCGTCGTCGCCGAACCCGGCCACGACATCGCGCAGCGCGGAGAGCTGGGCGGTGATCGAGTCGCGGCGCCGGCTCAGACGGTCCACCTCGGACTTGAGCGCCTGGAGCTCGCGCTCGGAGTCGGCGTGGCCACTGTTGCGTAGCGCTTCGGCCTGCTTCTTGGCTGCGCTGACGATCTGCTCCGCCTCGCGACGCGAACGGCTCACCAGCTGCTCGGCCTCCTGGGAGGATTGCTGACGATGGAGGTCAGCCGCCTCGGTGGCCTCGCGTGCCCGCTGCTCCGCGGCGTTGGCGCGCTCCTCGGCATCGGCGACCAGGCGCTGCGTCTCTGCCGCGGCGGAGTCGTGGTGCTCGGCCGCCTCACGGGTGAGGCGCTCCTTCTCCACGGCCAGCTCACGACGGGCCTCCTGCACCTCGCGGTCGGCGGTGGCGCGCGCCTGCTCGGCTTCGCGGGCGGTGCTGGTGCGCAGCGCGTTGGTCTCCTGCTCGGCGGCGAGGCGGTGCTGCTCGGCCTCACGTTTGGCAGAGGCGAGGTGGTCGTCGGCCCCGGCCATCGAACGGTTGCGGTGCGCCTCGATGTCGGCCGTCGTCCGCGCGCGGGTCTCCTCGAGCTCGCGCGTCTGCACGACCCGCATGTCCTCGGCGTCCGACTCGGCCTCGGACTTGACGGCAGCCGCGTGCCGCTTTGCCTGCTCCCGGATGTGGGCGGCCTGGGCGTTGGCTTCCTCGAGAACGTCGGCTGCCTGCTCCTCGGCGAGGCGCAGCATCTCGCTGGCCCGGCCGCCGAGACCGGCGTACGTCGGGTTCTCGTTCTCCTCGACCTTCACTCGCAGCGCCTCGACCTCGGCATGGAGCGACTTCAGCCGGCTCTGGGCCTCGATCAGGCTCGCGGCCAGGCCGGCCCTCTCCGCGGTGGTGGTGCGCAGGTAGCGGTCCACGGCATCGGTGTCGTAGCCACCGCGGCGCACGGTGGGCAGCTTGGGCAGCTGGGCCGAGGCTGGCACCTCCGCAGCCGGGTCAGTGCGCCGGGTGGGAGATTGACGTGCGGGCGCGTCAGCGACAGCTGTGGGTCGTGCAGCCGACGCAGGCGGTGGGAGTGTCTTCTGGGCGACCTTCTGGGCCGTCTTGGCGGGGGCTTCGCGGGGCCCCGAGGACTCCTCGGCGGCCTCGACCCGGGGTATCACCTGGGTGGGCTCGTCTCCCGAGTCCTCGGGGTCGTTATCGAAGATGGACAGGCCCTGGTTGCTCATTGAATCTTCCTCAATCCGACTTGGCGATTCCGGCGTACGCCGTCAGTGTCACCCATGTTCAAAGCGTTTCCGAGCCCTACTCGTCCGACGCGCCGAAGGGCTGGGAAAACTCACACCCGGCGGCGCCAGTAGTGGTACAGCCGGGCATGGTGGGACGGGTGGGTCGAACCGGAACGGACGTTCCTTTCGGGCTGGGCTTCAGACGCCGCGGAAGGCGTTGATCTGGTCGAGGTGCTTGGCCCGCAGCTCCTCGTTTCGCACGCCCAGTCCGTCCTCGGGAGCCAGGCAGAGGACGCCGACCTTCCCCTGGTGGGCGTTCTGGTGTACGTCGAGGGCTGCCTGCCCGACCTCGTCGAGGGAGTAGGACCTCGACAGGGTGGGGTGGATCATGCCCTTGGCGATGAGGCGGTTGGCCTCCCAGGACTCGCGGTAGTTGGCGAAGTGCGAGCCGATGATCCGCTTGAGGTTCATCCACAGGTAGCGGTTGTCGTACTCGTGCATGTAACCGCTGGTCGAGGCGCAGGTGACGATCGTGCCGCCCTTTCGCGCGGCGAACACCGAGGCCCCGAAGGTCTCCCTACCGGGGTGCTCGAAGACGATGTCGACGTCCTCACCGCCGGTGAGCTCGCGGATGTCCTTGCCGAAACGACGCCACTCCTTGGGGTCCTGGGTGTTCTCGTCCTTCCAGAACTTGTAGCCGGCCTCGGAGCGGTTGATGATCAGCTCGGCGCCCATCTTGCGGCAGATGTCGGCCTTTTCGTTGTTGGAGACCACGCAGACGGGGGTGGCGCCGCCGTTGAGGGCGTACTGCGTCGCGAAGCCGCCCAGGCCACCGCTGGCGCCCCAGACCAGGACGTTGTCGCCCTGCTTCATGCCGGCGCCGTTGCGGCTGACGAGCTGACGGTAGGCCGTGGAGTTCACCAGGCCGGGGGAGGCAGCCTCCTCCCAGGTCAGGTGGGCCGGCTTGGGCATCAGCTGGTTGGACTTGACCATTGCCAGGTGTGCCAGGCCACCGAAGTTGGTCTCGAAGCCCCAGATGCGTTGCTCGGGGTCCATCATCGTGTCGTTGTGGCCGTCGGGGCTCTCCAACTCCACGGACAGGCAGTGCGCGACGACCTCGTCACCGGGCTTCCAGGAGTGCACGCCCAGGCCGGTCCTCAACACGACGCCCGACAGGTCCGAGCCGACGACGTGGTAGGGCAGGTCGTGGCGCTTGGAAAGTGGCGAGATCCTCCCGTAGCGCTCGAGGAAGCCGAAGGTGGGCATCGGCTCGAAGATTGAGGTCCACACGGTGTTGTAGTTGATGGCGCTGGCCATCACCGCGACGATGGCCTCGCCCGGGCCGAGCTCGGGGAGAGGGACGTCGCCGACGTGCAGCGACTTGCGCGGGTCCTTGTCCCTGCTCTCCACGCCCTCGAACATGTCGACGTCCTCCTTGCGGATCGACGCGGCCCGGTAGGACTCGGGAAGCTCGAGGCTGGCGTATTCCTCCGTGCTGGTGTCGCCGGCGAGGATGGCTTCGAGGATCTGCTGCACGTGTTGCTCCTTGTTCGGGCGGGATGGCGCAAGATTACCGGTGGGTAACGCCCTTGTCCCTGGATGTGTGGGTTGGCTCAATGAGCGTCGGCGGGTTCGACCAGCTCGACGAGGACGCCCCCCGCGTCCTTGGGGTGGATGAAGTTGATCCGGGAGTTGGCGGTGCCGCGGCGTGGCTCGTCGTACAGCAGCCGCACGCCTCGCTCACGGAGGACGGCCGAAACCTGATCGACGTCGATCACGCGGTAGGCCAGCTGCTGCAGGCCCGGGCCCGAGCGGTCGATGAACTTCGCGATCGTGGACTCCTCGTTCAGCGGCGCGAGCAGCTGGATGCTGGAGCCCCGAGGATCAGCAGGGTCTCCGACGGCAACCATCGCCTCGCGCACACCCTGCTCCTCGTTGGTCTCCTCGTGGGTGACCTCCATCCCGAACCTCTCTCGGTACATGGCGATCGCGGCGTCGAGATCGGGAACGGCGATGCCCACGTGGTCGATGCCGGTGAAGAGGTGGGCCGGAACGTCCAGGGGTGCTGAGTTCGGAGCAGTCATAGGGGCATCCTCGCTCAGCAGCGCCCGACCCTCAACGGGGTGTGACGGGTCGTACACCGCTCTGATGCGGACCCGCCTCCTGCGCGAGGAGTTCGCTGGGTACTGTCAACTAAGATCCAGTGTTGTTCCACAGCACCCAGTATTGCTCTACAGGAGGCTCACCCATGTCATCGACCCCGACATCCCCGGGCGGCGGATCCGTCATCGTCGCCGGCGCGCGCACGCCCATCGGCCGTCTTCTGGGAGGCCTGAAGAGCCTGACCGCTGCGGAAATTGGCGGCGTCGCGATCAAGGGCGCACTCGAGAAGGCCGGCGTCTCCGGCGACCAGGTTGACTACCTGATCATGGGCCACGTCATCCAGGCCGGTGCCGGCCAGAACCCGGCTCGCACGGCCGGGCTCGCGGGCGGGTTGCCGCTTTCGACACCGTCCATCACCATCAACAAGGTCTGCCTTTCGGGCATCAACGCGATCGCGACGGCCGACCAGCTGATCCGCGCCGGTGAGCACGAGATCATCGTGGCCGGTGGCATGGAGTCGATGACCAACGCTCCACACGTGCTGCGGAAGTCCCGCGAGGGTTACAAGTACGGCGACGTCCCGCTTGTCGACTCGATGGCCTATGACGCCTTGTACGACCAGCTGACCCAGCAGGGGATGGGCCACCTGACCGAGCAGTACAACGCCGCCGGCGCGAAGCTGACCCGCGAGGAGCAGGACGAGTTCTCCGCCCGGTCGCACCAGAAGGCCGCCGAGGCCTGGAAGAACGGCGTCTTCGACGACGAGGTGGTCCCGGTGGAGATCCCGCAGCGCAAGGGTGACCCCATCGTCTTCACCTCTGACGAGGGTGTGCGTGGCGACACCACGGCCGAGTCGCTCGGTAAGCTCCGTCCGGCCTTCGCCAAGGATGGCACCGTCACCGCCGGCTCGGCCTCGCAGATCTCCGACGGCGCCTGCGCGGTCGTGGTGATGAGCAAGGCCAAGGCGGAGGAGCTCGGCCTCGAGTGGCTCTGTGAGATCGGCGCCTCCGGACAGGTCGCCGGTCCCGATTCCGCCCTCCAGCTGCAGCCGGCCAACGCCACCGCCAAGGCGCTGGAGAAGGAGGGCATCAGCACCGACGACGTGGACCTCGTCGAGTTCAACGAGGCCTTCGCCGCCGTCGGCATCGAGTCGGCGCGTCAGCTCGGCATCCCCGAGGACAAGGTCAACGTCAATGGTGGCGCCATCGCGCTGGGTCACCCGGTCGGCATGTCCGGCGCCCGGATCGTGCTGCACCTCGCCCTCGAGCTCAAGCGCCGTGGAGGTGGCACCGGCGTCGCCGCCCTGTGTGGCGGTGGCGGTCAGGGTGACGCCCTGGTCGTGAAGGTGCCGGCCTCCTGAGGACCGCAAGTTCTCGATAGTCCGAGACGTTCCGTCCCGAACCGGCCAGATGGGGACGGAAATGTCTCGGACTATGCGTATCTGAGGGAGGGAGAGCGGCGTGAGCAGGCGGTCGAGCGGGGACGTTCCACAGCTGGTCGAGAGGGCCCGGTCGGGGGACGCTCGGTCGGTGGCCCGGTTGATCTCGCTGGTCGAGGACGCCTCGCCGCTGCTCCGTGAGGTGATGGCCGGGCTGGCGCCGTACGCCGGCAACGCGCACGTGGTGGGCCTCACCGGATCGCCCGGAGTCGGCAAGTCGACGTCGGCCACCGAACTGGTGACCGCCCTGCGTGGGCAGGACAAGCGCGTCGGGGTGCTCGCCGTCGACCCGTCGTCGCCCTTCTCGGGCGGGGCATTGCTCGGCGACCGGGTGCGGATGCAGGACCATGCGCTGGACAAGGACGTCTACATCCGTTCGATGGCCTCGCGAGGTCATCTCGGCGGGCTGTCGTGGACGACACCGCAGGCCCTGCGCGTCCTGGACGCCGCCGGCTGCGACGTGATCCTCATCGAGACCGTGGGGGTGGGTCAGAGCGAGGTGGAGATCGCCGCGATGGCCGACACCACGATGGTCCTGCTGGCCCCCGGCATGGGTGACGGCATCCAGGCGGCGAAGGCCGGGATCCTGGAGATCGGCGACCTCTACGTCATCAACAAGTCCGACCGCGACGGTTCGGACCAGGTGCGCCGGGACCTGCGCTCCATGCTTGCGCTGGCCGAGCGCCCCGAGGGCGCGTGGCGGCCGGAGATCGTCAAGACCGTCGCCAGCAAGGGCGAAGGCATCGACGAGGTCGTGGCTGCCATCGAACGGCACCGCGAGCACCTCGAGTCCAGCGGCGAGCTCGACGTCCGACGGTTGCGCCGTGCGCGTGACGAGATCGAGGCGATCGCGGTCACTGCCCTGCGCGAGCAGTGGCGCGGGGTTCACGAGAACGCCGCCCTCGACGAGCTCGCGGCCGAAGTGGTGGCCGGCGACAGCGATCCCTATGCGGCGGCCGACCTGCTGCTCGAGAGCCTCGAGTCCGGGTCCGCGTCCGAATCTGGGTCCGGCTGAGCATCAGCCGGCCGTGATCACCTCGGCCACGCGCGCGGTGGCGGCCGGGTCGAAGAGGATCGTGTAGTGGTTGACACCGGGCACTGTCTCCACGCTGAGATGGTCCAGCTGTTCGTCGTACGCCCTCACCGCGGCAGCAGGCAGCAGCCCCGGCGCCTCCCCGAACATCCCGAGCGGGGCGCAGAGCAGGTGTGCGGGGAGCGGAAGTCCACGCAGCGCCGAGTCGATCTCGTCGTGGAGGACGAGCAGGTCGCGCCCGTCGGCGCGAACCGCCTCCTCCACCACACGTGAGCGCACGCCCTCGGGGGTCTCGAGGGCGTCGTAGCGGGCGTAGGCATCGATGGCGTCGCTCCAGTGCGGCCCCAGCGCCGGGTGCTGCCGGAAGACGTCGACGTAGCTCTCGACGGTCGCGTAGGTCCGGCTCAGCCGCTCCAGTGCAGGACCGAGGCTGGCGGCGAGCACCTCGTCGGGGTCCAGGCCCTCCGGCAGGGAAAGGGGTACGCCGCCATCGATCATCACCAACCGGCGGAAGAGATCTGGACGGGCGCTTGCCGCGAGCAGCGCGACGTAGGCGCCCATGGAGTGGCCGGCCACCACCAGCTCACCTGTCCCCCCGGGGTCGAGCTGCTCGGCGGCCCGACAGAGGTCGGCCGCGTGGCGACGCAGGCCGGTGGGGCCGGGCAGGTCACGCGCTGCACCACGACCGCGGAGGTCGGGGGCGACGAGCGCCCAGGTCTCAGGCAGGGCGCCCGCGAGGGTCGGCCAGCTCATCGACGAGGCGGTGATGCCGTGCGCCGCCAGCACCGTGTGTCGGGGCACGGCTGTGGTTTCCCCGCCGAAGACGAGCGTCGGGAGCCTGCCGCCCTCGACGTCGAAGGCGCGCGCGTGGGGTGCGGAGGTCATGGGTGCGATGATGCCCTGCTCGGCCCGTCCCCGTGCGCGCCTGAGCCCAAATGGATCGCAGTTTTGGTAGAACTATGAGGTCGTGCGCGCGTTTCGGCGTCCGCATCCCTCCCCGGACACAAGGAGCAATCGATGGACGGCGTGCTGAAGAAGAGCGTGGCCCTTCTCGTCATCCTGTTCCTGGGCTTCTGGCTCGTGCAGGATCCGAACGGATTCGCTGAGAGTGCCAAGAACGCCGGGACCGCCCTCTGGGATCTCCTCGTGAAGCTGTTCGACGGCGTCATCAGCTTCTTCAAGTCCCTGAGCGACTAGTGTCCCTCGCGCGAAGTCCGCAAGATAAGTCGTGCTCCCAGTGCGTGCATCGCAAGGCGGCGGTGCGAAGGCAGACCAGGCGTCTTTCGAGCGTCGCCAACGCAGCGAGGTGCGTGCTGGGGGCGCGAGTTATGCCGCGAACTTCGGGTGTGGGGCGCTAGTTGCTGTGCGGTGGCTCCGCCGTACCCTCACCGACCCGGACATCGGTCGGCACCTGCTGCGTGAGGAGGGCGAGGTCATCGTCGACATCGTGCGCAAGCACTGGTTCGTCTACATCGCCCCCATGGTGATCGGCTACCTCGGGCTCGTCTCCCTGGGGGTGTTCCTGTTCTCCGACCTCGACCTCGCGTTGCTCCCACTCGTGATCGGCGTCGCCCTGCTCCTGTGGGGCGGCTCGAGGGTGCTGGCCGCGAGCCTGGACTGCTTCGTGATCACCAACATGCGGGTCTTCCGCGTACACGGCGTGCTGAGCCGCTCGCTCGCGACGATGCCGCTCGGACGGATCCTCGACATCACCGTGGTCAAGCCGCTGCTCGGCCGGCTGCTCGGGTTCGGTCACTTCACCTTCGAGTCCGCGGCCCAGGACCAGGGGCTGCGCGAGATCCGCTATGTCGGCGGGCCCGACAGGCGTGACCTCGAGATTCAGCGAGTCGTCCAGCGCGCGGGCCTGCGCGGGGGAAAGGCAATCAACTAGCGGGTGCGGTTTCAGGGTCAGGGTCAGAGTCCGGCGGCTGCCTGCAGGTCGCCACGGATCGCGTCGAGCCGGCCAACAGCCGAGATCCGGGCAGCGTCCACACCGTCGTCGTCGTCCGCCACGGGTACGACGACCTCGAGGTAGCACTTGATCTTCGGCTCGGTGCCCGAGGGGCGCACCACCACGCGTGCGTGGTCGGCGAGCCGGAAGCGCAGGCCGATGGTGGGCGGCAGACCGCCCGACCCCTGCGAGAGGTCGTCGACGCCCTCGAC
>Ga0209587_1001500_pt1 | contig 10913 bp, 13 predicted proteins | sample NGEPerD_2_FD_184512 | JGI IMG/M metagenome (GOLD analysis project Ga0209587, IMG submission 184512) | Arctic peat soil microbial communities from the Barrow Environmental Observatory site, Barrow, Alaska, USA - NGEE PermafrostL1-D... | ecosystem: Environmental > Terrestrial > Soil > Wetlands >... | reverse complement strand
CGCCAGCTGAACCCCACAGAGCAGCCGCTACCACAACGTTGGGAAGGCTCTGGTCAGTTCGTGTGCGGGCACCGGGTGCGGATGGTGCCGTCTCAGCGCTGAAACGCCCTGCACTGCCCTACCGGCAAAGGCAATGCACCAGGGACCACGATGAGCGTCGCTGGGTGGGGGTCATCGCTCCGGTTGGTCCCTGGTCCTATCCGTCCTGCGCCACTTCCTGGCCCATGCGTGGGGGGCGATAGCCCACATGACCGCCAGGGCGACCGGCCACCACCAAGACCCACCGCCGCGGACGTACTCAAAGATGGCGAGAAGGACGTAGCCACCGCCGAACAACACACTGGCCGCCCACGGATGCTTAGAAACCCACGTGTTCTCGGGCTGGCGGTCCACCCTCCACCAGGCCTCAGGAATCCATCCCCGGCTGTTAGCCAGGGCCAATGTCAACGGAACTACCATCAGGACCGTCGCTATGAGGATGGCGATGTGAATCGGCTCCACCGGAAGTCCTTCGGCCGCGTTACGGAGAGCAACACCATAGACGGACCGACTACTCCACTCGTCACCCGCCCTACGCCGGCACGTCCGGCCTGGTGGTTGGGTCCGGCATCGCCGTGCCTGGAGTTGTCATGGGGCTTGGAGCAGTCGCCGTTGAGGTCGGGTGGCGCCCGCCCCCAGCGCGGCCGTCCGCTGTACCCAGCCGCGACTCAAAACCATAGTCCCAACCCCATCGCGCATGCAGTTTCGTCGTCCAGAGCCTGTGTAGGGCTGTGAGGCCGCCGGAGAGCGCTCTTAGCCCGTGGAAGCTGATATCCGCTTGGTCACCGGCAGGTCGGAGAAGCTGCACGGCTGGAGGTATCTCGGCCTCTGGTTGCAGCCGATATCGAAAGCTAGGGAGGTACGGCGCAGTCACACTCGATCGACTGCAGAAGATGGCAGGGCGAGTAAACTTGCTCCCTAGCCGCGAGGGGGGTGCGGCGTGAGTACGACGACCGAGTCGTGGGGGGTAGTCGTGGAGAAGCGCGCAGCGAAGGGCGTCGCCCTGGCCGTTCTCACGATCGGGTTCGGGATTGCCGTCCTGGCCGATCTTTCCGTTCTCCCTGGGCTGTCCGTACTCCTGCTAGCCGGTGTGATTGGATTCGTCATCATACGAACAACGCGATAGCTTGCTCGCGTCCGCAATTTCACGCCCTCCTAGACCAGCCGATATTCGAGGGTTCGGGTGCTCATACCTCGGCGAGTCGAGGCTCAACTCGATCTAGTAGCCGCATGAGTCGGTTGATGAACAGGATCAAGTCGGCGGCCTCTGACGGATCGTCATAATCGACGAACCCCTCGACCGCGTCCACAAGTAGGTCACGCGAGGATCGAACGCCCGTGGGTATCCTCCCCGGGGAAGCGTCGGTCATCCGCCTCGCTCGCGCCGTGCTGTCCGAAATTCAAGACGAGTGGCAGGCCACCGACGGACGGGACGCACGTCAAGATACTGAAAGCGGCCGACGGGAAGGAGTAGTAGTGACACAAGGAGCTAGTGGGGGCGCCGCCCCGCCAGTCACGGGTGCGACAGGCATTGACACGTTGGCGGGTCAGGAATGAACGCCATCAAGCCGCCTACGGGTCCCACGCCGCGAGAGGATACTTGGGGGCTGTGGGGCTTCGTCTTGGGCGGCGCCTTACCGAGCGACCGACTTGTGATAGGTGACGCAGAGATCGTTCGCCTATCGGCTGCAGAACTAGGCCACGTCCTGGCAAAGTCGAGGGTTCGCCCGTACATGTCCGGCATCAGGATCGGATACCAGGTGCTCCCCTCAGCGGTCCACGTATACAGCGAATGGGTTGTCCGGTGGACGGTACGTTCCAGAAGTTCAGAAGTGGCGGAAGAAGAAGTCCTCAGGGGCCAGCTGCCCCGCCTGTTGGCCGCGCTTAACTCGCTGCCTGGAGCGCCCTACCGGATCCAGATGATGCGCGTCGGACGAGTGGACATCGAAAGGCAGCGCATCTCAGAAGAACGGAGCTTCTGGTTCGGTGGCACCGTTGGGTTCGGCCCTGATGTGAAGTCCCTCCATTGTAACGACTCGCGGCTCCTTGAGGCCGCCTGGAAAGCGTTGAATGAACGACCCGATGTGTGGGAACACGCTCGGCATTACCAAGACGCCATCATCCTCGCAGATCTGCGCGCAGGATCTCCAGCAGCTATGGCGGCGGCGCCGCTTACGTCCATCCACCGCTTCTCCGAAGGCGTCGTCGATCACGTACTAAAGAGTGAGCCGCGACGAGTTCGAGAACAGCCCTTTCGGGACCGCATAAGGGCTGCCGTCCGGCGGCTGGACGCCAGCGACTTGGAGGAAGAGCTCATCGCCTTTTATAGCTTCAGGAACGAATACTTCGCGCATAGCGGTCTTCACATGGACGATGCCATCGCGCATGAATGGACGGGTCGGGCGACCACCGCTTGCAGGCAGCTTCTTCACGCGTGGATCAGCAAGCTGAGCGGCACATCTACCGACTACATCCCCATTGACGATCCAAGCCGTGAGGTACTGGCAGATGGAAGCCAGAGTTATCCCGTAACAGCGAAATGGCCTCGCCTGGACTAGGGCGCCATCTTTTCCATGTCGTGAGCTTAAGGCATTTCAACCGGGATGAGGCCAGGCCACCAACAAGGCGATGCGACACGGCAACAGTTCGGAATGTCTTGGGGCTCGCTGGCCAACACGATCGTTTGGCTGATCATGCCTGGCATGACGACATACGAAGAACTCGGCGTGATGTGCTAGAGCGTTGACCCGAAGTGCATACTCGGCCTTGGGGATCGCTCAAACCTCACGGTGTGACCGAGGCCGGCCATCCGTTCGATGCCGTCCGATATCCCCGGCTCTACGAGGGTTGGCGAGCGTGCCGAGATCCCCGGCTACCCGCAGTGGTTGCACGCCCCCAAGGCTGCACATCTCGAGCGGTGGTGACGTACACGCTGCCGCGCCACCCTTCGGGCGGCTTGCCACTGGGACGAGAGGCATGGGCGTCGGCCGTGGCGTCGGGATGCCGTCGGGTCCGACGCCGAACTTGTCCACAGGTGATGACCATGAGTCCGTCGGTCCGGCTCGATCATGCGGTTCGATGCGGGACGCCATGCTGCTGCTGCGCGCCGAGGTGCGTGGCATCAGTTCCTCACAGTGCGCCACCGATGGCAGCAGCTCCCAACGGTGGACGAACAGCTGACGGAGCTCCTATGACGCTCAAGTACCTTCCACCAACAATCTCCGTGGAGCAGGCGGGCGAACTGCTCGGCATCAGTCGCCGCAGTGCCTACAGAGCAGCCTCTACCGGGGAGCTGCCAACCCTGCGCCTGGGGCGGCGCCTCCTCGTGCCGACGGCCCGCCTTCTGGACCTCTTGGGGCTGAGCACGGAGCAGATCGCAGAATTCAAAGTGGGAAATCCGGCATGAAAGGTCGCGTCCTAAAGCGCGGGTCGACCTGGTCCTACACGGTTGACGTTGGCGCCGACAGCCAGACACGCCGCAAGCAAGTGATGAAGGGCGGTTTCACCACAAAGCGCGAGGCCGAACGTGCACTGCGCGATGTCCTCCACTCGCTGGACCGTCAGCGCTACGTCGAGCGGCACAGCCTCACGCTGGCCGAGTTCATTCGTCAGGAATGGCTCCCGGCCATGCATGGCCAACTCCGCGATTCCACGCTGGCTGGCTACCGTCACGAACTCGAGAACAACGTGTTGCCGCGCCTTGGGGATCTCCCCTTGCAGCAGCTCAACGCAGTGCACCTCAATAAGCTGTACGGCTGGCTGCTCGCCTCCGGACGCAAGAACGGCAAAGGAGGCCTAGCCCCCAGAACGGTTCGCTATGCGCACACCATCCTCCGCAAGGCGCTCGCGGATGGCGTGCGCTGGGGCCTCATCGAACGCAACGTCGCCGACCTCGCCGATCCCCCTCGCCACTCACCCGAGCCCAAGGTGCAGACGTGGACTCCGGCGCAGTTGCGTCGGTTCCTCGATCATGTCCGAGGCGACCGGCTCTACGCCGCCTGGCTGCTGTCCGCCACGACAGGTATGCGCCGCGGCGAGGTGCTCGGGATTCGATGGAGTGATGTAGATCTCGATGGCGGTCGCGTCGCCGTCCGGCAGACGCTTGTGATGGTGGAGGGTCGGCCCCGCCTGTCGACTCCCAAAACCAGGCGGAGCCGACGGACAGTCGACCTGGACAGCCACACGATCGCGGCGTTACACCTCTGGCGTGGGAAGCAGGGCGCCGAGCGGGTGGAGTGGGGAAGCGCCTGGCAGGGGACGGGGCTGGTGTTCACCCGCGAGGACGGCACCCCCGTGAACCCGGACGGATGGTCGGGCACGTTTGAGCGGCACGTTCGCAGAGCCGGGCTACCGGTCATCAGGCTGCACGACCTGCGGCACACACACGCAACCTTGCTGCTGTCCGCCGGCGTGAACCCCAAGATCACCTCAGAGCGCCTCGGCCACCACTCCACTGCCTTCACCCTCGACGTGTATTCGCACGTCGTTCCCGGCATGCAGCAACAGGCGGCCGAGCGAGTCGCAGGGCTCGTTTTCGAGTCTTGGGACGATGGAGACGGCGAGTCCGGCCAACGTCCCCCATCAATTTCGTGAGCATTTCGTGAGCATTGGAGGCCCAACGATGAAGCTCAACACCCTAGGCGCCACGCAAAACGGCTGGTCAGCGGCCAATCTTGGAGGTGGTCAGGGGCGGGGTCGAACCGCCGACCTTCCGATTTTCAGTCGGACGCTCTACCAACTGAGCTACCTGACCTCGCCGGCGCCCGCGACCAGGAGCCGGTGAATTGCGACCGGCCGGTCCCGGAAGAACCGGGATGCCGGCCGGGAGGAGCGGACCTGACGGGATTTGAACCCGCGACCTTCACCTTGACAGGGTGACGAGCACTCCTAGCTGCTCCACAGGTCCAACTGCGAGGTCTCACACGACCAGCGGATACCCCAACGGCGACCCTGGTCGGTCACGCTTGGAGGAGGTAGGCCGTGCAGGACTCGAACCCGCTCCGCCGGATTAAAAGTCCGGAGCTCTAACCCGTTGAGCTAACGGCCCTCAGGGATGGAGCCTACCGCTCCGGCGACGCGAGGCGACAGTGTAGCCAGAACCTGCCGCCGGCGGCAATCGCGCTTCAGCCGGCCGCCGCGCGTGCGCAGTCCGCGCACAAGCCGTGCACGACCAGGTCCACGTCCTCGGGCACGAAGTCGTGATCCCCGGTCAGGTGGTGGCGCACCTGCTCGACGAGGTCGCCCCCGGAGTGGTGGTGCACCGAGCCACACTCGCGGCAGACCAGGTGGAACTCGTCGTCGGGATGGGCGACCTCCCAGTGGCCCTTGCCGTCGCCGATGCGCACCTCCTTGGCCAGGCCGAGCTGGTCCAGCAGGGTCAGGGTCCGGTACACGCTGGCGACGTTGATGCCGGGCACCTTGCCCGAGACACGCTCGTGGATCTCCTCCGCGGTGAGGTGATCCTCGGCGGTGCGAAGCACCTCCCACACCAGCTGTCGTTGCGGGGTGAGGCGATGACCTTGGTCGCGCAGCAGGCGGTGGGCAGCGTCCATGTGCGCATGATGCCGCATAGGCTGCGGACATGCCCCGACTCGAGCTGCGCTCCGTCCTCGACCGCGACACCCTCGACGCCATCCTGAGCCTCATCGACACGGCCACGCGGATGGAGGGGCACCGGCCGGTCGGCGAGCACAAGTACTCCCATCTCAAGCTCGACGCGACCGGCTGGGGCGGCGTGCTCGCGTGGGACGGGGACCATCTGGTGGGCTACGCCCACATGCGCTGGAACGCCCGCGAAGACGTCCCCCGTACGGCCGTCGAGGCGGTGGTCCACCCCGACTGGTACGGCTCCGACGTCGCCGAGCGGCTGCTGACGGAGGTCCGCGCCCTGGTCGGGCGCACCGGCGGCGGGGTGCTGTTCGTCTGGGTCCATCACGTGCAGGACTCGAGCACCACGCTGGTGGCCCGGATGGGCTTCGCCGTGCAGCGCGAGCTGGCCTTCATGGCACGCCCGCTGCCGTCCGCGCCGGAGGTGGCGGACCTGCCTGAGGGCATCACGCTGCGCGCCTACCGCGAGGGCGTCGACGACGAGGCCTTCCTGCGAGTCAACAACGCCGCCTTCGAAGGTCACCCCGAGAACGGCGGCTGGGACCTCGCGGAGTTCGCCGAGCGCCGGGCCCGCAGCTGGTTCGATGCGCAGGGACTGCTGATGGCCTGGCGCATGGCACCCGACGGCGCCGAGCGGTGCCTGGGGTTTCACTGGACCAAGTGGCACGCCCACGACTCCGACGAGGTGCCCGCCCACGAGCCCGTCGGCGAGGTCTACGTGTTGGGCGTCGACCCGACCGCGCAGGGCCTAGGGCTGGGCCGCACGCTGCTGCGCGCGGGCCTGGCATACCTGCGCAGTCGCGGCTGCCGGCAGGCAATCCTGTACGTCGACCTCGCCAGCGCCGGCGCGGTCGCCCTCTACGAGTCTGAGGGCTTCCGGACCCAGTACGCCGAGGTGTGCTACGCCGAGGATGTGCCCGCCCTGCTGTCCGAAGAGCCCAGGGAGCTGCGCCGGCCCGCGGAGTAGCGCAGCTAGGCGGGTGGACCGCCGGCCTCGTCCCGCACGCCTTCCGGGTCAAGCTTGTAGCCGACGCCGCGCACCGTGCCGATCATCGTCTCGTACTCGGCGCCGAGCTTCGCCCGCAGCCGTCGGATGTGGACGTCGACGGTGCGGGTGCCCCCGTAGTAGTCATAGCCCCACACCTCCTGCAGCAGGTGGCTGCGGGTGAAGACCCGGCCCGGGTTCTGCGCCAGGTACTTCAGCAGCTCGAACTCCCGATAGGTAAGGTCCAGTGGCACGTCGCGCAGCCGCACGACGTAGGTGTCCTCGTCGATGGACAGCTCACCGACGTTGGCGGCGCGTCTGCTTGCGCGGCCGCGGCGGCGCTCGACGAGCAGGCGCATGCGCGTCTCGACCTCCGCCGGATTCGCGCTCGGGAGCACCCAGTCATCGAAGCCCCAGGTGACCTTGAGCGCGGCCAGGCCGCCGTCACCCACGACCAGCAGCAAGCCGGCGCTCGTCTCCGCGGCGGCAAGGGTGCGGCAGGCCTGCGAGGCGCCCGCGAGGTTGGAGCGGGCGTCGATCATCACCAGATCCGCATCCCCGTGCCGCTGCTCGGCATGGTGGAAGTGCGCCAGCGCGATGGTGTGGTCGAGGAACTCCAGGGCCGGCAGCACGTCCTTGCCGCCACCGGGGTCGTCGGACAGCACCAGCACGTGCATCGCGGGCATCTTCCTCTCTGCCGCGCCGGCGCGTGACCGTCGGTCCCGTCGCGGTGACGGATCTCTAGCATTCGCACCGCGGGGGGTTCCCGTCAACGCGGGCCGGCGTGGCGCTCGGACCGGGAGGCCGGCAAGCCACTAGGCTCGCCTGCACGCTGCCGAGGAGGTCGACGGGCTCATGGGGCTTTCCACCCATCCCACCGAGGGGGGTGCTACCGGAGAAGTCGCCGAGCGCGTTCGCATCCGGTTCTTCGCCGCGCTGCGCGAAGCGGCGGGGGAGCATGAGACCGCCCTGGCCCCGGGTCCGCTGAGCGACCTTCTGGACCAGCTGCGGGCGCGCTACGGCGAGCCCTTCTCCTCCCGTCTGACACTCGCGAGCGTGCTGGTCGACGGCTCGGCCGTGCCGCGCGGGCGCGACGTCGAGGTGCGCGCCGGGGCGGAGGTCGCGCTGCTGCCCCCCGTATCCGGCGGCACGGGAGCATGAGGCCATGAGGGCCACCGCCGCCGTCGTGCTGCTGGTCCCGCTGCTCGCCACGCTGCCGTTCGGGCCTGGCGCCTTCGCGGCGGCCGCCGTGCTCATCGGCGTCGTGGTGCTGATCGATCTGTCCGGTCTAATGACCGCGGCCGCGGCAAGGCCGGTGGTTCTCGCCGCACTGGTGCCGGTCATCGCCGTCCCCCTCACGGCGCTCGGGGAGGACGGGTGGTCAGCGGTGCCGGCGTGGATCGGCGGGACCTTCGCGCTCACCGTCGTGTTCGTGCTCGCGTTCGGCCGGCGGTCGCAGGTGACCGAGGTCATCGGGGGCACGGTGCTGGCGGCGCTGCTGCCGACGCTCGGGGTGGGGGCGTTGGTGCTGCTGCGGGGTCTGCCCGAGGGGTTGGCCTGGGTTGTCGGCGTGCTGGCGCTGTGCGCCGCCGCCGACGCCGGTGGACCGCTGGCGCTCCGATTCCAGCGCCGGCGTCGACGCCGGCGCCAAGGCCAGAGTCCGACGGATCGAGACGGCGCCGTCGAACCGTCGGAAGCGGGCCTGCTCGGGCTGGCGGGTGCAGCGCTCGCTGTCGCGGTTGTCGGGCTCGTGCTAGCGTTGGTCGCGCCGGCGGACATCTCGGGCAGTGTCGTGGCCGGCGTCGCCCTGGCCGCGTTCGCCGGCAGCCGCGCGGGCTCCGGAGCGCTGCGACACCTGGCCGCCGACGCGGGCCTGGACACCGACCTCGGTGCGTCGCGCTTCGGTGACGGTGTGGCCGTGCTGGCGAGTTCCACGGTGCTGCTCGCTGCCCCCGCCGCCTACGTCCTGGCGGCTGCCGCCCTGCGCTGAACGCCCTTGCACGCCGGGACGGCCGGACGACCCCCAGGACCGAGGCCTCGACGGACCCGAGGGACCTCGGGGACTCGGGGACTCGCGGACTCGCGGACTCAGGGGCTCGGAGACTCGAGGACTTCCATCCCCGAGGAGGTGTGCGGGCGAGGTGACGCGGTCCGTCGGGGAATCAGCACACCTGCGGCGTGGCGCCGAAGCGTGCGGGAAAGGCGACGGCGGACGTCGGGATTCCCTCACACCTCGGCCTTGGAGGCGCGGGACCGGGGCGACAGGGTTTACACTGTTTCCCCTGTTGGGCATGCCCCGCCTCGGGAAGAACGCTGTGGCAGCCGCCGTTCACGACCGAAAGAGGTCGTGGGGCCGCAGGCCCAGCCCGCAGCCCACGGCACTTCACCTGCACCTCACCGCAAACCTCTTTTTGCACCTGTATGTGGCGTCCCACTGCGCGTGCACCGACGCTGGAGCCGCACCCCTCGATGAGCGCTACGACCACCCTGCCTCTGCCCACCAGGCCGCGCCGCCGGGCCGACGTCAGCGTGGCTCGCGCCCTGGGTTCCGACACGCGGGCCGGGATCTACGACCACCTGCGGGAGGCCGGCGCCCCGCGCACGGTGCGCGACGTGGCCGCCCGCTTCGAGCTGCATCCCAACGTGGCGCGGACGCACCTCGAGCTGCTCGCCGATGCGGGGCTGGTCACGGTCGGACGCCGCAAGCACGCCGGTGGCGGACGTCCGGCCAAGGTGTACACCGCGACCCAGGAGATGCCGGTCGCGACGACCGCACCGGCGGTGGCCGAACCCGGTGCCCCGCTGCTCGTCCGGCTGCTGCTGGTGCTGCTGGAGGCGCCCGTGTCGCCCTCGAGGGGCCGCGCCGGGGGGCGAGCCCAGCTGGCCACCCGCGCCCACGAGGTGGCCGCGACCGAAGGGCGACGCCTGGTCACGGCGCTGTCGCGCTCCGACCGGGAGGCGGCCGCCGGCGTCGCTGCGGACGCGCCGGGTGACGCCGACCTCACCATCGCGGTGGAACGCGCCTTGGCGGCCCTGCGTGCACACGCACCGCTCGCGGCCATCGCTGCCGCCGGGCAGGACTGGGTCGACGTCGCCGGCATCCGCGGCCTGTTCGCGCTGGCCGAGCGGGTCCGCCCGGAGGTCGCGGAGGCGCTCGAGCGGGGCCTGCTGACCGGCGCGGTCGCCGCGAGCGGCGTCCGGGTCAGCATCGGCGAGGCCGGCGCCGGCGCAGCGGGCGCCCCGGTGGTCAGGGTGCGGGCGACCTCGCCCCCCGGCGGCCTGCACGCCATCACCCCCGCCGGCGCGGTCGACACCCGCGGTCGACCCCGAGAGGACGGCGTGGTGGAGGCCATGCGAGCGATGGCCGGTCTCCAGGTCGGCGATGTGCTGGAGGTCATCGCCGAGGGCCCCGGGTCACCGGCGCTGTTCGCGCGCTGGGCCGATCGGGCGGGCCACGAGCTGCTCGCCGTCGAGCGGGCCGTCGACGACGACGGCCGCCCGGGCATCCGCCTGCTGATCCGCAGCGGCGCTTCGAGCCGGTGAGCACTCCCCTCACGGCCCCTGCTCGCCTGGCGCCCGGGGACGTCGTCACGGTCGCGGCCGACCTCGAGTTCGCGAGCGCGACGGAGATCCTGCGCTGGAGCATCGCCAACGTGCCGCGCTTCGCCGTCAGCTCCAGCTTCGGCGCCGACAGCGCGGCGCTCCTCCACCTGCTGGCACAGGTCGACCCCGACGTGCCCGTGCTGTTCATCGACACGGGCTTCCACTTCCCCGAGACCCTGGCGTACCGCCGGGATCTCGCCCTGCGCCTGGGGCTCACCGACGTGCGCGACCTGCGCCCGCAGATGACCGTGGCGGAGCAGGCGCGGGAGCTCGGCGCCGGGCTGTACCTGCGCGATCCCAACACCTGCTGCGCGCTGCGCAAGGTCGCGCCGCTGAACGACGCGCTGGCCGACTTCGACGGCTGGGCCACGGGCGTGCGGCGCACGCAGACCCTCAGCCGCGCCGGCACGCCGGTCGTGGGGCTGGTCGACAAGGGCGGACGCTCGCTGCTGAAGGTGGCGCCGCTGGCCCGCTGGAGCCCGGCGCGGATCGAGGGCTACCTCGACGACAACCATCTGCCCCGGCACCCCCTGGGCGAGCTGGGGGTGTTCCCCTCGATCGGCTGCGCTCCCTGCACCCGCCCCATCCGACCCGGCGATGATCCCCGCGCGGGGCGCTGGGCGGGCACCGACAAGACCGAGTGCGGCATCCACCTGGACCCCACCTAGCCCGCCCCACC
>Ga0209587_1001499_pt1 | contig 10913 bp, 8 predicted proteins | sample NGEPerD_2_FD_184512 | JGI IMG/M metagenome (GOLD analysis project Ga0209587, IMG submission 184512) | Arctic peat soil microbial communities from the Barrow Environmental Observatory site, Barrow, Alaska, USA - NGEE PermafrostL1-D... | ecosystem: Environmental > Terrestrial > Soil > Wetlands >... | reverse complement strand
GGCCTCGACGAACGCAGGACAAGATGGTTCCCAAGCTGACTGTGCGAGCGCGATTCCCCTCACCCGCCCCAAAGGCGATTCCTCAGTTCAGAGGCCCGGACCGCGGAGGTCTACGAGGTGCTCAGAGTGCCCAAAGCCGACTCTCGTCATCTGCACCAGGTAAAGCTCTCAGCCGCCTTGGGTCCCGGTCTCAGTTCTGGTCTCATTCACCACCGCTCGCTGACGTTCGGCCACGACGAGATGCCGCTCGATCACGGCCCAGGACAAGGTGTGCCTGCAGGTGATGATCGGGGTCCGCGCCGACGGCGCCAAGGAGTTGTTCGAACTGGCCACACCGATGAATTCTTCCGGTGCGACTGGTCATCTCGTCAGGAATCCACTGAGCACAAAGGAGCGGAGCAATGGCCAACCCGGTGCTCTACATGTCCATGTCGCTGGACGGATCCATCTCCGGTCCGGACGACGGCAAGAGTCGACCGTTCGGACACGGAGGCCGGCGGCTGCACGACTGGCTTCGCGGTGACGGGCCCGATGTCGCCGCCCTTCGGCCCAGCGAGGGGCCCAGCCGGATCGTGTTCGACGAACTGATGGCGACCGGGGCAGTCATCACCGGGCGGCGAACGGGCGAGTTTGTCGACTACTGGGGCGGCGACCACCGCCGGCGATCGCGACGTGATCCTGCACGGCGCCAACACCGCCCAGGAGTGCTTGTGTGCTGGGGTGTTGGACGGGATCGAGATCCAGCTCGTCCCCGTTTGCTCGGCGAGGGCAGAGTTCTCTTCGACGGCCTCGAGCCCGAGCACATCGAGCTCGAACTGGTCCGGACGCTGGAGGCACCAAACGTGCTTCATCTGCGCTACGAGGTGCGACGCTGATGACTGAATCGATGACCTCGCCGATCCGGCTTTGCATGTCGAGGTCTCAGGACGGCGCACCTTCGAGCTAGCCGGTCGCTGGCACGGCGACCATCACGACGGCGTACCGGTCCCGTGCTGACCCATCACGTCAACGAAGGCGACGTGTCGCCGGGCAGCGCGAACTTCTTTACCGATGTCGTCTCCTGCGCCACCGAGACCCGGGCCGCGGCGGGCGATCGTGCTGTGATGGTGCACGGCGCGGGTGAAACGCAGGCGTTGCTAGAGGCCGCTGAACAAAGCATTTGCGCGAGAACTCGGCTACTTCCTCGCCGCCACGGTCCCAAACGGCGTCGCCCTTCCCTCATTCCACGACCCCCTTCGGGGCAGCAGCCTCGCGGTCGGCTCACTGACTGACTGGTCGGAGCGTTCGGAGCCGCCACCGAGTGTTCGGCGGTGAATTTAGACACGAGCCGGATCGCGGGGCGCGACGGGTTGGTCTCCTTTGACTTAAGGGGCGTCACAGTTACCATTAACCGGGTTAAAGATTAATAGGAGTGCCCAATAGATTGGTGTTCGCTATGGCCAAGCGTCCCACCCCGGCCCGCACCCGTCGCGCCGCGACTCAGATCGGCGAACACCTCGCCGCGTGGCGCAAATTGCAAGGCCTCACGGCTCAGCAGGTCTCGGAGCGCGCCGACATCTCACGCCTCACCCTTCGGCGGCTCGAAGCCGGCGAGGTGAACGTTGGACTCGGCGTGCTTCTCAACGTTGCCCGCGTGCTGGGAAGTCTCGATCGGATCGTCGAGGCACTCGACCCCTACGAGACCGACTTGGGCCGAGCCCGCGCCAACCAGACCCTGCCAAAGCGAGTCCGTCGATGAACGGTCGCCTCCTGGTCTCGATCGACATCGACGGCGACAGCGTCCCAGCAGGTACGGCATTCATCGAGCGCAGCCGCAACTCGACCAACACCACGTTCCGCTACGACGACGAGTACCTGGCGCGCCCCACGAGCTATGCACTGGACCCCGCACTGTCGATGTTCGAAGGACCGCAGTCGATGGATGGGTTGCCCGGAGCCTTTCAAGACTGCTCGCCGGACCGGTGGGGGCGCAACCTCATCGGCAAGCGGATCCGCTCCCAGACTGCCCTCGAGGGGAGGCACGCACCCTCCATAGGCGAGGTGGACTATCTGGTCGGGGTCGGCGACGTGACGCGCCAAGGGGCTCTGCGCTTTCGCGTCTCCGTCGCCAGCCCCTACCTCGACCCTGACCCGAACGTGCCCAAGCTGATCGCGCTTCCGAAACTCCTACGAGCCTCCGAGATCGTGGCGCGAGACGAGGGCGACGACATGGCAGCGATCAAGGCGCTTCTGGATGCGGGGACCGGCTCGTTGGGTGGGGCACGCCCCAAGGCATCCGTCCGGTCCGACGAAGGACTTCTCATTGCGAAGTTCCCCCATCACAACGACCGTTGGGATGTCATGGGATGGGAGAAGACGGTGCTCGACCTCGCCGAGCGTGCAGGGATACCAGCGCCATGGCGCGACCTGGTCCACGTCGGAGACAAGCGTGCGCTACTGCTGAGGCGCTTCGACCGAACCGGGACAAGCCGCATCGGGTACATGAGCGCCATGACGTTGATCGGCGGATCGGACGGTGGCGACTACGACTACGTCGACATCGCCGAGTTTCTGCCTGAGCACGGTGCGGCCGTCAACGAGGACTTGGCGCAACTGTGGCGTCGAGTCGTGTTCTCGATCGCGGTACACAACACCGACGACCACATGCGCAACCATGGCTTCCTGCGCCACGGCGCAGGCTGGCGGCTATCTCCGATCTTCGATGTGAACCCCAACCCAAACCTGGGAGAGACGCGCGCCACGAGCATCGCTGGCGCGGAGTCAGCAGAAGAGGTCGACGGCGTCATGGCACTGGCGACCGACTGCGGGTTGTCGGCCAAGCAGGCCCGTCAGATCATTGGCGATGTTCTTGAGGCCACCGCTGCATGGCGGGACGCAGCAACGCGCAACGGGATCGCCGAGTCCTCGCAAGCACGCTTCAGCGACGCCTTCGAAGCCAGACGCGCCGATCTTTCCAACACGTGAGCCCAACGGACCGATGTCCCACGCGCACCCCAATCTTCCGCCATCCCCCGTTAGCCAGATCCCGGCGGATTGCCGAGGGCCGGCAGGAGGTGGCTTGTGAATTGCACGAGAGCAACTCCGCGTTCCCAGCCCAAGTAGTGTTCGTCACAGCGAGGCCGGCCTCAGCGGCACGGTCGCTAACGCCGATTCTCGCGCAGCGGATTCGACCCCAGTTTGGTCATCGGTACTCGTAGCTGAGTCGGCGGTTGCCCCACCAGGGGACTTCGACGGTGGGGAGGTCGGCTTGGCGCAGGATGGGTGAGTAGGTGCGTCGGTCGAGTCGGACGATGATCTGGTTGCCTCGGTTGAGGATCTCGCCGCCGGTGCCCAGGAAGCGAAGTTGCAGGGTGTCGGGGGTGGCGGTGGCGTAGCCGGGGAGGCGGCGACGGAGTGCGGCGCAGACGGTGTGCGCGAGCACGCTGAGCACGACGTCGAGGTCGACGTTGAGGGGGACGGCGCCGGCGAGGGCGTCCAGGCCGAAGGAGCGGATCGATTCGGCGAGGCGTTGTTCGATGTTCATCCGTCGGGCGTAGCGCTCGATGATCTTCCTGGCGGGGCTGGTCGGGTCGTTGGTGATCAAGATGGTGGGTTCGTCATGGCCCAGGCCGGCGACGGCGAGTTGGCGCAGCGTGCCGGGGTACTTGGTGAGGGTGGCGGCGGGGTCGTCGATGACGCGGACCCGGCGGGTCTTGCCGCCGGCGCGGGCGATGCTCATCGCGGTCCAGGCGCTGGCGGGCAGGGCGTGTAGGGCGGCGGTGAGTTTGGGGGTGCGGGCCCGCAACGTGATGAACCCGATCCCGCGGTCGGTGAGCTCGCCGAGCTGGGTTTGGGTGGTGACCTTGCTGTCCATGACCAGCAACTTCGGGTCGTGGCCGGTCACGGTGGCCCAGTGGTCGGCGAAGGCGAGGACCTCGCCTGCCTGGGTGGCCTTGGCTAGGTCGGCGTTGGCGTAGAGCAGGGTGTGGCTGTCGGCGTCTTCGGCGAAGAACGTCAAGACGCTACGGGTCCGTTGGGATCGGCTTGGCACGTAGTGTTTTTCCAACGCGACGTCGGTGCCCCAGTGCATGACGGCGTGGAAGTCCAGGTTGACCGCGTCGCCGGTCGCGAGCCCGGTTGTGAGGGTGGCCTTGTCCAGGGCGGAGAGGAACGCGGCCTGTCGGGCGTGTTCGAGCCGGTAGGAGTAGGTGGTCAGGGCGGTGGCCTTCGGCAGCGAGGTCAGGCCGGCGAACAGCGCAGCACCGGGGTCGGTGGCGAGTTCCTCGACGTGGCTGACCCGACGGGTGCCGGTGAGCTTGAGGGCCAGCAGCGAGAGCACTGAGCTCAGGGCCGGGATGACAGTGGTGCCGGGGTAGCCGGCGGCCTTGACCAGACCGGGCAGGTCCAGGGCGACCAGGTCCGGGATGGTGAGCAGCAGGCCGGCGAGTTTGGTGTCGATCCGCTCGGGCCACTGTCCGAAGTCCACCACGCTGGTCCGGGGCTGGGCCTCGCGCCGGGGTAGGCCGCGCTCAGCGTGCGGGCGGGCCCACAACCGAGGGAACCCCTCCTCGGCGAGGACTTCGGCGACCCCGGTCCGGTTCAGCTTCAGTCCCTCGCCCGCGAGGATCTCGGCGATCTCATAGGCCGACCGGCCGGCCCGGCGCAGCTCGATGATCCGGGCTCGGGCGGCGTCCTTGGCCGGTGCGCTCTTGGGGCCGGGCTTGGACTCGGTGAAGAAGTCCCGTCGGCCGGCCCGGAAGTCCCGGGCCATCGACTGCAGGCTGGCCGCGGTGTAACCGAATCGGTCTGCCGCGTCCGCGGCCGTCAGTCCCTCGAGGAGGTAGGCGCGCAGCGCCTCGTAACGACGCTGGTCTGCGGTGTCGGGGACGGCGAAGAACTCACCGCCCGGCCGCGCCGAGGGTGGGAGCGATATCGCTGTCTGGTCGATGCGACCACTACAGCAGTCCGGTGAGTAGGGCGTCAACGCGACGCGCCACAGGCACGGGCTTGAGAACAACATCATTGTTATTCAAGGACTCTGAAGTCGCCGCTGGATCCACTGATCGGTGTGCCGTTGCCGTATAACAACGGCACAACCGCCAGTTCAGACAGCGAGATCGGCCCCATAGTCACCCAGGAGTTGTGAACACACAACCCAAAAACCCTTACAGCGCAGGCGAAACCCGGCCTTGAAGGTCAGCACCCGGGGCCGACCCGCCACGAACCCCTGTACGCGAGGATCGGCGCTAACGGCGGCTCTGGCTGGGGATCGTCGCCGAGCTCGGCGGCACGTTGTGGTTGGACCGGAAGAAGTTGGTCGGGTCCCACTCGTCCTTGAGCGCCACGAGCCGGTTATACGTGGCCTCGCCGAACCCGGCCTTCACCTCGCTCGCGGTCGTTCCGGGCTCGAAGTTCAGGTAGGTGGAACCGGTCGAAGCGGGGGCGACAGCATCTGAGAAACGGCGCACCCAGTCCATCTCGTACTGGGTCTGGTCAGGTGTGTCCCAGCACGCGATCGGGTGTGCCATGTAGGGCGCCGAGCGGTTGCCGGCCGCGGTGGCGTCCTCGGCCACGCGGTTCACGGCGCCTCCGTGCCGGAAGATGATGCCTTGGGTCATCGGGGAGTGGATGGTCCTGCCGACCTCGAGGTAGGGGTCGATGATGTCGTCGGTGATCGCGCTGAGGTGCTGCCCACGGTGGTAGTTCAACCAGCCCTTGGGGGCGAAACCGTCGAGCATCGTCTGGAAGGCGGTGTACGGCATCGGCTGGGTCAGGTCCATGCCACCGGCCATCAGCTCACGCAGCGGACCGAACGCTTCCTGTCCTTCGTCTGGGTCCCCGACGTAGGCGGCGACGATGCCGAACACCGGCTTGCCCACCAGCTCGGGCGGGACGAAGTCCTCGGGCGGGGCGAGCAGCGTCGCCAGACCGGTGACCAGCTCTTCCGGGGCCTGCTCGAGGTAGTCCCGGTAGCCGCGGACGACGTCGGCTGAGTCCTCCTGGTTGGGGGCAATGAGCATGCCGGCGAGCAGGATCGGGCCGACCTTGTGCAGTCGGAGCTCGTAGGAAGTCACCACGCCGAAGTTTGCCCCGGCGCCGCGCAGACCCCACAACAGGTCCGGGTTTTCCTCCTCGCTGACGTGAACCAGCCGCCCGTCCGCGGTGACCACGTCGGCGGAGACTAGGTTGTCGCAGGTGAGTCCGAACATCGGCGACAGCCAGCCGTAGCCGCCCCCGAGCGTGAAGCCGCCGAGGCCGGTCGTGGTGACCCGGCCACCCGGGGTGGCAAGGCCGTAGAGCTGTGTCTCGCGGTCGTACTCTCCCCACAGGACGCCGGCCTGCGCAACCGCCGTCCCACGAGAGGGGTCGACCACGACGCCCTTCATGCTGGAGAGGTCCACCAGCACCCCGCCGTCGCAGATCGAGGTCCCGGCGACGCTGTGCCCGCCGCAGCGGACCGCAAGGGGGAGCTGCGCCTCACGGGCATAGTTCACGGCGTCGATGATGTCGGCCGCTCCGGTGGGTCGCACGATCAGCTTCGGTCGGCGGTCGATCCCTCCGTTGTACACCGCGCGGGCGGCGTCGTAACCGGCCTCTTCGGCCCGGATGACCTGGCCCTTGAAGTCAGAACTGAGAATGTGGGCGTCGGTGGTCACGGTGTCGGTCATGGCTTCTCCCGGTTCGTCGAGTCACGGCGGGCTCACGCACGTCTACCTACGTCCTAGCGGAACCGAGTCGGCCGGGTCAATGACGACTTCGGGCTACCGAGGGCTGACGTCGTGGTGGGCCGGGGCGCTGACCGGCCACGACCGCGGCCTACCACCGACCGGATGACAGGTGCCCCGAGCACGCCCCTAGGATGAAGCGGTCCATATCCGCCCAGTGAGACGCCCAGTGAGAGCAGTCGCATGCCCGAGATCACTCGCGAAGAGGTGGCTCACCTCGCCGACCTCGCGCGGATCGAGCTCAGTGACGCCGAGCTCGATCACCTCGCCCCCCAGCTCGCGGTGATCCTGGACTCGATCAAGTCGATCAGTGACGTCGCCGCGCAGGACGTCCCACCGACCTCTCATGCGCTGCCGCTGACCAACGTGTTCCGTGCCGACGTGGTCCGCCCGGGACTGACCGCGGCCGAGGCGCTGGCCGGTGCTCCGGTGGTCGAGCAGCAGCGGTTCAGCGTTCCCAGGATCCTGGGGGAGTCGTGAGCAACCTGACCCGTCGTACGGCGGCAGAGCTCGCGGACCTCCTCGCCGCGGGCGAGACCACCTCGGTCGAGATCACCTCCGCGCACCTCGACCGGATCACCGCCGTGGACGCGCAGGTGCATGCCTTCCTGCACGTCGACACCGAGGGGGCGCTCGCCGCCGCCGGTGCCGCCGACCAGCGTCGCGCGGCAGGATCGGTCTCCTCGACCCTCGACGGGGTGCCGATCGCGGTCAAGGACATCCTGGTCACCAAGGGTCTGCCGACCACCTGCGGCTCGCGGATCCTTCAGGGGTGGGTCCCGCCGTACGACGCCACGGTTGTGTCGCGGCTGAAAGCGGCTGGCCTGCCGATCCTCGGCAAGACCAACATGGACGAGTTTGCGATGGGCAGCTCGACCGAGCACTCGGCGTACGGTCCCACGCACAACCCCTGGGACCTGGACCGGATCCCCGGCGGCTCCGGTGGTGGGTCTGCTGCCGCGGTGGCCGCGTTCGAGGCGCCGATGGCGATCGGCACCGACACCGGAGGATCGATCCGCCAGCCCGGAGCAGTGACGGGCACTGTCGGGGTGAAGCCAACCTTCGGCGGGGTCTCGCGCTACGGTCTGGTGGCGCTGGCGAACTCGCTCGACCAGGCGGGTCCGGTCACGCGCACGATCCTCGACGCAGCGCTGCTGCACGAGGTGGTCGGCGGTCACGACCCGCTCGACTCCACGTCCATCGACCAGCGGTTGCCGTCCCTGGTCGACGCAGCGCGCCAGGGGTCTTCGGGCGACATGAGCGGTGTGCGGATCGGGGTCGTGAAGGAGCTCGGCGGCGAGGGCTACCAGACTGGTGTCGGAGAACGCTTCGAGGAGTCGGTCGCCTTGTTGGTCGGCGCCGGCGCAGAGGTCGTCGAGGTGTCCTGTCCGCACTTCGTGCACGCGCTGGCGGCGTACTACCTGATCCTGCCGAGCGAGGCATCCTCGAACCTGGCCAAGTTCGATGCCATGCGCTACGGTCTGCGCGTCCTCCCCGAGGGCGTCGAGGCACCGAGCGCGGAGGAGGTGATGCGTGCGACCCGGGACGCGGGTTTCGGCGACGAGGTCAAGCGCCGGATCATCCTCGGCACCTACGCGCTGTCGAGCGGCTACTACGACGCGTACTACGGGCAGGCGCAGAAGGTGCGCACGTTGATCAGCCGCGACTTCGAGGCGGCGTTCGGTCAGGTCGACGTACTCGTCTCGCCGACGGCCCCGACCACCGCGTTCAGGATTGGTGAGAAGGTCGACGACCCGGTGTCGATGTACCTCAACGACATCGCAACCATCCCCGCCAACCTGGCAGGTGTTCCCGGTCTGTCTGTGCCGAATGGCCTCGCGGCCGAGGACGGTCTCCCGACCGGGTTCCAGGTGCTTGCACCGGCGATGGCCGACGACCGGCTCTACCGGGTCGGTTCGGCACTGGAGAGCCTGCTGGTGCAGCAGTGGGGCGGGCCGCTGCTCGCACAGGCGCCATCGCTGGTGAGCGAAGGGGCGTCGGCATGAGTGGTCTCGACAAGCTCGACCAGCCGGACAGGCTCGACCAGCCGGTGGCGCTGATGTCCTACGAGGAGGCACTCACGAGGTTCGACCCGGTGATGGGCCTCGAGGTGCACGTCGAGCTGAACACCGCCTCGAAGATGTTCTGCGGCTGTCCGACCGAGTTCGGAGCCGAGCCGAACTCGCAGGTCTGCCCGGTGTGCCTCGGGCTGCCCGGCGCCATGCCCGTGGTTAACGAGACGGCGGTCGAGTCGGCCATCCGGATCGGGCTCGCCCTGAACTGCGAGATCGCCCCATGGTGCCGGTTCGCGCGGAAGAACTACTTCTACCCGGACATGCCGAAGAACTTCCAGACCTCGCAGTACGACGAGCCGATCGCCTTCAACGGCTGGACAGAGGTCCAGCTGGTCACCGCCGACGGTTTCGACACGGTCCGGGTCGAGATCGAGCGCGCGCACATGGAGGAGGACACAGGCAAGTCGTTGCACGTGGGAGGTGCGACGGGGCGCATTCACGGGGCCGACCATTCCCTGGTGGACTACAACCGTGCGGGTATCCCGCTGATCGAGATCGTCACCAAGCCGATCGAGGGCGCAGGGGAGCGGGCCCCGCAGGTCGCCCGGGCCTACGTGGCGCAGCTGCGTGACATGTTGCTCGGCCTCGGGGTGTCCGACGTACGCATGGAGCAGGGGTCGCTGCGCTGTGACGTCAACCTGTCCCTTCGACCCTCCGCGGACGCCCCGCTCGGGACCCGCACCGAGACCAAGAACGTGAACTCGCTGCGATCGGTGGATCGCGCGGTGCGCTACGAGATCGGGCGTCAGGCGGCGCGGCTGTCCGAGGGCGGGAGGATCGTCCAGGAGACCCGGCACTGGCACGAAGACAGGGGCGTGACGACCTCGGGGCGCGAGAAGTCCGACGCCGAGGACTACCGCTACTTCCCGGAGCCTGACCTGGTCCCGATGGCTCCGTCGCGGGCGTGGGTGGACCGGCTCCGGTCCGTCCTTCCCGAGCCGCCACGGGAGCGGCGTACCCGGCTGCAGGAGGAATGGGGCTTCGGCGACCTGGAGATGAGGGACACCGTCGGGGCCGGCGCGCTCAGCCTCGTCGAGGAGACGATCGCAGCAGGTACATCCCCTGCGGCCGCCCGGAAGTGGTGGCTCTCGGACCTGGCTCGCCGTGCGAACGAGCAGGGTGTCGAGCTTGCCGAGCTGAGTGTCACGCCCAGCGACGTGGCCCGGGTCCAGGCTCTGGTCGACGAGGGCAAGATCAACGACAAGATCGCGCGGCAGGTCTTCGAGGGGGTGTTGGCCGGAGAAGGTACGCCGGACGAGGTCGTCGCCAGACGCGGGCTGGCAGTGGTCTCCGACGAGGGCGCCCTGTCGGAGGCAGTCGACCGCGCCATCGCGGCGAACCCCGCGGTCGCGGACAAGATCCGCAACGGCAAGATAGCGGCAGCGGGCGCCTTGATCGGTGCGGTGATGAAGGAGATGCGCGGCCAGGCCGATGCCGGGCGCGTGCGCGAGCTGATCCTCGCGAAGCTCTCCTGAGCCCCCTGTAGCTTCCCCAAGGTATGTCGTTCAACCTGCACTTCCCACGACGAGTTCGGGCTCTCCTGTCTCATCTGTGGGTCAGGTCTGCCGGGAACGGCGTGACGGTGACGTGCGAGCGGTGACGTCTTCAGCCGGTGTGGGCGTTCACGACCTCAAGGGGGCTGGGTCCGGCGGGGCAACCCGTTGTGACGGGCTCGGCGAGTAGCACGGTCGCCCGGATCGGTCACGCTGACATGTTCTTCTCAGCCAGCTCAGCCAGCTCAGGGACCCGGAGCCGATACGCCCGCGGCATTCACCTGGCTCGCGAACGCGGAGGGCGGGTACAGCACCTCTGGCGGCCACCCCGCGGCGCACAATCGTCCGTACGGACGAAAATTGCACGAGACTCGGCCATAGTCGGCGCACAATCGTCCGTACGGACGAAATTTACACGCGGCTCGGTCATCGTCGGCGCAGGATCGTCGGTACGGACGAATATGACACGGGCTGGGCTGGCACCGCCTCGACCGTCGACCACCGGCAAGAGCAGAGGCCGAGTACATCGCTCAACAACAACTCGACCAACCGGTCGAGACCAGACAACTGGGAGCCGATCAATCCCGCGACGATTCAGCCTGAACCGGTGTCCAAACCGCGCACTCTGCGTGATTGGGACG